>Ga0190267_10000080_pt1 | contig 19060 bp, 13 predicted proteins | sample Popmic239T_FD_140332 | JGI IMG/M metagenome (GOLD analysis project Ga0190267, IMG submission 140332) | Populus adjacent soil microbial communities from riparian zone of Oak Creek, Arizona, USA - 239 T | ecosystem: Environmental > Terrestrial > Soil > Riparian zone | place: USA: Arizona... | reverse complement strand
CATACTCGGGCTTGTCGCCTTCGAGGTCGCGACCTTCCTTTCTTGGCTCACCAGCCGCCGACTCGCGCACCGGGCCCCCGCCGCCACAAACGAAGCCGCCACACACGAAGCCGTCAGCGAAGACCGGGCCGGGGTGCGGCCCGTTGCTGTCATCGTCTTGGCGGCGGCCGGGGTGGCGGTCTCGGCGTACTACATCTCCCGTGTGGGCTTGCCCGCACTGCTGACCAGCCGCGATGCGGCCGCGCTGGGCCGGTTTCGGGCCTGGGTCGACCCAGCCATTCGCGCCATCATCTTCGCTGTCACCATCTATCCGCTGTTGGTGGCCGTTGGGGGTCTCGAGCGGTTACGCCATGCCACCCGGTGGCCGCTGACTCGACTCATCTACCTGCTCCTCACTCTTGGCGGAGCGGCGGTCTTGCTCGTAGTGGTGAATCCGATCAGTTCTCCCCGGTACACCCTGGGGACCGTCCTGTTTGCGTTAGCCGTCCTGTTCGGCGCCGCCAACACCCGTTCCCGCACTCGCTTCACCATGGCCGCCGTGATCTTCGGGCTCTTCTTCCTTTTTCCGTTGGCTGACGCCTTCCGGCTGGACCAGGCCAATTTCAGTCGGGCTGGGTTCTTCGGAGAGTACGGGGCAAATCCGGACTACGACTCTGTATGGCAGGTCGCCAACGCCATGACCTACTGGGACAGTGGGGTCGCCACGCCCGGCTTCCAGGCGCTGGGGCTGCCCTTCTTCTGGACCCCGCGGGCCCTGTGGCCGGGAAAGCCATTGGATACCGGGGTCGTGTTGGCCACCGCCAACGGCTACAACACGACCAACTTGTCCGCGCCACTATGGGCCGAGGCCTTGGTCAATGGGGGCCTGGTGGCTGTGGTGCTGGTGTTCCTCGTCCTGGGGTTAGTCATCCGGCGGCTCGACAGCCGTGTTGTCTCGGCCCTGTCCCCATCGCCCCAGCGACGAGCCGGGGCGGTCTGGGTGATCGCGGGGGCGGTCTTTCCGCCGTACTTCATGATCTTGATGCGCGGGTCCCTCCTCCAGGCGACCGGCGCCGTGGCCGTCATGATCGCCTGCCTGCTCATCGTCCGCCGGGCCGATCGTCAGCGTCGGGCTCACTCGCCCCCGAGCGTTGTCGGCTGATCGGGCCCCGGCTCGAAAGATGCGGTGGACGGAGGCTATTGCTGGCGGCTCGCCTCATAGATCTGCTCCAGCTTGTCCGCTACGGCAGGCATTCCTAATGCGTCCGCAGCGGCACGACGACCCGCCTGGCCCATCTGCTGTGCTAACTGGGGGTTATCGATGATCTGGCGTACGCCAGCGATGATTCCCTGTACGGAGGGATCGGTGACCACCCCGGCACCGGTGCTGCGCACGACCGAGGCCAGACCAGAGCTATTGGTGATGACTACAGGCAGGCCAACCGACATTGCTTCCAAGACGGACATGCAGTAAGGCTCGTCAATAGAAGGCAGCACATATATTCCTGCCTGCGCCATCCGTGACAGCGTGTGCTCGGGGCTCAGTGCGCCCTCCCAGCGCACGTCGGCCTGTGTGCCTGCGATCTCCGTCTCGAGCGAGGCGGCCTCCCCCTCGTCTGGGCCTACCAGTCGAACCCGGTAGTGCGGATGGTCCACGGCGAGAGACTTGGCAATGTCGACCATCAGACCTGGACGCTTCCGCGGAGCCAATCGGGCCAAGTACAAGATTTCTGGGGTGCTCGTGTCTGCAGCAAGTTCGGACGGCGGCACACCATTCGTCAACAGCTCCAGCGCATCGCTACGGCCCACAATGGCGGCAAGATCATCACGCTCGGTTGCGGTGAGATAGAACAGCCGTGCGGCGTTCTTCAGTACCGGCCGCGTCAACAGCGGATCGGCCAGACGGGCGAGGAGGTTGTGCGATTCGTTGATCATTCCGTGCGTCTGCAGAACATAGGGCACCCCGCGGCGCCGAACGGCCATGGCAGCCGGCAGGGTGATCAGGTCTCGAGCGACGTGCACGTGGACGATGTCGAACGAGGTCGCGGTCCGGCTGACCCAGCGCAGCAGGTGAGGTGAGCTCAGACCAGCGAACCCGGTACCAGGAACCAGCCGCCTTGCCGGAAACAGGCGGGCGGGAACGCCGGACAGCTCACGGGGCGGGCCCTCTGGGTAGCCTCGGCAGGCGGCCGCGATCGTCACGTCGTGCCCCCTGGACTGCAACTCGCTTGCCTGGTTCACAGCAACACGGAGCGGACCGCCATAGGCGCCGTCGGGACTCACCAGCGTCACCACACTCAGGATTCTCATAGACCTATGCCTGCTCCCGCACTCTTCGCAGCGATCCCTGCGGCGCCAACACAAGACCGTGCTCAGGCACATTCTCGGTCACCAAGGCTGTGGCGCCCACCACGGCCTCGGCCCCGATCGTGACGCCGCGGAGGACGGTGGCGCGGGCGGCGACCCATACACCATCGGCGACGGTGATCGGGGCATTGTCGAACTCAAAGGTCGAAGATCGCCGGTCATGGCTACCGGTACACAGCAGCACACCCTGGGAGATGCAGACCTGGGAACCGATGATGACTGGTTCTAAGTTGAGGATCCAGGATTGCTCACCGATCCAGCTATGGTCTCCCACCGTCAGTTTCCAGGGCCAGTGGATCTTCACATCGTGTCGGATGAGCACGCCGTCGCCGATCTGCGCTCCGAAGGCCCGCAGGAGTGAGACCCGAAATGTGCTTGGGCACCACCACCGGCGAAAAACCAGGCCACTGACGAGCATCCAGGCCGCCTGCGTCAAGGGCGGACGGCCCTTGTCGTATCCGGCGCCCGTGAAGCGATCCAGTCGTCTGACTGTCATGTCCTAGGGTCCCTTCCCCGTCGTTGTGAGCAAGGTGAAGACGCCCCTACGGGCCAGTTCCTCCAATAACAGCCCGGCCGGCTGGGGCGGGTGGGTTATTCCGAAGTATTCCCGGGCACGCCTGCGTAGAGCTTTTCCGGGCCCTGTGCCCGGGTCCAGGACTTCTTGAGCAAAGCCCTCGAAGTCAGCCGACTGGCTGAGCCGGACCCCAGGCAGATGGTCCAGCGTGTTGTTCTGCAGGCCCCGGCCACCCTCGTAGGACTCCAGGTCGGGCATGAAGAACCCGATGGGCCGGTCAGTGACCAGATAGTCCGTCCACACGGAGCTGTAGTCCGTCAGCAGTCCCGCCGACGCACCGAGAAACGCGTACAGAGTCGTTCCCGCCTCCTCGAGTGCTCGATCGGAGACAGCGGTGAAGAGGTCGAAGCGGCGTGAGACCAGGTCTGATGGGTGTGGCTTGACGACGAGCTGTATCCCCACATTGGCCAGCGCGGCTGCTGCGGGCACGATCTGTTTCGCCAGCTCCAGATCGGCGGACGGGTCGGCCGTATCGCTCCGGGCGACATTCAGCCCCGCCGCGGACGTCTGCCGGTAGGTCGGCATCCACACCACAAACGGAGCCGTCGGATCGATACCCAGCTGCCGCAGCTGTTCGGCGCTGACTGCGCGGCGGCACTGTGCAGCGCGCGGCAGCCCGGTCAGAAGCACATTGGCTGGGTCCACGCCGAACACTCGGGCCAGGCTCTGGCCAAAGACCCGACTGCCCGAAACCAGGAAAGTAGACGGAACGAGGGCCCCTGCGTGAGCCTTGGGCCCATCTCCGTGCCAGAGATTGACCAGAGCCTTGTTTGCGACAGGGCGCGGGCATCCATACACCCCGTGCGTGAAGAACGAGGCCTCGGCGCTGAGAAAAGCGCGGATTGCCCGCCAGGATCTCTTGCCTGTACGGACGACGCGGGCCGGGTCGATGCCGAGCTGCCTGAGTCGAACGTCGGCCGGCGGGTCGGCCCAGACGATCTGGCCCGGATAGCGCTCGATAAGCGCCCGAACCACCTCAACGGCATTGCCCTCATCCGGAGGCCAAGATGTGACAAATACGCGCCGGCGGACCGGAACAATGCGCATGAGGACGCGGAACGCCTGCGCCGCGGTGCGACGCAGAAGTCGCTGCACCTTCATGGCGCTGAATGCTCCTTCGGGCGTCTGATCGAGGACGACCGAGCCCGGATGGCGTGCCGATGTCACCTCGCCACGTACGCTCGGAGCCTCCCCGCCGACCAGGGTCGAGATTGCTGGCGTGGACCCACGGGCTGTTAAGTTGCGCCGTGGCTGCTGCTGGTTCGCTATCCCCTTCACCTCGTCGACACATCCTTCTCGCCGTCGTCACCATTCTTGTCGGGGCCGGGTGCATTGTGGGTCTGCTCTGGGCCGAGCCCGAGCCGACGGGCGGCTCTCGGGCCGTCTTCATCGGCGACTCCTATACCCACGGCACGGGCGCGAGCACCCCGGACCGGCGCTGGTCCACCCTGGTGTCTCGGCAAGCCGGCTGGGACGAAGTCAACCTCGGCCGTGGTGGCACCGGCTACGTCGCCACAGCGGGGCTTGCTGGTTGCGGCCGCCCTTCGTGCCCCAACTATCTGGGCGTTCTGGCGGCGGCGGCGGAGGCGGAGCCCGACGTGGTCGTGGTGGCCGGTGGACAGAACGACTTCCGTGCGTACGGAGAGAACCCCGGACGCGTGGTGGACAACATCGACCTCACCTATCGGGAGCTTCGCCGACTGCTCCCCAACGCCCGGATCATAGCGGTGGGCCCGTCCACGCCGGCGGGGACTGGCGACACGCTTCGAAGCTTGGACGCCGCGGTCCAGCAGGCCGCGGAGCTGGTAGGTGCCGACTACGTCAGCCTCATCGATCCCCCGGTCATCACACCGCAAGCGGTCGCGCCGGACGGGGCGCACGTCAACGACCTCGGCCACGAAGCCATCGCCCAGCGGGTCCTCACGGTCGCGGAGCGATAGCCACGGCGCGCTTATGCTGAGCCCCTGTTCGGCGTATTGAGTGCGTGCAGGGCGCGGCGCAGGATCGTGCTGGAGGTGTGGACGGTGTACGGGAAGTAGACGACCTCAACCCCGACCTGGGAAAATGATTCTTCCAGCCGTCGACCTCGATCGGTACCTCGCCAGTCGTCACCCTTGAAGAAGACGTCGAACTGGACCTCTCGCCAGGTGTCCATCTTGTCCGGGAGCACCTCGGCCCGGGCCTCGTCCACGTAGCGGATGGCCTGAACGATCTCTAGCCGCTCCTCGAGCGGGACGACGGGCTCGATGCCCTTGGTCACCCGCAGCATCTTGTCCGACACCACCCCGGCGATCAGATAGTCGCAGTGCTTCCGGGCCTGCCGGAAGATATTGAGGTGACCGATGTGGAACAGGTCGAAGGCACCCGCTGCGTAGCCGACCCGTCTGGCCGTCATCGCTGTGCCCCGGAGCTGAGGTCTACAAGCTCTCGCATCCATTTCCCGAGAAGCAGTCCGCCCACCAGTGCGTTACCGATGAACAGCACCGCGTACGTCGGCAGGAAGACTTCCGGCCAGGGCCAGGTCAGGAAGATCAGGCCGAACACGCCCGAATCAGCAATCAGGAGCGCGACCGAACTTCCCCACCGGCCAGCCGCCGCCGGTGGCCGAGGACCAGCGGTGATGCGCCCCAACAGCTCGCGCAGGATGCCGCCGGCCTGAAGGACCACAGCCAAGGCCTGGTAAGCGAGGATCAAGAGGAGCCAAGTCGCCTCAACATCGAAATGCTGATACACACCAATCAGCACGGCGCTATGCAGCAACACCGACTTCCCAGCGTCGACGACGTGATCGAACCACTCCCCCGCGGCCGAACCTCGCTGGGTCAGACGCGCCAGCTGTCCATCAGCGGAGTCCAGTGCGTAGCCGAACACGATGAGACCCGTAACGGCGAGACCACTGGCCAGGCTTGGCTCGAGGGATGCCACGAGCACGACCCCTGACAGCGTCATCAGAGCCGAGATCGCTGTGACCCCATTCGGACTCAGCCCTGCGGCTGCTGCTGCCGCCGCGAGGAACCGACCTAGGGGACGATTGAGGTACCGCGAGTATAAAGAAACGCCCCGATTAGGCTTCTGAGCTCGGCTCAGTTCCTCGTAGGCGGCGCCGAACGGCATACGCACGGATCGGCACCTTTCTCTCAGTGCGTCGTCCGCGGCGCATCGCGCTCAGGTGGGGGACGAACGGTTACAGAACTTCTCAATGGTCTCATAGACCAGCCAGCACGCACGTATTTCGCCGAGGGGGCACCGAGCAGGGCCGACCGGGAACCAGTCGGCCGCCGCGACCCGATGCTCAGGCGGGAAGGCCCCCAGTTCGGCCGGGCGGGGGCGGGATTGCCAAACCAAAACCTGCGCTCGCCCTAGGCTTCGGCAGCCCCCGACCGGAGGTGCCGTCATTAGACTCGGCAGCACTCGCGCAAGTTCGTGGGCCTCCGGCTCATGCGGTCCGGTTACTTCAGTAGTCGGGCACAGCGGGAAGTACGTCATGGGAGATAACGTCTTGTTCAAGTTCAGAGGATCTGTCGTGGGCTGCCTGGTGGCCGCGAGCGTGGGGATGAGCGTCTTGGGCGCCTCGCCAGCGCAGGCGTTGTCGAGCGGGCTGGCCTTCAGCGCTGACCACCTGTCGACCTGGCAGGCCAACGGCGTGGCCTACGCCACCACCGGTGCTAAGGGCAAGGTGTTCGTGGGCGGCAGTTTCGCCCAGATCCGACCGCCGTCCGGAACGGCTGCACCCATCGCGACCCCCGGCCTGGCGATCCTGGATGCGGACTCCGGTGCGCCGTCGACCTGTCAGCTTCCCGCGACGTTGGGCGGCGGTACGCCTACCGTCTACGCCCTGAACACGTCGCCGGACGGCAACACGGTCTATGTGGGCGGAAACTTCAGCGCCATCGGTGGGGTCTCGCGCAGTCGAGTCGCGGCGATCGATGTTGCCTCCTGCACGGTAAAACCGCTGAGCCTGTCCGTGTCCTCCCTGGTCTATGGACTCACCTCCACCGACAACACCTTGTACATCGCGGGACTGTTCACCTCCGTCGGGGGCCAGGTTCGGCAGCGCTTTGCCGCCGTCAACGCCACCACGGGCGCACTGCTCCCCTGGGTGGCGAACGCTGACGCCGCCGGCCGCGCGATTGCGGTCTCCCCCGACCGCACCAAGGTGGCCATCGGTGGCGACTTCTTCAACGTCAACGCTGAGTACTCCCACTCCATCGCTGTCGTCGACGCGGCTACGGGCAAGAACCTGCGGACCTATCCGGCGGGATTCATCCCTAACACCTCGGTCACGAAGTCAATCGTCAGCGACGCGACCGGCTTCTACGTCGGCAACGAGGGCAGCGGAGGCGGCGTGTTCGACGGCCGGCTGGCGGTGGACTGGTCGACGCTCAACGAGCGTTGGCGCGACAACTGCTTGGGCGCGACCCAGGCCGTGCTGCCGTACGAGGGGACCCTGTACTCCGCGAGCCATGCCCACGACTGCGGGAGCACGGGGTACTTCCAAGACGGCAAACGAAACTTCTTCCTGGCCCAGAGCACCGCCGACCGGAGTTTCCGGTCCTGGTTCCCCACCGCCAACGACGGGATCGGCGAGGGGATCGGCCCGCGCGGACTCGCTGTGGCGACCGGCACCAGTGGATCGAAGTACTTGTACGCGGTCGGCGAGTTCACCACGATCAACGGTGCCAGCCAACAGAGCATCACCCGGTTCGGCACCAAAGACACGGGCGCGCCCGCGGCGCCGTTCATCCAGGCCGAGGCATTGACGTCGAACGCCATTCAGGTCCGCGTGCTGACACCCGTAGACGCCGACGACGAGTCGCTGACCTACACCATCACCCGCACGGGCAACGGAACCACAAACCAGGTCTGGACCGGCAAGGCCACCTCGTGGTGGTGGAGCCGCCCGCAGATCACCTTCACCGACACCAACGTGGCGCCGGGCAAGAGCTACACCTACCGCGTCACAGCGAGCGACGGTCTCAACACCAGCCCGCTCTCCGGCGGTGTGGTGGCTACGGCGGCCACCAAGGTGATCGACTACCCCGGGCAGGTCATCGCCGACGGGGCCAACCTCTACTGGCGGTTCGACGAGCCGTCCGGCACCCGGATCTGGAACAAGGGAGTCGACTCGACGTCGGGGCTGAACGGGCTCCTGGCCAAGGGCCCGACCCTCGGGGCGGCTGGCGCGGTCGGCTCGAACCCCGCCGCCACCTTCGACGGCATCGACGACTTCGCCTGGAATGACCAGTTCCGGCCGGCCCCGTCGGTCTACACGATGGAGACCTGGATCAAGACCACCACGACCCGCGGCGGAAGAATCATCGGCTATACCGAGAGCCGGCCGCGCACCGACACCGGGGCCCCGCTCATCATGACCAACTACGACCGGCACATCTACATGGAGAACACCGGGAACCTGGCCTTCGGCGTCTCCAACGGCGGCCCAGTCGTGCTGCGGTCGGGCCGGGCCTACAACGACGGGAACTGGCACCACCTTGTCGGCTCCCAGGGCCCGAGCGGGATGGAGTTCTACGTCGACGGCGTCCGAGTCGGTCGGAACACCACCTCGACGGCGTCGTCCTACCGCGGCGTCTGGAAGGTCGGCGGCGACCGGTTGGCCGGTTGGCCGAACCCGCCCGCCAGTACCTACTTCGCAGGCCAGATCGACGAGACCGCCGTGTACGAGGGATCGGTGCTCTCCAGCACCAAGGTGACCAACCACTACCGGTTGTCCGGTCGAGGCGGCAGCCTCAACCCGGTTCCCGCGGAACCGTACGCCGCCGCGGTCTACACCAGTGGACCCGAGTTCTACTGGCCCCTGAACGAGACGTCAGGCCTGGCGCTCGACAAGTCCTTGGCCGGCACGCGCCCGGGAACGGTGGGTACCTCTGTCGTGAGGCGGCGGGCGGCCACCGTCGGCGACGGCTTCGGAATCGGCACCGTGAACAACGCCAACAGCCTGGTGTACACCACCACACCCGAGACCGCACCAGCCAGCTTCAGCACCGAGATCTGGTTCAACACCACCTCGAGCTCGGGTGGAAAGCTGATCGGCTTCGAGAACACACCCACCTCCACGACCTCCACGGGCTATGACAAGCACCTCTACCTCACCAACAGCGGCGCCGTGGTGTTCGGCGTCCACTCCGGATCACTTCAGTCGATCAGCAGTGCTGTCGGCCTGAACAACGGCCGTTGGCACCAGGTGGTCGGCACCCAGGGCCGAGAGGGAACCCGGCTCTACGTGGACGGCGTGCTGGTTGCCTCCGGATCACCGACCACCAACCAGATCTACAGCGGCTACTGGCGGGTCGGCGGCGGGAACCTGGCGAACTGGCCCTCCCGGCCGAGCGCCAGCTACCTCACCGGGTCGCTCGACGAGGCCGCGGTCTACGACCATTCCCTCACGGCCGCCGAGGTCTCGAACCACTACGCCCTGGGTGTCAAGGACACCCAGCGCCCGTCCGCACCAGCGGCGCCGACAGCCGCGGTGGCTTCGCCGACCCGGATCAATCTGGCCTGGCAGCCGGCGACCGACAACATCGCTGTCGCCCGCTATCGGATCCACCGGGGAACGGCCGCGGACTTCACCCCGAATGCGGGCTCCCGGGTCGCAGAGGTCACCGCCACCAACTGGTCAGACGCAACGGTGTCGGCGGGGACCTGGTACTACAAGATCACCGCGGTGGATACGGCCGGCAACGAGGGCGTTCCCGCCGCGGCCAGCGCGACAATCCCCGACACCACCGCCCCGACGGCTCCGGCCGGTCTCGTCGGTCAACCCGAGTCCGCCGGCGTCACCCTGACGTGGACCGCAGCTACCGACGACGTCGCTGTCACGGCGTATGACGTCTATCGGGGGGCCACTCCTGGCTACGTCCGGGACGCGACCACCAAGATCGGCCAGGCAACCCAGCCCACCTTCGCGGACAAGAACATGCCGGTCGGGGGGTACTACTACGCGGTTGTCGCTCGGGACGCGGCTGGCAACCGGAGCGCCGACTCCTCCGAGCTGCGCTACACCCAGACCGACGTGTCCCCTCCGTCCCAGCCGGCCGACCTCGCGGCGGGTGTCAAGGTCGATGAGATCACCCTGACCTGGACGAGCTCCACCGACACCGAGGGCGTGACCGGGTACGTGGTCTATCGCGGCGGCACCGCCGACTTCGACGCCAAGGCGGCCTCCCAGGTCGGAACCAGTTCGACGTCATCCTTCTTCGATGCGAACCGGCCGTCCGGAGTTGCCTTCTACCGGGTGGCCGCTCGGGATGGCGCTGGAAACCTCAGCACCCCCAGCGACAGCGTGCGAACCGAGGTGGCTGATCTCGAAGCGCCGGAGACCCCCGCCAATCTGGAGGCGAAGGTCTCCGGATCCACGGTGGCCCTGAGCTGGGCGGCGTCTGCTGACAACGTGGCGACCACCCGCTACGACGTCTTCCGCTCCGACAGCGCCACCTTCACCGCTGTAGCGGACAACCGAATCGGAACCACGGCCCCCGCCACGTTCAGCGACTCGGGGCGCCCGACGGGCACCTGGTACTACCGGGTCATCGCTGTCGACGCCGCCGACAATGTCAGTGTGGTCTCTGCGCCGGTCAGCGCCCAGGTGGACCCGGCCGCCGCCGCACCCGCCGAGATCTCGTTGTCGCCGGCGGCTGACACCATGGTGGCCGAGAACAACCCCGGCGGCCTCTACGGGAGCAACAACCAGCTGTCCACGCGCGGTCCTGGGTCGGGTTCCGAGGCGCAGGCGTACGCGCGGTTCGACCTGTCCGGTCTGCCTAGCGGGTCTCAGATCGTCTCGGCCAGCCTTCAGATGACCACGTCCAACGACCCCACTGCCACTTCCACGGGAGCGACGGTCGTCAAGCTGCTCTCCGCCCCATGGTCGGAAGCGACGACGACCTGGACCAACCGGCCGACAAGCTTCGGACCCACGCTTGGCACCCTCACCTCCGCGCCGACGTTGAACAAGGGCTATGCGGTTGACCTGGACGCGGCTCAGCTCCACGTCGACGGGTCCGGCCAGCTGTCGGTCGCCCTGGTCGGGCTCAGCACCGACAACCTGCGCATCAACGCCCGAGAGGGGACGACCGTCAGCGGCCGGCCGATCTTGAAGCTGACGTACAAGCGCTGAGGTCCGACCTCTGAGGACTATTTGTACCTGAGGGTGTAGTCGTCCTGCTCAGTTCCGTACGCGGCATCGGTCTTCCCGCACACGGGGGGGAGATCGAAGGCGCGCAGCGAGACGCGAGCGCACCCGTCCGGCAAGGGCGAACTGGGCGCGACGTTGGTCGGGCTCGTGATCGTCCGGACGCGGATGGTCTTCCTCGAGCCGTCGAAGGTCAGCAGCCGGAAGAAGGCGTTGTCCGTGGTGTGTCGATTGACGGTGTCGAAAGAAGAGCGATCCTCGTCGGCCGACACCTGGAACTCCTGACGTGTGGCATCTCCATTGTTGGAGTAGTCGGTCAGCAGGGCGTGAAATGTGAAGGCGGGACGGGAGCCTTCGGCAGGCACCGGTACTGTCCGCCGGCGCACCCAGGAGCACGCCTCGAAGGTGGTTGGGGTCGACGGGTCCAGGCACTGCTTGCCGGGTGCGGGCACCCTGGGCGTCGCCCAATGTCCCCCCAGGACAAGTCGGATCTCCGGGTGCAGCCTGAGGACCTGGTCATAGAGCTCCCGGGCGTTTCCGTTCGCGACGCCGCTCGGGAGGGTGGTCGGGTCACCGCTCCAGGCCGAATCCATGAAGCCATGCGTCGCGACGACGACGCGGACCCCCGGATCGCGTGCGACCTCGCGGTCGATCACCGTGTTCGCCCAGTCAAAATCCCCCTGCTGCGGCGCCCACATCAAGGCCACCACCAGCCAGGTCTGGGCGCCGACGCGGAACCGGTGGAAGTTGTCATTGACGTCGGTCTGGGTTCGGCTGCCCCCCCAGGTGGGCATGGCGGTGAAATAGTTGCGCGGGAATTCTTCGACGAAGTTCGACGTCGTCCGGGTGGTGCCGCCACCGTCGACGATCACGCCCCCGCCCTGACGAGCGCAGCGTGGGTCGTTGGACACGACGGCCGTGCTGACCAGGTTGCCCCAACACCACTGGTCGATGTCATGGTTGCCCAACGAGACGGTCCAGGGAACCGCCGCTCCCCCAGCTGGCAGCCACAGCTTGTCCATGGCCTGTTTGGCGTACGCCATCTCGGTCAGACCCAGGCCGTTGGTAGCCGGATGCGTAAAGCCCCCGGACTTGAAGGTGCCGTTGGTGAGGTCACCCAGCTGGATGGTGAACGACAGCTTGAGGTCTGGCGCATGGGTTTGCAGCCAGGTCGTCTCGTCCGCAAACTTTCCGGCCAGTGCGGTCGGGGCGGGTTCGGTCATCATCTGGGTGTCCCCGAGGACCGCGATGGACACGACGTCATCTCGGCTCGAGCCGCAGCCCACCAGCGTCGCCGCCGTCAGCAACGTCGCCACGACGATGATGCCGGCTCGGGATCGACGCCACCGCGCTCTGGCCTTCACTGTCGACCTCCAACGTGGCGGACAGCTCGACCTGCTCTCGCAGCTCGAACTACTTGGGCGCGGGGACCCGTTGCCAGGTGACAGGGTCCGCACTGTCCCCATCTACGCGCACCCTGAGATATCCCGTTGCCGCGGTGTCGCCGTCCACGGTCACCCGCTTGAAGTTGGCGGTCGCCTTGACCCCGTAGAACTTCAGCCAACGGGAGTCCTTCTGAAGTGGAGTGTCGGCGAGATAGCGGTGCGTATCGCCGTCAAAGAGGTAGACCGTCCCGGGAAACTCCGCACTCTGTTTCGCGAGGGCCTTGACAATAGGTTCGAACGCCGACAGCTGAGACTTGTTCTGCAGGGCGGGGTTGGGGTTGAACATGTCGGCCTGCATGAAGAAGACGACTGCCCGGTCACCCCTGTCCTCGGCCGTAGCGAAGACGTCGTCGATGACGCCGATCGCGGCGTCGGTTCGCGACTTGACGTTTGCGACCTGCTCCGGACCCGGAGACTTCTGTCCCGTCCAGGTCTGCAGCCCGTTGTTGGCCCCCACGACGTTCATGGCGCCGAACGTGGCCCCGCCGCGCCGGAAACGGATGTTCTCCGTGTATCCGTCCTCCGCCCACGTCGCGTAGTCGGTTGTCTGCGCGATGAGTGTGGTGTTGGGCACATCAAAGAACACCTCGCGCAGCTTGGCCAGTCGCTCGAACGGGTTGAACGACCCGTTCGCCGGCTTGTGGCAGTCCGCCCACTCGTTGTCGCCGGGCGTGTAGACCAAGGGAACGGTCAACCGGTTGAACTCTCGTGCAATTCTCGTGTAGTAGGCATCGCTACACGGACTCTCACTGTTCTTGATGTCGCCCAGGTGAGCCACCAGCTTGACGTCGCGGTCCTGATTGATGCGGTCGGCCAACCCACGGAAAGAAGTGAGCTGCGCCTCGGAGTAGGGAACGTCTCCGATGACGGCGATCGAGAACGGATCCACGGTGGGAATGGGACCCGGAGTGCCAGAACTGGCCTTGGGCTGATAGGTGAAATTGACCGCCAGCAGAGCTAGCACCGTCAACCCGAGGATGACCGCAACCAGTCGACGAACCATGCTGAACCGTCCCTTCGTGGTGGCGAGCCTGGTTCGCCGACGTTTAGATGCGGAGTCCTGGACAGCGGGCGTCACCCGAAGGGCCGCCAGCAGCCGCCGCATCACGACGCCCCGTGAACGCTACGTGGTGAACCAGTCATCCGCGGGTCGAGACGGTGGCCAACAAACGATAGAACGCGTCCAACGAGGCTGACGCAGTGAGCGTCGACTCGCGGAATGCCTGTCCGTTCTTACCCAGCTCGGCCGCCAACGCAGGGTTCTCCCGAAGCTTCAGTGCCGCGCCGACCAGAAGGGCAGGTTCGTCGGCATCGACCAGAATCCCACCGCCCGACAGTGATACTTCCTGAGCGGTGACGCTGGCGGCATCGGTAGCGGCGATGACCGGGCGACCGGTCGCGAAGTACGACGTGAGCTTGCTCGGGACCGCCATCTCGGTCAGTCCCGCACGCTCGTTGACGAGCAAGGAGTCAGCCGCCTGGAGTGCCCCGAGAAAATCCTCGCTGGGTAGCGGATCGATGATGCGAAGACAGTCGTTGCCTGCTGCAGCCTCGAGGAGGGGGCGCTGGTTACCGTCCCCCATCAGGACGAAGAGCAGGTCATTCCCCTGTTCTGCGGCGAGGCGCGACGCCTCGACCACGTTCTCCAGACCCTGCTTGGCCCCCATGTTGCCGGCGTGGAGCACGACCGTTGTCTTGTCCGGCCAGTTCAACCGGCTTCGGTTCGCTGACCGGTTGAGTGCGGCGCCCGTCTCCACGTGGGACCAGTTCCGGATCACCGTGACCCGCTCGGGGTCGACCCCCAGCTCGCGCACCACGAACGACTTGAAGCGTTCGTGGATGGTGACCACCGCGTCGGCCCGTCTCAGCAGCCAGCGTTCCACCATCCCGAGGAGCCGTCCCGCCCCGGTGCCGGCGTGACCGGTCTCGGAGACCCCCAGGCTGTAGATGTCCTGCACCCAGATCACCAAGGGCCGACCCATGATGACGGCTCGCAGGCTCGCCAGCAGGCTCGAGAACAGGGCGGGGCTGATCATCACCACAACGTCAGGACGGCCCCACCTGGCGCGGACGGCTTTGATCCCGAAAACCAGCTCCATCCACAACCGGTTGACCAGTCGGGGTTCGGCCGGCACCGGGTGCTTTTGACGAGCCACGGTGACCGACCCCCGCTTGGGCGTCGTCAGCTCGGTGGTCTCCCCAGGTCCGAACCCGTCCACGGCGCGCCACTGCGGGTAGTGCGGTAACCCGGTGACGACCCGCACGTCCACACCTCGCTCGGCCAACCCGTGGGCCAACCCGCCGCTGTAGACCGCGATGCCCGTGGGTTCGGGGGGATAGTTGAGACAGATCATCGTGACCCGCACTTAGCGCTCCCGGTATTCATGCTGGTGGTCCCCGAACCAGGCGTACGCCTGCTTCAGACCGTCCCGCAGCTCGATGGTGGCCCCCCAGCCCAGGGAGTTCACGCGCGTCACGTCCAACAACTTGCGCGGAGTCCCGTCCGGCTTGGACGGGTCGGTGGCGATCCGACCGCGAAAGCCCGTGACCTCGGCGACCAGTTCGGCCAGCTCGAGGATGGTGAGGTCCACCCCGGATCCGACATTCACGTGCGACAGCATCGGTTGGACCGTAGCCCAGTAGACCTCTGGCTCCAACTCCTGGACATGAACGCTGGCGGCCGCCATGTCGTCAACATGGAGAAACTCGCGCCGCGGCTGACCGCTGCCCCAGATCGTCACAACGTCGTCGCCTGCCTTGGTCGCCTCGTGGAAGCGCCGCAGCATGGCCGGGATGACGTGACTGTGTTCTGGATGGTAGTTGTCGCCGGGGCCGTAGAGGTTCGTCGGCATGACACTGCGGTAGTCCCGCCCGAACTGACGGTTGAAGCTCTCACAGAGCTTGATTCCGGCGATCTTGGCTACGGCGTACGGCTCATTGGTTGGCTCCAGGGGACCGGTCAGCAGACTGTCCTCCCGGATGGGCTGGTCAGCAAGTCGCGGGTAGATGCAGGAGCTGCCCAGGAAGAGCAGGCGCTGCACCCCCGAGTCATGTGCCGCCTTGATGACGTTGCTCTGAATGATCAGGTTGTCGAGGATGAAATCGGCCGGCTGGGTGTTGTTGGCCTGAATCCCGCCCACCCGTGCGGCCGCCAGATAGACCTGGTCGGGGCGGTGGGCGGCGAAGAATGCTGAGACGGCCCCTGCGTCGAGCAGGTCCAGCTCGGCCCGGGTTGCGGTGACCAGGTTCTCGTAGCCGAGGGACTCGAGCCGCCGGAGGATAGCTGAACCGACCATTCCGCGATGGCCTGCAACGAAGACGGTGTCAGCGACATCCCGCGCCATCAGGGCTGCGAATTCAGCGTGACGGCGTAGCCGTGCGCTCCGAGCAGCGCGTGCTGCTGGGCGATCAGCAGGTCATTGGCGACCATCTCGGCGCAGAGCTCCCGGGCCGTGATCTCCGGTACCCAGCCCAGCTTTTCGCGGGCTTTGGTCGAATCACCCAGCAGCGTTTCGACCTCCGCAGGCCGGAAGTAGCGGGGATCGATCCGAATGATGACGTCGCCCGGCTTCACCGAGGTGGCGGCCTGGTCCGCGACCGAGTCGACCACCCCCACTTCGTCCAGACCGGTCCCGCGAAACTCCAGACCGATGCCGAGCTCGGCGGCACTCCACTCCAGAAACTGCCGTACGGAGTACTGCTCGCCGGTGGCGATCACGAAGTCCTCCGCGGTGTCCTGCTGCAGCATGAGCCACTGCAGGCGGACGTAGTCCCGGGCGTGGCCCCAGTCGCGCAGCGAGTCGATGTTTCCCATGTAGAGGCAGCCCTGCAGGCCCAGCGCGATATTTGCCAGACCGCGGGTGATCTTGCGGGTCACGAAGGTCTCGCCCCGACGGGGGGACTCGTGGTTGAACAAGATCCCGTTGCAGGCGTACAGACCGTAGGACTCCCGGTAGTTGACCGTGATCCAGTAGGCGTACAGCTTCGCTACCGCGTACGGCGAGCGCGGGTGAAACGGTGTCGTCTCCCGCTGCGGGGTCTCCTGCACCTGTCCGTACAGCTCCGACGTGCTCGCCTGGTAGAACCGGACGGAGTCGGTCATGCCGAGGAGTCGTACCGCTTCCAGGAGCCGCAGGGTGCCGAGACCGTCAACATCGCCGGTGTATTCCGGGAGCTCGAAGCTGACGGCGACATGGGACTGCGCCCCGAGGTTGTAGATCTCATCGGGCTTGATGCTCTGAATGATCCGGGTCAGGTTCGAGCCGTCGCTGAGGTCGCCGTAGTGCAGCCGGAACCGGCCCTCGAGGTCATGCGGGTCCTCGTAGATGTGGTCCACGCGCTCGGTGTTGAACAACGACGCCCGGCGCTTCACGCCATGGACCTCGTACCCTTTTTCCAGCAGGAGCTCGGCCAGGTAGGAGCCGTCTTGCCCGGTGACGCCCGTGATCAGCGCAGTCTTCGCCATAGATCTCTCTCTTGAGGTTGACTCGACGTCGGTGAGTTCACGTGGGCGACGGGCCAGACGCCCGAGCTCGTCATCGAATCGCCAGCGGGAAATCTTCAACGCCGGAGACCCAGAGCCTAGTTGTCCCTCGGCAGCAAGGCAAACGGTGGTCACGTCCCGGGTCGTTTGGGGCGTACCGACCAGCGTGTAGACCCTGCCTAGACACCCGGTGATCCGTCGGTCGGCTCGGGGCGGGAGGAAACGACCGACTCCTCCCGGAACTCTCGATAGGAATAGCGGGACATCGGGATCAACACGCATGGGGCGGCCACCGCCAGGGTGCCAAACCCCACCGCGAGGCTGCCGGTCGTGCCCATCAGGGCGTAACCGATGAAGAACCCCAGCACGGTCAGTGCGGCGATGACCGCGCGGCCCAGGGTGACGCGGCGCTGCCGGTTGAGCAGCCTCAGCACGACGGCATGGGTGCTCGACCAACCGGTCGTGATGGCGGACATGCCGATCAAGGTCAGCCCGAGCACCAACGACTCGTTGTCGACGCCCCGAAATGCGTAGCCGCTGATCGCCGCCGCCGCAATGAGCGCGCCAACCAGGGTGATGGCCAGCACGGCGATGGCCCGGCCCTGCCTCGTTCCCCGAGCGATGATTGCTCGGGTGCTGGCGAACTCCGAGCGGGTGACACCATCGGCGACGAGGTTGGAGGCAGCGGCGGCGAAGGCGAGGTTCAGCGGCCCTAGGAGTGACTGCGCCAGCCGCACCCCGGCGATGGGCCCAGACTGGCTTCCGGTGCCCAGAACGAGAAGCGGCAGGGCCACCAAGGTTGCACCGAACGCGTAGTCGACGAGCTGCCAGCCGGCGGCGTGGCGGTAGGTCCGGAACGGCAGCCACCCGGGAATCCTGGGTAGGCGAACCACCATGAACAGCGCGGGCACCGCCGTGAGGAGCGCCCCGTACACCTGGAGCGCGATGGCGTCGGTGTAGAGACCAGGGAACAACAGCGATCCGGCTGTCAGCACCGCCCGGATCAGGTCACCCCCGGCCAGGGTCCACCGTCGATCAAGACCGATGCCCCGGAACCGGAGCCAGTCATAGACCACGGGAACGGCGCTCGAGACGCCGAGCAGGCCAAGGGCGCCCGGATCCCGAACCCCGAAGACGAGACCGACCGCGACCATGACGACGGCGCCCACCGCCGCCGCCACAGTCGTGTAGCGGAAGGGCACGAAGGCGCCCGGGTGGTGGCGCTGAGCAATCAGCGCAGGGGCAAAGAGCGCTGCGCGGAACAGTCCGACCAAGGTGTTGGCCGCCAGGGTGAACAGGGCGAACAGGGTGAACTGGCCGGGGACCATCCCCCACGCCGCAATCAGCATGAGGCCAGCGCCGGCGGCACTGGACAGCCCTTGGGCAAGCGTCAGCGGCCTAGTGAGAGCCCGGAACGTACGACGGATCACGGGTGCATCGGGGCTCTCACCGGCCGCGGGTGAATCGCCGCGCTGGCCCCCGCCCGGGCAGGTCTGGGCACGCGATCGGCGCTCCTCATATTGGACACTGGCCGCCCCGCCGGGAATAGGACGCAGGCAGGCACAGCGTAGTACCGCAGGTGAGCGAACTCCCTATCGAAGAGTCTCGGTTCCGCCGCCGGGCGCGGCCCCCGAGGTGAACTAGAGTTCCGCCGTGCGAAGCGAGCGGCTCTCGGGTGACGACACGTTGACCCGACTCTCCGCAACGACCCGTTGATGCGCCCGACCGTTGTCGTCGGGGGCGGGATCATCGGCCTCGCCACAGGTCGGGCCCTGCAGGAACAGCGACCCGAGCAGCCCGTCGTTGTCCTAGAGAAGGAAGCGGGACTCGCCCGCCACCAGACCGGCCGCAACTCGGGGGTGATCCACTCAGGGCTCTACTATCGGCCCGGATCCCTGAAGGCCCGGCTGGCGGTCAGCGGTGCGGAGAGGCTCAAAGATTTCTGCGCCACGCGGAGCATCCGCTACGACGTCCCGGGCAAGTTGGTCGTCGCCTCGAGCGCGCGCGAAGAGGCCGCACTCGACCGGCTGCTGCAGCTCGGCCGGCAGAACGGGGTTCCGGTG
>Ga0190267_10000079_pt1 | contig 19067 bp, 22 predicted proteins | sample Popmic239T_FD_140332 | JGI IMG/M metagenome (GOLD analysis project Ga0190267, IMG submission 140332) | Populus adjacent soil microbial communities from riparian zone of Oak Creek, Arizona, USA - 239 T | ecosystem: Environmental > Terrestrial > Soil > Riparian zone | place: USA: Arizona... | reverse complement strand
TGGCCGCGGACGACGACAACCGCACTCTGGAGGACATAGCGACCCGTATCCGGTACCTATGTCCTCCAGAGTCAGGCCGGGCGTCGGGACGGGCACGGTGCGTGGCGGTGGCGGTGGCGTCGGCGGCACCAGGGGCCGCGTAGCCCCTCCGACCGGCGCCCCGTCGTCTGGGTGCCGGCAACGACCGCGTCGGTTGCGATACGCACCCAGACGGCAGCGTGTCCGACGGCGGCCGGGGTGGCGCTTCCGGTCTGGGTGCCGATCTGTCGGCCGACCCGCCCGAACGGCACCCAGACGCGGCGGGGACGCTGGACGGGCGCGCAGCCCGCCAAGAATGGCGGCGACCACGGCGAATCGGGTAGGAAGTCCGGATCGTGGCCTCTGACAAGTCCCTCCCCACCCAGGTCAGCGAGCTGTGGGAGCTCGTCGTCGCCTACGCCAAGCAGGAGACGATCGAGCCGATCAAGAACCTGGGCCGCTTCGTCGTCCGCGGCGTCATCGGCTCGGTCCTGCTCTGCATCGGCCTGCCCCTCCTGATCCTCGCCACCCTGCGCGCCGTGCAGGCCGAGACCGGCACCGCCCTCACCGGCAACTGGAACTGGGTGCCGTACCTGGCCGCCGCCGCCCTGTCGCTGGTGTTCGCAGGCCTGGCCGGCCTCGGCATCAGCCGCAAGACGAAGAAGAAGAGGGAGGCCCGCTGATGGCCAACAGCGCCAAGACCGCCAAGAGCGCCGTGCCCGAGGACCGCAAGATCACCAAGGACGACATCCGCGCCAAGCTCGACGACATCAAGGGCGAGGTCGAGTCCACCGGCGACCAGGCCAAGCCGTACGCCCTCGGCGTCGCCATCGCCGGTGTTCTGGCCGTGGCCGCCATGGCCTACGTGCTCGGCCGCCGCAAGGGCCGCAAGAAGACGACGGTCGTCGAAGTCCGCCGGGTCTGATGGTCCGCCTGCTCCTGCGCAACGGCCTCCAGAAGGGCGTGCTCGGCGGCAGCCGGGCCTGGCTCGTGCTCGGCGGCGTCGGCCTCATGTTCAAGATGTTCAAGAAGCTCGGCGGCAGCGAGCCCGAGGTCGTCTACTCCGAGGAGCTTCCCGTCGGCACAACCATCGTCATCGCCAACGAACCGAGATGATGGAGGGGTGAAGGTCCTCCTCCGCAACCCCAAGCGAGAGCTCGACGTGCCCGGCCCGCTCCGGGTCAGCGCGCTCCTCGAGCGGCTGGAGGTCAACCGGGAGTCGGTCCTCGTCATCAAGGGCGACACGCTGGTGACCGGCGACGCCCTCCTCACCGACGACGACACCGTCGAGGTCCGCCCCGTCATCTCGGGCGGGGCGTGACGCCGTGAAGTGCCGCCGCTGCAAGGCCCCCGCGGTCATCGAGATCCGCCGCCACAACGCGGCGTTCTGCCCGCCCTGCTTCGAGCACCACTGCATGGAGCAGGTCCGCAAGGCCATCGAGCAGTTCAAGATGATCGACACCGCCGAGCGCATCCTCGTCGCGGTGAGTGGGGGCAAGGACAGCCTCGCCCTCTGGGACATGCTGCTCGACATGGGCTACGACGCCGACGGGCTCTACCTCGGCCTCGGCATCGGCGACTACTCCAGCGAATCGGCCCGCTACACCCGTGCCTTCGCCGATCGCCGCGGCGCCAAGCTGGTCGAGGTCGACATCCCCGCCGAGTTCGGCTTCGACATCCCGACCGCGGCCGAGGTCACCCGCCGCGTCCCGTGCTCCGCTTGCGGCCTCAGCAAGCGCCACCTGTTCAACAAGGCCGCCCTCGATGGCGGCTACGACGTGGTCGCCACCGGCCACAACCTCGACGACGAGGCGGCCGTGCTGTTCGGCAACGTGCTGCGGTGGCAGACCGAGTACCTGGGCCGCCAGCTCCCCGTCCTGCCCGCCGCCCACGGCTTCCCCCGCAAGGTCAAGCCCCTCGTCCGCCTGGCCGAGCGCGAGACGGCGGCGTGGTGCGTGCTGCGCGGCATCGACTACCAGGTCGAGGAGTGCCCCAACGCCGAGGGCAACAAGCACCTGGGCTACAAGGCCGCGCTCAACGAGATCGAGGACGCGTCCCCCGGCTCCAAGCACGCGTTCTACTTCGGCTTCCTGGACAAGGCGTCGGGCCACTTCACGCCGGAGTCGGAGGCCGAGAAGGAGACGTTGCGGCCGTGCACCGGCTGCGGCGCGCCCACCACCGGCGAGGAGCTGTGCGCGTTCTGCAAGCTCGTCGCCAGGGTCGCCAAGGCCGGCGCGTGAAGCCGTTCGCCGCGGGCGACCGCGTCCTCCTGTTCGACCGCAAGGGCAGGCGCTACCTGGCCACCCTTTCAGACGAGGCCCAGTTCCACACCCACGCCGGCTACGTCCCCCACACCGACATCATCGGCCAGTCCGAAGGCGTCACCGTGACCGCCACCGGCGGCGCCCGCTACCTCGTCGTGCGCCCGACGCTCAGCGAGTTCGTGCTGAAGATGCCCCGCGGCGCGCAGGTCATCTATCCCAAGGACCTCGGCCCGATCCTGCTGCTGGCCGACGTGTTCCCCGGCGCCCGCATCCTCGAAGCAGGCGTCGGCTCGGGCGCGCTGTCGATGACGCTGCTGCGCGCCGGCGCCCACATCACCGGCTACGAGATCCGCGCCGACTTCGCCAGCCGGGCCAAGGCCAACGTCACCGCCTTCCTCGGCCCCGAGGCGCTCGACCGCTTCGACGTGCAAGAGCGCGACGTCTACGAAGGCATCGACGAGACCGGGCTCGACCGCGTGGTGCTCGACCTGCCTGAGCCGTGGCGGGTCGTCAAACACGCCGAGGCCGCCCTCCACTCCGGCGGCATCTTCGTCTCCTATCTTCCGACGATCACCCAGGTCGTGCAGCTCCGTGAGGCCCTTGAGGACAGCGCCTTCGGCATGGCCGAGACGATCGAGGTGCTGTTCCGGTCCTGGCACATCGAGGGCCAGTCGGTGCGGCCTGACCACCGCATGGTAGGGCACACCGGATTCCTCACGTCGGCGCGGCTGCTGGGGCAGTGAACGCGCTCGACTACATCATCCTCCTGTCGGTGGCGGCGGCCGGGTACGGCGGCTACCGCCTCGGCTTCATGGCCAGGGTGACCTCGTGGGTCGGGCTGAGCCTGGGGCTGATGACGGCGGCCCGCCTGCTGCCGATCGTGCTGGCCCAGTTCACCGGCCCCGACCCCGCCGCCAAGCTGTTCCTCGCCGGCGGCATCCTCATCGCAGGCGCCTTCGCGGGCCAGGCCATCGGCCTCGTCGTCGGCCACGCCATCAGACGGGCGGTTCCTCTTGGCCCGGCCGCCGTGCTCGACCGGACGGTCGGCGCCGCTGTCGGCGGACTCGGCGTCATCGCCATGGTCTGGTTCCTGCTGCCCGCCATGGCCGACGTCCCCGGCGACTTCTCCCGCCAGACCCGCTCGTCGCAGATCGCCAAGTTCATCGACAACCGGCTGCCCAACCCGCCCGACACCCTGCAGGCGCTGCGTCGGCTCGTCGGCGACACCAACTTCCCCAAGGTCTTCGAGACCCTGCGCCCCACGCCGGAGACCGGCCCGCCGCCGTCGGAGCTCGGCCTCACCCAGGAGGTGCTCGACCGGGTCACCGCCTCGACGGTCAAGGTCGAGGGCATCGCGTGCCGGCGCATCCAGGAGGGGAGCGGCTTCGCCGTCGGCGTCGACCTCATCGCCACCAACGCCCACGTCGTGGCGGGGGAGAAGTCGACCAGCGTCGAGCGCCCCGACGGCCGCAAGCTGGCCGCGACCGTCGTGCTGTTCGACTCCGACCGCGACCTGGCCCTGCTGCGGGTGCCGGGCCTGGGCCAGTCGCCGCTGCCGATCGGCGGGGGCAGGGTCGGGGAGCAGGGCGCCGTCTTCGGCCATCCCGGCGGCCAGACCCAGCTGCGGGTGGCGCCGGCCGCCATCCGCCAGCGCGTCGACGCCCGCGGCCGCGACCTCTACGACTCGCACTCCACGTCCCGCGACGTGTTCATCCTCGCCGCCGACCTGCGCCCCGGCGACTCCGGCGGCGCGCTGACCAACCAGCAGGGCGCCGTCGTCGGCGTCGCCTTCGCCATCGCGCCGGACCGGCCGGGCACCTCGTACGCGCTGACGTCCACCGAGCTGAACGAGGTGCTGGCCAAGCCGCGGGGCGGCAAGGTCGACACCGGCCCCTGCCTGACCAAGGCGTAGTTCAGGCCGGATAGACCTCGACCTCGGTCGCCTTCACCGAGGCCCACACGGTCGGCGTCAGCTCGCTGTAGGCGGCTGGGGTGATCTCGGCCACCAGGTCCACCGCCCCCTGGACGCGGACCCGCACCCGGTCCAGTTCGATGTCGACGTCGGCCAGCCGGCCCGGCCAGGCGTTGCGGGCGCTGGTGTGCGGCTGCTCGTTCGACAGCGTGACGGCGCGGGGGTGCACGACGGCGAAGGCCTCGCCGCGGACATCGGTGAGGGCGGCGACGGTCGTGCCGTTGACGACGATGCCGTGGGCGGTCGCCGTCCCCTTCAACAGGTTGACCCCGACCATGCGGGCGATCCACGGCGAGCGCGGCCGGGTGCGGACGTCGTCGACGGTGCCGGTCTGGGTGATCTCGCCCGCCTCCATCACCGCGACCTTGTTGGCCAGGGCGAGCACGTCGAGCGGCTGGTGGGTGACGAGCACGGTGACGCGGCCGGCGGCCTCGGCGCGGATCACGGCGCGCACGACCGCAGCGGCCTCCACGTCGACCGCGGCGAAGGGCTCGTCGAGCAGCAGGACGCGGGGGCGGCGGGCCAGGGCCCTGGCCACGGCGACGCGCTGGGCCTCGCCACCGGAGAGGGCGTCGGGCTTGCGGGCGGCGAGGTCGGCCACGTGGAGCCGTTCAAGCCACTCCCGTGCTTGTTGGCGGGCGTCGTGCTTGCGCAGGCCGGCGTGGCGCAGGCCGAACGCCACATTGTCGAGGGCAGTCATGTGCGGGAACAGCAGCCGGTCCTGGAAGACCAGGCCGACGTCGGGCTGGTGCTCGGCGGCCAGGCGGCGCAGGAGGGTCGACTTGCCCGCGCCGTTGGGGCCGACGAGGGCGATGACGTCGCCGGGCTCGGCCCCGTCGATCAGCGGGTGAGCCATCGGCCTCGGAGGGCGACGATCATGGCGACGGCGGTGCCGAGCAGCACGGTTGACAGCGCCAGCGCCGCGTCCCTGTCGCTTTGCAGGGCGACGTAGACCGCCAGCGGCAGCGTCTGGGTCTCGCCGGGCAGGTTGCCCGCGAAGGTGATGGTGGCGCCGAACTCGCCCAGGGCGCGGGCCCAGGCGAGCACGCTGCCGGCGACGAGGGCGGGGGCCAACTGCGGGAGGGTGATGTGGCGAAAGCGGGACCACGGGCCTGCGCCCAGGACGGCGGCGGCGTCTTCGTAGCGGGGGTCGAGTTGGCGCAGGCCCGCTTCGAGGGCCAGCACGAGGAACGGCAGGGCGACGAAGGCCCCGGCGAGGACGGCGCCCGCGGTGGTGAAGCTGAGCCGGAGCGGGATCACGCCGTTGCGGCCGAAGGCGAACAGCAGGGCGGCGCCGCCGACCACCGGCGGCAGCACCATCGGGACGAGCACGAGCGCCCGCAGGAGGTGGCGGCCGGGGGCGGTGCTGCGGGCGAGGACCCACGCCAGCGGGAGGCCGAGGACCAGGCACACGGCGAGGGCGCCGAACGAGGTCTGCAGGCTGATGAAAAGGGCTTGGCGGGCGGTGGAGCTGGTGACGTGCTCGCCGAGGGTGGACCAGGGCGTGCGGGCGAGCAGGGCCGCGAGGGGAAGCGCGATCAGGGCGACGGCGATGGCGGCGGGGATGCCGACGGCTAGGCGCCTCACGGGTCGTCGAACCCGCGCTTGTGGAGGACCGCGGGCAGGTCCTCGACGTACGGCTTGCCCCGGTCGGTGAGGGCGGCGGCGTAGTAGCGGGCGACCACGTTGTGCTCAGGCGGGATCGGGACCAGTTCGGCCTTGGCGGTCGCGGTGGTGGTGGCGGCGGCGTAGGCGATGGTGGCGTCGGCCTCGCCGATGGCGACTTTCTGGAGCGCGGCCTCGACGTCGAGCTCGAGCGACTTGGGCCGGACGGTGACGTTCGCCTTGGCCAAGGCGTCGGCGCTGTAGCGGCCGATGGGGACCGACGGGTCGGCCAGCACGACGGCGATGTTGCTGCCGGCCAGGTCCGCCAGGGCGTCGATGCGCTTCGGGTTGCCGGGGGCGACGGCGATGGCGAGGGTCGTGCTGGCGACGGCGTCGTAGTCGGCGGTGACCCGCTTGATCGTGCGCTCGTCGGCGGTCACGAGCACGTCGGCCTCGGCGCCCTGTTCGATCTGGGCGACGAGCTGCTGCGAGCCGGCGAAGCTGTAGCGCACGCCGTCGGCTTGGGGGAGCGCACTGCTCAGCGACGCCGCCGCGTACACCGTCAGGTCCCCGTCGCCGCCGCCGCACGCCGCCGCCGCGACCGCCAAGACAAGCGCGAGAGACAGTGCGGCGCCTGCTTTACGCACGCGGGAGTTCCACCACGACGTTGGTCGCCTTGACCGCCGCCACCGCCCGCACGCCCGGTTTGAGGCCCAGCTCCTCGGCCGCCTCGCGGGTCATCAGACTGACCATGCGGTGGGGGCCCGCCTGCACCTCCACTTGGGCGGTCACCTTGTCCTTCACGACCCTCGTCACGATGCCGGCGAAGCGGTTGCGGGCGGACTGGGCCACCACCGCACCCGCTTCCGGCTGCGGCTCGCTCTCGGCCAGCTCCCGCAGCAGGACGGCCACGTCGGCGCCGTCGGCGACCCGGTGCCCCCCGCTGGTGCGCCTTGTCGCCAGCCGCCCGGCGTCCGCCCATCGCCGCACGGTATCGACGCTCACTCCCGCGTACGCGGCAACTTCGCCCAGCCGAAACTCGCTCACGCGAGAATCGTATGCCAGGGTTAGCGCACGGTGACCGTGAATGCGGGGGGAATCTCCGTCTCGCCGGTCGTGAGTTGGTAGAGGCGGCCAAGGGTGAGCGTGCGCGGGCCTTTCGCCTCCCGGATCGTCACGATGCGGCCGTCGTTGCCCTCAGTGTCCTGCTCGACGACGCCATCGAGGCCCTCGACTGCCTCCGCGACCGGCACCAGCGCCACGCCTGCCTCTTCCGACGCCGCGTGGTACGCCGGGAGCAGGCGGGGCGAGACCCTGATCGGCTTCCGGGTCTTGTTCTTGCGCCCGAACACGTCCCGGACGAGGCCCGACGGCTCCACCGAGGCCTGCACGTCGCGCGTGCGGTCGGGGAAGTCGATCCGGTCCGCGATCACAAACGGCGGCTCGGTCGAGCACAGGGGCGTCTTGGTGTCTTCGTAGGCCTGGAGGTAGCGCCCGCTTCCGACGCCGGCCAGGTAGTCGGTGCCCACGAGCACGGCATCGGACTGTTCGAACGTCTGCGACCAGCAGTCGCCCTCATGCTTCGCGGGGCCGTCGAGGCAGCCCCACTCCTCGGCCGAGGCGGAGGAGTGATAGCTCGCGTCGCGCATGTGGTCGGCGACCGCCGACTGATTCGCCGCGTCGGCGGACGGATTCGACTCGATTCCCTCGCCGGGCCACGAATCGCACACGATCCCGGTGGTCGTCGGCGTGGTGGTGCTTGGCGGTGGTGGGGGCGTGCTGGTCGTCGTCGTCGTGGGCGCCACCGTGGTCGTTGTGGCCGCTGGATCCTCGTCGTCGACGCCGTGCGACCCAGCGGTGGCGGAGCGACCGGAGCTCAAGCTGATGTTCGAGTCGGTTGCGAGCGGCTTGCCGACGCCGATCACGAGGAAGAAGACGCCGACTGCGGCTACGAGGGGCGCGAGGTCCTCTGCGGTACGCGCTGCCGCAGGCGTCGTGGGCTGGTGGTGGCGACGGTGCTCCGCCCCCACATGGACGATCAGCGACCACATGGCCGCAAGCGTCCCGAGCGGCGCAAGGATGAACGTCAACTCGTTTGGTTTGGCCAGGAAGTACACCGAGCACGGCACCGCCACCATGAGCGGGATCGCGGCGGCGCCGAGCGCCCGTTGGAGCCCGACAACGGTCTGGTCGCCGGTCCTGCAGTGGCGGAAGTGATGTCCGACGCTGGCCACGACGAACAGAAGCACCAAGACGACCGCCGTCAACCCGGAGGCCGCGAACGACGGGTGGTCCTGCGGGTCGGCGACCGCCGTCATCCCGAACAACGGCGGGATCGCCACCGCAAACCCCGCCACGCCGGCCGCGCCCAGAATCACGCGGACGAGGGCCTTCTTGGTGCCTTGCATCTGCGCCAGGCGTTCCAGGCAGAACAGGTGTCCGTCCGCGGACGGGCCGCTGATCATGCCGTTCGTGTCTGCCGGCGCCGACGGTGCATCCGGCGGCGAGGGCGCCGCTGTTTGCTGCGGGTCCGGCGCCACAGGCTCCCGTCCCCAGTCACCTTCATTCCCCATGGTGCTTCCCTTGACGGTTGGTGTGTGCCACTGTCTGCGATGCGCACGACCTAGGGACTGCTGGGAGTTGCACGACCGATGGGTCTTGGGCTTCGGGACGCCCTACCTACCGGTCGGTAACATCCTTTGACGGCGGCCGCCTGAACTCCTCCCGCTTTCTGTTGCGCGAACGCGCAAAATGAGCGACCTTTCTTGTCGTGGACATCAATGGTGCGCCCGCCACTGACGACCGAGGCCAAATTGGGGCACTGCTCGATCGCGGCGCGACGCTCGGCCAGCTCCTCGCATTGATCGACGTCGTCGAGCACCGCGGGTTCACGGCCGCGGGAGGGAAGTCCGGCGCAGCGCGGCTTCACCACCAGGTCCGCCGGCTCGAAGCCGCGCTCGGCGTCGACGTCTTTGACCGGAGCAAAGCGCGCGCCCGCCCGCCCGCCCTGACGCCGGCCGGAGAGCAAGTGCTCGCACTGGCCCGCCAGATCATGGCCGGCGTGCTTCGGCTGAATCGGGTGGCTCTGGCGCCTGGTGAGCGGCTGCTCTCGGTGGCGGCGTACCCCGCGCACGTGCGGGTCTTCGCCGCGCGGGCGTCGCAGGCAGCCACCATGAAGGACGTCGAGGTCCGGTTCCACCGGCTTGGAGACGACCTCCGCCGCACGGCCGGCGATGGGATGCTCCGCATGCTTGTCGACCGCGAGGTCGATGTCGCGCTCGCGCCGAAGCACGCCCGTGCGGACAAGAGCGCCTTCGTCGAGACACCGCTCTACAAGTGGCGGCTTGTTGCCATCCCGCCGCTGCGAGCGGGCCACGGCGCGGCGATCACGGTGCCCGAGTTGGTCAAGCACGCCAACCGGATCCTTTGCAGCCCGCCTGGTCATGCTTCGCGAAAGCTTCTCGACGCCCAGGTGCAGAAGGCTGGCGTCGTGGTGCGGCCTTACGCCGAGAGCGACAACGTGGCCGCCCTCAGAGTGCTCGCGCGGGAGGCGGGCGGCTGGTTGGTTGTGCCCGAGGATTCGTTGCCGGTGCGCGAGCGCCTTCGCGCAGTGCTGCTGCTCTCACCCTCCCGAGCGGTCCTCGGCGGCGAGTATGTGGCGTACCGGCGGCGAGACGAGACGCGGCGAGAGGTGCTCGATTTCGTGAAGGAGTGCGCGCTGCGCACCCATGGCCTTGGCATCACGAACGCGATGTCGAGGGCCAATCGGCTGGCCGGGACCGGTCCCCCCCGGCTGCACGACCTCGCCCTGTGGCGTCCGTCCTCTGCCCCTGCCGACGAACATTGATTCGCCACTCGCCACTCGCCACTCGCCACGACCACGTCGAGTCGAAGGGCGTTTGGGTGCCGTTCGCAACCGTCTCGGTTATCGGCGGCACCCAGACGCCGGGCGCCGACGCCGGACCCGACCACGGCACGGGCGCGAAGAAGGGGCCGTCTGAGACGGCCCCTTCGGAAACGTCAGGTCGAAAAGCGGATCAGTCGACCTCGATGAAGATGCACTCGCCGGGGCACTCCTCGGCCGACTCGATGGTGGCCTCCTCCATGCCCGCAGGCACGACCGCGAGGCCTTCCGGGCCGCCAGGGCTGGAGAACACCTTGTCGCCCTCCTTCACGTAGGCGAGGCCGTCGTCCAGCAGGGTGAACACAGCGGGTGCGATCTCCTCGCAGAGACCGTCGCCGGTGCAGAGATCCTGATCGATCCAGACCTTCATGGCAGTGCGCCTTCTCTCGTGCTCTCGTGCCGGTGGGGGCGGGAACCAGATGAACCGGATGCGGAACGTACCGGCCCCAAAGAGCATAGGTCAATTTCCACGGTACATCCGGGTGAAACTCGTCACGATGCGCGATCTTCCGAGATGTACCGGTGTATGGTCGCCAACGAGAGGGGAGGTGGTCCCGACGGCCGACTCCGAGTACCAGCGGCGGCTGAGCGCCTACGAGCGTGAGGTCGCGGAGCTGCAAGAGCAAGCCAAGGTGCTGGAAGAAGAGGTCATCACCCTGCGCCGGCGACTGCAGGAGGCGCCCAAGCGCGTCCGCACGCTCGAAGAGAAGCTCCTTGAGACCAAGGGCCAGTTGGCCCAAGCGGTCAGCCAGAACGAAAAGCTCACCTACACCCTTCGGGAAGCCCGCGAGCACATCGCCGCCCTCCGCGAAGAGGTCGACAAGCTCACCCAGCCGCCTGCCGCCTACGGGACCTTCCTGGGCCGCAACGACGACGGCACCATCGACGTGTTCAGCGGCGGCCGCAAGATGCGCGTCGCGCTGCACCCGGAGCTCGACGACATGGACCTGCGGCGCGGCCAGGAGGTCGTGCTCAACGAGTCGCTCAACGTCGTGCTGGCCCGCAGCGCCGAGCTGAGCGGCGAGGTCGTCACCCTGAAAGAGGTCCTCGAGGACCAAAAGCGCGCCCTGATCGTCGGCCGGGCCGACGAAGAGCGCGTCGTCGAGCTGAGCGAGGACCTCGTCGGCGTCAAGCTCCGCAGCGGCGACACCGTCTTGATGGACAGCCGCACCGGCCTGCTCCTTGAGAAGCTGCCGCGGCCCGAGGTCGAAGAGCTCGTCCTCGAAGAGGTGCCCGACATCTCCTACGAAGACGTCGGCGGCCTGGACAGCCAGATCGAGGCGATCACCGACGCCGTCGAGCTGCCCTTCGTCCACCGCGACCTGTTCACCGAGCACAAGCTCCCCGCCCCCAAGGGCATCCTGCTCTACGGCCCGCCCGGGTGCGGCAAGACCCTCATCGCCAAGGCCGTCGCCAACAGCCTGGCCAAGAAGGTGGCCGAGGTCACCGGCGACCACAACGCCAAGAGCTACTTCTTGAACATCAAGGGCCCCGAGCTGCTCAACAAGTACGTCGGCGAGACCGAGCGCCAGATCCGCCTCGTCTTCCAGCGGGCCAGGGAGAAGTCCGAAGAGGGCATGCCGGTCATCGTCTTCTTCGACGAGATGGACAGCCTCTTTCGCACCCGCGGCACCGGCATCAGCAGCGACATGGAGTCGACGATCGTGCCGCAGCTCCTGGCCGAGATCGACGGCGTGGAGACGCTGAAGAACGTGATCGTGATCGGCGCCTCCAACCGCGAGGACCTGATCGACCCCGCCATCCTGCGCCCCGGCCGCCTCGACGTGAAGATCAAGATCGAGCGGCCCGACGCGGGCGCCGCGCAGCAGATCTTCTCCCGTTACCTCACGTCCGACCTGCCGCTCGACGCGGGCGAGGTCGAGTCGCTGGGCGGCGGCGACAGGGACAAGGCCGTGCGGCTGATGATCGAGCGGACCGTCGAGGTCATGTACCGCGAGGACGACGACAACCGCTTCATCGAGGTCACGTACCAGAACGGCGACAAAGAGGTCATGTTCTTCAAGGACTTCTCGTCCGGGGCCATGATCGAGAACATCGTCCGCCGGGCCAAGAAGCTCGCCATCAAGCGGCAGATCGCCGGCGAGGGCAAGGGCATCCGCCTCGACGACCTGCTCCAGTCGATCCGACAGGAGTACAAGGAGCACGAGGACCTGCCCAACTCCACCAACCCCGACGACTGGGCCAAGATCTCCGGCAAGAAGGGCGAGCGCATCGTCTTCCTCCGGGTGCTCATGTCCGAGGGGAAGGGCGAGCCCACGGGTGGCCGGGCCATTGAGCGGGTCGGGACCGGCCAGTACCTCTAGCGAGGTCGACCAGCCGGTGACGTGCGACGTGGCGCGTCGGTCCGCGGGCGCGAGCAGGTAGCGTCGAATCGTGGCGCTGCGCAAGGTCCTCGGCATGGAGACGGAGTACGGGATCGATCCGCGCGGCATGGGCGAGAAGAACCCGATCGCGGCCTCCTCGGTCCTCATCAACGCCTACGTGAACCAGCTCCAGCGCAAGGTGGGCTGGGACTTCGAGGACGAGCACCCCGGCAACGACGCCCGCGGCTTCGCTCGTGAGGGCTCGATGCCGCCGGAGGTCGAGACCCACCTCGTGAACGCGGTGCTGACCAACGGGGCCCGGTACTACGTCGACCACGCCCACCCCGAGTTCTCGACCCCCGAGTGCGCTGACGCGCTGACCACCGTGTTGTACGACAAGGCGGGGGAGCGCATCCTCGCCCGCTCGATGGAGGCGGCTGCCCGGGCTCTGCCGTCCGGCCAGGGCATCGTCGTCTACAAGAACAACTCGGACCGCAAGGGCAACTCCTACGGCACCCACGAGAACTACCTCATGGACCGCCAGACGCCCTTCGCCCGGATCGTCCAGCACGTCATGCCGTTCTTCGTGACCCGCCAGATCTTCACCGGCGCGGGCAAGGTGGGGACGGAGGCGTCGTCGACCGGCGGCGTGGACGTCGAGTTCCAGCTCACCCAGCGGGCCGACTTCTTCGAAGAGGAGGTCGGCCTCGAGACGACCCTCAAGCGGCCGATCGTCAACACCCGCGACGAGCCCCACGCCGACGCCCAGAAGTACCGGCGGCTCCACGTCATCTGCGGCGACGCCAACCTGGCCGAGGTGGCCTCGTTCCTCAAGATCGGCACCACCGCACTGGTGCTCTGCATGATCGAGGACGACTGGTTCGGCGAGAAGGACTTCACGCTGGAGATGCCGGTCGCGGCGATGCGCAAGGTGTCGTACGACCTGTCGCTCAAGCTGCCCCTCACGCTGGCCAACGGCTCGACGATGACCGCGCTCGACATCCAGTGGGAGTACTTCGACCTGGCCCGCAAGTACGCCGAGGACCGCGGGCTGGAGGCGATCGGCCCATCGGGCGACCAAGTGCTCGAACGGTGGGAGTCGGTGCTCACCGGGTTGGAGACAGACCCGATGACGCTGTCGGGCCAGCTCGACTGGGTGGCGAAGTACCGGCTGTTCTCCGGCTACCGGGAGCGGCACGGGCTCAACTGGACGGACCACCGGCTGGCCGCCATGGACCTGCAGTACCACGACATGCGGCCCGAGCGGTCGCTGTTCGCCCGCCTGCCGATGGAGCGCCTGCTCGACGACGCCGCCATCGACGAGGCCGTCACCGAGCCCCCCAGGGACACCCGCGCATACTTCCGGGGTAAGTGCTTGCAAAAGTGGGCATCCTCAGTAGCAGCGGCGAACTGGGATTCACTGGTGTTCGACCTGGGTGGAGACCCACTCCGCCGGGTCGCAATGATGGAACCCCTCAGAGGTACGGCTGAACTGGTCGATACGTTGTTCGAGGGATGTTCAGGGCCCGCTGAGCTGTTAGAGCGGTTGGGCTCATAGGAGGCAGTTGATAACCCGATGGCAGAACGAGAGCTGAAGAAGAAGCAGACGACCACCCGCGAAGCGGAAGAGGTGGTCGAGGCCGCGCCTGCGGAGTCGAAGCAAGGCGACAAGATCAAGGCCGAGCTCGACGACCTGCTCGACGAGATCGACGAGGTCCTCGAGGAAAACGCTGAGGAGTTCGTGCGCTCGTACGTGCAAAAGGGCGGCCAGTAGCGACCTAGGCGTAGGAAAGGCCCCCGGCCCGCAGGGCCGGGGGCCTTTCCGCGCCCCCCGTTCTCGTCGCGCTCAGTTGCGTTATCGGCAACTGAGCGCGACGAGAACGGTTCGCGGGGGGTTGCGGGGCGGGGACGGCTAACGTCGATCCACCTATGACGCTGCCCTTCTTCTCCCCATCGGATGACCCGGGGCCCAGCTTCGTCGACCTGCTCCGGCGGATCCACGGCGAGCCCAAGCCGTTCACCGTCGACCCCCAGTTCTCGGTGACCCACGGCACCACCATCACCGCCTTGCGCTACGCCGACGGCGTCGTCATGGCGGGCGACCGCCGGGCCACCGCGGGCAGCAGCATCGCCCACCGGGCCATGGAGAAGGTCCACCCGGCCGACCGCTGGTCGGGGGTCGCCATCGCCGGCGCGGCGGGCTTCGCCCTCGACATGGTCAAGCTCTTCCAGCTTCAGCTCGAGCACTACGAAAAGGTCGAGGGCAGCGTGCTCAGCCTGGAGGGCAAGGCCAACCAGCTCGCGGCCATGGTCCGCCAGAACCTGCCGATGGCCATGCAAGGCCTGGTCGTGATCCCGCTGTTTGCCGGCTACGACCTGCGCCGCCGCCAGGGCCGCATCTTCACCTACGACGCCACCGGCGGCCGCTACGAGGAGACCGACTTCCACGCCGACGGCTCCGGCGGCCGCGACGCCCGCACCGCCATCAAGCTCCAGTGGACCCCCGAGATGGACCGGGCCTCGGCCATCGAGCTGGCCGTGCAAGGCCTGTACGAGGCGGCCGACGAGGACTCCGCCACCGGCGGCCCCGACGCCGTCCGCGGCATCTACCCGACCGTCGCCACCATCACCGCCACCGGGTACGAGCCCGTGCCCGAGGCCGAGGTCGCCGAGAGCTTCGCCGCCCTCATCGAGCGCAAGAGCGTGCGGGGGGTGCGTCGCTGATGTCGATGCCCTTCTACGTCGCCCCCGAGCAGCTCATGAAGGACAAGGCCGACTACGCCCGCAAGGGCATCGCCCGCGGCCGCGCCCTCGTCGCCACCCTCTACACCGACGGCATCCTGCTGGCCGCCGAGAACCCCAGCCGTACCCTGCACAAGGTCAGCGAGATCTACGACCGCATCGCCTTCGCCGGCGTCGGCAAGTTCAACGAGTTCGACTCGCTGCGCGTCGCGGGCGTCCGCCACGCCGACACCAAGGGCTACAGCTACTCCCGCGAGGACGTCGACGCCCGCTCGCTGGCCAACGCCTACGCCCAGCTCATCGGCCAGGTCTTCACCCACGACATGAAGCCGATGGAGGTGGAGATCCTCGTGGCCGAGGTGGGCGGGTCGACGAGCGACGGGGCCGAGGACCAGCTCTACCACATCCTCTACGACGGCACGGTCTTCGACGAGACCCGCTTCACCGTGCTCGGCGGCGAGGCCGAGGCGATCACCTCGCGCATGGAGGCGGCGTTCCAGCCGGCCATGTCGCTGGCCGACGCCCTCAAAGCCGCCACCGGCGCGCTGGCCGGCCCCGAGCGGACGCTGGCCCCTGCCGACCTCGAAGTGGCCGTGCTCGACCGCCGGCAGGAGCGACGGGCCTTCCGCCGCATCCCCGACGACGAGCTCACCGCCCTGCTCGCCTAACCCGCGCGTTTTCCCCAGCACCTGCTGCTGGGGAAAACGCGGGGTTCGGTCAGTCGACGATCTCGAAGGTGGACGCATCGGCCGCCCACGTGCCGTCCTTGCTGCCCCAGATGCCGTCGACGGTGTACGTCCCGGTCCGCAGCGTGGCCTCGTGCATGCCGGGGGTGGCGCCGCACGACTGGCTGGTCTTCCACCGCACCGTGTAGGTCTTCACCTCGTTCGGCATGAAGGTCTCGTCGCCGTGGGCGGACGGATCAGGCGCCGACGGGTCGTACTGGTTCTGGTAGAAGATCTCGCCGTTCAGGTGGGCGTACAACAGGTGCGACGACTGGCCGCGCTCGTTGGTGAACGGCTCCGACCCGGTCCAATGGGCCCGCAGCGTGAGCAGCACGTCCTCGCCGCGCTTCACGGTCCGCTTGGACGCCTCCGCTGTCACGACCATGCCCTGCGGCGGCTTCGGCTGCGTGTTGTTGCCGCTGAAGTCGCCGCCGCAGTTCTCGGCGGGCGGCGGCCCGGTCGTCGTGGTGGTGGTCGGCAGGGGCGGCTTGACGACGGTGGTGGTCACCGGCGCGGGCGGCGGCCCGGTCGTCGTCGTCGTCTCGGCGACCGCGGTGGTCTCGGTCGTCTCGGTCACCTCGGTGGTCTCGGTCGTCGTCGTCGTGTCCGCCTGCACGAGCTCGCTCCCGCGGTCGCCGGGGCTGGCCGCCAGCGCCACCGCGGCGGCGAGCACCAGCACCGGCACCAGCAGTGCGGCCGCCCGAAACCGACGCATCGTCTTGAGCGACTCGGCCCGTCGGTACACCCGTTCCAACCGCTCCTCATCTGACTGCGGCACGGTTCACCTCCTTGTCCTCGTAGTCCTCATGGGCCCGGAGCACCCGCATCGCCCGTTGGGCGTGCTCTTTCACCGTCTGCACGCCGAGCCCCAGCAGCCCGGCCACCTGCGCCTCCGAGAGGTCGGCGACGTAGCGCAGCACGACGACCTCCTGCTGGCGCTTCGAGAGCCGCCGCACCTCGCCCGCCACGAACAGACGGTCGACGACGGCGTCGGCCATGTCGCCCGAAGGGGCCACCACGACCGGCTCCGCCTTGCGCCGCCGCACGACGTCGAGGGCCACGTTCGTCGCCACCCGAAGCACCCACGCCTCCAAGTACGGGAGGTCCCGCACCTTCGACCAGCGCACGTACGTCCTCGCCAGCGCCTCGGCGGCGACGTCCTCTGCGGGGTCGCCGGGGCCGACGATGCGGGACGCCACCGACAGGGCGCGGTGGTAGAGCCCGGCGAACTCCCGCTCGAAGGACTCGTCCCGCTTCACACTGTGCAAACGGACGGGGATCGGGTCGCGGGGGACGCCGCCGCGGGACTCGTTCGCCCCATCCGGCATGGTTCCACTCAGCGAACGGTACCGTGGGGTTGATGGAGCGCCGCATATTCGGCCTGGAGAACGAGTACGGCGTCACGTGCACCCTCCGCGGCCAGCGCCGGCTGAGCCCTGACGAGGTGGCCCGCTACCTGTTCCGCCGGGTCGTGAGCTGGGGCCGCAGCAGCAACGTCTTCCTTGAGAACGGCGCCCGGCTGTACCTCGACGTGGGCAGCCACCCCGAGTACGCGACCCCGGAGTGCGACTCGATCTACGACCTCGTCGTGCACGACAAGGCGGGCGAGCGCATCCTCGAGCACCTGCTCCTCAGCGCTGAGCAGCGCCTGCGGGAAGAGGGCATCCGCGGCGTCATCTACCTGTTCAAGAACAACACCGACTCGGCGGGCAACTCCTATGGCTGCCACGAGAACTACCTCACCAGCCGCCGGGACGACTTCGGCCACTACGCCGAGGTCCTCATCCCGTTCTTCGTCTCGCGCCAGATCTACGCCGGCGCGGGCAAGGTGCTCCAGACCGCCAGGGGAGCGACCTACTGCATCAGCCAGCGGGCCGAGCACATCTGGGAGGGCGTCAGCAGCGCCACCACCCGCAGCCGCCCGATCATCAACACCCGCGACGAGCCGCACGCCGACGCCGAGCGCTTCCGCCGGCTCCATGTCATCGTGGGCGACTCGAACATGAGCGAGTACGCCACCTTCCTCAAGGTCGGCGCCACGTCGATCCTCTTGCGCATGCTCGAAGACCCGAGCGTGGTCCTGCGGGACATGACGTTGGAGAACCCGATCCGGGCCATCCGCGAGATCAGCCACGACATCACCTGCAAGCGCCGGGTCCGCCTGGCCAACGGCCGCGAGGCCAGCGCCCTCGACATCCAGGGCGAATACCTCACCCGGGCCCAGCGGTACCACGAGACCAAGGGCTTCAGCCCGCTCGAAGAGCAGGCCCTGCAGATGTGGGAGCACTGCCTCACCGCCATCGAGAAGGACCCGATGACGCTCGACCGCGAGTGCGACTGGGTGATCAAGCACCGCCTCATCGAGGCCTACCGCGACCGCCACGACGTGCCGCTCACGCACCCGAAGGTCGCCCTGATGGACCTCCAGTACCACGACGTCAGCCGGGACCGCGGCCTGTTCTACCGCATGCAGCAGAAGGGGCTTGTCGACCGGGTCTGCACCGACGAGGCCATCGACACCGCCGTCGAGGAGCCGCCCCAGACCACCAGGGCCAGGCTGCGCGGCGAGTTCATCAAGAAGGCCAAGGAGCGGCGGCGGGACTTCACCGTCGACTGGGTCCATCTCAAGCTCAACGACCAGGCCCAGCGCACCGTGCTCTGCAAGGACCCCTTCAAAGCGCGCGACGAGCGCGTCGAGAAGCTGATCGCCTCCCTGTAGAGGCGCCCGTGCCCCGCCCCTCACCGTTTTGGGCACGTTTTCGCACCGTATGGGTCCGAAAACGTGCCCAAAAGCGCAGAGGGGGGTGGCGGTAGGTGCCGAGCTTTCGGACCGGCGACGTCACCGCCGTCCTGTCGGAGCGGGCCGGCCTCCAGCGAGTGGAGGTCGACGGCGAGCGGGCCTACGTCCTGACCCGCCTGATCGGCCCCGTCGCGGTGGGGGACAGGGTCGTCGTCAACACCACCGCGGTCGACCTGGCCCTGGGCACCGGCGGCTGGCACGTCGTGCACTGGAACCTCTCCCGCGAGGCCTGGTCCGACGAAGGGCGCGGCCACATCCTCAAGCTCCGCTACACGCCGCTGCAGCTCGACACCGGCGCGGCCGAGGAGCACCCCGACTACGCCGAGCCCCCGTCGCTCGACGGCATGCCGGTCGTGGCCTGCGCGCTCCACAGCCAACTGGCCTGCGTGGCCGCGGTGTTCAAGCACCTGCGCCCCGACAAGCGGCTCGTCTATGTCATGACCGACGCCGCCTCGCTGCCGCTGGCCCTGTCCGACCTGGTCCACGACCTCGCCGACCGCGGCCTGCTCGACGCCACCGTCACCGCGGGCCAGGCCTTCGGCGGGGATCACGAGGCGGTCAACCTCCCGTCCGCCCTCGACGTGGCCAAGGCCGCCGCCCACGCCGACGCCGTCGTGGTGGCCACCGGCCCCGGCGTGGTCGGGACCGGCACCAAGCACGGGTTCAGCGCCCTCGAAGTCGCCGGCATCGTCGACGCCGCTGGTGTGGCGGGC
>Ga0190267_10000078_pt1 | contig 19119 bp, 14 predicted proteins | sample Popmic239T_FD_140332 | JGI IMG/M metagenome (GOLD analysis project Ga0190267, IMG submission 140332) | Populus adjacent soil microbial communities from riparian zone of Oak Creek, Arizona, USA - 239 T | ecosystem: Environmental > Terrestrial > Soil > Riparian zone | place: USA: Arizona... | reverse complement strand
GAGAAGTTCGGCGGCGACTCGCTGGCGGAGCTGCGCCGCAACTTCGACGGCTACTGCGACCACATCCGCGCCCGCGGCACCTTCGTCGGCGCCTGACGCTGAACATCACCAAAGCCTGTCATTCCGAGGCCCGGCCGCGCTACCCCGTCCATCGCACCGCCGGTTGCAGGGCCGAGGAATCTGCTCTCGGCCGCCTGGAGGGCAGACCGCGGCAGCCCGCGAAGGAGCCGCGGCTTCGAAAGAGCCGGATGATGTCTGCCTGGCGGACGCGGCGAGCGCCAGCCGCTTCAGCGGGCCACCAGCAGCCCGACGGTAGATTTCTCAGTCGGCGCCAGAGTATCGGGTGAAGGATGGTCCGGCGCGGCGCCTCCTTCGAAATGACAGATTGGTGTGGCGCTGATACGATCCGAGCAATCCACCGAAGCTGACCATCCCATCACCCGCGTCGTCCTGGTGGGGATGATGTGCTCGGGGAAGTCGGCGGTGGGGGCGGCGCTGGCGCGGCGGCTGGGATGGGCGCACCTGGACCTGGACCGCGAGATCGAGCGCGAGGCGGGGCGCACGGTGCGCGACATCTTCGCCCACGACGGAGAGGCGGCGTTCCGGCGGATGGAGGCCGAGGCGACGGCGCGGATCGCGGCGCGGACGCACGTCATCCTTTCCCCCGGCGGCGGATGGATGACCAACCCGGCGCTGCTGGATTCGCTGGGCCCCGGCACCCTCTGCGTCTGGCTGCAGGTATCGGCGCGGGAGGCGGTGCGGCGCGCGGCCGCGGCGCCGGGGGAACGCCCCTTGCTCGCCGGTGCCGACCCGCTCGCGGCCGTGCGCCGGCTGCTGGGCGAGCGCGAGCGGTTCTACGCGCGGGCACACCTCACGCTGCCGACCGACGGGCGCTCCGTGGATGCGCTCGCGGACGAAATCCACAATGTGATCCGCTCCCGGACCTCCACGTCCGGCTGAACGCGGGGAATCCCTACAGAGACTGATGGCCGGCAAGAAAGAAATGCGGCTGGTGGTGGTGGAGTCGCCCACGAAGGCCAAGACGATCCGCGGCTTTCTGCCGGCGGGGTACCGCGTGGCGGCCAGCATGGGCCACGTGCGCGACCTCCCCGAGTCCGCCACCGACATCCCGGCCGAGCACAAGGGCAAGGAGTGGGCGCGCCTGGGGGTGAACGTGGACGCCGACTTCGAGCCGCTGTACGTGGTGCCCGCCGGCAAGCGGAAGATCGTGGCCGAGCTGCAGGCGCTGCTCAAGGACGCGGGCGAGCTCGTGGTCGCGACCGACGAAGACCGCGAGGGGGAGAGCATCGGCTGGCACCTGGTGCAGGTGCTGAACCCCAAGGTGCCCATCTCGCGCATCGTCTTCCACGAGATCACGCCCGAGGCCATCCAGGCGGCGCTCGCCAGCCCGCGGCAGATCGACGAGGACCTGGTGCGTGCGCAGGAGACGCGGCGCATCCTGGACCGCCTGGTGGGCTACACGGTGAGCCCGCTGCTGTGGAAGAAGATCTCCACCGGCCTTTCCGCCGGCCGCGTGCAGTCCGTGGCTGTGCGCCTGCTGGTGAACCGCGAGCGGGAGCGGCGCGCGTTCCGCTCCGCCACCTACTGGGACCTCAAGGCCACGCTGCTGCGCGGCATCACCCCCTTTACCGCGGTGCTGACGGCGGTCAACGGCAAGCGCGTCGCCACCGGCCGCGACTTCGACGAGAACACCGGCCGGCTGAAGACGGCGGACGTGGTCCTTCTCGGCGAGGCGGAGTCCAGGTCGCTGCAGGAGCGGCTGCGCGCGTCGGGGTGGAAGGTGGCGGAGACGGACGAGAAGCCCACCGTGCGGCGTCCGTATCCCCCGTTCACCACCTCCACGCTGCAGCAGGAAGCCAACCGCAAGCTGCGGCTGAGCGCGCGCGACACCATGCGCATCGCGCAGCGGCTGTACGAGGAGGGGCTGATCACGTACATGCGTACGGACAGCGTCCACCTCAGCGAGCAGGCGATCAAGGCGTCGCGCAGCCGCATCCGCTCGCTGTACGGCGACACTTATCTCAGCCCCCAGCCGCGTCAGTTCACCACCAAGAGCAAGGGCGCGCAGGAGGCCCACGAGGCCATCCGCCCCGCGGGCACGGAGATGCGCACGGTAGAGGAGCTGCGGCTGACCGGCGTGGAGGGCGCGCTGTACGACCTGATCTGGAAGCGCACCGTCGCCAGCCAGATGGCCGAGGCGCGGCTCACCTACCTGACGGCGACCATCCAGGCGGGGGACGCGACCTTCCGCGCGTCGGGCAAGCGCATCGACTTTCCCGGCTTCTTTCGCGCCTACGTGGAGGGGCAGGACGATCCCGACGCGGCGCTGGAGGACCGCGAAGAGCCGCTGCCGCCCCTGAAGCCGGGCGACGACCTGGCGCTGCGCGCGCTGGAGGCGCTGAGCCACTCCACGCAGCCGCCCGCGCGCTACACCGAAGCCACGCTGGTCAAGACGCTGGAGCAGGAGGGGATCGGCCGGCCCAGCACCTACGCCAGCATCATCGGCACGGTGATCGACCGCGGCTACGTGGAGCGGGTCAGCAACCAGCTGGTCCCCACCTTCACGGCCTTCGCCGTCACGGGGCTGCTGGAGAAGAACTTCCCTTCGCTCGTGGACACGAAGTTCACGGCCAAGATGGAGGAGGAGCTGGACGAGATCGCGGAGGGCGGTGCGCAGTGGCTGCCGTACCTGCGCGACTTCTTCCTGGGCGCGGACGGGCTGGACGAGACGGTCAAGCGGGGGCAGGAGTCCATCGACCCCCGCGAGGCGTCGACGGTGATCCTGGAGGACCTGGGGGCGCGGGTGCGCATCGGCCGCTTTGGCCCGTTCGCGGAGATGGAGGCGGACGGCGAGACTTTTACCGCCTCGCTGCCGGAGGGGATCGCGCCGGCGGACCTGACCGCGGAGCAGGTGTCGCAGCTGGTGCGGGCCAAGGCCGAGGGCCCGGACGTGCTGGGCAACGACCCGGTGACCGGCAAGCCGATCCTGATGCTGCAGGGCCGCTTTGGCCCCTACGTGCAGCTGGGCGAGGCGGAGGAGGGGTCCAAGGCCAAGCCCAAGCGCGCCTCGCTGCCCAAGGGGATGAACCCCGCGGACCTGACGCTGGAGGTCGCGCTGCAGCTGCTCTCGCTTCCCCGCACGCTGGGGACGCACCCGGAGACGGGGAAGGAGATCCAGGCGAACGCCGGGCGCTTCGGCCCGTACGTGGTGCACGACGGTGACTTCCGCTCGCTGGCCAAGAGCGACGACGTCTACACGGTGGACCTGGCGCGGGCGATGGAGCTCATCTCGCAGCCCAAGGGCGGCCGAGGCCAGCGCGCGGCCATCGAGCCCATCCGCAGCCTGGGGGCGCACCCCAGGGACGGGGAGCCGGTGAACCTGTTCGAGGGGCGCTACGGGCCGTACGTGAAGCACGGCGCCGTGAACGCGTCCATCCCCAAGGGCACGGGGCCGGACGAGGTGACGCTGGAGCAGGCCGTCACCCTGCTCGCCGAGCGCGAGGCCGCCGCGCCCACGAAGAAGGGTGCGCGTGGCCGTGGCGGCCGCGCGGCGGGCAAGGCGCCGCGCGCCGCGTCGAAGTCGGGGGCCAAGAGCGCGAAGGCCGCGGATACGGCGGCGAAGAAGCCCGCGCGCGCCGCCAAGAGCAAGACCGCCGCCTCCGCCCGCACCGCCGCCGCCAAGAAGACGGCGCGCACGGCTTCCAAGACCGCGGGCACCCGGAAGCCCCCGAAGAAGTAGCGCGGCGGAGCCAGGGACGGACCGCTCGCGCACCCGCCGGGCGCAGCGGTGTACGGGATGCTGGATTGCCCTCCTCCGGGTCCGGGGGAGGGCAAGGCGTTTGGGGCCCTCCCCCGGCGGCGCCTGACAGCGCGCCACCCCCTCCCGCAAACTGCGCGGGAGGGGGGATACACGGCACGGGCTTCGGGGCGCTACGGAGGGTGTGGGGCGTCCGGCGCGCCCCCTCCGGGCTCGTAAACCTCGCCCACCTCCCCCAAAACTGCTGGGGGAGGTTGGATGTAGGGCAGGTTCGGGGGGGCGCTTCGATCGGGTTCGGACTGCGTCCGCCGGCGCCCCCCTCCCCGACCCTGCCCCACAAACTGCGTGGGGGAGGGAGAACGGCACCGCACGCGACAGGGTCATTCGCGCGGGATCGAATTCTCCCCCTCTCCCGCGACAGCGGGGGAGGGGGCCCCGTCGGACGCAGTAAGATGCATATCGACGAGTCCCGATCCTGGCGGCGCCACCGTCGGATGCCAGTCCGGATTCGGTCGAAGAGCCTGGGACCATCGGAGTACCTCCCCCAGCAGTTTTGGGGGAGGTCGCGAGGCGACGAGCGGGAGGGGGCGCCGCGGGTCGCACCGGAGTCCGATTCGTGCAGCAAGTCTTTGCCATACAGTCAGTTGCCGTATCAACCGTGAGGGATATCAGATGGCCGAGGTGACGGTGGTCGGAGGCGGGCTTTCGGGCTCGGAGGCGGCGTGGCAGCTGGCGGAGCGCGGACACGACGTCACGCTGTACGAGATGCGCCCCGTGCGCGGCACGGAGGCGCACAAGACCGAGCTGCTGGGCGAGATCGTCTGCTCCAACACCTTCAAGAGCGAAGACCCGTCCAACGCGCACGGCCTGCTCAAGCTGGAGATGGACGCGCTGGGCGTGGGCGGCTCGCTGCTGCTGGCGTGCGCCCGCGAGTCGCGCATCCCCGGCGGCACGGCGCTCACGGTGGACCGCGGCGAGTTCGCGCAGCGGATGACCGCGGCCATCGCGTCCAACCCGCGCATCCGCGTGGTGCGCGAAGAGGTGTCGGAGCTGCCGTCCGGGCCCGCCATCATCGCCACCGGCCCGCTGACCAGCGACGCGCTCTCCGCCTCCATCCGCCGCGCCCTGGGCGACGAGGGGCTGGCGTTCTTCGACGCCATTGCCCCCGTGGTCAGCGCCGACTCGCTGGACATGGATACGCTCTTCTTCGCCAGCCGCTGGGGCAGGGGCGAGGACACGGCGGGCGACTACCTGAACGCGCCGATGACGCAGGAGCAGTACGAGGCGTTCATCGAGGCGCTCAAGACGGGCGAGGAGCACGCGGGGCACGACTGGGAGAACGTCCCCTACTTCGAAGGCTGCCTGCCCATCGAGGTGATGGCGCACCGCGGGCCGGAGACGCTGCGCTTCGGGCCGATGAAGCCCGTGGGCCTGCAGGTGCCGCAGTGGGAGGGCCGTCGCGCGCACGCCGTGGTGCAGCTGCGCCGCGAAGACCGCGCGGGGAACATGTGGAACCTGGTGGGCTTTCAGACCCGGCTGCGCATCCCCGAGCAGAAGCGCATCTTTCGCATGATCCCGGGGCTGCAGGAGGCGGAGTTCCTGCGCTGGGGCTCCATCCACCGCAACACGTACCTCAACTTCCCCGCGCGCCTGAGCAACCACGGCTCGCTGCGGGACCGGCCGGAGCTGCTGTTCGCCGGCCAGGTGACGGGGGTGGAGGGATACACGGAGTCCACGGCGATCGGCATCCTGGCGTCGATGAACCTGGACCGCATCGTCCGCGGCCTGGAGCCCGTCATCCCCCCGCCGACCACGATGATGGGCGGGCTGATGCGCTACCTGCGCGAATCGGATCCGAAGCACTTCGCGCCGATGAACAGCAACTTCGGGCTGCTGGACCCGCTGGACCGGCGGGTAAAGGACAAGGACGAGAAGCGCGCGCTGCTGGCGGAGCGCGGGCGGGCGGACTTCGCGGCGTGGATGGAGGCCAGCGGCGTGACCGGCGGCGTGGAGGCCGCGGCGGCGCGATGAGCGACGCGGGCGCGGCCGCCGAGCTTCTGCGCAGGGGCGAGCTGGACGAGTTCATGCGCTACGTGGCGCACGAGCGGCAGCTTTCCCCGCAAACGGTGCGCGCCTACGGCGACGACCTGCGCGAGTTCCAGGAGTTCCTGGACCGCTACTACGGCGCGCCGGAGTGGTCGTGGGGCGGCGTGGACCGGCTGGCGATCCGCGCCTGGATGGGCGACTGCGCCACCCGCCGCGGCCTGTCGCGCACCAGCATCGCGCGAAAGCTCAGCGCCGTCCGCTCGTTCTACCGCTACCTGCACGTGGAAGAGCGGGTGCAGGCCAACCCCGCCCGCTCCGTCCGCACGCCCAAGAAGCAGCGCACGCTCCCCGGCTTTCTGACGCGCGAGCAGATGCAGGAGGTCTTCGATACGGCGATGATGCGCGCGCAGGCCGGCGGCTTTCGCGCCCAGCGCAACCTGGCCATCGTGGAGCTCTTCTACTCCGCCGGCCTGCGCGTCTCGGAGCTGCAGGCGCTGGGGATGCAGTCCATCGACCTGGTGGGCGAGCAGCTGCGGGTGCTGGGGAAGGGAAGAAAGGAGCGCATCGTGCCGATCGGCGGGATGGCGGTGCGGGCGCTGCGGGGATACTACGAGCAGCGCGAGCGGATCATCGCGCAGGCGTCGCGGCCGGACGCGCGCGCCGTGTTCGTCGGGCAGACCGGCCGCCGGCTGGGCGTGCGGCAGGTGCAGAACATCGTCACCGACTTTCTTCGCGAGGTCGCGGGCGAGGCGGGGCTGAGCACGCACTCGCTGCGGCACACCTTCGCCACGCACATGCTGGACGCGGGCGCGGACCTGCTGGCGGTGAAGGAGCTCCTGGGCCACGCCAGCCTGAGCACGACGCAGATCTACACGCACACCTCGAAGGAGAGGTTGAAGAAGGTGTATCGCGCGGCGCATCCCCGAGCGTAGGGAGAAGAAGTGCGTGAGTGCGTGAGTGCGTGAGTGCGTGAGTGCGGGAGTGGGCGCAGAAACGGGATCCGCCTGCGCCCGCTTGGGCCCTCACCCGGCTCGTTCCTCGCCTGCCCTCTCCCGCAGACCGCGCGGGAGAGGGGATACACGTCGCGCCGGCCCTCTGTGCGCGCCGGCTTGCGTATCTGCTGGCGCGGCGCGACCTTGTGTGCCCCTGCGCGGCGGCGGGGGGTGAGGTGTCGCCGATGGCCCCGCGCCCCGGCGGTTGAAACCGCGGCTGGAACGGCACAAAGCCCCGCAAACTGCGCGGGGCTTCATCTGCCGAGGGGCTGGATTCATCGCGCGGTGCTGGCGGCTTCGAGTCGGCGCAGGCGGACTTCGTGCCGTTGCAGCCGCGGTTTCAATTCAACCGCCGACGTGAAGCCGATGCGGCGCAACGGAGTCCGGGTGAGACCAACGCACTGACGCACTGACGCACTAACGCACTAACGCACTTTCGCACTTTCGTACTTTCGCACTCCGGCATACATGGCAATCACCACCTTCCACGCCACCACCATCCTCGCCGTGCGGCGCGACGGGCAGGTCGCGCTGGGCGGCGACGGGCAGGTCACCATGGGCGACGTGGTGGCCAAGAGCAGCGCCACCAAGGTGCGCAAGCTGCGCGAGGGCAAGATCCTGGCGGGCTTCGCCGGCTCCGTGGCCGACGCGTTCACCCTCTTCGAGAAGTTCGAGGAGAAGCTGGAGCGCTACCCCGGCAACCTGTCCAAGGCCGCCGTGGAGCTGGCCAAGGACTGGCGCAGCGACCGCTACCTGCGCCGGCTCGAGGCGCTGCTGGCCGTGGCCGACCGCGAGAACCTGTACATGATCAGCGGCACCGGCGACGTGATCGCGCCGGACGACGACATCGTGGCCATCGGCTCGGGCGGCAGCTACGCGCTGGCGGCGGCGCGGGCGCTCAAGGAGTACTCCTCGCTCGCGGCGCCCGAGATCGTGCGGCGCGGGCTGGAGATCGCGGGCGAGATCTGCATCTATACCAACACCAACATCACCGTGCTGGAGCTGGACGGAAGTCCCACCCCCCGCACGCCGGAAGTCTGAATTCCATGGCGACCAACGAGACCGACGTGCAGGCCCCCGCCGGGGCCGACGGACAGCCCGCGGAGCAGCCGCTGTGGCTGGACGAGATGACGCCCCGGCAGATCGTGGCCGAGCTGGACAAGTACATCGTGGGGCAGAACGCGGCCAAGAAGGCCGTGGCCATCGCGCTGCGCAACCGCTGGCGCCGCCAGCGCGTGGCCGAGGACCTGCGCGAGGAGATCGTCCCCAACAACATCATCATGATCGGCCCCACGGGCGTGGGAAAGACGGAGATCGCCCGCCGCCTGGCCCGTCTGGCCGGGGCGCCGTTCGTGAAGGTGGAGGCCAGCAAGTTCACCGAGGTGGGCTACGTGGGCCGCGACGTGGAGTCCATGGTGCGCGACCTGGTGGACGTGGCCGTGAACATGGTGCGCACCGAGCGCGAGGACGAGGTGCAGGACCAGGCCGAGCAGCGCGCCGAAGAGCGGCTGCTGGACCTGCTGATCCCCCCCGTGGAGGCCGGCGCGCAGCCGCAGCCGGGCGCGGAGAAGGAGCCGGGGCGCGTCTGGTTCGCCGGGCCCGCGGGCGGGCAGGCGGAGCCGGTGACGGAAGACGCGCAGACCCGCGAGAAGCGCGAGCGCACCCGCGAGAAGTTCCGCCAGCTGCTGCGCGACGGCAAGCTGGAGGACCGCGAGGTGGAGGTGGAGGTGAGCCACAGCATGCCCATCGAGAACATGATGGTGCCGATGGGCGGCGGCATGGACGGCGGCGGCGGCATGGACGGCAACTTCATGGACATGCTGCAGGAGTGGCTCCCCAAGCGCACCAAGCGCCGCCGCGTCTCCGTGGGCGAGGCGCGCCGCATCCTGGTGCAGGACGAGCTCGACAAGCTCGTCAACATGGACGAGGTCATCAACGAGGCGCTGGACCGCTGCGAGGAGATGGGCATCATCTTCCTCGACGAGATCGACAAGATCGCGGGCGAGCGCAGCGGCGCGGCCGGCCCCGACGTCTCGCGCGAAGGCGTGCAGCGCGACCTGCTGCCCGTGGTGGAAGGCTCCACGGTGCAGACCAAGTACGGCATGGTGCGCACCGACCACATGCTCTTCATCGCCGCGGGGGCGTTCCACGTCAGCAAGCCGTCGGACCTGATCCCCGAGCTGCAGGGCCGCTTTCCCATCCGGGTGGAGCTGACCACGCTCACGGAGGACGACTTCGTCCGCATCCTGCAGGAGCCCAAGAACGCGCTGGTCACGCAGTACATGGCGCTGGCGGCGGCCGACGGGGCGGAGCTGACGTTCACCGGCGAGGGGGTGCGCGAGATCGCCCGCACGGCGGCCAACCTGAACATCAAGATGGAGAACATCGGCGCGCGGCGGCTGCACACCGTGCTGACCACGCTGCTGGAGGACGTGATGTTCGACCTTCCCGACATGGCGGACAAGAAGATCACCATCGACCCCGACCGCGTGCGCGACCGCCTCAAGGACATCGTGGAGGACGAGGACCTGCGCAAGTACATCCTCTGATCCTGACGTTCGATGGATGAAGATCGGCCCTCCTCCGGGATTCCGGGGGAGGGCCGAGTTCTTTGCCGCGTCCACAAAAGGAATGGCCTCACACAGAGTCAGCAGAGTCAACAGAGTTGAGTTTTCTCGTGCCGTTTCCTCTGCTCTCACGCCGAGGGGCCCTGATCCGTAGTGAGCGGAGGCATGGCGCGTACGTCGACGAGGCACGAGCCGGCGTCCGGTATCGGGAACGGGAGAGGGATGGGATGCGGCAGGGGGCCATCCGCGTTTTTGGGGGAGGGATGCGGATCGTCTGTTGATCTCCGCGGTGCGCGGGAGCAGGCGGTCCACACCACCTGATGCGCGATCTGGAGAACCCTGCGGATACAGCGTGTCTTTTCGACGACGCGGCGCGGGTGATTATTGGCCAGGGAAGCCGAGAAATCGGGTGGGGTAACGATCTGATACAAACTGTTTTGTTGCGTTCTCGAAGGAGAACGATTATACCTGATGCTCCGTGGGCAGCAGGGATCGGGACGGTCTGGACGGAAGGGCCGCGGTGGCCAATTTTCGCGGTTTCCCTTCCACGCCGTCTCCTTGCCGGGACGGCGCGCGCCGTTCCCCGCTCACGATCGAGGCGCAGCACCGGCGTCAGGTCGGATCCAGAGGTCCCCGGGTCCGAGGGTGGTTTTCCCACGTTCCCCTCGAGAGGCTTCATGAGCACGCATCCCGATCCATCCCCCGCTTCGACCCCGTCCGGCCCGTCGCCGCGGCGGCTGCGCACGCTGCTGCCGATGCTCGCGCCCCTGGCCGCGCTGATGGTGCTGGCCGCCACCGCGGTGTTCGCGCTCACCAGCGCGCCCACGCTGGCGGCATCGAAGCCCGTCAGCGAGTGGGAGGCGGCGCTGGACCTTCCCGACACCATCATCGTCACCCCGCCGCTGCAGGAGCCCGACACCTTCGCCAGCGTGAACGGCGTGCTGCGGGTGACCATGCAGGTGGTGATGGCCGAGATGCAGGTGCCGGTAAAGGTGGGGCTGACGGGCCCGCAGACCCTGCGGGCGTGGAAGGTGACGTCGGCCAACGGCGCGCCGTATCCCGGGCAGCCCCGGTTCCCCGGGCCCACCTTCATCGTGCGCCCCGGCGACTCCGTCTCCATCGTGCTGGAGAACCGGCTTCCGCCCGACACGGCGACGGGGAGCAACAACACCGCCTGCATGAGCTACCCGGCGGCCAACCAGCGCATCGACAGGTACGAGGACTGCTTTCACGGCCCCAACTGGACCAACATCCACTACCACGGCTTTCACGTGACGCCCGGCCCCGCCGGCGACGACGTGCTGCTGCAGATCCCGCCGGGGGGCACCTACACCTACGGATTCCGCATCCCGGCCAACCAGTCGCCGGGCACGCACTGGTACCACCCGCACAAGCACGGGTCGGTGGCCGTGCAGGTGGGCAACGGCATGTCGGGCGCGTTCATCGTGCGCGGCGGCGGGCTGGACAGCATCACGCAGTCGCTGCGGATGACGGAGCACCTGCTGGCCGTGCAGCGCATCGACTCGGCGCTCAACCTGGTGGGCACCGGCGTCCCCGCCGTCACGCTGGTGAACGGGCAGTTCACGCCCACCATCACCATGCGGCAGGGCGAGGTGCAGCGCTGGCGCCTGGTGGACGAGAACATCACCAAGACGGCCAACTTCCAGATCGGCTTCGGCAGCGTGACGGGCGGACGCGTGCCCACCATGTACGACGTGGCGCGCGACGGGGTGCAGTACGCCCCCGCCAACTACAGCCCCTCGCGCCCGGACCCCACGCTGCTGATGGCGCCCGGCAACCGCCTGGACGTGTTCGTCAAGGCGCCCGCCGACACCGGGCTGCACGCCCTGGCGCTGCGCAGCGTGGCGAACCGCGGCGAGCGCCTGCCGGAGAACCAGCTGGCCACGGCGGCCGCCGCCCCGCCGCTGTTCTACGTGCACGTGATCCCCAACGACGGCACGGTGAACACCACGCTGCCGGCCGCGCTTCCGCCCCTTCCCGGGTTCCTGCGGAACCTGCCGGGGCCGCTGAACGCCGCCAGCATCGACACCACCCGCACGCCGATGATCGTGTTCATCGACACGTTCCCGCCCAAGCCGGCGCGGTCGCCCACCGACCCGGCGCTCTTCTGGCTGGGGAACGCGGCCAACCCGTTCCAGCGGTTCTCGTCCAACTCGGTGTTCGTCCCCACCACCTCCGGCGGCCAGCAGCGCCCCATGGTGCTGGACTCGGTGCAGACGTGGGTGGTCAAGAACATGGGGACCTCCACCAACCACCCGTTCCACATCCACATCAACCCGTTCCAGGTGGTGCACGTGCACTACCCGCGCGGGGCGAACGACCCCAACGCGCAGCTGTACGCGGACCTGAACCTGGCGTCGCACTCGCGTAGCTCGCCGGTCTGGCTGGACGTGGTGCCGCTGCCCCTGCCCGCCGCCAACGATCCCACGGGCGACCCGGGGTACGTGATCATCCGGCAGCGGTACGACAACTTCCAGAACGCGGACGGCTCCAACTGCGCCAACTGCGGCGACCCCACGGGGTGGTTCGTGATGCACTGCCACATCCTGGGCCACGAGGAGCGGGGGATGATGCAGATCCTCCAGATCGTGCGCCCCGGCCAGCAGCCCACCCCGCCGCCTCCGGGCACCGCGGGAGGCCACGCCGCCGCCGCCGGCGGAGGCCATCGCCACTGAGGCACTGCATCGATCGAATGAAGAAAACCGCCCGGCGACCTTTGTCGCCGGGCGGTTCTGCATGCAAACAACCTTCCGCATCCAATCTTGCATTCCTGGTTATGCAAGATTAAATTTGAAACCATGAGCGTGCAGACGCAGCAGGACCAGATCGCGCGCCGAATTCGCGCGCTACGTGATGAGAAGAACGTCACCCAGGCGGCGCTCGCCTGGGAGCTGGGCTTCAACGATCGCCAGACGCTCGCGGCCATCGAAGCCGGTGAGCGCCGCATCACCCCGGAGGAGCTCGTCCGGGTGGCGGACGCGCTTCAGGTGGATGTCGACGCGTTCCTCGACCCGTTCCTGCTGATCGGCGAGGGCGCCTTCAGCTTCAGGGCCAGGGAGGTGGAAGAGGCCACGCTTTCCGCGTTCGAGGCGCAGGCGCGGCGCTGGATCGCCACGTACCGCGAGCTCGGGCACCAGTCCGGAAGCGAGCCGCGCCGCCTGGGACAGAAGCTGGAGCTGTACCCGTGGTCTTCGTTCGAGGATGCGGAGGCCGCCGCCGCGCTTCTCTGGCGGGCGTGGGAGCTCGGAGAGGTGCCCGCGGACCGTCTGGAGGAGGCGATCGAGACGCAGCTGGGGGCGCTGGTGCTGTACGTGGACGCCGCCGAGGGGATCTCGGGCGCGGCGTCGCAGCTGCCGGGGCTGAACACCATCCTGGTGAACCGTCGCGAGACGCAGGGGCGCCGTTCCTTCGACCTGGCGCACGAGCTGTTTCACCTGCTTACCTGGGATGCCATGCCTCCCAAGCGCGTGGAGCCGCTGGAGGTAAAGCCCACGAAGGGGAACCGGGTGGAGCAGATGGCGGAGAGCTTTGCGGCGGCGCTTCTGATGCCGGCGCCCGTCGTTGCCGCACGCTGGGAGGCGCGGGGAGGCGAGGACCTGCCCCTGTGGGTGAGCCGCGCGGCGGCGCGGCTGCGGGTGAGCGTACCGGCGCTCCAGTGGCGCCTGGTGAACCTGGGATTGATCTCGAAGGCGCAGGTGCAGGCCATGGGCGCCGCGCCGCGGCCGGTGACGCCCGGAGCGAAGCCAGGGCTGCCGCTGCTGTTCAGCCGGCGCTTTGTTGAGCGCGTTTCGAACGCGGTCGAGGCGGGCCGGCTCTCGCTGCGTCGCGCGGCGGGGCTGCTGGGCCTGTCCCTGGCGGAGCTCGCGGACCTGTGCGCCGCGCACGGGCATCCGCTGTCGTACGACGTGCCCGGCTGACGCGTGCTCCTGGACGGCGTCGCGCGCAAGGACACGGTCGTGCTGGTCGATACGAACGTGGTGATGGAGGCGGTCCGCACGCGGTGCTGGAACGCCGTGTCGGGCGGGCTGTGCGTGGAGACGGTGGAGGAGTGCCGCGACGAGGCACTGCGGGGCGACCGCGGCCGCCCCGGATATCTGCCGGTGAGCGAGCAGGATCTGGCGCGCATCCGCCGCGTGCACCCGGTTACTCCGCTGGAGCGCGCCACCTTCGCCCTGGCGTACCTGAACGCGTCCGGGATGGATCCGGGGGAGCGAGACCTGTTTGCACACGCGTACGCCCGCGCCGCACGCGGCGACTCGGTGTGGATCGTCTGCTCCGCCGACAAGGCGTGCGTGAATGCCGCGGTCGCGCTCGGCTGGCACGAGCGCATGCGCTCTCTGGGCGCCCTTGCCGCAGCCGTCGGAGCGAATTCAGATCCACCCCTCGGCCGCCAGTTCGGCGAACCGTGGCTGTCCGAAGTCCGCACGAGGTACCTGCTCGGTGCGTAACGGGTCCACCAACGAACAGGGCGTGGAGCACGTCTCCACGCCCTGATTGTCATGGGGGCGATCCCGTTCCGGACGGGTCTTCGTAGAGGGTGACGGCGGTGGTCTTGATGAGGAGAAAGAGCACGGTGCCGGGGACCAGGTGCAGCTCGGTGCTGGCGTCCGCGGTCACCTCGGCCACCACGGGCGGGGCGTCGGAGGCCACGGACGCGGTGACCAGGCACACGGGGCCCACGCGCTGCACCTTCTCTACCCGCGCGGGGACGGCGTTGCGGGCGGAGAGGCCGGCCGGGTGCTCCAGCGCCAGCACGATCTCGTCCGCGGGGACGCTCAGCAGCAGGCGGCCGCCGGGGGGCAGCGCGCTGCGGGGGACGGTGAGCGCGGGGCCGTCCATCCCCGCCCCCAGCGAGACGCGGCTGGTGTCCGCGCCGGACTCCAGGACGCGCGCGGGGAGCATGTTCTCGAACCCCTCGTGCTCCGCCAGGGGAAACACGTCGGGCCGGGTGAGCACCGCCCGCGGCTCGCCCCGCGCGATGATGCGCCCCTCGCGCAGCACCACCAGGTCCTCGCACAGCGCCTGCACCTCCATCGGGTTGTGCGACACCAGCAGGATGGGGAGCGAGAACTCCGCCTGCACGCGGTGAAGGAAGGGGAGCACCTTGCGCCGCAGCCCCGCGTCCAGCGAGGCCAGCGGCTCGTCCAGCAGCAGCAGGCGCGGCCCGGAGCAGAGCGCGCGGCCCAGCGCCACCCGCTGCCGCTCGCCGCCGGAGAGCATCCCCACCGGGCGGCGCAGCAGGGGGGCCAGGTCCAGCACGCGCACCACGTTCTCCAGCGTGTCGTCCACGTGGTTGCCGTCGCGCAGGGCGCGCCCGCGGCCGGCGTGCAGGTTGCCCAGCACGTCCAGGTGCGGAAAGAGCAGGCTGTCCTGCGGCACGTAGCCGATGTGCCGCAGATGCGACGGCATCCGCACCCCCTTCTCCGAGTCCAGCCACTCCGTCGCGCCCAGGCGGATGCGGCCGGACGCGCCGCGCCGCAGCCCCGCCACCGTCTCCAGCAGCGTCGTCTTTCCCGACCCCGAGACGCCGAACACGCCCGTCACCCGGTGCGTGGTGGTGAAGTCCACGTCCAGCGCGAAGCGGTCCAGCGGCAGGCGCACCCGCACGTGCAGCGGCGTGGCGTCCGTCATGCGCGGGCGGCGTCCATCTGCTTCTGCGCCAGCGCCTCGCTGGCGTACACGGCGGCGAACCCGGCGACGAGCGCGACGATCAGCAGCACGTTTGCCTCGCCCTCGCGCCCCGCCTGCTGCGCGCTGAAGATGGCCGTCGCCAGCGTCTGCGTGCGGCCGGGGATGTTCCCCGCCAGGATGATGGTGGCGCCGAACTCGCCCACCGCGCGGGTAAAGCCCAGGATGAGCGCCGCCATCAGCCCCCGGCGGGCCATGGGCAGGGTGTAGCGCAGGAAGGTGGCGGCGCGGCCGTGGCCCAGGGTGCGCGCCATGTCCTCGTAGCGTGGGTCCACCGCCTCGAAGCTCACGCGCGCCGTGCGCACCACCAGCGGCGTCGCCATCACCGCGCAGGCGATGACGACGGCCTTCCAGCTCAGGATCACGTCCAGGTCGATCCCCAGCGTGTCGCGCCCCAGCGGCCCGTCCACCGAGAACAGGCGCAGCAGCAGGTAGCCCACGGCCGTCGGCGGCAGGACGAGGGGAAGGGAGAAGAGGGTGGAGACGATGCGCTTGCCCCGGAAGTCGCGGCGGGCGAGGACGTAGGCCACCAGCGTCCCCGGCACCATCACCAGCGCCGTGGCCAGGGCGGCCCAGAACAGGGTGTTGCGCAGGACCTCCAGCACGGCGTGGCTCACGGGGCGGGCAGGGGCATGAAGCCGTGCCGGCGGAACACCTCCGTGCCGCGCGGTCCGGCCAGGTAGTCGTAGAAGCGCATGGCGGCCGGCGGGTCGGCGCCCTCCGTCAGCCGGGCCAGCACGAAGCGGATGGGCGGGCCGCCGCGCACCTCGTACAGCACGCGGGTGCGGTCCGCGAACACCCGCTGGTCGGTGCGGTAGACGATGCCGATCACCCGCGGGTCCGCCAGCACCAGCCCCAGCGCGGCGCGCACGTCCGGCGTGGGGGCCACGCGTGCCTGCACCGCGTCCCACAGCCGCGTGCCGCCGCAGGGCACGGAGCGCAGCCAGGTGCGCGCGTAGGTCCCCGCCGGCACGGCCTCCGGATCGCCGATGGCCAGGTTTCGGAACGGCAGCGCGGCCAGCGCGCAGGGGTCGCGCATGGTGGACGTGTCGCGCGAATTGGCCACCACCACCAGGCTGTTGGCCAGCAGGTCGCGGCGCGTCTGGGGGACCAGGCGCCCGGCGTTGTGCACCGTGTCCATCCAGGCGCTGCTGGCGCTCAGGAACAGGTCCGCCCCGCGCGTGGCGGCGATCTGGTGCGCCAGGTCGTTGCTCCCCGCGAAGTTGAACATCACCCGCGTCCCGGTCTCTTCCTGGAACGCCCTGCCGAGCTCCTCCAGCGCCTCGCGCAGGCTGGCGGCGGCAAAGACCATGATCTCGCTCTCCGCGTCCGCGTCGGCGCGTCCCGCGCCGGGCTCGCCATCGTCGGATTCGCCTCCGCAGGCAGCCACGCCGGCCAGCGCCACGAGCAGCGCGGCGAGGGAACGTCTCACCGTTTTCATCGATCCCGATGTCGAAAGGTCCGTACGGCGGATACCACGAGGATGACGCCCAGGGCCACCTTGAGCGCCGCGGAGGACACGGTGCCGACCAGCAGCCCGCCCGCCACGGCACCCAGCACGGAGCCGGCGGCCATGGGCGCCACGGTGCCGCGGAGGGCGGCGCGGTCGCGGTAGGCGCCCCGCCGCGCGTAGCGGACGATGCCCGCCGTCACCGTCACCAGCCCGATCAGCAGGCTGGCGCTGCCGGCGGTCTTGATGTCGGCGCCGTAGGCAAAGACGAAGGTGGGGATGATCAGCTCGCCCCCGGCCACGCCCAGCAGGCTGCTCACCACCCCGATCACCAGGCCGAACGCGGCGCCCGTCCCCATGCGCCAGGGCAGGCCGTCCGGCACCCGCGCGCGCGGCGGCTGGTCCAGCACGCCCTCGATCACGAGCGCTACGCCGATCGCCAGCAGCAGCACCATCACCAGCCGCTCCAGCTGCCGGTTGGAGAGCCGGCCCTGCAGCGCCGTCCCCGCGAACGCGCCCACGACGGAGGCCGCGGCCATCGCTGCCAGCACGGGCGCGAACGGCCGCAGCGACTCCGGCGAGAGCGTGCGCCCCCGCGTGGCCGCCGCCGTCGCGAGCGTCACCAGGCTCACGGCCAGGTTCAGCGGCACCGCGCGGCGGACGGGATGCCGCAGCGGGCCGGCCAGCACCGGCAGCCGGAACTCCGCGCCCCCCAGCCCGATCAGCCCCCCGAGCATCGCGATCGGCACCGCGAAGCCAAAGGCCAGCAGGGGCCGTCCGCCCTCCCCCGACGTATCCGTCTCTCGCATCAACGGATCATCGCGAAAACGCGACGAGGGTGGGAAGGTTTCCGGATTGACCCACGTGCGGGCTCCCGCTCAAGTTGCTGATGTCCCATCGCGGGTCGCTCCGCGTCCAGCGATGGTGGTGTCGTCTTCACAACGTCCCGCCCGCCATGCCGCCGAGCCCACCGAGCCAGCCTGATTCTACACCCGATCCCGATCCGCCGCGCAAGGAAGCCGGCCGCGGCGGGGCGCTTCGGCGCGTGGGCCTGGGCGCGCTGGGGGCGGCCGCGGCGGTGCTCGCCGTGGCGGCGGAGGCGCGGGGCTGGGGCGCGCCGGAGCGGGCGGCGCTCATCGGCGGCCTGTGCATCGCGCTCTGGCTGAGCGAGTGGGTGCCCGTCTGGGTGCCTACGCTCGTGCTGTGGGCGGCCACTCCGCCGCTGCTGCGCGGCTTCGGAGCGGACTTCGGACCGCTGCGCGTTCTGGCGTGGTCGGTGGACCCGGTGCTCGCGCTGTTCTTTGGCGGCTTTGCGCTGGCCGCGGCGGCGGGGCGGCACGGCGCGGACCGCCGGGTGGCCGCGCTGGCCCTGCGCCTGTCCCACGGCGGCGCCATGCGCACCATCGCCCTGGCCGCGCTGGCCACCGCCGCGCTCTCCATGTGGATGTCGAACATCGCCGCGGCGGCGCTGATGCTGGGCGCCTTTCGCCCGGTGCTGGACGAGGAGCCGCGCGACGGGTCGCTGCGCCGGGGGCTGCTGCTGGCCATCGCCATGGCGGCGAACGTGGGCGGCATCGCCACGCCCATCGGCAGCGGGCCCAACGGCATCGCCATCGCGGCGGCGGAGCGCTACCGGCACATCACCTTCGTGCACTGGATGGCCTTCGGCGTCCCCCTGACGCTGGCGCTGCTGGCCGCGGTCCTCGTCCTGGTCCGCACGTGGGTCCGTCCCACGGGCCAGGTGCGGCTGCCGCCGGGCTCGCTGGACGGTCCTCGCGGCCGGCTGCGCACGCTGGCGGTGGTGTTCGGCGCGACCGTGCTGCTGTGGCTCACCGAGGCGGTGCACGGCGTGCCGGCGTGGCAGGTGGCGCTGGGGGCCGCCGCCGCGCTGTTCCTGCTGGGGCTGCTGCGCCCGGGCGACCTGCTGCGCATCGACTGGGGCACGCTGGTGCTGATTGCCGGCGGCATTGCCCTGGGCGCGCTGCTGGACCACTCCGGGCTCATGCGCGGGATGGCGGAGCGGCTTCCCCTGGCCGCCGCGCCGCCCACCCTGCGCATCCTGGGCCTGTGCCTGCTGGGCGCGCTGCTCTCCGCGCTGATGAGCAACACGGGTACGGCGACGCTGCTGGTGCCCCTGGCCCTGGCCGTGAGCGGCGTGCCGTCCGCCGCGGTGCTGGTGGCGGTCGCCGCCTCGCTGGGTGTCCCCTTCGTCACCAGCACGCCGCCGAACGCCATGGCCTTCGGTGTGGGGCTCCGCGCGCGGGACCTGCTGGTCCCCGGTCTGGTGATCATGCTGGGCGGCTGCCTGGTGGTGGCGCTCACCGGCCCCTGGGTGCTGCGGCTGATGGGCGTCCCCTGATCGCGAATCAGGCTCGTTGCGAACCTGGTGAGGTAGCACGCCGCCCGCCTCGAGGAGCGAATGATGCTCCTTGCGAATCTGAACCGGCAACGTGCCGTCCGCCTGCGGGAGCGAATGATGCCCATTGCGAACCTGAACCGGTAACGTGCCGTCCGCCCGCGGGAGCGAATGAATTCGCCGCTGGAACATCGCAAAGTCCGCCTTCGCGGACTCGGCGG
>Ga0190267_10000077_pt1 | contig 19215 bp, 15 predicted proteins | sample Popmic239T_FD_140332 | JGI IMG/M metagenome (GOLD analysis project Ga0190267, IMG submission 140332) | Populus adjacent soil microbial communities from riparian zone of Oak Creek, Arizona, USA - 239 T | ecosystem: Environmental > Terrestrial > Soil > Riparian zone | place: USA: Arizona... | reverse complement strand
CGGGTGCGGGCGGCGGACGGCAGCGTCGCCCACGGCGGTTCGCCACCGGGCCTGGTGCTGGGCGGGCGGGGGATGCGCTGACGCCCGGGCATGGTGCAAAGGTATGCGGATGCCCGTGCGTTATGAGGTGCGCAAGCGAGTGGCTTTGATCACGCTCGACCGGCCCGAGGCGATGAACGCGCTGGACCCGCCGATGCTCTTCGGGCTGGCCGAGGCGTGGGACCGGGCCGAGGACGACGACGACGTCTGGGTGGTGGTGGTGACCGGCGCCGGGTCCGATGCGTTCTGCGTGGGGGCGGACTTGAAGGTCACGATCCCGTCCGCAACGGAGGCGGCCAGGGCGGCGGCGGGCGAGGCCGAGCGGTTCCCGAACATGGCCCGCACGCTGTTGCGGGGGCGGCTGTATCCGAAGCCGGTGGTGGCGGCGGTGAACGGGCACTGCATCGCGGGCGGGCTGGAGATGCTGCTGTCCACCGACCTGCGGTACGCGTCGCCCGGCTCGACGTTCGCCTTGCAGGAGGTGAAGTGGGGGCTGTTCCCGTTGGCGGGCTCGACGGTGCGGCTGCCGCGGCAGATCCCGTACTGCCGGGCCATGGAGCTGCTGTTGGTGGGCGACCGGGTGTCGGCGGCCGACGCGCTGGCGATGGGGCTGGTGAACGAGGTGGTCGACTCGCCGTTGGAGCGGGCGCTGGAGGTGGCCGAGCGGATCACCCGCAACGGGCCGGTGGCGGTGCGCAAGATCAAGGAGTCGGTGGTGCGCGGGCTCGGCATGTCGATGGAGGCCGCCTACGCCGAGGAGCTGCGGCTGGGCGCCGAGGTGTTCGCGTCCGAAGACGCCGTCGAAGGCCCGAGGGCGTTCGCGGAGAAGCGGGCGCCCAACTTCACCGGCCACTAGGGCCCTTCCGCTTTTGGGCACGTTTTCGGCCACATGTGGCCGAAAACGTGCCCAAAACGGCGGGGCGGGGCGGGGCGGGGCGGGGCGGGTTAGCGAGCGGGTTGGGTGGCAGCGCCGCCGATGCCGCCGGGGGGGGCGGGCGGGAGCCGGCGCGGGGGCGTGACTGGCGGCTGCGGGTTGGTCGGCGGCACCCGGTGGTTGGTGTTGCACACGTTCACGCCGCTCTTGCTGGCCGTGACCGACATGTCGAAAAAGAACGGGCCCTGCACGGCGCCGCCGCCGTACGGCGTGCTGTCGTGCCACGGCTGCCAGAGGTACACGCCCGCCTCCTGGCTGGCCGGGTCCACTTCGGCCACCAGGTAGGAGTCGCCGGAGCGCCCGCCATACCAGGTGCCGTTGCCGTTGGCCCCGCCTGCCCAGGCCTCCCAGCCGTACGTCGACTTGTTCGACTCGTAGGCCGGCACCGCCCCGCACTCAACGATCCACTGCTGCTTCTTGGGGTCCCAGCGCGCCGCCAGGGCCGGCGACACCACCGCTCCCGCGCCCGCCAGCGCCAATCCCAGCGCAACCGCCCGCCTGACCCCTCGACGCATGACTCCCCCATTCCCCAGCGTGTCCGCTCGGAGGTTAGTTCGAGATCTTGCCTTTCGTCTCCTTTTGCGGTGAGATGGAACGCATGCTGATCGAGCCGACCGCTCCCGACCAGGCGCACTACACCGTCACCGAAGACGACAGAGAGCGGTTTCGCCGCGACGGGTACGTCCACCTGCGCGGCGTGCTCAGCGAGGACGAGGTTGCCGCCATCGAGGTCGACTACGACCGCTTCCTCCGCCAGGAGATCCGGGTCGACGGCAAGGACTACTGCGACATGGCCGGCGACTACGGCCGCACCCCCGACGAGTACTCGATCGTCAACGTGATGCTCCCTCGCAAGTACTACGAGCCGTGGCGCAACAACGTCTACGAGCAGAAGGCCGCCTCCATCGCCGCGCAGCTCTGCGGCCCCGACATGGTCGTCGACTACGACCAGCTCCTCGCCAAGCGCCCCTTCAAAGAGGACGCCGTGTTCGCCTGGCATCAAGACATGGCCTACTGGCTCGACACCCCCGACACCCGCACCGCCACCTGTTGGCTCGCCATCGACGACTCCACCGTCGACAACGGCTGCATGCGCTTCGTCCCCGGCTCCCACCTCGAGCCCGGCCTGCGCCCGCACCGCCCGCTGCACGAGGACCGCTCGATCAGCCACACCCTGTGCACCGACCTGCTGCCGACCGACACCGTCGTCCACGCCCCCATCAAGCGAGGCGACATCACCGTCCACAACGAGCGGGTCCTCCACGGCTCGGGCGGCAACTCGACGGCGGGCTGGCGGCGGGCGTACGTGGTCGCCTTCCGCTCCAAGACCACCGTGGAAATCGAGCGGTCGAAGGGCTTCACCCACTCGCACAACGACTCGCTCGACGTGCTCGGCTCGGTCGGCGCCTTCGATTCCTAGAACCGTCCTGCTCCACGGGATGGGGTGGGACGGCTCGCAGTTCGACGGCCTGCGCGCCCACATCGACAACCTCGTCACGCCGACCCTGCGCGGCCGCACGCTTGACGCCATGGTCGACGAGGCCGCCGCCCACGTCCACGACGGCGACCTGCTCGGCGGCGTCTCGATGGGCGCGGCTGTGTCGCTCGCCTACGCCGCCCGGCCCGACGCCCGCTGCTCGGCCATCGCCCTCATCGCGCCCGCGGGCGGGGACGACGCGCGCCGCTACCTCGACTGGCTGGCCGACACGCTGGAGTCCGGCGGGTTCGACGCGCTCCGAGCCGCGGGCGAGCCGCTGGTCGACATGTGGGAGTCGCGGTTCGGCCGCGACCACCTGCTCGCGCTCTGGCGCACCCGGCCGTTCGTCGACGTGGCCGCGGTGCGGGTCCCGTCGGTGGTGGTCGCTTGGCGGGGCGACGGCGTCCATCCGTGGGACGAGGCCGCGTCCGTCGCGGCGCAACTCGACGCGCCGCTGGTCGAAGTCCCGGCGCCGACGTCGACCGACCTGCCGGCCGCCGAGATCACCGCCGCCATCGCCCCCCTCCTCCGCTTCTCGTCGCCGTGAGTTGCGCCTGGCGCAACTGACGGCGCCGAGAACAGGGCGCCAGGATGGGGAGGCGCTCAGGCGGGTGGGGTGAGCCAGGCGGCGGTGTCGGGGGGCAGGACGCCATCGACCACCGACTCGTCGCTCGCCAGCAGCACCTCGCCGGCAAATCGCACCGGCGTCTCGCCTGCGTTCACCAGCACCCGCACGTCGCCCCGGCGAAATGACAGCGGCGCCTCGTCGGTCCAGACCAAATCCCCGTGCAAGGCCTCCCGACGCAGCCGCAGCGCGTCCCGGTACAGCGCCAGCACCGACCGGTCGCCGCCCCAACCATCCGGCATCGGCAGCCAGGGCCGCACGTCGGGCGGGCAGAAGCCATAGGTGGGCGGCTCGTCGGTCCACGGCATCGGCACCCGGCACGAGTCCCGCCCCGGATGGGCGCCATCGCTCCGGAAGAACAGCGGGTCCTGCCGGTCGGCCTCAGGCACCTCAGCATCGGTCAGGCCCAGCTCCTCGCCCTGGTACAGCACCACCGTCCCCGGCAGCGCCAACAGGAACAGCGCGCCCGCCCTGGCCCGTGCCACCGAGCCGAACCGAGTGGCGTGGCGGGGCAGGTCGTGGTTCGACAGCGCCCACGCGGACTTCGGCGAGGACCACTCCACCGCCCGCCGCAGGTTCTCCGCCTCCCACTTCTGCCCCAGCAGCAGGAACGAAAAGGCCAGGTGCAACTCGTCGTCGCGCACGTAAGCGGCCACCCGCTCCGGGTCCCACAAGAAGACCTCGCCCAACAGCACGCGGTCATCCCCATAGGACTCGACCAACCGCCGCCAACGCCGGTACACCTCGTGCACCTCGGGCTGGTCGAAGGTGTGCTTCGACTCCATCTCACCGAACCCGTCGATGCCGCCGCCGCTGCGCATCGGGTTGTCCCGCAGGTGCTCGTCCTTGTACAGCCCGTGGGCCACGTCGATGCGGAAGCCGTCCACGCCGCGGTCGAGCCAGAACCGCAGCGTCTTCTCGGCATCCGCGCGCACCTCGGGGTTGCGCCAGTTCACGTCGGGCTGCTCGGGGGCGAAGAGGTGCAGCCAGTACTGCCCCGAGCGCTCGTCGTATGACCAGGCCGGGCCGCCGAAGACCGACTGCCAGTTGTTCGGCTCATCCCGCCAGATGTAGCGGTCCCTGGCCGGCGACCCCGGCGGCGCGGCCAACGCCTCCTGGAACCACGGGTGCTGGTCCGACGTGTGGTTCGGGATCACGTCGATCAGCACGCGCAGTCCGAGCGCATGCGCGTCGGCCACCACCGCGTCGAAGTCGTCGAGCGTGCCGAAGACCGGATCGACGTCACGCGGGTCCGACACGTCGTAGCCGTGGTCGACCATCGGCGAGCGGTAGAACGGCGTGATCCAGATGGCGTCCACGCCGAGGTCTTTGAGATACGCCAGCTTGGACCGCAGCCCGATCAGGTCGCCCACGCCGTCGCCGTTCCCGTCGGCGAAGCTGCGGATGTAGACCTCGTAGAGGACGGTCATGCCCGGCGCCACGCAGGGAACTGCGCAGGCCCGCACGCCACGGTCACCCAGCCCGGCCCTTCGACCGGCGCCAGTCCCAACAACGGCGACCATCGGCCCGGCGGCACCCACAGCCGGCGCACGCCCCCCGGTTCGAGGATCGGCGCGACCAGCACGTCGTCGCCCAGCAGGTACTGCAACGACTCGATGCCCTCGTCGGGATGGGTCAGCGCCAACGGCCGCATCATCGGCACGCCTTCGGTCGACGCCTGCTGCGCGGCGCGGGCCAACACCGGCCGCAACGACGCCCGCAGCCGGCACGCATCGACCGCCGCCGCGCCCCACGGGTCCGGATACGCCCACGGCTCGCGCCGACCGGTGCCATGGAAGCGCATGACCGGCGACAGCGCGCCCCACTGCGCCCACCGCCCGAACAGCTCCGGGTCGACGTCGGCGGGCACCTCGGCGTTGTCCATCACCTGGAACGCCTCGGCCACCCAGTCGTGACTGCCGCCGGTCCAGAACCCGCCCACGTCGTGGCTCACGAAGCCGAAGCCGGTCAGCGACAGCGACAGGCACGCCCGCAGCGCACTGGCCAGCCCGGCCCACGTCGACGGCGTGTCGCCGACCCAGTGGCACGGGTACCGCTGCGCGCCCGCCGTGCCCGAGCGGCAGAACAGCGCGGTGTCCTCAGGGACCGCCTCTGCGGTGGCCCGCTGGTAGAGCAGGGCGTACTCGTTGCGCACCTCTCGACTGGGACGGCCGTCCCACATCGTGGACCCCTCCGGAAGCTCCTCGGCGAAGTCCGGCTTGAACGCCTCGTTGCCCTCGCCGGCCATGGTCTCGCGCACCCGCGCCTGCCACCACTCGACGGCGGCCGGGTTGGTGAAGTCGATGACCAGCCGGTCGTCCTTGTCGGCGGTGACCGCGCCCGGCACCAACAGCCCCGCCGCCTCCAACTCGGCCGCCCGCTCCGACCCCTGCACGACGTAGGGGTTGTGCCACAGCGACAGCCGCACGCCTCGCTCGCGCAGCCGCTTGCCCCAGCCTTCGGGGAACCGCTCGCGGTCGACCGTCCAGTTGCAGGCCAGGTCCTCGATGACGTTGCCGCTCACCCACGCGTCGACGTGCACCACGTCCACCGGGCAGTCCGCCTTCTCGTAGCCGTCGAGCACCTCGTGGATCTCCGACTCCGACAAGTACGAGCACCGGCTCGTCCACACACCAAGGCCCCATTCCGGGAAGCGGCCTGGGAGGCCGGTCAGCGCGTGGTACTGCCGCAGCAGCTCGGCAGGCGTGCCCTGCAGCACGAAGACGTCGAGCACGTCGTCTTCCACCAGCACGACGCCGGTCTCGGCGTGGGTTGCGCCGACGTCACAGCGGACCGGCCCGCCGCTGTTGAACAGCAGGCCCCAACCGTCGGACGACCACAGGAACGGCACGTTCAAATACGACCGGTCGAAGCCGGCCGCGCCGTGCGTCTCGACGTTGACCAGCGTGCGCGTGCGGCCCCGCAGATCGGGTCCCTGGAAGCTCTCCCCGCCGCCGTACCAGCGCGCCTGCGGCCCGAGCGGGAACGCCTCCAACCACCCGCCCCCGTCGGCCACCCGCCCGGAGGGGAACAGCGTCGACCCCGCCGCCCGAAACGGCCCCGCCGCCACCGGCCCCGAACTTTGAACGCTCAGCCCGCTAGAGGCGGGCTGAGCGTTCAAAGAAGGCTCCAGCACGAGCATCGGGGTCTGGCGGGGGGCGCCGCCGACGGTGATCCGCACGACTCCCTCCACCGGCTGCGTCACCACGACCGGCGCCGTCGCCCCCGACGCCAGCGTCACCTCGGCGCCGTCGTCCGACAGGGCCGCGTACGCGTCAACCGGCTCGGTGGCAGGCGACGGCCAGGCCGCCACCTCGACCAGCGGGTGCTTCATCGGGTCATCGCAAGCGGTACTCGGGAACCGAGGCACCCGAGTAGACCAGCTCCTCGTAGCGCTCCTCGGCCATCTGCCCGCGACGGCGCAGGTCCCGGTTGCGCTTGTCGTACTCCACCCGGTGGGTCGCCGGATAGTGGCTGAAGATCATGATGCGGCGCGGGTCGGGCGTGCGGTTCTGGCTCGACGCGTGCACCAGGGCGGAGTGGAAGACCACCACCGATCCGGCCGGGGCGAGGATCGGCACGCAGTCATCGTGGCGGACGGCGTCGTCGGCCAATACCGGCGGCCAACCGGGCTTGTGCGGCCAGTCCCGCTTGTGCGAGCCGGGCACCACCACGATCGGGCCGTTCTCGGCCGTCTGCTCGTCGATCGTGATGGCCGACGACAGCGTCTCCAACGGATAGCCGTCGAGCCAGAAGTAAGCGATGTCGGTGTGGAACGGGAACGACTCGTCGCGCTCGTCGCCGGTCACCACGTCCGGGCTGCCGGGGAGCACCTGCTTGTAGTTGAGCTTCTCCTCCATGAGCACCGGCTCGCACTCGAGGATCTGGCGCAGCGGGCCGATCAGCCGCTCGTCCTTGGAGAAGCGGGCGAAGACCGGCGACACGTCGATCACCGGCTGGATCTTGCGCAGCACGACTTGGCCGTCGCGCCGTTGCACGTCCAGGCGCGGCGTCGGCTCGCCCAGCGCGAGCGAGATGGCGACCTGCCATTGCGCCAGGCGTGTGGCCTCGTTGGCCATCGCCGATATCTCCCTGCGGTTGAACACCGCGGGCAAGACGAGAAAGCCGTCCTCGTCGTACTGCTTCAACTGCTTGTCGGTCAGCCCAGCCACTGGATTCCCTCCCCCACGTCGACCGCCACCAGCCCGGCGCCGACCCTCTCCAACAGCTCCCCGATCGGGTTCGGGGCGGAAAGGACGGCGTCGAGGTCGTCGACAGAGCCCGCCAGCGACACTGCGCTGACGGCCCCTTCCGGCGGCTTTGACGTGATGCGCACGATGCGGCCTCCGTGGATTTCGGCGGCCAACTCCCATTCCCCCACAACGGCCCGGACCCACTGGCCGTCTTCAATGCTCCCCAACAATGCCCGGACCCGGTCCCATCCCTGGCCCGTAACTGACGGACAAGGAACGAGTGTGACGGCCGGATGGTTGACATAGATCTGCCGACACTTGATCAGCAGCTCCCCTTGGTCGTCGGTCTGCCTGGCCGCTTCGACCAGTTGGGCCGACAAATCGTCGAGGCCGCGGCGCTCCAACAGCACGAGCTGCTCGACGCCGCGCTCCCGGCGAAGGGCGTCGAGGTCCCCGAACTCCTCGATGCCGTCATGGACGACCGTCGCCGTGGTGGGCTGGCTCCGGTCGCGGTTCGACACCGCCGCGTTCACCCTGGCGAACGCGTCGGGGTCGACGTCTTCAATGGCGACGCGGGGGTCGATCACCGCCGCACCTCCCACACCTGCACCTCGAACGGATCGAGGGTGACGGCCACTCGGCCGTGATCGTCCGACTCCAGCGTCTCGGCCCGCCAGAGCCCTTCGAGCTTGAGGTCGGCGTGGCCGCGGAACCGCAGTGTGGTCGTCACGCTCTGTTCTACGGAGCAGGCGGCGACCAGGACGAGTCGGTCCTCGTTGCGGCTGCGCCACACGGTCAGGTCGACGCGGTCGTCGTCGCGGGTGACGAGCGGCTGGGGCAGGGCCTCGACCGGCGGCGGGTTCTGGCCGATCGTGAGCACCAGCTCGTAGCGGGCCAAGTCGGGCGGGGCGGTCGTGGTAGCCCGGTCGAAGTCGACGCCGGCCTCGTCGAGCAACCGTGTGAGCAACTGCTCTGAGAGTTCGAGTGCGTCCGTGTGAGCACTTGCTATCGAGGTTGCCGAGCGGTCGAGCGGCATGACCTGGTCGAAGCACGGGACGATGCCGCCGAGGGTCTGGCGGGCGGCCACCTTGCGGCCCTCCTCGCGGTCTTCGAGCAGGAGGACGGGCGCGTGGCGCTCGAGCTCTTCCAGCCGGAGGGTGTCGAGCAGGGCGTGCAGGCGGGGGTACAGGCTCGCCTTCGGCTCCCGTCGCTCGCCGCGCCGCGACAGCGGGCTGCCGTACCAGCGGTCCCGCTCCACGAGCATGTAGACGTTGGCCGCCCGCAGGCCGCCGAGCAGGGCCCGCAAGGCAACGTGCTCCTCGTCCTGCGGCGTGGTGGCGAGGGGCAGCAGCCACGGCAGCGTCAGCCAGCCCGCCCCCAACTCGGCGAGGAAGGGCAGCCGGGTCGACCCGCACAGGTGGCGGACGAGGTCGCGCACGAAGCGGCCGCCGTGGCGGGTCGTGTAGATGTCGGCCGCGGCCCAGTCGACAGCGCGGCTCTGCTCCAGCGCGCCGATGTCGTGCGGGGTCTGGGTACGGGGGTAGTCGTTGTGGACGATCGGGACGCGGTCCATGCCGCGCGCCCTGGCCCAGTCGGCGAAGCGGGCCAGCGTCGAGCGGAGGTGGTGCTCTTTCCACCGGACCCAGTCGAGGTGCAGCGGCGTCGGATCGGCTGCGCCGTCGCGAGGCGGGTCGGCGGCGGGGTCCCCCACGAAGGCCCGGAAGTCCTCGACCGCGTCGGGGTGGTAGTCGAGCGCGTAGGTGTGGGACTGGAAGTGGTAGCCCAACTCGTTGTCGACCTGGCAGGCCACGATCGGGCCGTCCGGATGCTGGTGGCGGGCCAGGCGGGGGACGATCTCGTCGTACCAACCCTGCACCTCGGTGAGCACCTTCTTCGACGCGTACGACGGCGGGAAGCAGTGCCCGGTCGCGGTGACGAGGAGGTAGGGCAGGCCGTTGGGGCGCAGGGCCTGGCATTCGGGATCGTCCACGATGCGCTGGGGCCAGCCCGCCGTCTCCAGCTCGCCGCCCGCGTCGGGGCCGATGCGGACCATGGCCTTCATCCCGCGGTCGTGGACGAGGGACAGGAAGGCCTCGACGTCCTTGGCCCCGGTGAAGTCGAACAGGCCGGGTGCGGTCTCGTGCACGACCCACGGGACGTACAGCGACACCATGCGGAACCCGAGGTCGGCCACTGCGTCGAGCACGGCGGGCCAGTCGGCGGGGTCGAGCCGCCACGGGTGGATCTCGCCGGAGAACCAGCGGTGCTCCACCGGCCCGCGCCCGTCCCCGTCGTCCCACACCACCCCAACCCGCCCCACCTCAACCGTTCTCGTCGCGCTCACGGGCGTATTCCCCCGTCATCGCGACGAGAACGGTCAGGGGCGGGGGGCGAGGGGGGTGGGGGCGGCGGGGGCGGCGAGAGGGGGCCGTGGAGGTTGAGGGCGAAGCGGACGTGGTCCTCGACTCGGGCCGACCAGTAGTCCCAGTCGTGGCCCCCTGGGTGCTCGACGTAGCCGTGCGGGACGCCGAGCTGGTCGAGGTGGGCGTGCATGGCCCGGTTGTCGTCGAGGAGCACGTCGTCGGTGCCGCAGTCGAGGGCCAGCCGAAGTTCCGCCCGCCGGCCGCCGTCGGCGACGAGCAGCCGCACGTCGTGGCCCGAGGGGTCGCCCGCCCACATCCGGTCCTTGGCCTCGGGCACGAAGTCGAACAGGCGGGCAGGGTCGAAGAACCCACTCGTGCTCGACGCCGACGCGAACAGCCCGGGGTGCCGCAGAGCCAGCACCAGCGCCCCGTACCCGCCCATCGACAGGCCCGCGATGTGCCGCGATGTGCCGCGCACAGGCAGCGCCTCAGCAGCCCAAGGCAGCAGTTCCTCGATCAAGTGGGTCTCGGCCAGGGTCGTGCCGTCGGCCCAATCGCAGTACCCGGACCCCAGCTCGGCGCCGGTGTCGGTGGCCATCAGCACCACCACGCCCAGGCCAAGCCGGTCCAGCGTCTCGTGGGCCTGCCCCTTGTGCCACCAGCACGACCCGCCGCCCTCGTACACGCCGTGCAGCAGGACCAGCAAGGGGAACGGCCCGTCGCCCGGCGGGACCCACGCCCAGTGCTCGAAGCGGCGGCGGTTGGCCTCGCTCCACACCGTCTCGCTGCGCAGCGTCCCGTTCACGACCGGAACCACTCCAGCTTGCGGCGGGTGCCTTCCACGTCGCCGTCGGCCACGGCCCGCACCACCACCTCGGGCATGTGCACCTGGGCCGGGGCGGCCAGCGCGTGCAGCACTACGTCGGCCACGTCGGCAGGGCGCAGGAACGACGCCGCCGTGTCCACGCCAGGCCCGGCCGCGGTGGCCTCGGCCCAGAAGGCAGAGTCGACCCCCGCCGGATAGACGCCATGGACGCGCACCCCGACCAGGCGGGCCTCCTCGACCAAGGCCTCGGTGAACCCCCGCACCGCGAACTTGGTGGCGCAGTACACCGACTCGCCAGGTCCGCCCCGCAGTCCCGCCGTCGACACCACGTTCATGATCTGGCCGGCGCCCTGCTCGGCCATCACCCGCAACGCATCGCGGCACAAGACCATGACCGCCCTGGCGTTGACCGCCCACATGGCGTCGAGGTCGGCGTCGTCGATGTCGACGATTGGGTTGTGGCGGGCCATCCCGGCGTTGTTGACCAGCACGTCGAGCCGGCCGTGCTCGCTCACAACCGAAGGCACGAGCTTGGCCACCGCGGAGGGGTCGGCCAGGTCGCAGTCGGCCACGTCCACCCCGACGACGACGGCGCCCGCACCGGACAGCGCCGCGCACACCGCTCGGCCGATGCCGCCCGCAGCCCCCGTCACCAGCGCGACCGAGCCCTGCACCGCTACCGCCGGATGGTCTTGCCGTCGGCGGACTGGATCAACCGCTCGATCTGCGGCTCGCTGAACCCGCCCAGCTCCCTCGCGATCGGGGCGACCGGGTTCTTGCGGGGGGCGTAGAAGTCGCCTTTGCTCAGCGACTCCGAGGCCGAGTCGAAGACCTTCTCGGTGGCGCCCTTCTGGCGCATGACCTCGCCGAGCAGGGCCTGGCCCCGGTCGAGCAGCGCATCCACGTCGGCGCCGCCCTCGCCGAGCCAGGCCATCCCGTTGTGGAGATGGAGCGACTCGTCGGCCGAGATCCAGTCCATGACGTACGCGCTCTCGGGGTTGCCCGCCGCCTCCAGCGCGGCCGCCCTGTCGTGCAGCGTCTCGACCACGTTGCCCTCGACCACTGCGTTGAACACCAGCGTGCGCTCGCGGGCGGGCAGGTAGGCGACGGCGTCGTAGAACGTCCAGGTCGGGAAGGCGTGGGCATCGGGGCCGCTGTCCAACTCGGTGAGCCGGCGCAGCAGCAGGCCAATGTGGCGGACCTCGTCGGCGCACTGGGTGGCGAAGTCCCGGTAGAACGCCCAGGGCCGGTCGGGCACTTCGTGCAGCAGCGCGCCGATGATGCAGAGCGAGGCGATCTCCGGCATCAGCCCGTGGTGGACGACCAGCACCTCCACGTCCCTCGGCCCGAACTCGCTGAACGCAGGGCAGTACGAGACCGGCTCGTCGGCGTTGCCGGCAATGCGGTACTCGCTGCCCAATTCGATGCGCTCGACGTTGGCCCGGGGCAGCGGCCAGAAGCCGGTGCCGTGCTCGGCGTGGTCGTCCGTGCGGTCGTCGGGGACCTCGTCGCTGCGCACGACCATGCCGCCCGCGGCGGCCAGCGCGTCGGCGACCGCGGCCAGGAACTCGGGCGACGGTGTCCGGTCGGCGAGGAAGTCGTCGGCCCAGGCCATGCGCTCGGCGTGGTCCGGCAGGATCTCCCGCTCCACCAGGCGGATCGTGAGCTCGTCGGCCAGCGGGTCGCACTCGACCAGCAGCCGCTCGTAGGCGCCGACCAGCTCCGGCACCACGACCCGGTAGACGGCGGCGACCAACTCGTCGGTGCCGGGGGCGTCGTCGACCAGCTCGACCAGACTGCGCCACGACGTCGGCGGCACGTGCACCATGCGGGGCGTCGTGCGCAGGCGGGCAAGCCGGGCCAGCAGCGCGTCGGCGTGCTCGGCGCGCCAGCCGACGTCGCGGGCCAGCGCCAGGCGCTCGTCGTTCTCGGTGACCCGCCCGGTCCACGCCCCCAGGACGCGCATGAAGTCAGCCTCGGCGCGGAAGCACCGCTCCAACTGGTTGGCGACTTGGCGGGGAGAAAGTCCTCCCGGCACGGCTACTCCCCGGGGTCTCGACGTTTGTAAGGTTTCCGGCTAAACATACGGGGAGTGACAGGGGGAGTCAAGGCCCACGCCGAATCTTCAATGACGGAGAAACAACCGCGAGCGGCGCGAACTCCCGACGCGACCCGGAGCATCGACACGTGGCAGTTCTGACCTCGGAGGGCATGGGCGCACGCGCGCGGTGGCGCGCCCTCGCGGCGAGGCCGGACAACCTGGCCGCCGCCCTCGTGGGTCTCGTGTTCGTGGCCGCCGCCTTGTTCCCGAAGGGGCTGCCCGCCGGCATCGGGTTGACCGCCGCTGTGTTCGCGGCCCGGGCCTCGCTGGCCGTCGCCGGCGTGGTGCTGATCTACCGCACCAACCGGATCGTGAACGTGGCCCAGCTCCAGTTGGGCGCCTTCGGGGGGGTCCTGTTCTTCCACCTCATCCGCAACCACACCGTGCTGGCGACCCTCGGCGTCGACCGGCCGTCCCAGTGGATGCTGCACCTCGAGTACTGGGGCGTGGCCCTGCTGGCCGTGGCGTTGTCGGCGCTGTGCGGCCTGGCCACGTACGTGTTCGTGGTCCGACGCTTCCGGGACGCGCCCCCGCTGGTCGGCACCGTCGCCACCATCGCGGTGGCCCAGGTCCTGACGTGGGCGGCGACGCAGGTGCCGAACTGGTTCGAGGAGCAGACCCTCGGCGGCGTCGTGCCCCCGCCCATGACGGTGCGGTTCCGGGTGGCGCCGGTGCTGTTCAACGTGGCCGAGGTGGCCGCGCTGGTGTCAGGCGCGGCGGCCCTGTTCGCCATCGCCTTCTTCCTGCGCCGCACCCGCATGGGGGTGGCTGTGCGGGCCAGCGCCGAGAACCCGGACCGGGCCGCATCGCTGGGCATGAACGTGACCAAGATCGGCGCCACCGTGTGGACGCTGGCGGGCGCGCTGTCCGGCATCGGCGCGGTGCTGCTGGTGATGTCGGTGGGCGGCGGGACCGGCGGCGCGGCGGCCGGGTCGCTGGTGCGGGTGCTGGCGGCGGCGGTGATCGCGGGCATGGTCAACCTGCCCCTCGCGCTGCTGGCCACGCTGGCCCTCGCGGTGCTCGACCAGAGCTTCCTGTGGTCGTTCGGCAACGCCACCCTGCTCGACCTCGTCGTGTTCCTGCTCCTGTTGCTGTTCCTCGTGCTGCGGCCGGTGCCACGCGCAGGCCGGGTCGACCCGACGGGGGGCTCGTGGCAGGCGGCCCGCGAGGTCAGGCCGGTGCCGCAGGAGCTGCGGGGCGTGAAGGACGTGGCCCGACTGCGCCGGCGGGTCGCCATCGCCCTCGGCGTGGTCGCGCTCGGGTTCCCGTTCGTGATGTCGCCGAGCCAGACGTCGAGCGGGACGGTGATGCTGCTGTACGGTATCGTCGGCATGTCGCTGCTGCTGCTCACCGGCTGGGCCGGGCTGATCTCGCTCGGGCAGTTCGCCTTCGCCGCCGTGGGCGGGTGGGGCGTGGCCCTGTTCGGCGGGCAACTGGGGCTGCCGTTCCTGTTGGCCCTGCCGCTGGCCGGGCTGCTCGGCGCAGTGGCGTCGGTGGTGGTGGGGCTGCCCGCCCTGCGCATCCGCGGGCTGTACCTGGCCGTCACCACGCTGGCCATGGCGGTGGCCGTCACCAGCGTGCTGTTGGGCGAGCGGTACGGCGGCCGGCTGATCCCGTCCACGCTGGACCGGCCCTCGATATTCGGCCTCGACGGCGCCGACGAGACCGTCTTCTACTACCTCGCCCTCGCCATGCTGGCCCTGGTCACCGTGGCCACCGTCGGGATGCGACGCAGCCGCACGGCGCGGGCGCTGATCGCGTGCCGGGACAACGACCGCGCCGCCCAGTCGTTCGGCATCAACCTGGTGCGGGCCCGGCTGGAGACGTTCGCCGTGTCCGGGCTGTTCGCGGCGGTCGCGGGCGGGCTGTTCGCCTACCAGCAGGGCGGCGTGGCGGCGGGCAACTTCTCGCCCGACACCAGCCTCACGATGTTCCTCATGGTGGTGATCGGCGGGCTGGGCTCGATTGCCGGGCCGCTGCTCGGCGCCTTCCTCGTGGGCGGGCTGACGATCTTCCTGCCGACCTATGTCGGGGTGTTCAGCGCCGCACTGGTGCTGGTGATCCTGACCGCGGCGCCGGGCGGGCTGACCCAGGCCGCGTTCGGCGTCCGGGACTCGCTGCTGCGGCGGATCGCGGTGCGCAACCGCATCCGCGTGCCGAGCCTGTTGGCCGACGGGCGGCTGTTCCCCACCGACGAGAAGGCGCCGATCCGCGAGAAGGCGACGCCGGTGCCCACCCGCTATCGCCTCCCCCGCCGGCCCCTGACCGTGCCCAAGGTGGCGGCCAACGCGAAGGGCAGGCAGTGAGATGACCGACATCCTCCGCCCGCCGGTCCCCTCCGAGCGCGAACTCGCCGCCGGCACCCCCCACGTCCGACAATCCACAGCACCTGCTGCTGTGGATTGTCGGGGGGAGCGGCCGCCGCGGGGGTCGAGGGGGTCGAGGGGGGCGCGGTTCGCCGCCTTCTTGAAGGACATGAACCCGCGGCTGCGCGAGTCGGGGCACTCGTCGTGGCCGTTCTGGGTCATGATCATCACCGCCTCGACCCAGGGCATCTTCGCCGGCACCTTCTCGACCAGCTTCTTGCTGATCCGGCGCGACCTGGGCCTGAGCGACACCGCGCTGGTCGGCATCTCCGGCCTGTTCGCCATCGCAGGCGCGGCGGCCAGCCCGTTCGCCGGCTACATCGCCGACCACTGGTCCCGGGTCAAGATCTCGCTGGCCGCCGCCCTCATCTGGGCCTTCACCGGTCTGGCCTTCGGCTTCTGGCCCAGCGTGTTCGGCCTGGTGATCATGAAGATCAGCCACGACGTGCTGGGCGGCCTCGGTCCGGTCATGACCGCCACCACCGTCCCGCTGACCGCCGACTACTACCCGCCCGAGGTGCGCGGCCGGGTCATCGGCGCCAAGGCCGCGTTGGGCGGCACCGCGCTCATCCCCGGCGCCATCGTCGGCGGCGCCATCTCCACGGTGTTCGGCTGGCAGCCCGCCCTCGTGCTCACCGGCGTCGTCGCCTTCATCGGCTCGCTCCCCTGGTTCACCCTCCGCGAGCCGCCCCGCGGCCGTTGGGACCGGCTCCGCATGGGCGCCAGCGAAGACGTGGCCGACAAGGAGCAGACCAAACCGAGCTGGGGCGAGTCGATGCGCGCCGCGCTCGCCGTGCGCACCCTCCGCCGCATCGCCTACGCCGAGGCCTGCCTGGCCGCGGGCGGCCCCGTCCTCACCCCACTGCTGCTGATCATCGTGAGCCGCGCCGTCGGCATCGAGCCGTTCGCGGTCGCCATCATGTACGGCTTCCAGCAGCTCGCCGTCGGCTTCGGCCTGGCCGCGGGCGGCACCATCGTCGACCGCCTCCTGGCCGACCGGCCCGGCCGGGTCATGACGTTCCTCGGCCTCATCAACCTCTTCAACACGACCGCCATCATCCTGTTGGCCTTCATCGACAACCGCTGGTTCGCGCTGGTCCTGGCCCTGCTCCAGCCGATGGTGTCGTCCACGCCGATCGCGGCCAAAGACACCCTCTTGTCGATGGTGGTCCCGGCCCGCCTGCGGGCGTTCGGCCTCCAAGTGCCGACGCTGTTCCGCCTCCTCGGCCTGCTCACCCTGCCCCTCGCGGTCGCCGTCACCGCGTCGGGCGACGACGCCATCCAGAACGCCCTCCTCTTCGCCAGCCCCTTCATGGTCGCCGGCGTGGTGCTGTACCTGAACGCCTCGATCGACGTGGCCAAGGACATCGAGGACGCCCGCCTCGCCGCCACCACCGAAGAGGAGATGTACCGCAGCGACAAGCTGCTGATCTGCCGCTCGGTCGACGTGCACTACGACGGCGTGCAGGTGCTCTTCGGCGTCGACTTCGACGTGGAGCAGGGCGAGCTCGTCGCGCTGCTCGGCACCAACGGGGCGGGCAAGTCGACGCTGCTGCGCGCCATCGCGGGCCAGGCCCCGTGCACCGGCGGGTCGATCTACCTCGACGGCCGCGACATCACCCGCACCCCCGCCCACGAACTGGCCGGCTTCGGCATCGTGCAGATGCCCGGCGGCAAGGGCGTGTTCCCCGGCCTGTCGGTGAAGGAGAACCTCACCGCAGCGGGTTGGCTCGACCGGGCCGAGCTCAACGAGCGCATCGAGCGGGTGCTCGCCCTGTTCCCGACGCTGCGGGAGCGAATGGACCTCGCCGCGGGCGCGCTGTCCGGCGGCGAGCAGCAGATGGTCGCGCTCGGCCAAGCCCTGATCATGCGGCCCAAGATCCTGCTGATCGACGAGCTCTCGCTCGGCCTGGCCCCCACCGTCGTCGAGCAGTTGCTGCGGGCGGTCGAGGAGATCCACGCCGCGGGCACCGCCATCGTGCTGGTGGAGCAGTCGGTCAACATCGCGTTGACGGTGGCCGAGCGGGCCGTGTTCATGGAGAAGGGCGAGGTCCGCTTCACCGGCCCGACCGCCGACCTGTTGGCCCGCCCCGACATCCTCCGCTCCGTCTACCTGAAGGGCACGACCGGAAGCAGCGGCACTTCCGCCACCCGCACCCGCGCCTTCACCACCACGCTGGGCGACGAGCGGCCGGTGGTGCTGGAGGTCGAGGACGTGCACGTCTCCTACGGCGGCGTGAAGGCGCTGGCGGGCGCCGCGCTCAGCGTGAAGGCGGGCGAGATCGTCGGCATCATCGGCCCGAACGGGGCGGGCAAGACCACGCTGTTCGACGCGGTGTCCGGCTTCGTCCCCCTCACCCACGGCCGCGTCGCCATCAGCGGCAAGGACGCCACCGACCTGGCCCCCGACCAGCGGGCCCGGCTCGGGCTCGGCCGCAGCTTCCAAGACGCCCGGCTGTTCCCTTCTCTCACCGTGCTCGAGACGATCACCGTCGCCATGGAGCGGCACACGGCCGCGTCGCGCAGTGCCGCGTTGAGCGCGCTGTGGCTGCCGCAGGTCCGCAAGGTCGAGCGCAAGCTGCGGGACCGGGCCGACGCGCTGGTCGAGCTGCTCGGCCTCGGCGACTACCGCGAGAAGTTCGTGTCCGAGCTGTCGACGGGGTCGCGCCGCATCGTCGACCTGGCCTGCGAGATGGCCGCCGACCCCGACGTGCTGCTGCTCGACGAGCCGTCGTCTGGCATCGCCCAGGCCGAGGCCGAGGAGCTTGGGCCGGTGCTCGACCGGGTGCGCCGCGAGACCGGCTGCGGCCTGCTGGTCATCGAGCACGACATGCGCCTGCTGACTGCCGTGGCCGACCGCATGATCGGTATGGTCCGCGGCGAGACGATCGTCGAAGGAACCGTCACCGACGTGACCGAGGACCCTCGGATGGTCGAGGCGTACCTCGGGACGTCGCAACGGGTGTTGGCCCGCTCCGGCACCCTGCCCCCCAACCAGAACAGGAGCACCACCTGATGGCCACGCGTGTGCGCCGAGCCGCCGCCCCGTCGACGCCGAAGCTGTCGGCCCGCGCCTTCCAAGAGCGGTTCGACGCGCTGACCGCCAACGTCGAGCGGGTGATCAAGGGCAAGAATGACGTCGTGCGGCTGGCCCTGGTCGCGCTGTTCTCCGAGGGCCACGTGCTGTTCGAGGACGTGCCCGGCGTGGGCAAGTCGATGCTGGCCCGCGCCATCGGCAAGTCGATCGACGCCAGCGAGAGCCGCATCCAGTGCACCGCCGACATGCTCCCGAGCGACATCACCGGCACGTCGGTGCTCGACCAGAAGTCGTACGAGTTCAGCTTCCGACCTGGCCCTGTCTTCGCCAACATCCTGCTGGCCGATGAGATCAACCGGGCCACGCCGAAGACCCAGTCGGCGCTGTTGGAGGCGATGGCCGAAAAGACGGTGACCGTCGACGGCGACACCCACCTGCTGCCCCGGCCGTTCCTCGTGCTGGCCACGCAGAACCCGGTCGAGCTGGCGGGCACCTTCCCGCTGCCGGAGGCGCAGTTGGACCGGTTCCTGTTCCGGCTGGCCATGGGGTACCCGGCCAAGGGCGCCGAGAAGGAGATCCTGCGGGCCTCGGCCCGGATGCACCCGATCGACGCGCTGACGCCGGTCATGGGGACCGAGGAGACGCTGGCGATGATCGACTGGGCCGCGGGCGTGACGGTCAACGAGCCGGTGCTCGACTACATCGTCGACCTCTGCGCGGCGACCCGCGAGGAGCCTGCGTTCACGTTGGGCGCCGGGCCGCGTGCATCGCTGTCGTTGATGTGGGCGACCCGGGTGCTGGCCGCGTCGGAGGGGCGGGAGGACGTGTACCCCGACGACGTGAAGACGCTGCTGCCCGCGGTCATGGCCCACCGGGTCATGCTCAGCCCCGACGCCTCGTTGCGGGGCGACACCGTCGACCTCGTGCTGGAGCGGGTGCTGACCCGCGTGCGACCGCCGACCCCGGCCACGGTGGCTGCGACGAAGTGACGGTCATGCGGCGGGTGCGCGAGTGGACGGGCTTCACGACGACGGGCGTCACCGTCGTGCTCGCCGCGCTCGCGTGCTGGCTGCTGGCCCGCTGGGTGGGCGGACGGGCCTTGTTCGTGCTGGTGTACGGCGTGCTGGCGGTGGTCGGCATCGCCCGATTCCTGGGACGGCGGCGGCCCGACTTGGTGGCGGTGCGGTCGGAGCTTCCTGGCCGGCTGCGGCAGGGCCAGCACATGGAGATCGAGGTGACCGTCTCGGCCAAGCG
>Ga0190267_10000076_pt1 | contig 19332 bp, 23 predicted proteins | sample Popmic239T_FD_140332 | JGI IMG/M metagenome (GOLD analysis project Ga0190267, IMG submission 140332) | Populus adjacent soil microbial communities from riparian zone of Oak Creek, Arizona, USA - 239 T | ecosystem: Environmental > Terrestrial > Soil > Riparian zone | place: USA: Arizona... | reverse complement strand
TTGAACGCTGAGTGACGCTATGCGCGCCTGAGCGTTCAAAGTTCGCCGCCAGCCCTCGGGGGCCGAGCACCCCGCTTCGCACTGGCGACGGCGACCGTTGAGCGGCCCGTGGCGGCACCTATCCGATGTACGGGTCGAGCGCCTTGGTCGGCAGCAGCAGCCGATTTTCGGAGCCGGGCACAGAGACGAAGCCGTGGTGCTCGTAGAACCCCCTTGCCTCGGCGTCCAGTGCGTCGACCACGACGTAGCGGCCTCCGAGCGCTGCGGCGCCCGTGGCCGCCCGAGTCAGCGCGCTGGCCAGCAGTTGCGAGCCGAGTCGCTGGTGCTGGAGTTTCTCCCCGAGGGCGAGGCGGGCGATGAGGTAGCAGGGGATGCGGTCGGGGAGGCCGCGCGCCTGCTTCTTGCTCAAGGTCCCGCGTTCGACGAAGTACGGCATGAGCGTGTAATACGCCACCACGACTCCATCGCCGCGGTGCCAGACGTAGGTGCGGGTGAGGTTGCGGCCGTCGCTGTCGCGTGCGGACTTGCGCAGCCAGTGGTCCAGTTCCGGCCGCCCGCAGGTGAAGGTCGACACGTCGTGCGCGTCGCCAAAGACCTCGCAGACAAACTCCACGCGAATTCGGTTAGCGGTTCTCGAAGCGAGGGTCGATGAGCGCCTTCTCCAACGACGCGGCGAGCGGCGTCGGCTGGTCGAGGGCCGCAAGAAGTTGATCGAAGACGTCGGACGTGACGGACATTGAGGAATGGGCGAGCAGCAGTTGCTCGGCTCGATCATCGGCGGCCGCAGTCACGAGTGCCGAGACCGATGTCCCCTCGAGCTCGGCGGCGCGTTCGTAAGCAGTCCGCTGCCGTTCGCTGACCCGCAGATTGAGAACTCTGCTCTTCCGCTCCATGTCAGCACATTGTATGGACAACGTGGCGCAGGTCAAGAAATCACACACAGGGGATTCGGTGGACTTGACTTGTCTATGTACTCACACCGCCTGGCCGCTCGTGAGTGGGCCAGCCATCACAGTCAGCGCGCCGAACACCGCGCTTCAACACGGCGACGGCGACCGGTGATGCCCGATCAGCCGACCTTGAGGTATCGGCGCAGCGCCTCGCGCACGACCTCCGATGCCGTCGTCTTCTCTCTCGACGCCCGCTCGTCGACGGCCTTGCGGAGCGCCGGGTCGAGCCGAACGGGCAGCGTCTCCGCCGGCCCGTCGCCCATGGCGGGCCTCCCCGGCCGACGGCGCAGCCGCGTCACATCGAGGCCCTCTTCCGCCTCGGCCGCCATTCGGTCGAGGACTTCCTCGGTGAGCTCGACGCCCGCCTTCGATCGCCCGTACGTCTTTCGCTTCTCAGTCATCGGCCTCTCCAACGTCGCGGAGCCACGACTCGTAGATGCGGCGCATCCGCATAGCCTGGATCACCACCTCGCTGCGTCCCGCGCGGCACCCAAACGACTTCGAGCAGGTTCCTGGCGCGGTCGGGGCCCAGGTACAGGCACTTGCCCTCGTCGTCCTCGGCCGCGACAAGTGCTTGCTCGATCGCGTGCACAGCGTCGTCTTCGGCGATGCCGTGCTTGCGTGCGGAAGCGTAGAAGTCCACGTACGAATATCGTATCGCGAAACTCTGCCCCGGGGCAGGCCCCGGAGGTGTAGTACAAAGACCGCTCGACCGAGGTGAAGCCGCTGGTCAGCGGTTCAGTGGTCCTGGGGTGTCATTGTACGAACACCCCTCAGGCGACGATCCTGGGCCCAGTACTGGCGCTGCACCCTCCGAACACGCCGCTGAGGGCAGGTGATGGCGACCGGTAGCCCCCTGGCTCTCGTAGGGCCTTCTGGCCCCGTAAACTGCTGCGGAGATGTCGACGCACCCTGTTGAGCCCTCAACGCCAGGCGAGCACCTCGAACTGCCGGTCGAGGAGCAGTTGGCCCGCGCCAAGCCATGGGCGCCGACAGAGGAGCCCGTCCTCGACGATCTCAGCGACGAGGAAGAAGCGGCATTCCTCGAAGCGCTCGTTCGATAGCGAGTGGTGAGCCGCACCTCGACGGTCGTCGTCGACACCGACATCTTCAGTGCCGATCTGCTCCGCTCGACGCGGCCGCTAGTGGACCTCTATGGCCCGCTGCTGGCGGGGCGCCGGTTCGTAATCTCGTTTCAGACCGTCGCCGAGATCGAGTTTGGCGTCCGCAGGCGGGGGTGGGGGCCGGATCGTATGAAGCAGGTGGCGGAGCGAATCGGCTCGGCCGAGGTGATCTGGCCCGGTCCCGAGCTACTGCGCGCCTGCGTCGAACTGCGGGTTGCGTGCGAGGGCGCCGGTCATGCCCTCGCCCAGCGCGACCACGACTCCGACCGCTGGATTGCCGCGACTGCGATCCACCTCGGGTGCCCCTCCTCTCCCACGACGGCATCTTCAAGGACGTCCCCGGCCTGGCGTTCGAGACTGCGCTCAGCGACCGGTAGCGCGGGCGGTGTTCGTACATTGCCACCCGGCCAGGCGCGAAACCGCTGGTCAGTGGCTACGTGGAGGTGGCGGGAATCGAACCCGCGTCCTTCGGCCTCTCAACGGGTCTTCTCCGAGCGCAGCCGGTGGAAGGATCTCGGGCCTCGCCTCGACACCGGCACCGGTGCAAGGCCCCAGTCAGCTGAGTTTTCCCCTACCGGCCCGCTGACGTGGCCGGTTGGGTGAGTCCTGCTAGATAGCGCCGGCAGCCGACCCGCAGGACCGGGGCCGGACCGACGTCCTTGCTGCCTAAGCAGCGAGGAGTTCGCCAGAAGTATCGGCGTTTGTTTTTGGTTCCGGCTCTTTAACGTGGCTCCGGAGACCACGGCTCGCTTCTTCCGCATCGATGACTGAAGTCGAAGCCAGTCACCCCCATGTCAAGTTGCCCTCCCATGGTAGCGACGGCGCCGCCGCAACCTTCCGGGGCCGTCAGCTCCGGCTACGGCTTGGCCGGGCGGACGTCGCGGGGCGAGTCCTTGGTGGCGAAGTAGAACAGGATCGCCCCGACGACGAGCGACATGCCGGTGAGCACCGCCCACACGATGTGGGGCAGGTTCCACGCCCGCCTGCCGGTCCGCCGCTCGTAGCCAACGGCTTGCTGGTAGGCGAACGCCCCGAACGCGAGGCCGAGGACGAGCAGGACGGGAGTGGGCAGCATGCGTGTTGATCGGCACCCGTCCGGTCCTTGTGAGCCGCCGCGGCCTGTCTGGGTGCCGTTTCGTCGGCCAAACCGACAGAACGGCACCCAGACGGGCCGACCCGCCCGACCGACCCGCTCGACCGACCCGCACCCACGCTGACCAGCAAAAAAACATGTTCGGGAATACCCGCACCCCGAACTACCTTGACTCTCCGAGGAACCGTTAGCAAACGAACGAATTGAGCATCGACGCCCATGGACGCCGAAACCATTCACAACCGACGCTGGATGATCCTGCTGGTGCTCTGCCTGAGCCTGGTCATGGTCATCGTCGGCAACACCACCCTCAACGTCGCCCTCCCCACCTTGTCCGACAAGCTCGGCGCGTCGAGCAGCCAGCTCCAGTGGATGGTCGACTCGTACGCCCTCGTCTTCGCCGGCCTGCTCCTGACCGCCGGCGCGCTCGGCGACCGCTTCGGCCGCAAGGGCGCCCTGATGGTCGGCCTGGTGATCTTCGGCGTCGGCAGCTTCGCCGCAGGCCTGGGCGACTCGGCCGGCGACATCATCGCCATGCGCGCCCTGATGGGCGTCGGCGCCGCCCTGGTGATGCCGGCGACCCTCAGCATCCTCACCAACGTCTTCCCGCCCAATGAGCGGGGCAAGGCCATCGGCGCGTGGGCGGGCGTGGCCGCGGCGGGCGCCGCCTTCGGCCCGATCATCAGCGGCTGGCTGCTCGGCCGCTTCTGGTGGGGGTCGGTGTTCTTCGTGAACATGCCTGTCGTCCTGACCGCGCTGATCGCAGGCGCCATCCTCGTGCCCACCTCCCGGGATCCCCGCCAGCCCAAGCTCGACTTGGTCGGCGCGCTGCTCAGCATCGTCGCCCTCACCGCCCTGCTCTACGGGATCATCGAGGCGCCGCACCATGGCTGGCTCTCGCCCGAGACGATCGCCTTCTTCACCGGCGCGGCCTTCTTCGGCGCCGCCTTCGCCTGGTGGGAGCTGCGCCATCCCGAGCCCATGCTCGACCTGCGCTACTTCAAGATCGGCAGCTTCGGCGGCGGCAGCCTCGCCATCACGCTCGTCTTCTTCGCCCTGTTCGGCCTGTTCTTCCTCATCACCCAGTACCTGCAACTCGTCCTCGGCTACAGCCCGTTCGAGGCCGGCGTCCGCCTGCTGCCGATGGCGCTGACGATCATGGTCACCGCCCCCACCAGCGCGCACCTGGCCGAGCGCTTCGGCGCCCGCAACGTCGTCACCGCCGGCCTGGCCACCGTCGGTGTGGGCCTGTTCCTCGTCTCGCAGTTCGACGCCCACACCGGCTACCTGCAACTGATCCTCAGCCTCATGCTGATCGCCGTCGGCATGGGTCTGACCAGCGCGCCGTCCACCGGATCGATCATGGCCAGCCTGCCCCTCGGCAAGGCCGGCGTCGGCTCGGCGGTGAACGACACGACCCGCGAGCTCGGCGGCGCCCTCGGCATCGCGGTGCTCGGCAGCATCGTGGCCAGCCACTACCAGACGAGCCTCGCTCCGACCCTCGAGCCGATCCCAACTCTCGGCAAGTCGCTGGCCTTCTCCGGCTTGGGCGGGGCGTTACGCCTGGCTCGCGACACCGCCGACCCCGCCGCCGCACAGGCCATCGCCACCGGGGCCAAGGACGCCTTCGTCGACGCCATGTCGCAGGCCACGACGATCGGCATGGTCGTGGTCTTCATCGCCGCCGCGGGGGTGTACCGCCTGCTGCCAAACCGGCTCGACGTGCCCGCCGCCCACCTTGCCCACGCCGACCACCAGCCTGAGCCGGTGGTCGCAGCCGAACCCGCCTAGCTCTCCCGCTGGCGCGCCCGCAGCTCGCGGGCGACCTCCCGGTTCGAGTCGCGCTCGGCGATGGCGTGGCGCTTGTCGTACGTCTTGCGCCCCCGGGCCAACGCCAGCTCGACCTTGGCGCGGCCGTCTTTGAAGTAGAACGACAGGGGCACCAGGGCCAGCCCCTCCTGCGCGGTGCGCGCCGACAGCTCCTCGATCTCGCGCCGGTTCAACAGCAGCTTGCGCCGCCGCTCCGGGTCGTGGGCGCCGAACCCCGAGGCGAACGCCCACGGCGACACGTGCACGCCGAACAGCCAGACCTCGCCGTCGTCGACCCGTGCGTACGCGTCGCGCATCTGCACCTTGCCGTCGCGGATCGACTTCACCTCGGAGCCCTGCAGCACGATCCCGCACTCGAAGGTCTGGAGGATCTCGAAGTCGTGGCGGGCGCGGCGGTTGGTCGCGACGGGACGCGGTCCAGCCGGCTTCTTGGCTCCACCTTTGGGCGACATGACCGGCAGAGGCTACCGTCGCCCGCCGATGCTCCGGCTTTCAGCGGACGCCTACAAGCGCATGATCGGCCACTGCTACGACGGGCTCCCGCTGGAGGCGTGCGGCCTGCTCGCGGGCCACGCCGACAGCGGCAAGGCCGAGGTCTTCTACCCGTGCCGCAACGAGGCCGCCTCGGCCAAGCTCTACCGCATCGGCATCGACTGGATGAAAGCCGAGCGCGACGCCGACGAGCGCGGCATCGAGATCATCGGCATCGTCCACTCCCACACCCATACCGACCCGTATCCGTCGCCAACCGACATCGAGAACGCCCAGGCCGCGCCGACCATGCACTACGTCATCGTCTCGCTGCGCGACACCGCCCCGATGGCCAGGTCGTTCCGCATTACCGACGGCACCGTCACGGAGGAATTCCTGACAGTCGAGGGTCGTTAGAGTCTCCGTATGCCTGTGGAAGTCCGCCTGCCGACCATCCTCCGCCAGCACGCCGGAGGCCAGGCCTCCGTGAGGGCGAACGGGGAGACCTTGCAAGAGGTGTTCGACGACTTGGTCCGACAGTTCCCCGGCCTGGCCGGGCAGGTCGTGACCGAGGAGGGGGCGCTGCACAAGTTCGTCAACGTCTACGTGAACGACGACGACGTGCGCTACCTCGACAAGCTCAACACCAAGCTCACCGGCGACGAGGTCGTCTCGATCCTGCCGGCGGTCGCAGGAGGCTGACGGCCGGTGCGCCCGCCTGCGGTGTACGGCTCGGTCCTCGACCTGATCGGCAACACGCCGCTGGTCGACGTCAGCGCCCTGAGCCCCAACCCGAAGGTCCGCATCCTCGTCAAGCTCGAAGGGCAGAACCCCGGCGGCTCGGTGAAGGACCGGGTCGCCCTGAGCATGATCGAAGAGGCGGAGAAGGACGGCCGCCTCAAGCCGGGCCAGACCCTCATGGAGCCCACGTCGGGCAACACCGGCATCGGCATGGCCCTGGTCTGCAAGCTCAAGGGCTATCCGCTGATCTGCGTGATGCCGTCGAACGTCAGCCCGGAGCGCCGCCAACTGCTCGAGGTCTGGGGCGCCGAGATCGTCGAGTCGCCCGGCAACGAGGGGTCGAACGGCGCCGTGCGCATGGCCCAGCGGCTGGCCGCCGAGAACCCCGACTACTGCTTCCTCTACCAGTACGCCAACCCGGCCAACCCGAAGGCCCATTACGAGGGCACCGCGCCTGAGATCCTGCGCGACTGCCCCGAGATCACCCACTTCGTCGCCGGCCTCGGCACCAGCGGCACGCTGATCGGCTGCGGCACCTTCCTCAAAGAGCACAAGCCCGGCGTGCAGGTGTGGGCGGTGGAGCCGCCGAGCGGCGAGATGGTCGACGGGCTGCGCAACCTCGACGACGGCTACATCCCGCCGATCTTCACCGACAACAACGGCTTCGACCTGCTCGACCGCAAGAAGGTCATCGGCCCCCGCGACTCCATCGAGGGCGTGCGCCTGCTGCGCGACGTCGGCGTGTTCGCGGGCGTGTCGACCGGCGCCGTCGCCACCGCGGCGATCCGGGCCGCGGGCGAGATCGACGAGGGCGTGATCGTGTTCATCGCCCCCGACGGCGGCTGGAAGTACCTCAGCAGCGGCGCGTGGACCGACTCGCTCGACGAGGTCGAAGAGCGGGCTCGGCGCATCAACTACTGGTAGTCCTGGGTACGAAGCCGCGGTGCTCCTCGGCGCCGACGCGAACGTGGTCAACGAGCCCGTCACCTGGCTTGACTGGGCCATCGCCGGCGGCGTCTTCCTCGGCGGCGTCGTCGTCGGGCGCATCCTCCAGTACCTGCTCGCCCGGGCCGTCCGCAGAGGCGACAGCGAGTTGGGCGCCGCGGACACCATCGGGCGCATGGCGGCGTTCGTCGTCTCCGCCGTCGCCTTCGTCTACGCCCTGATCGCGCTCGGCGTGCGCCTCGGCCCGTTCCTGGGCGCCCTGGGGATCGGCGGCGTGGCGGTCGCCTTCGCCGCGCAGGCGATCCTGGCCAACTTCCTCGCCAGCGTCATCCTCCAGATGCGCAGGCCGTTCCGCCGCGGCGAGCAGGTGACGACCAACGGCATCGACGGCACCGTCGAAGACGTCAACTTCCGCACCGTCGTGCTGCGGACCTACGGCGGCGAGCGGGTGCTGGTCCCGTCGTCCAAGGTCCTGAACGAGCCGATTGTCAACCACACCCGGCTGGGCCGCAGGCGGACCTCGCTCGAAGTGAGCGTCGCCTACGACACCGACCTCGACAAGGCCGTGCGCATCCTCACCGAGGCGGTGCGCGGCCTGCCCGAGGTGTTCGTGGACCCGGAGCCCGACGTGCACGTCGAGCAGTTCGCCGACTCCGGCGTGGGCTTGGTCGTGCGCTTCTGGCACGCCCCCGACATCGCCTCGCTGTACCGGGCCCGCACCGCCGTCGCCATCGCCGTGAAGCAGGCCCTCGACGACGCCGGCATCGTCATCCCGTTCCCGCAGGTGGTCCTGCACACGGCGTAGCCTCGCTGCGTGGACGACCGTCCTATCGGCATGTTCGATTCGGGCTTCGGCGGGCTGACCGTCGCCCGCGCCCTGATCGACCTGTTGCCCGGCGAGGACGTCGTGTACTTCGGCGACACCGGCCGCTATCCGTACGGGCCGCGGGACCTCGAAGAGGTGCGCGGGTTCGCCGACGAGATCACGCGCATGCTCATCGACCAGCACGACGTGAAGCTGGTCGTGGTGGCGTGCAACACGGCGGCGGCCGCCGCGCTGGAGCTGCTGCGGTTCGAGTTCGAGGTGCCGATCGTCGGCGTCATCGACCCCGGCGTGCGGGCCGCCATCAGCGCCACGCGGAACCGGCGCGTCGGCGTGATCGGCACCGTCGGCACGATCGGCTCGGGGGCCTATCAGCGGGCGGTGCAGAGCCAGCGGGCGGGCATCGAGTTGACCTGCGCGGCGTGCCCCGGCTTCGTCGAGTTCGTGGAGCGCGGCGAGGTCGACTCGGAGCAGGTCCACGTGCTGGCCCAGCGGCTGTTGGCCCCGGTGGTGCAGGCCGGCGTCGACACGCTTTTGCTCGGCTGCACCCACTACCCGTTCCTGGCCCGCACGATCGGCGACGTGATGGGGCGCGACGTGGTGCTGGTGTCATCGGCCGACGAGACCGCGTTCGAGGTGCGGGCGATCCTCGAAGAGACCGGCCTTGGGCGGCGGTCGGCGACGAAGGGCGCCCACCGGTTCGTGTCCTCCGGCGACGCGTCGTGGTTTCGCGACCTGGGCCGCAGGCTGCTCGGCCCCGAGCTCGACGAGGTGGAGGGCTGGACATGGGGCTGAGCCTCACGGTGCTCGGGACGTCCGGGAGCTACCCAGGCCCTGGCGCCGCGTGCAGCGGGTACCTCGTGCAGGGCGAGGGCATGTCGGTGTGGATCGACGCCGGGTCCGGGACGATGGCGAACCTGCAGTTGCACGTGCCGCTGGAGGAGGTCGACGCGGTGGTGCTGTCGCACGAGCACCCCGACCACTGGGCCGACATCGAGGGCTTCCGGGTCGCCTGCGCGTACGTGATCAACCGGTCGGGCGTGCCGCTGTATGCGCCGTCGGGGCTGACGCGCCTGCTGTACGAGGAGTTCAAAGAGGTGCTGGAGTGGCACGAGGTCGGCGACGGCGCCCGGGTGCAGGTCGGCGGCCTGTCGTTCTCGTTCTCGCAGACCGACCACGGCCCTGAGACGCTCGCCATGCGGGTCGACGGTGGCGGCCGGTCGCTGGCGTACTCGGCCGACACCGGGCCTGGCTGGGGGTTCGACCGGCTCGGGCCCGGCATCGACCTGGCATTGTGCGAGGCGACGTTCACGGTCGAGTACGAAGGGGCCAGCAAGCACTTGAGCGGGCGGCAGGCAGGGCTGGCGGCCAAAGAGGCGGGGGTGGGGCGGCTGCTGTTGACCCACTTCTGGCCCACGCTGTCAGCCGAGTCGATGCTGGCGGAAGCGGCGGCGGCGTTCGAGGGACCGGTTGAGATCGCAGTGGCCAACACGAGATACGAGGTGTGATGTGAGTGTTCGCAAGGACGGACGGAATCCCGACGACCTGCGGCCGGTGGTGTTCGAGCGCGACTACACGGAGTTCGCGGCGGGGTCGGTGCTGGTGTCGATGGGCAAGACCCGCGTCCTGTGCACGGCGTCGGTCGACGAAGAGGTGCCGCGCTGGATGCGGGGGACCGGCAAGGGCTGGGTGACGGCCGAGTACTCGCTGTTGCCGGGCGCGTCGGCCGAGCGGGTGTCGCGGGAGGCGGTGAAGGGCAAGCAGTCGGGGCGCACGCAGGAGATCCAGCGGCTGATCGGGCGGTCCCTGCGGTCGGTGTGCGACATGCGGGTGCTGGGCGAGGTGCAGATCGTGTTGGACTGCGACGTCTTGCAGGCCGACGGCGGCACGCGGACCGCGTCGATCTGCGGGGCGTACCTGGCCCTGCACGACGCGCTCACCCGCCTGGTGGAGCGCGGCGTGGTCAAGCGGCATCCGATCCTGGAGGGGTGCGCGGCGATCTCGGTGGGCCTGGTCGACGGCGCCGCGCTGTTGGACCTGGACTACTCGGAGGACGTGCGGGCCGAGGTCGACATGAACGTGGTGATGACGTCGTCGGGCCGCTTCGTGGAGGTGCAGGGCACGGCCGAGGGGTCGCCGTTCAGCCGGTCCGAGTTGGACGACCTGTTGGGGCTGGCCGAGCACGGGATCGCGTCGATCCTGGAGATGCAGGCCGCCATCGTGGCGTCGCCGCCCGCCGCCCGTTGATGAAGCTGGTGCTGGCCACGGCCAACCCGGACAAGGCGGTGGAGATCGTCGACGTGCTGGGCGGGCTCGGGTTCGAGCTGGTGCCGCGGCCTGCGGAGGTCGGCGAGGTCGACGAGACCGGCACCACGCTGGAGGAGAACGCCCGGCTCAAGGCGAGGGCGCTGGTGGAGGCGACCGGCGCGGCGGCGGTGTCGGACGACACCGGGCTGGAGGTCTTCGCGCTGGGCGGGGCGCCGGGCGTGTACTCGTCTCGGTATGCGGGCGAGCACGCCACGTACGAGGACAACTGCCGGAAGCTGCTGGCCGCGTTGGCGTCGTCGTCAGTGGGGGACCGGCGCGCCCGGTTCGTGACGGTGGCGATGGTGTGCTTCCCCGACGGCACTGAGGTGGCCGGGGTGGGGGAGATGCACGGGACGATCACCGACGCGCCGCGAGGGGAGAACGGGTTCGGCTACGACCCCGTGTTCGTCCCCGACGACGGCGACGGGCGGACCTATGCCGAGATGACCACGACCGAGAAGGACGCCATCTCCCACCGCGGCCGCGCCCTGCGCGCGCTGGCCGCCAAACTCGCCCCCCGCCCGTAACCCGCCCGACTCACCCCACGCCAAGCCCGACCCCGCCGTTCTCGTCGCGCTCAGTTGCGATATCCGCAACTGAGCGCGACGAGAACGGGAGGGTGTGCCGGCCCGGCGGCCGGCGGCGGGGGGGTTACCAGCCGCGCATGTCGATGGGCCAGGTCTCGACGACGGCGCCGTCGGCGCCGACCACGTGCATGGCCTCGTGGTAGGCGACGGTGGGGTCGACGTGGGCGGGCACGACCTTGACCCGGTCGCCGATGCGGGGGAGCGGCTCCGCGCTGAACGTGATGTGCTCGTCGGACAGGAACCAGACCGTGGCCCCGGCCGGCTCGACGATGGCCGGGTTGCCGTGGTCCATGCCGAACGCCTTGAGCCCGCAGTCGGCCACCGCCCACCCCTGCTGGTTCACCGAGATGACGGTCCCGACCACGTACAGGGCCTGGCGGAACGGCAGGTCGAGGTGCCCGTAGGCGGTGTCCATGAGGGCGTAGCTGCCGGCCTGGATCTCGTTGGCCCACGTGTTGATGTCGTAGGTGCCGGTGCCGCCCGCGCTGACGACGTCCCCGCCGACGTCTTTGTGGGCGGCGAGCAGCCGCTCCATGCACTCGGCGGTCTGGCGCTCCCGCTCGGCCCTGTCGTCCAGCCCGACGACGTGGCCCTCGTACCCCATCACGCCGCGGACCTCCAGGCCCTTGCCCCTGGCGTAGTCGGCCAGCCTGCCCGCGTCCTCGGGCGCGCAGCCGCAGCGGGGCAGGCCGACGTTGACGTCGATGAGCACCCGCTCGACGTTGGCCGCGGCGGCGTCGATCGTCGCCTCGGAGTCGACCGCCACGGTCACGTGCAGCCCGCGCAGGCGCGTCGTGTCGAGCACCTCGTTGGCGAGCAGGATGTCGTCGTCGAGCCCGTTGGCGGCGAGCACCTCGCACTCCCGGATGGTGGCGGCGGTGAACGTGCGGTGGCCGGCGTCGGCCTGGCGGCGGGCGAGGGCGCTGCACTTGTGGGCCTTCACGTGCGGCCGCATGCGGGGGCCGGGCAGGGCGGCGGCCATGGCGGCGAGGTTGTGGTCGAGGGCGGCGGCGTCGACCATGAGGGCGGGGGTCCTGGCGGTCACCGGGCCGACGCTAGCGGGGTGTCGCCGTGCCACGATGGGGCCGTGCAGGTGCCTGGGGAGGTCGTCGAGGCGAAAGAGCGCGCCGCGCGGGCGGGGTTCCGGCTGTCGTGCGAGGACGCCGTCGGCCAGCTCCTGTCGACCCTCGTCGTGGACGTGCCCGCGGGCGGGCGGGTGTTGGAGCTGGGGACCGGCGTGGGCGTGGGGACGGCGTGGATCGTCGGCGGGCTGGTGGCGGCCGGCCGTGACGACGTGGAGGTCGTGACGGTCGAGTTCGACGCCGCCGTCGCGTCGGCCGCCCGCTCCGCGTCGTCGTGGCCGGTGTTCGTGCGGTTCGTGGAGGGCGACGCCGTCGAGCTGCTGGCATCGGGCGCGCTCGGGTCGTTCGACCTCGTGTTCGCCGACGCCCAAGGCGGCAAGTGGGAGGGGCTCGACCGGACCATCGGCGCCCTCCGGCCGGAGGGGGTCCTGCTGGTCGACGACATGCGCCCGCAGTCGTGGTGGACCGACGGGCAGCGATCGAAACAGGAGCTGGTGCGCCGCACCCTCCTCGGGCATCCGGACCTCGAGGCCATCGAGCTCGACGTCGGCAGCGGCTGCATCATCTGCACCCGCCGCTGACCCGCCGCCCCTCGCGCCGCCGCTGGGGCGCCTTTTCCACAGCACCTGCTGCTGTGGAAAAGGCGAGAGGGGTGCGGGCGGGGAGACTTGAACTCCCACGGGTCGCCCCACCAGGACCTAAACCTGGCGCGTCTGCCAATTCCGCCACGCCCGCGCCCTGCCAGTGTCGCGGAAATGGCCTGCGATGGCAGGCGGGAACCGGCAAGGCTGGACCCATGCCGCCGACCGCTCGCACCACCGTCCGCCGCCACGCCGAGCGCGCCCGCTACGACACCGAGACCGTGCACGCCATCCTCGACGAGGCGCTGGTCTGCCACATCGGCTTCGCCATCGACGGACGGCCGTGGGTCTTCCCCACCACCTTCGCCCGCATCGACGACCGCCTGTACATCCACGGTGCGGCGGGCAACTTCGGCCTCAAGACCCTCGCCGGCAGCGGGGCCGAGGCGTGCGTGACGGTGACCCTGCTCGACGGACTGGTGCTGGCCAAGTCGGCCTTCCACCACTCGATGAACTACCGCTCGGTCATGCTGTTCGGCCGCGTGACCGCGGTGACCGACGAGGCCGAGAAGCGCCAGGCCCTCGACGCCATCGTCGACCACATGGTCCCCGGCCGCTCGGCCGACACCCGCCCGCCCACGGCCCAGGAGCTGCGGGCCACGCTCGTGGTCCGGCTCGACATCGCCGAGGCGTCGGCCAAGGTCCGCGAGGGCGATCCAATCGAGGATCCGGCCGACCTCGACCTGCCCCACTGGACTGGTGTGATCCCCATTCGCCTCTCGCGCGACGAGGCCCGACCCGCCGGTACCCTGCACGTGTGAGCATGCGGGCAGTGGGGGCGGCGGTCGGGGTCTTGCTGATGGCGGGCGTCGTCGGCCTGGCTATCGAGTTGGACGAACGCAACGGCGGCGACGAGTCGATCTCGCTCGGAGGCGACACCGGCGTGTTCGAGGTCGAGGCGATGCCGATCCCGCCGGACCGCGAGGCCATCGTCACCGCGCCGTCGATCGAGGCGCCCTCGTTCGACGTCCGTCCCGAGTTCCCCGAGGTTCCGCCCGCCTTGACCGCGCCTGCGTTGCCGGAGTCGCGGACCGTCGAGCCCATGCCGCCGTACGACATGCCGTCCCCGCCCCCGATGCCGACCCCCCGCACCTATCCCAGCGGCAGCGACTGCGGCACGCCGTCGGGGCGGAACGGCTGGGGCGCCGACAAGACCGCGTCCCAGGGCTCGTTCCGGATGACGCTGCGCATCTTCACCTGCCACCAGTACGACGGCGACATGCTCGAGAACTCGCTCGCCATCGACAAGCCGAACGCGGTGATCAAGGACATCGTCGTCGACTACGGCGACGGCGCCACCTTCGAAGGCCCGTCGTTCGACTCCTGCGAGGAGAACGGCAGCGAGCCGACGCGGCGCCTCCACGGGCCGTTCCACGCCTACGACGCCCCCAAGACCTACACGATCAAGGCCACGGTGAAGTGGGCGTCGTGCAGCAACGGGGTGGAGGGGCCGGTGCAGACCACCACCGTCTCGATGCCGGTCTTCCGCCATGCCGGCGAAGGCCCGTAGGGGATAGCGCGCCCGCACCAGTAGCCTGAGCGCCATGTCCGACGCTCTCCCTGTCGTCACCTCGCAGATGGCCTTCGCCGACCGCTCCAGCGACATCTACCAGCGCCTCCTCAAAGAGCGCATCGTCTTCCTCGGCACCCAGGTCGACGACCAGACCGCCAACCTGATCTGTGCGCAGCTCCTCCTCCTCGCCGCCGAGGACCCCGAGCGCGACATCGCCCTCTACATCAACTCGCCGGGCGGCTCGGTCTACAGCGGCATGGCGATCTACGACACCATGCAGTTCGTCCCGTGCGACATCAGCACGGTCTGCGTGGGCCTGGCCGCCAGCATGGGCCAGTTCCTGCTGTGCGCGGGCGCCCCTGGCAAGCGGTACGCCCTGCCCCACAGCCGGATCCTGATGCACCAGCCCCTCGGCCAGTTCCAGGGCCAGGCCTCAGACATCGCCATCCACGCCGAGCAGATCATCTACACCAAGCGGCAGATGGCGGAGCGCATCGCCTTCCACACCGGCCAGCCCATCGAGCGCATCGAGGCCGACTCCGACCGCGACCGCTGGTTCACCGCCGAGGAGGCCCGTGAGTACGGCTTCATCGACCGGGTGATCGAGCGGGCCTCGCAAGCCAGCGCCCTCACGCCGTAACCGCCTAACGTCCGCCCGATGCGTTTTGTGAACGCGGACGGCCGCGCCGGCCTGCTGGTCGACGGCGCCGTCCACGACCTCAACCAGCTCTCGGGAGGCTCGATCCCGCACTGGCCGATGGAGGCCCTCGTCGCGCACTGGGATGCGATCCGAGACGTCCACGAGCTCGGCGCGTTCAGCGGCGGCACGCCGGTCGACCAGGTCCACCTGCAGGCGCCCGTCCCCCGGCCGTCGTCGATCTTCGCCATCGGCGTGAACTACCGGGGCCACGCCCAGGAGACCGGCGCCGACATCCGGCCCATCCCGGCGGTGTTCACCAAGTTCGCGTCCAGCATCACCGGGCCCTACGACGACATCGTGCTGCCCGCGGGCGAGGGCACCACCGACTGGGAGGCCGAGCTGGCCTTCGTGGTCGGCGACGCGGGCCGGTACATCAGCGCCAAGGACGCCCTCGGCTGCATCCGGGGGTTCATGTGCGCCCAGGACATCTCCGAGCGCTTCGTCCAGATGGCGGCCGGGCGCCAGTTCTCGCTGGGCAAGAGCTACGACACGTTCTGCCCGCTCGGCCCCGCCATCGTGACCCTCGACGAGCTGCCCGACCCGCTCAACCTGCGCATCAGTTGCAAGATCAACGGCGAGGTCATGCAGGACGCCTCCACCAGCGACATGGTCGTCGACGTGCCCAACCTGGTGGAGCTGCTGTCGTCGGTCATGACGCTGCGGGCGGGCGACGTGTGCCTCACCGGCACGCCCGCCGGCGTCGGGGTGGCCCGCACGCCGCCGGTCTTCCTGCGCGCCGGCGACGTCATCGAGACCGAGATCGAGGGCGTGGGCGTGCTCCGCAACGTCTGCACCGCCGACGTCTAACGGGTCGTCGGCACCGCCACGTACGCGGTCAGCACGAAGATCACCAGCAGGACCACGAGGATGGCGATGACCGGCGCCCGTCGTGCGCAGCCGGGCGCCACGGCCAGCTCGCTGAACTCGGCCGGAGCCAGGCCGATGATCTCGTCGTACTCGGCCCGCAGCTCGGGGTCGCCGAGGATCGACCACGCCTCGTTGAGCTCGCGCATCGCCTCCTCGTCGCCGCTGAGGTCGGGGTGCAGGGAACGGGCCCTGGCCCGGTAGGCCTGATGAAGCTGGTCGTGGGTGGCGTCGGGCGGCGCGCCGAGGATGCGGTAGAGGTCGGTCACCAGGACCGCAGGAACATGAGGTCGCCCCAGTCCCAGAGCCGCGTCGGGTTGGTGTCGACGCTGTTCGGCACCGCGTTCCACAGCCAGGTCTCGTAGACGGTCGCCCCGCGCCAGTGGATGAACATGCTGGCCGCCAGCAGGACGGCGAAGGCGCCGCCGATCACCGGCTTTCGCAGGTCCTTCAGCACCGGGAGCATCAAGAACACGGCCAGCGGGGCGATGTCGCTGAACAGCCGCGGTCCGAACGAGTAGCCGCCCCACCAGTGGAAGAACCGCGAGATCAGGACGAGGTGCACGACGATGGTGCCGGCGGCGGCCCACTCCAGCGGGGTGAGCTTGCGCCGCCGCAGGAAGACCAGCAGCAGCACCGGGCTGAACACGAGCAGGCCGCGGGCGGGGCTGACGAGGTTGCCTGCGAACGCCTCGAAGAACTTGTTGCCCTCGCCGAAGTGGCCCGCTTGGTAGTACTCGGGCAGCCAGTCGCCGAAGATGCGCTTGTTGGCGAGGAAGAACGCGGCGCCGATCACCGCGCCGATCCCGACGAACAGCGGCAGTTGTCGACGGCGCTGCCACGCGACCCACACGCCGAAGCACACGATGGCGGCGGCCGCGGTCGGGCGGACCACGAAGCCGAAGCCGAGCGGCAGCGCCATCAGGCCGGCGAGGATCGGGCGGCGCGACGAATGAAGCGCCAGCAGCACTGTCAGCCCGAGCAACACCATCATCGGGCCGTGCATCCACAAGGCCCGACTGGCCACCGACCATGTCGAGGTGCCGAACGCGAGCACCGCCGCTGCCGCCAGCGCGAGGCCCACTGACCCCAGCACCTCCAGCGCGATCAGGAACATCAGCGCGGCGGCGATGGCGACGATGGCGGCGGCCAGGGTTTTCTCCAACTGCGGCAGCGAGCCGCGCTGGGCGCGGGCCTCCAGGTCGCGGCCGGTGGCGATGTCGGTCAGCCAGATCACCGGCGTGATCATCAGCGTCGTGCCGTAGGGGAAGTAGTTGTGGGTGTGGCCGTTGACCTCGCGGTAGCTCAGGAGGTTCTCGCCGTAGATCCAGGCCCGGTACTCGTCGAGGTCGAGGTCGCCGTGGCGCTCCAGGCTGATCGCTGACGGGATCACGAAGCGGGGGTCGGAGATCGTCACCACCGAGGACTCGGCGTAGACGGCGAAGGACACCAACGCCACGAGGCCGGCGATCAGCGCCGTGCGCACATTCATCGAGGGCGGGACTGTACCGGCCACGTACTCTGCCGCCCATGCCGAGCAGCCGGATCGAGCGCGCCGCGCCCTTCCTCCTCGGCGCGGGCACGTTCGTGCTGTGCGTGGTGATGTTCTCGCACTGGCCCACCGAGTGGGACTCGGTGCAGCTCACCCTCGGCGTCGACCGCTTCGACATCCGGGAGGGCTCGCCGCACCCGCCCGGCTACTGGCTGTATGTGGCCGCGGGCCGGGTGGTGCGGGCGCTCACGCCGCTCGACGCGCACCGAAGCCTGCAACTGCTGTCGGCGTTGGCGGCGTCGGCCACGGTCGTTCTGGTCTACCTCGTCGGCCGCCAGGCGAGGAACCGCTGGCTAGGCGTGACCGCGGCCGCCGTCGTGGCGACGTCGCCGTTCCTGTTGTTCTACGGCGCCACTGCCGCGAGCTACAGCTTCGACGCGCTGCTGAGCGTGTCGCTGCTGTTGTTGGCGCTGCGGGCGTCGCCCGGGTCCCGCCATGCGGTCTACGCGGCCGGCCTACTCGGGCTCGGCTCGGGGCTGCGCCCGTCAGCGGTCATCGCGCTGGCGCCGATCGTGCTGTGGGTGTTTTTCAAGAGCGTGCGGTCAGTGGGGCAGTTCGCGGCCGCGGTGGGCGCCGGCGTCGTCGGCCTGGCGTTGTGGATGGTGCCGATGTTCCTCGAACAGCCGGGCGGGGCGGGGACCTACATCCGCTTCAGCCGGGCCTTCTACGCCAACGGGTTCCGGGTCAACTCGTTCACCCGGTACAACGCCGCCCACGCCGCCGCCTACACGGTCGCCGCGGTCCTGCCGGTCGTGCCGATCGGCGTGCTGGGCCTGGCCGCGTGGCGGCGGCGTCGAGGGGCCGAGCCTGCGGTGCTGTTGGCCGTGTCGGCCGTGTTCGCCTTCGGCTTCCTGGCGTTGGGGTACTTCGGCAAGGCCGGCTACGTCCTGTCGTATCTGCCCGCGGTGGTGCTGCTCGCGCTGTTGCCGCTGGCGTCGTCGGGGCGGGTCTTGCGGGTGGCGGCGGGCGTGCTGGTGGCGGTGGTGTGCGTGGCGCAGTTGCAGCGGTTCGTGTCGGCCGAGGGCGTGATGCCGAAGCGGTTCAACAACGACGGCACCGCCTGGTTCACCGAGACCCGGTACGGCGCGCCGTATCCGCTGACGCACGAGTCGATCCGGCTGACCGACAAGGACACCGACGCGCTGGCGTCGATCGAGCAGTCGTTCTCGCCGTACCGGGACGTGCTGGTGTTCACGGGCGGCAACGGCGGGCACCGGTTCCGCCACGCTTGCTACTCGATGCCGCAGTTCCGCATCCACTACCTGCGGGAGGGGATGGACTTCTACCGCTGCGAGGACGGGCGGATGCTGACCGAGGCCGACACGGTGATCGAGGTGCCGCCGGGTGGGCGGGCGGTCTATGTGTTCGACTCCGAGCCGGCCGAGGTGGCGGGGCAGCCGATCGCGCGGGAGACGCTGGCGTCGGGGCGGACGGTGTGGGTGACGAGCGGCGAGGTCGTGCTCTACGGGCCGGTAGTGCGGGAGGCGCCGGTGCCGCCGTTCAGGAAGCACCTGCCTTGAACGCCTCGACGAAGGTCGCGTAGCGGGGGATGATCCGCTCCCACCGGTACCAGCGGTCGACGTAGGCGAGGCCGTTCTTGCCGAGGGTCTCGCGGATGCCCGGGTCGGCGGTCAGGCGGTCGACGATCACCTCGAACGAGGCGTAGCCGGTGAAGCCGAAGCCGGCGCCGGCCCGGTCGCAGTGCTCGGTGGTGGCGGCGCAGGCGCCGTTGACGATGGCGGGCTTGCCGACGGCGAAGCCTTCGAGCAGGGCGAGCGAGAGCGATTCGTAGGGCGACGGCTGCACGACGATGTCGGCGTCGGCGATGAGGCCCCACTTGACGTCCTCGTCGACGCGGCCGGTCACCACGATGTCGGGGTGCGGGGGCGGCGGGTCGGCGGGGTCGCCCACGAGCAGGAGCTTGAGGGGCCCGGGCTTGCGGGCTTTGTAGGCGGCGAACCAGGTGGCGAGCAGGTGGCTGCCCTTGCCCTTGTCGACCCGGCCGGTGGACACGAGGTACGGCGTGTCGGGGTCGAGGTGGGCTTGTCGGCGGGCGTGGGCGGTGTCGTAGGGCGGGGGCTCGATGCCGAAGCCGCTGATGAGGTGGGG
>Ga0190267_10000075_pt1 | contig 19383 bp, 19 predicted proteins | sample Popmic239T_FD_140332 | JGI IMG/M metagenome (GOLD analysis project Ga0190267, IMG submission 140332) | Populus adjacent soil microbial communities from riparian zone of Oak Creek, Arizona, USA - 239 T | ecosystem: Environmental > Terrestrial > Soil > Riparian zone | place: USA: Arizona... | reverse complement strand
GCCGCAGTACTGGCACTTGTGCCCGTCCCGGGCGAACACCGCCCGCCGGTTGAGGGCCACCCGCGCCTGGTACGGCACCTTCACGTAGTAGGTGAGCCGCACCACTGAGGGCTCGGGGAACGAGACCCGCTCGGCGTGGAAGACCCGGTCGGTGGTGGAGACCACCTCGGCTTTGGCGGCCATCACCAGCATCAGCGCCCGCCTGCTGGGCACGACGCAGAGCGGTTCGTAGCTGGCATTCAGCACGAGCGCCCGCGGCATGCCGATCGAACCTCCGCCTTACCGTCCGAGCGGTCCGAGCGCTGGTGGCACGTGCATCCTCCGAGGCTACCGCGCGACACCCCTCATCGTTCGACACCATTTGAGGTAAGTGACGACGTCGGCGGGCGCGGGCGCGTGGTCGGGGTCGCCGTACATGGTCTGGAGGCGGAACGCGAGGTAGTCGGGGTCGGGAAGCGGCAGTCGGGGCGGCCGGCGCCACCACCCGCGAGGGGCCAGCGCGAACAACTGGACGACGGCAGTGCCCCACAGCAACGGCCGGACCGCCACCGCCGCCACGACCCCCACCACCCCCCTCATCCGGACCGTGCCCCCCAGCCGAACTTTGAACGCTGAGCCCGCCCTAGGCGGGCTGAGCGTTCAAAGTTCGGCCCCGCCGGGCGGTGCAGGGTCACCAGGGCTAGCGCTTCGACGACTCGTTCCAGGGGCCGGTGTCGGCCTTCGGCTCCTTGGGGAGGCCGAGGACGAGCTCGCCGATGATGTTCTTCTGGATCTGCGACGTGCCCGCGTAGATCGTCCCAGCCCTGGCATTGAGGAACGTGCCCGCCCAGGAGGCAGACGAGTTGGGCGCGCCCGGCTCGTCGGTCTGGAACGCGGAGGCAGGCGGCCGACCGGTGGGCACGAGCCCGTCGAGGCCCATGATGTCCATCGACAGCTCGGTGACGACCCGGTGGTACTCGCTCCAGTTCAGCTTCGAGATCGAGGCCTCGGCGCCGGGGTGCCCGCCGCCCAGCCACTGCGTCAGCGTGCGCATCCCGAGGTAGCGCATGATCTCGACCTTCGAGTAGCACCACGCCAGCCGCTGGCGGATCAGCGGGTCCTGGTCCTTGCCGTATTTCTTGGCCAGGTCCAACAGCCGGTCGAGCTCGACGCGGAAGCGGATCGGCAGCACCGCGGCCGCCTCGCCCCGCTCGAAGCCGAGCAGCGTCATGGCCACCGCCCACCCGCCGTTGACCTCGCCGATCACGTGCTCTTTCGGCGTGCGGGCGTCGGTGAAGAAGACCTCGTTGAACTCGGCGTCGCCCGAGATCATCTTGATCGGGCGAACCTCCACGCCCGGCTGGTCCATCGGGCAGAGCAGGAACGTGATGCCGCGGTGCTTCGGGGCGGTCGCGTCGGTGCGGCACAGCACGAAGATCCAGTTGGCCAGGTGGCCGGCGGACGTCCAGATCTTCTGGCCGTTGATGACCCACTCGTCGCCGTCGAGCTCGCCGCGGCAGCCGAGGTTGCCGAGGTCCGAGCCGGCATTGGGCTCGGAGTAGCCCTGGCACCACTTGTCCTCGCCCGAGAGAATGCGGGGCAGGAAGTGCCGCTTCTGCTCCTCGGTCCCCCACTGGATGATCGTGTTGCCGACCATCTGGATGCCGAAGACGTCGTTCGGCCCGCCCTGCGGCACGCCCGCCTTGGCGAACTCCTCGGCGATGATCACCTGCTCGAGCGGGCTCAGGTCCTGACCGCCGTACTCCTTCGGCCACGAGACCGCGAGGTACCCGTTCTCGTACAGCGTGTTGCGCCACTCAGTGGCGAACGCCTCCGCTTCCTCCTTGTCCAGCGCACCGATGCCCTTCCAGTCAGTGGGGAGGTGCTCAGCGAGGAAGGCCTGCACCTTCTCGCGGTAGGCCTCGGCTTCGGCGGGATAGCGGACGTCCATGCGGCGAGGCTACCGCCGTCCCGGCCACAACGGCCATCCGGCCGCGGCGCCTCACCTCACCTCACCTCACAGACGCCCGAGCCCCCGCCAGCCGACGGCGGCCGCGCCGACCACCGGCCCGTCGTGGCCCAGCCCGCCCGGCACGACGACCGCGCCCCGTGCGAACGAGAGCTGTGCCGACGCGGCCAACTCCCGCGACGCCGCCGCGAAGAACGGCTCGCCCCACCCGAGCGCGACCGAGCCCGACACCACCGCCAGGCGGATGTCCAACAGCGACACCACCGACGCCAGCGCCTGTCCGAGCAGCCCGCCCGACCGCTCGATCACGTCGATGCCCGCTTCCGCCGCGGGCCGGCCGGTGATCGACTGCACCGAGAGCCCGGAGATCTCGGCCTCCAGACATCCCCTCGCCCCGCACGCGCACTGCCGCCCGCCGGGCACCACGATCAGATGCCCGATGTGGCCGGCGTTGCCGGTGGCCCCGTCGAGCAGCCGCCCGTCGACGACGACCCCGCCGCCGACACCCGTCGACACCACCATGGCGATGTAGTCCCTGGCGCCTCTGGCCGCGCCCAGCCACCCTTCGGCCAGGGCGAGCGCCTTGGCGTCGTTGTCGACGAAGACGGGCATGTCGAGCAACGACGCCAACGATGCGCGCAACGGGAAGTCCCGCCACGCGGGGATGTTCAACGGCGAGACCGCTTCGCCGCCGGCCGTCATCGGCCCGCCCGAGCCGACGCCGCAGACCACGAGCGACGCGTCGGCGGGCGCCAACCCCACGACCGTCGTGACCAGCGACGCCAGCACCGACCACACGTCGTCCGCAGGCGTAGGGGCCACGGCCCGCTCCACGACGCGCCCGTCGGCGTCGACCAGCGCGACGGCAAGCTTGGTGCCCCCGATGTCGACGGCGACGGCGGTCTCCACGTCGCGGAACGTAACAGGCATGACACCTGTAACCTCGTGAGGTTCAGGGGCGAGGCCAGCGGCCGAGAACGGGGTTCGAGAGTGGCGAGACAGAGAGCGGCGGCGCGCAGGCAACAGACGTTCGCGGAGGTCTTTGAAGCGATCGTCGAGAACTGCGAACGAGTCATTCAGGGCAAACAGGACAGCGTCCGCCTCGCCTTGATGTGCCTTATCGCAGAGGGGCACCTCCTCATCGAGGACGTTCCCGGCGTCGGCAAGACGAGCCTGGCCAAGGCGATCGCGGCGTCGCTTGGCTGCGAGTGGCAGCGGATCCAGTTCACGCCCGACCTGCTCCCGTCGGACGTCACCGGGGTCACCGTCTACAACCGGGCCAACGGGACCTTCGACTTCCGGCCCGGCGGCATCTTCTCGAACATCGTGCTGGGCGACGAGATCAACCGGGCTTCGCCGAAGACCCAGTCCGCACTGCTCGAGGCCATGGAGGAGCGCCAGGTCACCGTCGACTCCACCACCTATCCGCTGCCGTCGCCGTTCATGGTGATCGCCACGCAGAACCCGGTCGAGCACGAGGGCACCTACCCGCTCCCCGAGAGCCAGCTCGACCGCTTCCTCATGCGCATCCGCATGGGGTACCCGGCCCGCGCCGCCGAGATCGAGATGCTCGACATGCACGGGACCACCGACCCGATCGACGAGCTCGAGCCGGTCGCGTCCGGCGGCGACGTGCAGGCCATGACCAAGGTCGTGCTCGACATCCATGTGGCGCCGTCGGTGAAGGGCTACATCGTCGACATCGCGGCGGCCACCCGCGACCACCCCAGCCTCGCCCTCGGCATGTCGCCCCGCGCCGCCCTCGCCCTGCAGCGGGCCGCCCGCGCCCGCGCCGCCACCGAGGCTCGCGACTTCGTGCTGCCCGACGACGTCAAGGTCGTGGCCAAGCCGGTCTTGGAGCACCGCATGGCGCTCTCCCCCGAGGCGGGACTCGGCGGCATGTCCACCGGCGACGCCGTCGACGACGTGCTCGCTGCAGTGCCTGTCCCCACCGGCCGCTCGGCCACCCTGTCGTAGTGATCACGCCCCGCGGCTGGATGGTCGGCGGCGGCGCAATCGCCGCGGTGCTGGCCGGCCGGCTCCTCGGCATCACGGAGCTGTTCGGGTTGGCCGCGGCCGCAGTCGTGTTGGTGGCGGCGTCGTTAGTCTACGTGCGCTCCACCCGCTTCTCGCTGGAGGCCATCCGCGACCTCCGCCCGCCGCGGGTCCACGCCGGCTCGTCGAGCCGCGTCGAGCTCAGCGTGAAGAACACCTCGACTCGGCGCTCGCCGGTGCTGTCGGCCCGCGACCCGTTCGACGGCGGCCGCCGCTGGGCCCGGTTCCTACTCGCCCCGCTGGCCCCTGGCGAGGTGGCCAGGGCGGCGTACCGGCTTCCCACCGATCAGCGCGGGGTGTTCGACCTCGGCCCCCTCGAACTGCAACTGGGCGACCCGTTCGGCCTCGCCACCACGTCGTTCACCGCCGCCCCCGCCACCAAGCTCACCGTCTACCCGCGGGTCGACGGCATCGAGCCGCTGCCCCTTGCGCAGGGCAACGACCCCTACTCGGGGGCCGACCAGGCCAGCTCGCTGAGTTGGTCGGGCGAGGACTTCTATGCCCTGCGGGAGTACCAGACCGGCGACGACCTGCGCCGGGTGCACTGGCCGTCGACGGCCAAGCGCGACGACCTGATGATCCGGCAGGACGAGATGCCTTGGCAGGGCCGGGCCACGGTCGTGCTCGACGTGCGCCGGGACGTGCACACGGCCGAGTCGCTCGAGGTGGCGGTGTCCGCCGCGGCCAGCATCCTCAGCGCGTGCTGGCGGCGGAACTCGCTGGTGCGCCTCCTCACGACCGACGGCTTCGACTCCGGCTTCGCCGAGGGCCATGCCCACCGGGAGGCGGTGCTGGAGCGGCTGGCCGGGACGCGGCTCGATCGGCGCACCCACCTCGCGCCGGTCCTCGCCGCCCTCCGCAAAGAGGGCAACGGCGGCGCCCTCGCGGTGTTGACCACCGCGGGCGCGCCGATGACCGACCTCGACACCGTGGCCAGGCTGCGGTCGCGCTACGGCTCGGTGACCCTGGTGCTGCTGGAGCGGTCGGTCCTCGAAGCGTCGGCGCACGCGCGCAGGTCGCCGCCGTCGCCGACGCCGCAAGTCGGGATGCTCGTCCGGGTGACTGCCGACCGGCCGTTCGCGCAGGCATGGTCGGAGGCCATCAAAGGCATCCGAGTGGGAGCACGGCGATGACGACGGCGACCGCCCCCCGGGCCGGCGCGGCGTCCACGTCGCTGGCGGCGCGCGTCGAGGACGACCCGTTCTTCGGCTCGACGATCGCGCTGACGGCGCTGACCATGGCTGCGGCGATCGGGATGGCCAGGCTGTTCGCCGACGGGTCGTTCCTGTTCCCTGTCTGCGCTGCGGCCATTGCCGGGCATGCCGGTTCGTGGTGGGCGCGCCGGGTCGGCCTCGGCCTGGCCGCGGGCCTGCTCGTCGGCGCCGGGGCCACCGCCTTGGTCGTGGCCTGGTGTGTGCTTCCGCACACCACCGCTTACGGCTTCCCCGGTCCCGGCACGTGGCGGGCGGTCAGCGACGAGCTGTCCAAGTCGTGGGCCGAGTTCTCCAAGGTCGTCGCGCCTGCGCCGGTGACCAAGGGGTTCCTGATCGCGTCGGTCGCCGGTGTCGGCATCACGGCCGCGTTGGCCGACTGGGCCGCGTACCGCGTGCGGGCCACCTTCGAGCCGCTGCTGCCGCCGTTCACGCTGTTCCTGTTCGGCTCGGCGTTGGGCGCCGACCGCAACCGCGGGATCTCGATGGCGTTGTTCGTCACCGCCGCCCTGTTCTTCCTGATCGTGCACCGGGCCGCGCTGCGGTCCGACACCACGGCCTGGTTCGCCAGCCGGTCGCGCGGCGGCGTCGGCGCGCTGCTGCAAGGCGGGGCGGTGCTCGGGCTGGTGGCAGTAATGGCGGCGGTGGTCATCGGGCCCCGCATGCCGGGCGCCGAGGCCAAAGGGCTGATCAGCTGGCGCAACAACGACCGGGGCGACCAGGGCTCGCGCATCACGACCAGCCCGTTGGTCGACATCCGCGGCCGGCTGGTCCGCCAGTCCAACATCGAGGTCTTCACGGTGAAGGCCAGCGACAAGGCGTACTGGCAGCTCACCACGCTGGACACGTTCAACGGCAGCATCTGGTCGTCGAACACGACCTACCGGGCGGTGAAGCAGAACCTGCCCGGCGGCGTGGGCCGCAACGTGCAGCGCCGCACGATCGTGCAGGAGTTCTCGATCACCGGGCTCGACGCCATCTGGCTGCCGGCCGCCTACCGGGCCGAGCGCATCGAAGGCGTCAGCGGCGTCAGCTACAACGAGGAGCTGGGTAGCCTCATCAGCAAGCAACAGACCAGCGACGGCCTCGTCTACACCGTCGAGTCGCACATCCCCGAGTTCGACCCGGAGGCGCTCAACCGGGCCGATCCCACCGAGCTGCCCGACGAGCGGTTCCTCGTCGTGCCCCGCCTGCCCGCCGAGGTGACTCGGGAGGCCAACCGGATCGTCGATGCCGCGGGCGCCCAGACGAACTACCAGAAGGCCAAGGCGCTCCAGGACCATCTGCGCACGTTCACCTACGACCTCAACGTCCGCCCCGGCCACGACGAGCGGGCGATGGTGAACTTCCTCACCCGGACCAAGCGGGGCTACTGCGAGCAGTTCGCAGGCACGTTCGCGGCCATGGCCCGTGCGCTCGGGATCCCCAGCCGGGTGGCGGTCGGCTTCACGCCCGGCGACATCGGCGAGGACGGGCTGTACCACGTGCGGGGGCTGAACGCCCACGCCTGGCCCGAGGTCTGGTTGGGCGAGTACGGCTGGGTGGCCTTCGAGCCGACGCCGAACCGAGGCAGGCCCGGCGCCGAGCAGTACACCCTGGTGCCCGAGATGCAGGCGGCCGCGGGCGGCGACTCGACCCCGGCCACCACCGCCCCGACCACCACGCCCACGACTGCCCCTGCGGGCGGCGCCACGCCGACCACGCAGCCTCGGGACCCCGAAGTCGATACCGGCGGCGAGTTCGACCTGCCCGAGGAGGAGGCCAACCCGTTCCTGCGGGTGCTGGCGATCGTCGGCGGCGCCGCGCTCTTGTGGCTGATCGCGGTGCCGCTGTTGCTGCGGCGGCGGCGGGTCCGGCGGCGGGCGGCGGCGTCGACGCCAGTCGACCGGGTGTTGGTGGCATGGGTCGAGGCGGGCGAGGCGCTGAGCAAGGTCGGCACCCCGCCCCGGCCGTCGGAGACGGTGTTGGAGTACGCCCGCCGGGGGCCGAGGGCGGCCCAACTGGACGACGAGGCCGCCGCGGCCATGTCGTCGCTGGCCCAGCAGGCCGCCGTGGCCAGCTACTCGGACGGCGCGCTGCCGACTGAGACGGTGGCCCGGGCGATCACTGCGGCGGGCGCCATCGAGGCCGCGGTGGCCAAGAAGGCCGGGTGGCGGCGGCTGCTGTGGTGGGTCGACCCCCGCCCGCTGGCGCCCGAGCGGACCAGGGAGATCACCGGCAAAGCCGGCTCCCACCGCCAACCGGCGAACGTCGGCTAAACCCCCGACCCCCCCGAACTTTGAACGCCTGCCCCCGCAGAGCGCGGCTCAGCGTTCAAAGAATGGGTGGGTCGGTCGAACGCGTGCACCCGGGTGCGCCATTCTTTGAACGCTGAGCCGCCCCGGGCGATCGCACTCACTGGCCGGGGCAGGCGTTCAAAGTTCGGAAAAGCGCGCCCTCAGTCGTCGGACTTGCGGAAGCGTTCGCGGAAGCGCTTGCGGGTGTCGCCGAAGACGTCCGGGAAGCCCTTCGACTTCACCGACTGGCTGAGCTGCTGCAGCCCGGCCCGGCCCATCTTGCGCAGGTTGCGCTCGAACGCCAGGGCCGAGAACAGCATGAGGGCGAACCCGAGCAGGGCGAGGGCCAGCGTGCTGAGGAACACCACGAGCACCACGAGCCCGGCGACGAAGCCGACGCCCGCCCACTTCATGTTCCGGCCCGCGTGCCGGTAGATGGTGGGGCTCTCCTTGACGCCGCGCGCGAAGGCAGGATCGTTCTCGTAGAAGCTTCGCTCGATCTCGTGGAGTATGCGCTGTTCGTCTTCGCTCAGCGGCACCGGCCACCACCCTTACGCCCGTCGGCCTGCGCCCATCTTCGCGCAGGCGTGCGCCTTCAACAACGCGTCGCAGTCGCCAACCGCCCGCCAACCGCCCGCCAACCGCCCGCCGGCCGCCCGCCGGCCGCTCACCGGTCACGACGACCCCTCGGCCCCCATTGCTGTGCCCCCTGCTTCTTGACTTCAAGCCCCTGCTCCCCGACCAGCGCGGCAGGCCCGACTGCGGTGTCGCCGAAACGGCTCCGCACCTCGTCGATCGCCTTGGTGGCATCGGCCCACGGCGCCTCGGCCACGTCGTCCAACGTGAGTTGGCGCTCTGCCCCTTTTGTCAGGTTCGACACGCTCACGCCGAACAGCCGCACGCCCGGCGTCGGGTCCACCTGGGCCAGCAGGGCCGACGCCACCCTGGCGATCTCGTGGCCGGTGTCGACCGGGCCGGGCAGGCTGTGCGACCGGGTGATCGTCTCGAAGTCGTGGAACCGCACCTTGATCGTGACGGTCCGCCCGGCCAGGCCATTGGCCCGCAGCCGCGACCCGACCGCGTCGCCCATCCGCAGCGCCTCCCGCCGCAACTCCTCCAACTCGACGAGGTCAGTGGCGTAGGTCTCCTCGTGGCCGATCGACTTGGTGTCGCGCTGCGGCTCGACCGGCCTGGGGTCCCGCCCGTGCGACAGGTCGTGCAGGTGCCGGCCCAGCGCGTTCCCGAGCGCCGAGGTGAGCGACTCAAGCGGCAGCTTGGCCAGGTCGCCCACCGTCGTCACGCCGAACCGGCGCAGCCGCTGCTCGGTGGCAGGCCCGACGCCCCACAGCGCCGAGACCGGCAGCGGGTGCAAGAAGGCCAGCTCCTCCCCCGGGTTTACGACAACCACGCCAGCGCCGGGGATGAGCCCCTTCAACGACGCCTTGGGCTTGGCCGCCTTGGACGCCAGCTTGGCGATCAGCTTCGTCGGCCCGACGCCGACCGCGCACTCCAGCGACAGCTCGTCGCGGATCCGCTCGCGGATCTGGGCCGCGATCACCGGCGCGGGCCCGAACAGCCGCCGGGCGCCGGCCACGTCGAGAAAGGCCTCGTCCAGCGCGATCCCCTCGACCAGCGGCGTGAACGACTCGAACACCTCGTGGATGCGCTTGCTGTACTCCGAGTAGAGGTCGTAATGCCCGTGGACGAACACCGCGTGCGGACAGAGGCGACGGGCCCGGCTCGACGGCATGGCCGAGTGGATGCCGTACGCCCTCGCCTCGTAGGTGCACGACGCCACCACGCCCCGGTCCCCCGCCCCGCCCACGATCACCGGCTTGCCCTTCAGCGACGGGTCGACCAGCACCTCCACGGCCGCGAAGAAGGCGTCCATGTCGACGTGGAGGATGTGCGGCTCATCCACGTCAGAGGCGCACGATCGTGAAGTCCTCGCGGCTGGCCCCTTCGACCCGGTACTTGAACTGGCGGGCCTCGGTCCACCGCTCGGCCAGCCACGCCACCAGCGGCTCGTGGGTCGGCAGCCAGGTCGACGCCAGGTGCACGTGGCAGTCGTCGACCGGGAAGAAGCGGGCGTCGACGACGATGCCGTCGGGGTCGTCGATGGCGATCTGGCCTTCGTAGGCGAGGGCCCGGTAGACCTCGACCCGCAGCCGCCACCCGGCCGCCTCCGCCTCGGCGTCCACCGACCAGACCGGCCCCGACCACTCGGTCACCGTGATGCCGGTCTCCTCCTGCACCTCACGGGTCAGCCCGGCCTCCACCGACTCGCCGTGGGCCACCTCGATGACGCCGCCGGGCGGGGACCAGTCGGTGCGCCCGTCCCGGCGCTGGTTCTGGACCAGCAACAGCGAGCCAGGTCCCTCGATGATCCCGCTGGCGACGAGCCACTCGCGCATCTTTCCAGTGTCGCGCTCCGCCGCTCCCTCGTTCTCGGTGCCGTCAGTTGCGCATACCGCAACTCTCGGTGCCGAGAATCGCGGGGCAAGGGCCTACGCTCCGCGTCCGATGCCGCCGTCCCCCTCCGAGCGACCCGTCTCCGCCCTGCCATCGGTCGGCGCCCGCGCCATCGCCTTCCTCGCCATCATCGTGGCCGGGGCGGTCGGCGGGCTGATCGGCTACGGCTTCGTCGACCTGCAGTGCGAGGGCGATTGCGCCACCCCCAACGGCATCGGCGCCCTCGTCGGCGCGGCCTTCTTCGCGGGCGGCGTCGCCATCGCCTCGGTGGTCACCCTCCGGGCCATGGGCGAGTGGCGGCGCATCCGGGCCGAGCAGGAGGCCGAGGCGGCCGTGGCCGAGCGCGCGTCGTCAGCCCAGCCGGGCCAGCAGCCGCTCGACTGAGGCCGCCACCTCGTCGACCGCCTCCTCGAAGGCCTCCTCGTTGGCCTTGGACGGCTTGCGGTAGCCGCTGACCTTGCGGACGAACTGGAGGGCGGCGGCGCGGACCTCGGCATCGCCCACCCACTCCTCGCCCCGCAGCTTCATGATGCTCCTGCACATGGGGCGCGACGGTAGGCGCTGGCGCTACCCGACGGCTTGCGTGGACGGCTCGACCTGCGGCCTGGCCAGCGAGTGCACCGCGCCGACCACGTCCTCGACCCGCACGCCGCCGATGCAGGGCTGGCCGGCGACGGGGCACACCGCCACCCGGCACCCGGCGCAGCCGATGTCCTGCTGGCCGAGCACGACGTGCGGCACGCGCCAGGGCCGGTGCGCGGACGCCGGCATCGTCGGCGGGAAGATCGACACGACCGGCGTCCCCACCGCGGCGGCCACATGGGCGGGCGCGGCATGGCCGACGACGACTGCCGCCGCGTGGCGCAGCACCGTGGCGAGCCTGGGCAGGTCGGTCGCCCCGCCGAAGTCGTGGATGCGCGGGTGTGGCGAACCGGCCACCCGTGCCGTCAACGCCCGCTCGGTATTCACGCCGGTCACCACGACGTCCCACCCCTCGCCGACCAGGGCCCGGACCAGCTCCGCATTCAGGTCCGGGGACCACGCTTTGGCCGGCACCGTCGAGCCCGGATGGACCACGACATACGGGTTGTCCGGCAGCATGACGACGTTGGCGCTTTCGACCGACTTGACCCGCAGCCCGGCGTCGTCGCCCAGCGGCAGCCGGTAGCCGAGCCGGGCGGCCAGCGACAGGTTGCGCTCGACCTCGTGCACCTCGTCGTTGACCTCATGGGCCACGTCGAGCAGCGAGCCTGGGTAGTCGCCGCTGATGGCGCTGACTTTGGGGACCCACGCCATCCGCAGGAGCAGGGCGAGCGGCAGCGGGCTCTGGTGGCGCGAGCACAAGATGACCGCCTCGTCCACACCCAGCGAGCTGACCCGGCCGACCAAGGTCAGCATCTCGGCCTGGTCGACAGGGGCGGGCGTGGGGCCGACCCAGGGGGCGTCGAAGACCACGACGTCGTCCACATCGGGCAGCAGCGCGGCGGCCCTGGCGCCCTGCGAGCTGCACAGATACGTCACCCGGTCGACGCTCGGATGCGCCTTCACGGCGCGTACGGCAGGCCCGGTCAGCAACACGTCCCCATCCCCGTCGAGGCGGGCGACCAGGACATGTCGGGAGACCACGGCGCCGCCTTACCCGTGGATGACTGCGTCCGAAACTGTTCAGTCGATCAACTGGAGCAAGCGGAAGGACTCGGCGAAGGGCACCCCGACCGCCCGCCCCGCCTCCTCGGCCCGCTGGCGCACGACCTGGCGCATCCACTCGCCCGCCTCGCCCAACTGGCTCTCGTGGCACAGCAGGGCCTCGGCCTTGGCCTCGACGCTGCCGGTGATGTCGACGGCCACATCGGGCTCGAGCGTCCCCGAGAGGTAGACGGCGGCGACCTGGTGGGCCGGGCCCGCGTCCGGGAAGTAGTGCGGGTTGGCGGCGGCGGGGGCAACTGCGTCGAGCACGGCCCAGCCCAGCTCGCGGTGGTCGCGGTGGTTGAAGTAGCGGCGCCCGAAGAACACCGCCGTGGGGTCGGGGCAGATCACGACCTCGGGCCGAAGCCGCCGAATCGCAGCGACGAGCGTGCGCCGCAAGGCGGGCGTGTTGTCGACCTCGCCGTCGGGCAGGCCGAGCAGCTCGTGGCCGCTGAGGCGCAACGCGGCCGCCGCGGCGGCCACTTCGTCGGCCCGCCTGCCCGCGAGCTGCTTCGGGTCGGCGGCCGGGTCGGACGAGCCTTTGTCCCCCGCCGCGCAGACCAGCACGTGGACGGTCGCGCCCGCCCCCGTCCAGCGGGCCAGCGTGCCGCCGCAGGAGACCTCGGGGTCGTCGGGGTGGGCATAGACGGCGAGGGCGCTCGCCGGCACCGCGTCGACGAGCTCGGCCATGGCCGGAGCGTATGCCAGGGCCGAGGTACGGTCTTCGACGGTGTCGAACGACAGCCGGCCGCTGCGGCCCGGACGGGTGCTGCTGGTGGTGTGGGCGCTGGTCGCGATGGCCAACCTGGTGGGCTCGGTCCTGGCCTTCGTCTTCTTCGACCGCATCGCCCCGCAGTCCGAGGTGGCGGCCACGCCGGACCCCAGCCGGCATGCCGTGGCCCTCACCGTGTTCCTCGGCTACATCGTCTTGATGCTCCCGGCCGGCTACCTGTTCACCCGGCGGGTGATCCGCTCCGACTACGGCTGGGTAATCGAAGGGCGCGAACCCGACGCACGCGAGCGGGAGCGAGCACTGGGCGAGCCGTTCCGGCTGGCGGTGGCCTCGTCGGTCGCGTGGCTCGGCGGCGCCACCGTGTTCGCGGTCTTGAACGCGGCCTACGACGCTGGCGCGCTCGGCATCGTGCGCACGGCCATCGGCATCGCTTTCGGCGGGCTCATCACCAGCCTGCTGACCTACCTGTTGGCCGAGAGGGCGGTGCGGCCGGTGTGGGCGGCCGCGCTGCGCGGCGCGGCGCCGGACCGCCGCCGGTACCTGGGGGTGCGGCCGCGGCTGATGCTGACGTGGGCGGTGGGGTCCGCAATACCGCTGCTCGGGATCGCCCTGGCCGTCGTCGGCCCCGCGCACTCCGGCGACCCGACCACGGCCGTGGTGTTCCTCGTGTCGATCGGCGTAGTGGGCGGATGGCTGGCGATGTACGGGGCGGCCAGGTCGGTGAGCGACCCGTTGGAGAAGGTGCGCGACGCGGTGGTGCGGGTCGGCGAGGGCGACTTGGGCGTGTCGGTAGTCGTGGACGACGGCGGCGAGGTCGGACTGTTGCAGGCGGGCGTGAACCGCATGGTCGCGGGGCTGCGGGAGCGCCAGCGGCTGCGCGACCTGTTCGGCCGCCATGTCGGTGACGAGGTCGCCGCGCAGGCGCTGGCGAGGGGCGCCGGGCTGGGCGGCGAGCAGCGGGAGGCGGCCGCGCTGTTCGTCGACATGATCGGCTCGACGTCGCTGGCCGCCGACCTGCCGCCGACCGAGGTGGTGTCGGTGTTGAACCGCATGTTCAGCGCGGTGGTGAAGGCGGCGGCCGACGAGGGCGGGTGGGTCAACAAGTTCGAAGGTGACGGCGCGCTGTGCGTCTTCGGGGCGCCCGCCGATCAGCCCGACCATGCGGCGCGGGCGTTGCGGGCGGCGTGCGCGTTGGGGGCGGCGCTCGCTCGTGAGGGGATCGACGCGGGCATCGGCGTGTCGGCCGGCGTGGTGGTGGCGGGCAACGTCGGCTCCGAGGAGCGCTACGAGTACACGGTCATCGGCGACCCGGTGAACGAGGCGGCCCGGCTGTGCGAGCTGGCCAAGGAGCACGCCGCTCGGGTGCTGGCCAGCGAGCGGGCGGTGCGCGCCGCCGGGGCGGAGTCGGCGTCGGGCTGGGAGGCCGTCGGCCAGTTCGAGCTGCGCGGCCGCGGCCGCACCACCTGCGCCTACGCCCCTGCCCCCCTGCACGCCGAACTTTGAACGCTGAGCCCGCCAGGGGCGGGCCAGGCGTTCAAAGTTCGGCGGCGGGTCAGGGGGCTCCGGCGATGGCGGCGCGGGCCTGCTCGATGCCGGCGTCGTGCACGTCGTGGTGGGTGACGAGGCGGAGCACGCCGGGGGCGATGGTGCCGGCGAGCACCCCCTCGCCGCGCAGGTAGTCGAGCACCTGCTCGGCGTCTGGGTGCGACCACGTGACGACGTTGGTCGTGACGCGGGCGGGGTCGATGCTGTCGGGCCAGCGGTCGGCCACGGCCTCGGCCAGGCGGCGGGCGTTGGCGTGGTCGTCGGCCAGCCGCTCGACCATCGTGTTGAGCGCGACGAGGCCGGCCGCGGCGATGACCCCGGCCTGGCGCATGCCGCCGCCCAGGCGCTGTCGCTCCCATCGGGCCTCGCGCATCACGTCGGCGGGCCCTGCGAGGAGGCTGCCGACCGGCGCGCACAGGCCCTTGGACAGACAGCACATGACGGTGGTGACGTCGGCGCAGTAGTCCTTGGCCGACGTGCCGGTGGCGACCTCGGCGTGGAACAGGCGGGCGCCGTCCATGTGGATCGGGAGGTCGTGGGCGGCGGCCCGGACCGCCTTGATCGCGTCGAGCGGCCACGGTGCGCCGTCGGCGGGCATGTGGGTGTTCTCGATGCAGACCAGGCCGGGCCGGGGGTAGTGGTGGTGGGCCGCCGCCAGCGCCCACGCGACGTCGTCGGGCGAGATGGTGCCGTCGGCGTCGTCGACGGTGTGGAACTGGATCGCCGCGTTTCGCCCGGCCGCGCCGTTCTCGTACACGACGACGTGCTGGCGCTTGCCCGCGATGACCGACGCGCCGGGCCGGGTCAGCAAGCGGAGGGCGAGCTGGTTGCCCATCGTGCCGGACGGGACGAACAGCGCCTCGTCCATCCCGACCCGCTCGGCGAAGGCCTCTTGCAGCGCGTTGACGGTGGGATCCTCGCCGTAGACGTCGTCGCCGACCTCGGCGTCGGCCATGGCTTTGCGCATCTCGGCGGTGGGCTTGGTGACGGTGTCGGAGCGCAGGTCGACGAGGGGCGGCATGGGTTCAGACTAAAACCGGAGTCGATGAACAGAGCAACGCGAAGCGTTTCCGAATGAGGGCGGGCGGACTTGGGGAACTGCTCGACCTCGCCGTCGACCTGTGCCACGCCGCCGGCCGTGTCGTGGAGGAAGGGGCGGGGCGGGCGCGGGTCGCGGTCGACACCAAGTCCACCCGCACCGACATGGTCACCGAGGTGGACCGGGCGTCCGAGCGGCTGGTGGTCGAGCGGCTTCGGGTGGAGCGGCCCCACGACGCCATCCTCGGCGAGGAGGGCACCGCTTCGGCCGGCGTCAGCGGCGTGCAATGGTTCATCGACCCCATCGACGGCACGACCAACTTCCTCTACGGCTTCCCTTCGTATGCGGTGTCGGTGGCGGCCGAGGTCGACGGCGTGCCGACGGTCGGCGTCGTCTACGACCCCGTGCACCACGAGACGTTCACCGCGTTGCGTGGGTCGGGCGCGTTCTTGGACGGCGAGCGGCTGTCGGTGGGCGGCGGCGCGGCCGACTTGGCCACCGCGTTGGTCGGTACCGGGTTCTCGTACGACGCCGCGAACCGGCGGCAGCAGGCCGAGGAGCTGGCCTATGTGCTGCCTGCGGTGCGCGACATCCGGCGGGCGGGCTCGGCGGCCAGCGACATGTGCTGGACGGCGGCGGGCCGGCTCGACTGCTACTTCGAGCGGGGCGTGCAGCCGTGGGACGTGGCCGCGGGCATCGTGATCGCGACCGAGGCCGGCTTGCTGGTCGACCGGCTGGAGGACGGCACGATCGTGACCGCGCCGCCGCAGTTGTTCGAGCCCTTGTGCGAGCTGTTGAACCGGGCTAGATCCCGAGCCCGAGGCGAATGACCCGGTCCTTGACGAAGGTCGGGGTGAACGAGTCGGTGAGGTTCATGAGCTGGGCGTCGAGGCCAACGAGGTAGCGGGCCCGCGGCATGCGGCTGTCGAGGGCGGCGCCGATGACCTTGGCGCACTGGCCGGGGTCGCCCATCAGGCGCTCGAGCAGCTTCTGGCCTTGCAGCGAGCGGCGGTAGGCGGCGGTGAAGCGGGAGCCTTCGGCGGACCGCTTGGCGATGTCGCGCTCGAACTCGTCCCAGATGCCGGTCTTGAAGCCGCCCGGCTCGACCAGCACGACCTTGATGCCGCTGCCCGCCTCTTCGATGCGCATGGCGTCGCTGAGTGCTTCGAGGGCGTGCTTGGCCGCCTGGTACCAACCCGCGAACGGCGCAGTCGTGCGGCCCGCGATCGAGGAGATGTTGATGATCCGGCCGTCGTTGTTCTCGCGCATGGCGGGGATGGCGAGGCGGGACAGGCGCATGGGTGCGAAGACCATGGTCTCCATGAGGTGGTGGGCCTCGTCGTCGCCCACGTCCTCGACCGCGCCGACTTGGCCGTACCCCGCGTTGTTGACCAGGCCGTAGACCGGGCCGAGCTCCTGCATGACCTGCTCGCAGCGGTCGGCGTCGGTCACGTCGAGGAGCACGGTCTCGACCTCGACGCCCGCGTCGGCGGCCGCCTTGGCCACGACGTCGGCCTTCTCCTCGGAGCGGACGCTGCCGACCGAGCGGTAGCCGCGCTTGGCCACTTCGATGACGGTGGCCAGGCCGATGCCGGAGTTGGCGCCTGTGGTGAGAACAGTCCCTTTGCCCATGGGGTCCTTCTTACCCAAGCCCGAGCTGCTCGACCAATGCGGTGCGGCGGACTTTGCCGGTGATCGTGCGGGGCAGGTCGTCGACGAGGTAGACGCTCTTGGGCCGCTTGTAGGGGGCGAGGTGTCGGGCGGCGTGCTCGGTGACGGCTGCCGGCGTGACGTCGCCGATGACCGCGGCGCAGACGCGCTGGCCCCAACGCTCGTCGGGCGCGCCGAAGACGGCGACCTCGTGCACGCCGGGGAGGGTGCTGATGGCGTGCTCGACCTCGGCCGGGTACACGTTGACGCCGCCGGAGATGACGAGGTCGTCGCGGCGGCCGTCGAGATAGAGGAAGCCGTCGTCGTCAAGCCGGCCGATGTCGCCCACGGTGAAGGCGTCGCCGTTCCAGGCGTCGGCTGTCTTGGCGGGGTCGCGCCAGTACGCGAAGCGGGCGAAGGGTGGGGCGTGGCACCACACCTGGCCGTCTTCGTCGGTGGTCAGCGTGCGCTTCGGCCGGGCCTTACCGACCGAGCCTGGGCGGGCGAGCCACTCGTCGGGCGAGCAGATCGTGAACTGGCCTTCGGTGGCGCCGTAGAACTCCCAGACCTCGCCGTTCGTGGTGGCGTTCATGGCCTGGTGCTTGAGCGCGGGCGGGCAGGGCGCGCCGGCGTGAACAAGGAGGCGGAACGAGTCGAAGTCGGGGGTGCGTTGGAGGGCGAAGAGCCGCTGGAGGTGAGCGGGGACCATGAAGGCGGCGGTGGGGCGGTGTTGTTCGAGGGCGTGCGCGACGGCGGCCGCGTCGAACCGCTGGGCCAGCACGACGGTGCCGCCGGTCAGCAGGGTCATGGCGCTGAAGCGGACGGCGGCGGAGTGGTAGAGCGGCGAGCAGATGAGGGTCGTGTCTGGTATCGACTGGGCGCCGAAGCCCCACGGGGTGATCTCGTCTTCGAAGAGGGCGGCGGCGTCGGCGTCGTCGAGCACGCCGGTCCACACGCCCTTGGGCCGGCCGGAGGTGCCGCTGGTGTAGTGCATCGGCCGGCCGCGGGGCACGGGGTGCAGGTCGATTGTGCGGGGGTCGCCGGTCGGCAGGGCGGCGGCATCGTCGACGACGAGTGTGGGCTCGGCATCGTCGAGCAGGGCCTGGCGCTCGTGGGCGAGCAGGCCGGGGTGCAGCAGGACCGGGATGACGCCGGTGCGCAGCGCGCCGAGGATGGTGGCGAGCAGCGGCGGCGAGTTGTCGAGGATGAGCGCGACGCGATCGCCTTGTTGCAGGCCGGCGTCGCGGAGGCCAGCAGCGGCCTGGCGTTGGGCCTGCTCGCTTTGTTCGGCGGTGATGCGCCAGACGTCGGTCACCCGAAGAACGGCACCGCCACGTGCTCGAACAGCTCGGGGTCGACGGTCTTGAGCTCGGTCACCGCTTCGGCGAGCGGCACGCGGACGATGTCGCCCGCCCGCAAGGCGACCATGTTGCCGAAGGCGTCGTCGTGCACCGCCTCGATGGCGGCGATGCCGAAGCGGGTGGCGAGCACCCGGTCGAACGCAGTGGGCGTGCCGCCGCGCTGGATGTGGCCGAGGATGGTGACGCGGGTCTCGAAGCCGGTGAGCTTCTCAAGCTGTTCGGCGACCAGGTTGCCGATGCCGCCGAGGCGCACGTGGCCGAACGCATCGACCTCGCCGCTGGCCAGCGCCATCGTGCCCTCCTTGGGCTTGGCCCCCTCGGCGACGACGACGATGCTGGCGTAGCGGCCCGCGTCGTGGCGCTTCTTGATGTCCTCGGCGACCTTGTTGATGTCGAACTCCTGCTCGGGGATCAGGATCTCGGCGGCGCCGCCCGCAATGCCGGCATAGGTGGCGATCCAGCCTGCGTGGCGGCCCATGACCTCGCAGACGATCACCCGGTCGTGGCTCTCGGCGGTGGTGTGCAGGCGGTCGATGGCGTCGACGCAGATCTGGACCGCGGTGTGGAAGCCGAAGGTGAGCTCGGTGGCGGAGAGGTCGTTGTCGATCGTCTTGGGGACCCCGACGACGTTGATGCCGTCCTGGTGCAGCTTGTTGGCCACGCCGAGGGTGTCCTCGCCGCCGATGGCGATGAGGGCGTCGATCTGGTTGGCCGCAAGGGTGGCGCGGACCTTGTCGGGGCCGCCGTCGAGCTTGTACGGGTTGGTGCGGGAGGAGCCGAGGATGGTGCCGCCGCGGGGGAGGATGCCCCGGCAGCGCTCGACGTCGAGGGGCTGGGTGAGGTTCTCGACCACGCCCTTCCAGCCGTCCGAGAAGCCGACGAAGGTGTCGCCGAACGCCCGCTCGCCCTTGCGGACGACGGCCCGGATGACTGCGTTGAGGCCGGGACAGTCGCCGCCGCCCGTGAGTACGCCGACCCGCATATCGCGCTCCTTGTTCGCTTTTCGCCTCAAACCGCCCCCCGACGGTGCCGAGGAACAGTAGATGCGACGAAGGATCGCTGCGTTCCCCGCGCTCGTCGGGGTTGTCGTGGCGATGGCGGGCTTGGTGCTGGTTGGCGGGCTGGCTGCCGTGGTGGCGCCGGCGCCGCCGCTTGGCGCGGCTGTCGATTCTGTGGCGGCTGTCGATTCTGTGACGGCTGTCGATTCTGTGGCGGCTGGCGGCGTGGCGGCTGCTGGCGGCGTGGCTGACCCGCGGGTCGCCCGCACCGAGCTGCTGGTGCGGATTGCCGAGTTGACCGACCAGTTGGCGTCCTCGCAGGCGGCGGTGGTCGGCGCCCAGTTGGAGCAAGCTCGACTCGAGGCCGAGGTCGCCCATGTGCGGGCGCGGGTCAAGGCTCGGGCGGTGC
>Ga0190267_10000074_pt1 | contig 19428 bp, 18 predicted proteins | sample Popmic239T_FD_140332 | JGI IMG/M metagenome (GOLD analysis project Ga0190267, IMG submission 140332) | Populus adjacent soil microbial communities from riparian zone of Oak Creek, Arizona, USA - 239 T | ecosystem: Environmental > Terrestrial > Soil > Riparian zone | place: USA: Arizona... | reverse complement strand
GAACGGCGGGTTCGACCAGTCGAGCACCTCGCTGAATGGGTGGTGCCAGTGCAGGGAACGTGCCTGATCCGCCCAAAAAGCCAACCGATCGGCCGCGGCCTCGGCGTACAGGTCCGCCGAGGCGATGGCGGCCGCACTGAACTCGGCCGTTGGGGCGAACGTGAGCAAAGGGTGCGTGTGCAGCAGCGCCTCGGCGTCCGGCCCGGACGATTCGATCGGAGACGCGTCGATCGAAGAGGGTGTGGGATCAGACATGACGTTCCTTGCATGAACCAGGGGCCGCCGATATGCGGACCAGCAAGACTGTACCCCCGGCCTCGATCTGGGGCGCGGGACGGGTTTCGCAAAGTTGCGACACGCCCGGGAAATCGTGATGTTCTAGGGCCTTGTGCGCTCCCCCGAACGGGGTACACTGATCCTGTCGAAGTTGATTTGACACGCAGCGTGAGAGATTCCCCCCAATCCGGCGTTGCTGTGGCGGCACCTGTTCCCCCCAATAGGTGCCGCCCCTCCTTTTTAAGCAGTCTGCCTCCATCGAGATCCTGCAGCTCCTGAACTCAGGATGTACCGGCGTGCGCAGGCCGTATCCGCTGTCCGGTCCTGCATTCCCCGCATCATCCTGAGTTCGAGTTCGGGTGGTCGCCCGCGCAGGAGATGCCGCACTCCGGTGCTCCTCCACAGCCGAGCCCGGGGCGGCGTTCTCCACAGTTCTCCGCCGCAGCGAACGACCACGCCGCACGGCTCTACGGTGACCGCGTGACCACCCACTCCCGAGGCTTCGTTCCCCAGCCCCGCTCGGCGACGTCGGCGGCTGCTGCCGCGGCAGAACCTCCATCCGGCGGGGAGGCACGGTTCGACCTCCTCGGCCCCCTCGCGGCGTTCGCCCGCGACGGTGTCACGGACCTCATGGTGAACGGCGCGGCCGGACTCTGGATCGATCGAGGTTCCGGGCCGAGCCGCGCGGCTGACTGGGCGATCCTTGAGGAGCCGGCGGTGCGTGCGCTCGCGGTGCGCATCGTGGCGGCGGGCGGACGCCACATCGACGAGGCCACCCCCACCGTCGATGTCCGCCTGCCCGGGGGGATGCGCGTCCACGCGGTGATCCCGCCCATCGCCGTCGCGGGCACCCACATCTCGGTCCGACTCCCCGGTCGGCTGCCGTGGCGTCTCGCGACGCTTGCGCGCTCGGGCATGCTCACCGACCCGGAGCGGATCAGGTTGACAATGGCGGTCGCGGAGCGACGCAATCTCCTCATCACGGGTGCCGCGGGATCCGGCAAGACCTCCCTGCTCGCAGCGCTGCTGGCGGAGGCCACCAGCTCCGAACGCATCCTGACCATCGAGGACGTGGCCGAGCTGCGGATCGAGCACCCGCACGTCGTCGCACTCGAGGCGCGCCAGGCGAACATCGAGGGCGCAGGTGCCATCGGCGTCGAACGGCTGCTCCGCGAGGCGCTGCGGATGCGACCCGACCGCATCGTCCTGGGGGAGTGCAGGGGTGCCGAGGTCCGCGAACTGCTCACCGCATTGAACACCGGCCACGACGGCGGCGCGGGCACCCTGCATGCGAACTCCCTCGCGGATGTGCCGTCTCGACTGGAGTCTCTCGGCGCACTGGCGGGCATGTCCTCGGAGGCCGTTGGACGGCAGGTGGCGAGCGCGATCGACCTGGTGGTGCACCTCGAGCGCGCGTCGGGCCGTCGTCGCATCGCGGCAATCGGCGTGCCGCGGATCGCCGACGGGCGGTTGGAGGTCGTGCCGGAGGCGACACAGGAGGCCCCCGGATGAACAGCCGCCGCGAGAACGCGTCCAACCCGGCCCGGGCGGTGGACCGACTGGCGACCCTGCTGGGCGCCGGGGTTCCGATCTCGACCTGCTGGCGACTGCTCGCCGAGAGCGCACCGGAGGACGCAGTGCTCGCCGCCGCCGACGCGGCGAGCGAGCGCGGAGATCCGGTGGGATCGGCGATCACCGACGCATCCGCTTCCTGCAGTCTGCAGAATCGCACCGCTTGGGCGGCGACGGCCGCCGCGGTGGCGGTGGCGGAGTCGGCCGGAGCGCCGCTCTCCGCAGCGCTCGAGGTGGTGAGCGAACGCCTGCGGAGCATCGAGGAGACAGGACGCGAGATAGCCGTCGCCATGGCGGGACCGCGGATGACCATGCGACTCGTGATGGCCATGCCCGTGCTCAGCATCCTCGGCTCGACGGTGCTCGGCTTCGACGCCCTCGGGACCCTGATCGGCGATCCGTACGGCAGGGTTGCAGGCGTCACCGGTCTGCTGCTGCTCGTGCTCGGCGCGCTGTGGGGACGCCGGCTCAGCAGGCGGGCGCAGCCGCGACGGCTCGCCCCAGGGTTCTCCCTCGAGCTCGTGGCGATCGCCGTCCGCGGAGGCGGCGCGCTCGAGCAGGCCTGCCGATCGGTCGAGGAGGAGTGCCAACGGCATTCGCTTCCATTCGACCGCGATGCCATCGAGGACTGCCTGCGACTCGCGGATCGGGCGGGGGCTCCCGTGGCGGGACTGCTCCGCGCAGAGGCGGCGCTGATCCGGGCGGTGGTGGGGGCCGAGGATCGGACCCGGGCGGCCGCCCTCGGCGTGACTCTGCTCCTGCCGCTGGGGGTGTGCGTGCTGCCGGCGTTCATGCTGCTGGCGATCGCGCCCACCATCCTCGCCGTCGTGGCGTCGACGCTGGCCGGGTTCTGAGCCGTCCCTCACAGGTGCAAGATCTGCCGAGTTCTCCACAGATCCGCGCTGCCGGTCCCCCTGCGAGAGTGCGGCTGGCAGAGTCGACCTGCTCGTGCCGCCGGACGCGACTTCGGTCGCAACTCGAAAGGTCACGACATGCCAACACACGCACAGGGCAGACTCCGAAGCTTCGCCCGCCGCTTTCGGGACGACACGGGCGCGGCGACGGCCGAATTCGCGGTCGTCACGATGGCATCGGTCGGCTTCGCCGGGCTCTTGGTGGCGATCCTCAAGTCGGACGCCGTGCGCGCCCTGCTGATGGAGCTGATCCGGCACGCGCTCGCCTTCGCGGGCTGACCGGGCCGAGATGAAGGATCACGATGAACTCCTCATGGGTGCCCCGCCCGCGTCGCGACGGACCGGCCGGCTCCGAGGTGCCGGTGGCAGCGCCACTGCGGAGTTCGTCGTGCTCCTGCCCGCCGTCGGAGCACTGCTGATAGCCGTGCTTGCCGGAGCCCAGGGGGTGATCGCCAATGCCGCGGTGGTCGACGCCTCGGCCGCAGCCGCACGGCTCGCGGCGCGAGGGGATCCAGTCGATGGCGCGCTGGCCCGATTCGCGGACAGCAGCAGGTCCGTGACGTGGAGCGAACGACGGCGCGAGGACTTCCTCTGCATCACCGTCCGACTCGATCCGCGACCGGGCGTCCTGCTCTCCTTCCCGGCGGAGGCCGAGTCGTGCGCGCTCGCCGCAGGATGAGCACCGGCAGGAGGAGCGCCGAGCCCATGAGTGCCGAGTCCATGAGTGCAGAGTCCGGCTCGGGCACGCCCCTCGCGGTCGGGATCGTTGCGTGCATCGTGCTGATCGGCGTCGGACTGCTCCCTCTATATAGGGGAGAGGTCGCGATGCGCTCCCTTGCCGCCGTTGCGGACTCCGCCGCGCTGGCCGGCGCCGACTCGGCGTCGGGCCTCGAGCCGGGTTTCCCGTGCGAGCGGGCGGCCCAGGCGGCGGCCCTCGGAGGCGCACGATTGGACTCTTGCGCGCTGTCGAACGGCATCGTCACGGTGTCGGTGAGCGCCTCGATCCTGGGCTACCCCCTCCGCGTCGAAGCGCGCGCAGGCCCTCCGACCTGTGTATGGTGTGCGTGACGAGCCGCCAACGGGTTCGTATCGCGACCATCGCCCCGATGGTCCGCCTCCGCCATCTCCTGAATCGGATGCCGGCTCTCTTAAAGATTGGATGGCGCCGTGCCCGCCAGCAAGAAGCTCGTCATCGTCGAGTCGCCCGCCAAGGCGAAGACGATCGGCGCCTACCTCGGCGCGGAGTACGAGGTCCTCGCGTCGGTGGGCCACATCCGCGACCTGATCGAGCCGAAGAACCTCCCGCCGGAGCTCAAGACCGGCTCTCTCGGCAAGTTCTCAGTCGACGTCGAGAACGGCTTCAATCCGTACTACGTGGTGTCGGATCAGAAGAAGAAGACGGTCGCCGATCTGAAGCGCGCGCTCAAGGATGCCGATGAGCTCTACCTCGCAACAGATGAGGACCGCGAGGGCGAAGCCATCGCGTGGCACCTGCTCGAGGTCCTGAAGCCCAAGGTCCCGGTGAAGCGGATGGTGTTCCACGAGATCACGAAAGAGGCGATCAACCTCGCGAAGGACAACACCCGCGATATCGACACCGCCCTCGTCGACGCGCAGGAGACCCGGCGCATCCTGGACCGCCTCTACGGCTACGAGGTGTCGCCGGTGCTCTGGCGCAAGGTCGGGCCCGGCCTCTCCGCGGGCCGCGTCCAGTCCGCCGCCACCCGACTCGTCGTCGACCGTGAGCGCGAGCGACTCGCGTTCGTCGCGGCGAGCTACTGGGACCTCACTGTCGATTTCGCGCCGCGCGGTGTATCCGGCGCACAGTCGTCGGACACCCAGAAGGACGCTGACAGCTTCACCGCGAAGCTCCAGCGCCTCGACGGCCAGCGCATCGCCAAGGGCGGCGATTTCGACGACAAGGGTGCACTCGCTGCGGGCGTCCGCGCGCTTGACGAACAGTCGGCGACCGCGCTCGCTGAGGCGCTGCGCGACGAGGCCACCGTATCCACGGTCAGCTCCGTCGAGTCGAAGCCATACACCCGCCGTCCCGCTGCTCCCTTCACCACCTCGACGCTGCAGCAGGAGGCCGCCCGCAAGCTGCGCTTCTCGGCGAAGCAGACGATGAGCGTCGCCCAGGCGCTCTACGAGAACGGCTTCATCACCTACATGCGCACCGACTCGCCCTCGCTCTCGGCGCAGGCGATCTCGGCGGCCCGGCAGCAGGCGACGTCGCTCTACGGGCCGGATTCCGTGCCCGAGAAGCCCCGCATCTACACCGGCAAGTCCAAGAACGCGCAAGAGGCGCACGAGGCCATCCGCCCGTCGGGGGAGAAGTTCCGCACCCCCGCGTCCCTCGAGCGTGAGCTCCGCGGCAACGAGCTGCGCCTCTACGACCTCATCTGGAAGCGCACTGTCGCCTCGCAGATGGCCGACGCCCGCGGCTCCACCGCGACCGTCACCATCGAATCGAAGCCCGCGGGCACCGACACGCTCGCCCTGCTCACCGCGAGTGGAACCGTCATCACGTTCCGCGGCTTCCTGCAGGCCTATGAGGAGGGAAGGGACGAGGAGCGCGGCTCCGAGAAGGACGGCGCCGCCGAGGCGAAGCTTCCCCCGCTGACCCAGGGCCAGTCCCTCGTCGTCGCCGAGGCGGAAGCCAAGGGCCACGAGACCTCCCCGCCCCCGCGCTACACCGAGGCGAGTCTGGTGAAGGCCCTCGAGGAGCTCGGCGTCGGTCGGCCGTCCACCTACGCATCGATCATGTCGACCATCGTCGACCGCGGATACGTCACCCCGCGCGGCACCGCCTTGGTGCCGAGCTGGATCGCATTCTCCGTCGTCCGCCTGCTCGAGGACTATTTCGGCGACCTCGTCGAGTACGACTTCACCGCAGCCATGGAGAGCGACCTCGACCGGATCGCCGACGGCGAGCAGGATCGTGTCGACTGGCTGAGCGGCTTCTACTTCGGCAACGCCGAACACCGCGGCCTGCGCAACGTCGTGGACAACCTGGGCGAGATCGACGCGAAGAGCATCAACTCCATCCGCATCGACGACGATGTGACTCTGCGGATCGGCAAGTACGGCCCCTACCTCGAGGTGCTCGAGGATCCCGAGCTGCCTCCACGGCGAGTGAACCTGCCCACCGACCTGGCCCCTGACGAGCTGACCGCGGCGAAGGCGCACGAGCTCATCGACGCCCCGGTGCAGACCGATAGAGTCATCGGTCTCAATCCGGAGACCGGTAAGCAGATCGTCGCCAAGGACGGTCGCTTCGGTCCCTACGTCACCGAGCTCGAGCCCGAGCCGGCTGAGGAGCTGTCGGCCGCGGCGAAGAAGAAGCTGCCCAAGCCGCGGACCGCGTCCCTGTTCAAGACCATGGACATCGCCGAGATCGACCTGCCGACCGCGCTCAAGCTGCTCGATCTGCCCCGCCTTGTCGGTCTGGATCCCGAGACCGGCGCCGAGATCTCGGCCCAAAACGGTCGATACGGTCCGTACCTCAAGAAGGCGGAGGAGACCCGGTCTCTGACGAGCGAGGACCAGATCTTCGAGGTAACGCTGGTCGAGGCGCTCGAGCGGTTCGCGGAGCCCAAGTACGGTGCACGCCGTGCGTCGTCCGCGCTCAAGGAGTTCGAGAACGACCCCGAGAGCGGCAAGCCGATCCGGATCAAGGACGGTCGCTTCGGCGCCTACGTCACGGACGGCGTCACCAACGCGACCATCCCGCGGGGCGAGGACATCGAGGAGATCGACTTCGAACGCGCCGTTCAGCTCCTCGCAGACAAGCGCGCGAAGGGCCCGGCCCCGGCCAAGAAGACCACCCGTGCGCCTGCCGCGAAGTCGCCTGCCGCGAAGAAGCCCGCCGCGAAGAAGCCCGCCGCGAAGTCAACGGCCGCCACGACGACAGCGGCCAAGGCGGCTCCGGCGAAGCCTGCAGCAGCGCGGGCTCCCCGCAAGACGGGCGCGAAGACCACATCGTGACTGGTCTGTTCCTGACCTTCGAGGGGGGCGACGGGGTCGGCAAGTCCACCCAGGCCGCCCTGCTCCAGGATTGGCTGAAGTCACTCGGGCAGACCGTGCTGCGCACGCGGGAACCGGGCGGGAGCGGCCTCGGAGCCGAGCTGCGCGAGATCGTGCTGCATCGCCGGGGCGACATCGCGCCTCGCGCCGAGGCGCTCATCTACGCCGCGGATCGAGCTCACCACGTGGCGACTGTCGTGCGGCCCGCGCTCGCCCGCGGCGAGATCGTGGTCCAGGATCGCTATCTCGACTCCTCCGTCGCCTATCAGGGCGCAGGCCGGGTGCTCGATGCGCGGGAGATCCGCGACCTCTCGCTATGGGCGACGGAAGGCCTGCTACCGCACCTCACGATCCTGCTCGACCTCGAGGAGGAGACTGCCCGTGGACGGCTGGAAGGTTCGCGGGACCGCTACGACCGCCTCGAGGCCGAACGCTCCGAGTTCCATCAGCGCGTCCGCGCGGGGTACCTCCAGCTGGCGGAGGCCGAGCCCGACAGGTTCCTCGTGCTCGACGCGGCCGAAGCGCCCCACAAACTCGCGGACGCCATCCGATCGCGCGTGAACAGCCTGCTGGGCGAATGAACGAGGTGTGGGGCGGCCTCGTGGGCCAGAGCGACGCGATCGAGACGATGCGTCAGGCCGCCGATTCCGCCCGCACGGGGTCCGGCAGCATCGGCGCGATGACCCACTCCTGGCTGATCACGGGCCCTCCCGGCTCGGGTAGGTCGAACATCGCCTTCGCCTTCGCGACGGCCCTGCTCTCCGACGGGACGCCGGAGGATGAGGCCCGCACCCGAGCCATGGTGAATGCACGGACCCACCCCGACCTCGCCGTGCTCAGCACGGAGCGCGTGATCATCTCCATCGAGGAGGTCCGCGGGCTGCTGTCATCGAGCCAGTACTCCCCGTCGGTTGCCCGGTACCGGGTGCTGATCATCGAGGACGCCGACCGGATGACGGAGCGCACCTCCAACCTGCTCCTCAAGGCGCTGGAGGAGCCGCCTCCGCGGACCGTCTGGATACTGTGCGCGCCCAGCGAGGCCGACCTCCTGCCGACCATCCGGTCCCGGGTGCGGACCGTCCGACTGCGGACGCCCGAGGCGGAGGATGTCGCGAAGCTCCTGATGGACCGCGACGGCGTCGGCGCCGAGCTCGCCCTGTCCTCTGCCCGCGAGGCGCAGAGCCACATCGGCATGGCGCATCGCCTCGCCACGGATGCCGATGCCCGGGCTCGACGCGCTGAGACGCTCCGGATCGTCCTCGGGATGGACAGCGTGACGGCCGCCGTCAACGCTGCGGCCCGACTGCTGGCCATCGCCGGTGACGACGCCAAGGCCATCACCGAGCAGAAGGACTCCGAGGAGCGCACCGCCGCCCTGCGCTCGCTCGGCGTCGAGCCAGGAGGGAGCGTTCCCCCCGCGCTGCGATCGCAGCTGAAGTCGCTCGAGGAGGACCAGAAGCGCCGCGCCACCCGCAGCCTCCGGGACGGAATCGACCGCATCCTCGTGGATCTGCTCTCGCTCTACCGCGACATCCTGCTCGAGCAGCTGCATGCCGGTCTCGAGCCGGTCAACGTGACGGCCCGCGAGGACATCGCGGCGGCGGCCGCCGCGAGCGACGAGACCCGTACGCTCGCCATCATGGACGCCATCGCCATTGCTCGCCGTCGGATCGAGGCCAACGTGCCGCCTGCCCTCGCGCTCGAGGCCATGCTCGTCAGCGCGCGCACCGGTCGCGCGTGAGGCGGCATCGCGGCGTCCGTGCAGTCGCTGCGGGCCTGGTCGCGGTCGTCGCACTCGCCGTGCTGAGCGGATGCATCTTCGCGTCGAACCCGCGTGCCACGTCGACGCCGTTCCCCGAGGACGTCGACGCAGCCCTGCGGCCCTACTACCAGCAGGTGCTGGTCTGGAAGGACTGCGGCAACGACATGCAGTGCGCCACGGCGACGGCGCCGCTCAACTGGGACGCCCCGGTGGCGACTGATGACATCGAACTGGCCCTCGTCCGCCATCGTGCATCGGGTACTCCGCGGGGGTCGCTGTTCATCAACCCGGGGGGCCCTGGCGCCTCGGGCTTCGACTTCGTCTACGACAGCTTCGACTTCGCCGTCGACTCGGACCTCGCCGCCAAGTTCGATGTCATCGGCTGGGATCCCCGCGGGGTGGGTCGTTCCTCCGCGGTGCAGTGCCTCGACGGGTCTGATCTCGATCAGTTCCTGTTCGGGGAATCGGACGCACCGGTGGACAGTTCCGAGTACATCGCGGAGACCACGCAGGAGACCACCGAGTTCATCGACGCGTGCGCATCGAACACTGGCAAGCTGCTGGAATTCGTCGACACGGTGAGCACCGTGCGCGACCTCGACATGCTCCGCGCGATCGTCGGGGACGAGCGCCTCAACTACCTCGGCTATTCGTACGGCAGCGACATCGGCGCTCAGTATGCAGATCGGTTCCCGGCCAAGGTCGGTCGGCTCGTCCTCGACGGCGCCACCGACTCGACCTTGGGGGAGTTCGATGTGTCGCTGGCGCAGACCGAGGCCTTCGGCGAGGCGCTGCGTGCCTACCTCACGGACTGCCTGGGGGGCAACAACTGTCCCTTCATCGGGGAGACTGTCGATGAGGCGATCGATGACATCCACAGCACACTGGCCCGACTGCGCACGTCGCCGCTGCGCGGCAAGGACGGCCGGGAGCTGAACGATGCCTATCTCTCCACCGCCATCCAGTCGGCCCTCTACAGCGAGGATGCCTGGCCCTACCTGAGCGATGCTTTCACCGAGATCAGGACTGGCGGCAGCGAGACGGCCTTCCTGCTTGCCGACAGCTACGTGGATCGCAACCCGGATGGAACCTACGACTCCAACTTCTTCGAGGCCTTCATCGCGATCACGTGTGTGGACTATCCGGTCGAGGCCGATCCCGCAGTTTTGGCAGAGCAGCGCGACGAGATCGCGGCCGCCGATCCGCTCTCCGATCCCGAGGACCTCAGCGCGCTCGGCGACCTGACCTGCCAGAACTGGCCCTACGGATTCCGCGGGACGCTGGCCCCTGTGACCGGGTCAGGCGCGGCGCCCATCGTGATCCTCGGCACGACAGGGGATCCGGCGACCCCGTATCAGTGGGCGCAGGCACTCTCCAGCCAGCTCGAGAGTGCCGTGCTGGTGACCTATGTAGGCGAGGGCCACCTCGCCTACGACGAACGGGACCCGTGCATAGTGAAGGCCGTCGACGACTACTTCCTCCGCGACGTCGTGCCGGAGGACGGACTGACTTGCGGCCCGTGAGCCGTCGCGTCGCTGGCGGAGTGCGTCAAATCCCGTCGTTGGCTGAGCATCTCGAATCCGCGGGCTCTGACGGAGAACGTTTGGGTTCTCGGTCCTCCTTCGTGGGGCCGCCTCCGGGAATCGAACCCGGGACCTATTCATTACGAGTGAATCGCTCTGCCGACTGAGCTAAGGCGGCACGACGCGCGGGCGCGTGCACGGCTACAGAGCTTACCCGATCGACGCTGCGCCCACGGCTCGGGGAGCCACTGCGAGTTCCAGCTCTTCGAAGGACTCACGGAGCTGCTGGTCCAGTGGCCGGGCGCCGCCCGAGTCGATCCATGCGAGCCAGCCGTGGCGGATAGCGGCGAAGCCGACCATGGCGATCAGTCGAGCCGTCCTCTCGGTCCACGCCGGTTCCGCGTCGGGCTGCTCGCGCGTCATCCGCCGGCGTACGACATCGGCCAAGAGGCTCTCGAAGGCGCGACTCGACGATGCACGCAGGCCGAGCAGCCCTGGCTCCTGTCGGATCAGCTTCTTGCGAAGGGCCAGGATGTCGACGTCGTCGAGCCCATCGCTCATCGAGAGGAACAGCTCGGGCAGGTCGCGCAGCGCATCCGCGCCGAAGCCGTCCACGACGAAGCGCTCCACAACCCCCTCGCTGGGAAAGCTGGGCGCGGGCCCGAGGACCGCGTCCTCCTTGGAGGTGAAGTAGTTGAAGAACGTGCGCGGCGAGACATCCGCGACCCGGCAGACATCTTCGATCGTCACCCGGTCGTAGCCGCGCTCGATGGACTCCGCGAGGATCGCGCGCTGGAGGGCGCGACGCGTATCCCTGCGTTTGCGCTCGCGCAGCCCGAGTTCCATGGAGCAATCATTGCAGTAAGTGCAATGTTGCACAATCGGCGACGCCGGCCCTGGCCATCTCCTTTGCTGCGCCCGTCTCAGCCCTGGATGAGGGCGCGCACCTGGCGGCCCGGGTGCTCTCCGGGCAGATGCGGTCCCTTGCCGAACAGCTTCTCGCGAAGCGTGCCGGGGGCGTACTCCGCGCGCATCAGGCCCCGGTCGACAAGAAGCGGTGTCAGGTGCTCGGCGAAGTCCTCGTAGGTGCCCGGGCTGATGACGTACGAGATGTTGAGGCCGTCCACTCCGAGGTCCTGCCAGTCCTCGATCTCCCGGACGATCTGCTCCGGCGTGCCTGCGATGCGGCGCGAGCCGACCCAGCGCACGAATTCCTCCAGGCTCCAATCGAGGTCCGGACTGAACCGGAGCACCTTCTTGACAGAGTCGGTAGCGTCCGTCCCGTTCAGGATCTCCGTCAGCTTGTCGTGCCGGTCGAGCCGAGCGAGATCGAACTGCCAGAAGGCGCTGAACTTGGCGAAGGCCGCCTCGATCGACTGAGCGTCGCGGTACTCGGCGTCGAGGCGCTGTGCCTCGGCTTCGGTGCTGCCGAGCACGAAGGCGAATCCGCCGAAGATGCGGACGTCCTCCGGCTTCCGTCCAGCCCGCCCCGCTTCCGCTCGAAGGCGTGCGATGTTGGGACCGGCGGTAGACCGCTCGAGGGAGGTGAAGAGCACTTCGGCGTGACGACCCGCGAAGTCGATGCCGACGTCCGACGCGGCCGCCTGGAACAGAACAGGTGTGCGCTGCGGTGAGGGCTCGGAGATGTGCGGTCCGACGACGTCGAAATACGGTCCGACATGGTTGATCTCGTGGACCTTCGCCGGGTCGACGTAGCGCTGACTGCCTCGGTCGCCGAGAACGGCATCGTCCTCCCAGGAGGCCTCCCACAGCTTGTACACGACCTGCATGTAGTCGTCGGCCCGGCCATAGCGCTCTTCATGGCTCGGCAGTCCGCCGTGACCGAGGTTGCGTCCCGCCCCAGGGAGGAAGCTCGTGACAATGTTCCAGCCCACCCGGCCCCGACTGAGGTGGTCGAGGGTCGTCATCTTGCGGGCAAACGTGTACGGCGGCTCCTGGAGGATGTTCTCCGTGACAACGATGCCGAGGTGCTCGGTGACGTAGGCGAGCACCGGAGCCAGGACGGCTGGATCGTTGACGGGCGTCTGCATGCCCGAGTGGAGAGCGGCATCTCGGCTGCCCTGGTAGATGTCGTAGGTGGCGAGCACGTCGGCGAAGAACAGGATGTCGAAACGCGCCTTCTCCAACAGCCTCGCGATCTCCACCCAGTAGTCGACGGAATTGAGCTCCAGTTGGCGACTGCGCGGATGAGACCAGAGTCCCTGGTCGTGATGAGAGAGCACGAATTCGTTGAATGCGCTGAACAGCATGCGGGGGCGCTGGGGCACGGACGGCTCCTCGGTCCTGGGGTCGGGCGACGCCTCTCGATATGGACGCCGGGTCGAATATGCCGCAACCCGGTGCGCGGCGTCGTTTCCCGGGAAATCCTGCGACACAAGTCGACAGGCGCAGCAACGCTTCGCTAAGGTGCCTGACCGTGACTGTTCCTGCTGCGCTTCGCCGCTCTCCGGCGCTGCTCCGTGCGGCCGAGGCACTCGAGCCATTCCTCGCGGCGCTGAGGGAGAGGGCCTCGGCCAACGACGTCGGGCGAGAGCACCCGTTCGACGTCGTGGAGCGTGCGGCGGCCGCTGGCCTCGGGGCGGTTCGCGTGCCCGTCGATCACGGCGGCTTCGGGCTGACGATCGCTGAGTTCTTCGACTTCCTCATCACTCTCGGGTCCGCCGACTCGAACATCCCCCAGGCGCTGCGCCCGCACTACTTCCGAGTGGAGCTGCTGCTGCTGGCACCGGCCTCCGACGAGCGCGACGCCGCGCTTCGGGCGGTCGCCGGGGGGACGATCTACGGAAACGCGACCTCGGAGACCTCCGAGGTCGCAATCGGGCGCCTCGACACCGTCCTATCCGTGCACCCCGACGGCGGCTACCGGCTAAACGGACGCAAGTTCTACAGCACCGGCAACCTCTACGCGCATTACATCCCGGTCTCCGCGCGGGACGACGACGGGGGGCCGGTCGTCGTCACCGTGCCGCGGAACCGTGCCGGCGTCACCGTGCTGGACGACTGGCCGGGCTTCGGACAGAAGCTGACGGCGAGCGGGACGACCATCTTCGCCGATGTCGTCGTGGAGGAATCCGAGATCCTCCGCCGCGGCGGGACGGACACCCACCACACCATGGGGTACCACCAGCTCGTTCTCCTGGCGACGCTTGCGGGAATCGCCCGCGCCGCAGCTGATGATGTGGCCCGCCTCGTCCGCGAGCGCACTCGCGTCTACAGTGCCGGCTCTGGCGATCTGCCGCGCTTCGACCCGATCGTGCAGGAGGCCGTCGGTCGCTCCGAGGCGGCGGCGTTCACCGCGCGCTCCCTTGTCCTCCGCGCAGCAGACGAGCTCCAGGTCGCCTGGGATGCGTGGCTCGACCCCTCCGTCGATCCTGCGGAGAGCTCCGCACTCTTCGCCGACGCGGATGTCACCGTATCTGCAGCGCAGGTGGCCCTCACCCCGTTGGTGCTCGAGCTCACCAGTCATATCTTCGACCCGCTCGGCGCGTCCGCGACCTCCGGGTCACTCGCGCTCGACCGGCACTGGCGCAACGCCCGGACCGTCGGCTCGCACAATCCGTGGATCTACAAGGCCCGCCAGGTGGGCGACTACGTGCTCAATGACACCCTTCCCCCGATCTTCGTGGCGGGGTCGGACGTCGGTCAGCATCGAGCCCCGAGCACAGCGTCGTGACCTCGCGCCCGTTCGTTACGCTGGGACCATAAGGGGGACCACGGCGGGTGACGTCCGACCGGCGACGCGGCCGATGGCCCTTTCGCTTCTCTAACATTGGGGATGCCCCAGGGCGCAGCGACGACCGACCCCGGCGTCGCGGAACGGAGCTTTCATGACGGGTCTCGGCTGGGGAATCCTCGGGCCAGGGATGATCGCGCACGCCTTCACCCGCGACCTGCTGGCGGCGGGGCTGCGACCTGCTGCGGTGGGCAGTCGTCGGATCGAGTCCGCCCAGGAGTTCGCCGACACCTACGGCATCCCGAACGCCCACGGCAGCTACGCGGAGCTCGTCGCTGACGACTCCGTCGACATCGTCTACATCGCCACGCCCCACCCGTTCCATGCAGGGGCAGCGAAGCTCGCCCTCGAGGCGGGCAAGCACGTGCTCGTGGAGAAGCCGTTCACGCTCAACGAACGCGAGGCGCGGGAGGTCATCGCGCTGGCGGAGGAGCGCAACCTGCTCGTCCTCGAGGTGATGTGGACCCGCTTTCTGCCGCACATGCGGCGGATCCACGAGATCCTCGACGCCGGGACCCTCGGCGATATTCGTGCTGTACTGGCGGATCACACGCAGCTCCTGCCATCCGATCCGACGAGCAGGCTTCAGGATCCCCGTCTCGGTGGCGGGGCGCTGCTCGACCTCGGCATCTACCCGGTGTCATTCGCCATCGATGTGCTCGGCCTTCCGACCGAGGTGCTCGCGACCTCGACCCCGACGGCCACGGGTGTCGACGGGCAGACGTCGATCGTCTTCAGACACGAGGGTGACCGGCTCTCCACCCTCTACACAGCGCTGGATACGCGCGGACCGAATCTTGCCAGCGTGATCGGCACAAAGGGTCGGATCGACATCGACGCCACCTGGTACGAGGCGACCTCGTTCACGGTGCGCGACAGCACGGGCGAGGTTCTCGAGCGCTACGAGTCGAAGGTCGATGGGCGCGGCATGCAGTACCAGGCTCTCGAGGCCGAACGCGTCGTCGCTGCGGGCGAGATCGCGTCGCCGCTGCTGACGCCAACGGACAGCGCAGCGATCATGGGCGTGCTCGACACCGTGCGAACTCGGATCGGCCTCCGCTACCCCGGCGAGTAGCCTGCCTACACTGAGGCAATGACTCCGCCGACCCTGCCTCCGACTGGGCGGACAGCTGGGCCTCGGAGACGCCGAGCCATCGTGCTGGCCGCTGGAGCCACTGCGTATCTCGCGCTCCTGGGGGGAGCGGTGTTCGCCGGAGCGACCACAGGAGCCCCCGCTGCGGCCGAGTCGACCTCGTCTGCCGCGGCGCCAGAGCGGCTCGCCGCAGCGACGACGCCCAGCCCCGCGGCCACGGTCGCAACGCGCCCTGTTCCCGCGGCACCTGCAGCCGCTACGCGCATCCGCACCTGCTCCGCGGCAGCCGCCGCATCGGATTCCCGGCTGGAGCAGTTCCAGGCCCGAGTGGTGAACGCGAACACGGGGGAGGTGCTGTTCGACCGCGGCGGCTCCACACCGTCGCGCACCGCCAGCGTGCTGAAGGTCCTCACCGCCGCGGCCGCGCTCAGCGTGCTCGGGCCCGACTATCGCCTCTCAACGACGGTCGTCCGCGGCGCCGAACCCGGAACCGTCGTACTCGTCGGCGGCGGCGACGTCACGCTCTCGCGCATGCCGAGCGGCACGGATACCGCCTACGACGGAGCCGCGCATCTCGACGACCTCGCCGCCCAGGTGAAGGCCTCCTGGAACGCCGACCCCGCCACGGCGGGCACCCCCATCACGACCGTCGTGCTCGACAGCTCCTACTTCTCCGGCGACGCCTGGCAGCCGAGCTGGAACCGCAAAGAGCTCTACGACGGCTACATGCCCGAGATCACCGCGCTGATGGTGGACGGGGATCGCGACAATCCGACGCGGAACACCTCCGCCCGGAGCGAGGATCCCGTGCAGCGCGCCGGCACAGCATTCGCCGACGCGCTCGGCGGAGTCAGCACCGTCCTCGGAACAGCACCTGCGGGTGCCCCCGTGCTCGGACAGGTGCACTCGCAGCCCGTCTCGACGCTCGTGCAGCAGACCCTCATCGTCTCGGACAACACCATCGCGGAGGCGCTCGCTCGCGTGACAGCGATCCAGGCGGGCGCGGGAAGCAGCTTCGGGTCCCTTCAACAGGGCATCACCTCGGGGTTGGCTGCCTACGGCCTCGATACCTCGGCGCTGCGGATCGTGGATGGATCGGGACTCAGTGGAGACAATGCAGTCCCGCCGTCCTACCTCACGGCTCTCCTCATCCAGGTGGAGAACCGGGTCGGCAACCTGGGGGCCCTGTACGACGGTCTGCCGATCTCGGGGCAGACGGGCTCGCTGAGCTACTCGGATCGCTTCTCGGGAAGCAGCTCGCGCGCCGATGGGGCCGTGCACGCGAAGACCGGCTGGATCGACGACGGATACACGCTCGCAGGCACGATCGACGCCAGCGACGGCTCGGTGCTGACCTTCGCCATCTACGCACTGGGCGATGTCGGCGACGACGCGAAGCAGGCGATCGACGCCCTCGCCGCAACCTTCTGGGACTGCGGCGACAACCTCTCCAACTCGTAGCGGCGCACGCGCAACCACCCACTCCGGGCAAATACAGTGGACGGATGGCACGTGCCCTCTTCATCATCGACGTCCAGAACGACTTCACCGAAGGTGGCGCTCTCGGCGTCGACGGGGGAGCAGCGGTGGCCGCAGGGATCACCGAATACCTCGACGCGCACCGCGACCGCTACGACCTGATCTTCGCCTCGCGCGACTGGCATGACGGCGGCAACGACAACGGGGGACACTTCGCGGCCGGCGCGCCGGACTATGTCGACACCTGGCCGGTCCACTGCGTCTCCGGCACCCCCGGCGCGGACTATCACCCTGCCCTCGACACCTCGGACGTCGACTTCCACATCCAGAAGGGCCAGGGCAAGCCGGCGTACTCGATCTACGAGGGGACCACGGAGGATGGCGAATCCGTGAAGGACCTCGTGGCCGCTCATCAGGTCGACACGATCGACGTCGTGGGCATCGCGACCGACTACTGCGTGCGGGCGTCCGCATTGGACGCACTGGCCGACGGCAAACGAGTCCGCGTGCTGACCGACCTCATAGCGGGAGTGGCCCCGGCATCCAGCGCTGCGGCACTGGACGAGTTGAGCGACGCGGGCGTCGTCGTCACCGAGTCCTGACGGCCGCGCCGCTGGCCGCCTAGACGAGGAGCTGGTGGCGGGCGAGTTCGCGGTAGAGCGGGACCGTTGCGACAAGTTCGGAGTGGGTGCCGCTGCCGACGACACGGCCGTGATCGAGCACCACGATGTTGTCCGAATCGACGACCGTGGAGAGCCGATGCGCGATGACGATCAGCGTCCTGCCGGTGGAGACCGCATCGATGGCGTCGCGCAGCATCTGCTCGTTGAGCCCGTCCAGGCTGGAGGTCGACTCGTCGAGCAGCAGGATCGGCGGGGCGGACAGCAGTGTGCGGGCGATGGCCAGGCGCTGCCGTTCGCCGCCCGACAGCATGATGCCGTCTTCGCCGACCTGCGCGTCGAGCCCGGATGGATCCCGCTCGAGGACCCCGGCGAGGTTCACCTTGTGCAACACCTCGATGCAGTCCTCATCGCTGGCGTTCGGAGAGGCGAGCAGCAGGTTGTCGCGCAGACTCCCGGCGAGAACGGGCGCATCCTGTTCCACGTAGCCGATCTGCGCGCGCAGAGCCACCCGGTCGATTCCGCGGATGTCGATGCCCCCGAGGCTGATCGTGCCGGAGTCCGCATCGTAGAAGCGCTCGATCAGAGACAGGATCGTGCTCTTGCCAGCGCCCGACGGACCGACGAGCGCGGTACGCGATCCGCGCGGGACGGAGAAGCTCACGCCGTGCAGGACCGGCTGCCGAACGATCTCCGCCCCGGCAGCGCCAGCAGCGCCGGCAGTGCCGGTCGCATGGGACGCGGGTACGGTGGCCCCATCGATGGCTGACTCGGCGGGGGCATCCGCGTTCTCGGCAAGGGTGTCGTAGCCGAATCGCACATCCCGGAACTCGATCGCGGGAGCGTCGGCGCGCGAGCCGGAACCGGCGGTCGGGCCGCCGAGTGGAGCGCCGAGTGGGGCGATCGACCGATCCGCGTCGCTCTCACTCGGCAGAGCCAGGACCTCCTGGATGCGCCCCAGTGCGCCCAGCGCCTGGTTGACGGCGTTGATCGCGCCGAAGAACTGCCCCAGCGGCATGATCATCAGGAAGAGGAAGAGGATGAAGGCCACCAGGTTCGCGACGGTCGTCGCTCCGCTCGCCACCCGATAGACGCCAACGCCGAGCACCACAAGGAATGAGACGTTCAGGGCGACGCTCGCCACCGGCACGATGAGCGCCGAGATGCGCGCGACAGTGATGCCCTGGCGCCAGGCTCCCTGCGCATCCCGATCGATGGCCGCGATCTCCCGCTCCGTCGCGTTTGCGGCCCGCACCGTGCGGATGGCGCTGATCGAGCGCTCCACGGCCGCGGCGAGGTCGCCGACCTTCTTCTGTCCCTCGAGCACGGCGGGTCGGATGCGCGCGGACATCGAGACGACGGTCACGACAGCGACCGCAACCACGAGGAGGGTCAACAGCAGGAGGACGGGATCGAGGATGGCCATCGCGATCAACGCGCCAACGAAGGTCAGCGCGCCGCCGACCGATTCGACGACGCCCTGGGTCAGCACGGCACGCAGCAGAGTGGTGTCGGATCCGACTCGCGAGACGAGATCACCGACCCGACGGGTGTCGAACTCGGCGATTGGAAGGTGCAGCATTTTGGCGACGAGCTGACGGCGCGAGCTGAGCACGACGCCCTCGCCGGTGCGCTGCAGGAGGTAGTGCTGATAGCCGCTGAGCAGGCCAGCCAGAACGACGAACCCCACCAGCAGCCAGACCAGGCCACCGAGCGGCTGACCCTTCTCGACCACGGAGATGACGTTGCTGATGAGCAGCGGCTGGGCGAGCGAGGCTAGGGAGCCGAGGATGCTGAGAACCAGCACGAAGATCAGGACTCGGCGATGCTCGAGCAGGTATGGCATCAGCTGCCGGAAGCTCGCGCGGGGACCGGTCTCTGCTGCGCCGCGGCGACCGAAGAGCGATCGGCTGCGGGTTTTCGGGGAGGGGGAGCTCATCGGGGTGCCTCGTGGTCGGTGGGGGCTGCAGCGGGCGAGCAGCGGAGCGCAGGATTCATCTTCTTCCGTACTTCTTGTGCACTGCCTGACGGGAGACCTCCAGGCACATCGCGATCAGCTGCCAGGACAGTCCCGCTGCGCGGGCGCGTCGCACCGTGACTGCCTCGATCCGATCGAGTTCCGACCTCATGCGGTGGACGGCGCGCAGAGCGAGCACCGGATCATCCGATCCCGCGTCCCCCGCAAGCGTATGCAGTGTCCCGACGTCCATGCCGTCAACCGTAGTTGACGCCCAGGATTGGTGTCAATTCAGGTTGACACCAATGCGAGCCGACGAACCAGGGACAATAGCGGGATGGGCAAGGTGGTCGTCGTTGGTTCCCTCAATATCGATTCGGTGGTCACGGTCGACCGGCATCCGAAACCGGGGGAGACGCTGATCGGCGGCGACCTGCAGACCAGCTTCGGCG
>Ga0190267_10000073_pt1 | contig 19474 bp, 20 predicted proteins | sample Popmic239T_FD_140332 | JGI IMG/M metagenome (GOLD analysis project Ga0190267, IMG submission 140332) | Populus adjacent soil microbial communities from riparian zone of Oak Creek, Arizona, USA - 239 T | ecosystem: Environmental > Terrestrial > Soil > Riparian zone | place: USA: Arizona... | reverse complement strand
GGCGGCGGTCCGGGCGGCGGCCCAGGAGGTGGAGGTGGTGTGGGTGGGCACGGGGGCAGGGGCGAGAGAAGTGCCTTTGGCATGGGTGCGCCGCCGCTGGGCAAGGAGCTTGCCGACGAGGTGGCGACGGTGGCGGCGTGGCTCGACGCCAAAGCCGGTCGGGTGCGCCTCGTCGCGTGCGACGGGGAGCTGTGCTCGCCGTTGCCTCGGCTGCCCCGTTACGAGCCCAAGAAGGCGGCGCCGGGATCGATCGCGCCCGCTGCGCCGTTCTCGTCACGGTCCCTTGCGGTGTCCGAAACCGAGACGGCCACCGGCGACAACGCTGGCGCTACGGTGCCGACATGCTCCACGCCTTCGTCCTCATCGACGCCGAGCCTGCCCGCATCGCCGACCTGGCGTCGGAGCTGACCGAGGTCGAGGGAATCGCCGAGGTGTACTCGGTGGCCGGGCAGGACGCCGACATCGTCGCCATCGTGCGAGTCCGCCAGCACGACGACTTGGCCGAGGTGGTCACCCGTCGCATCGCCGAGAAGGACGGGATCCTCGCCACCCGGACCCTCGTGGCGTTCAAGGCCTACAGCAGGCACGACCTCGAAGCCATGTGGAACCTCGGCGCGGGCTAACCAGCCCGGCCCGACCGCCAGCCGCCGGCCGTCAGCCGTCAGCCGTCAGCCCGACACCGGCCGACCCCACGGCCCGACCAGCCGCCAGCCGCCGGTCGCCACCACGCCACCGCCCGACACCCCCGACCCGGCTTCTGGAGGACATGAGTACCGGAATCCGGTACCCATGTCCTCCAGATCGGTCCGGGCGGCGCGGTCGCAGGCTTTGGAGGACATAGCGAACCAATCTGGGTCGCTATGTCCTCCAGTCCGGGTGGGGGCCATCGCGCGGCCGGCTTTGGAGGACATAGGTACACCTATCCGGTTGCTATGTCCTCCAGCCCGCGTCGTGCGCCGGTCCCTGCCCCGACCCGCTCGTGCGCCCCCGGTTCTGGGCACCTTTTTTCGCTCATGCAGCAAGAAAGGTGCCCAAGAGCGACGGCAAGGCTCAGCACAGCCCCGAGCGAGCGGGGCAGGCACGGCACCCGGGGAAACCCGGCACCCGGGAAACCTGGCACCCGGCACACGCGGCTGCCGCCGCGAGAACCCGCTAGTCGCCGCGGCCGGTGCCGGTGCCTTCGCCCACGGGGTCGCTGCCCCCCGGCTGGCCGCCTGGCGCATCGGTCCTCGCCCCGTCGCCGCCGCTGTTGCGCGGCTCGGTGTCGCCGCTGTTGGCGTCGCTGTTGCTGCACGCGCCGCCGAGGGCCAGGGCAAGGGTCATGAGGAGGGCAGCCAGAGATCGTCGCATGACCACCCGTACCTACCCCTGCGCCGCGTCCTTCGACACCTCCACCAACCGCTCCAACACCCCGGCGGCCCGGCCCGAGTCCACCGAGTCGGCGGCCAGCTCCAGCCCGTCGACCAGGTCCGGCGCCAGGCCCGCCACCACCACCGCCGCCGCCGCGTTCAGCAGCACGATGTCGCGATGCGGCCCCTTCTCCCCGTCGAGCACCCGCCTGGCCAGCCCCGCATTGGTCACCGGGTCGCCGCCGCGCAGCACGTCCAGCGAGGCCTTCGGCAGCCCGAGCGAGACCGGGTCGACCACGAACGTGCGCACCGATCCGTCCTCCTCCAGCGACAGCACGGTCGAGGTGTCGGTCGTGGTCAGCTCGTCGAGCCCGTCGTGGCCGTACACCACCATCGCCCGCCGGGCCCCGTTGGCCGACAGCACGCCCACCACCTTCTCGGCCATCGCCGCGTCCGAGACCCCCACGACCTGCCGCAGCGGCCGAGCCGGGTTGGCCAGCGGCCCGAGGAAGTTGAACACCGTCGGCACGCCCAGCTCCCGGCGCGTCGGCACTGCATGCCGGGACGCGGCGTGATACCGGGGCGCGAAGCAGAACCCCATCCCAGCCTCAGCCACACAGCGCCCGACACCCGAAGGCCCCAGGTCGATCACCACGCCCAGCGCCTCCAAGACGTCGGCCGACCCCGCCGCCGACGACGCAGCCCGGTTCCCGTGCTTGCACACCCGCGCCCCCGCCCCGGCGGCGACGAACGCGCCGATCGTGGAGACGTTGATCGAATGGCTGCGGTCGCCGCCGGTCCCGCACGTGTCGATGAGCGACTCGACCGCGACGCCCGCAGGCAGGTCGACCCGCTCGGCGTGGTCGAGCATGGCCGTGACCATCCCGGTCATCTCCTCGACGGTCTCGCCCTTCATCCGCAGCCCCACGGCGAACGCGGCGATCTGGGCCGAGGTGGCGTTGCCTTCGAGGATGTCGCTCAGCGCGGCCGCGGCCTGCACTGACGTCAGCGACTCCATGCGCATCAGCCGGCCGATGACCGCCGGCCATCCTCCGAGTTCCTCCAGCGTGACGGCCATGCCGCCGGAGGCTAGACGAGCCCCCTGCTAGGCCGTCTTCCGCCGCTGGCGGATCATCCGCCGCCGCTCGCGCTCGGTCGCGCCGCCCCACACGCCGTCGCGCTCGCGGTTCGCGAGCGCATATTCCAGGCACGGCTTCTGGACCGGGCATTGTCCACAGATCGCCTTGGCTGCCTCGGCCTCCTCGTCGGAGGTCGGGTAGAAGACGTCAGGGTCGACTCCCCGGCAGCCCGCACGCTGCCGCCAGGACAAATTCAAAGAGACCACTTCCTTCTAACCGGGAAGGTTGCGTTCGAGCCGTACCCGGCCACTGCGGCTGATAATCGGACAAACAGAGCGGAATCTGTAATGCGGCCCCCCGGCGGCCCCCCGGCGGCCCCCCGCCAGCCGGCAGAGCAGCCCGCCGGCCCCCCGCCAGGCCCCCGCCACACCGGCCCTACGACGCCGGGATCGACGCCTTGTTCTTTTCGTACTTGGCCGCCTGGGCGGTCAGCACCTTGATGACCACGTCGTCTTTGACCGACACAGGCGGGGCCGACGCCGACACCTGGTAGAAGACGCCGTCGGGCATCAGCGCCGACGTCACCACCGTCTCGTTCGTGGCCCCAACCGCCGGCGGCACGACCAGCACCGCCCCCGGCGTCACGCCGATCTTCACCTCGGGGTGGGCGTTGGTCTTGGCCCCGCCGAACGTCGTCGCCACGCCCGATGCCGATTGCACGAACAGCCCGCCCGTCTGGGCGCTCTTGAACTTCACGGCCAGGATGTTCAGCACGTACCCGCCCTGGCCCACGACGACCAACTGGCTCTTGTTGGCGCCAACCGACGCCTCGCCCTGCTGGAGCAGGCCTTTGTACGCGTCGGACGGGTACACCTTGGCGATCCCGTCCAGCGTGAGCGGCCCCTGCGGCGGCGCCGGCGCGGCAGGCGTCCCTGCGTACGGCTGCGGCGCGGCGGACAGGCCCAGCGCCGCCTGCACCTCCGCGGCCGACAGGATCGTCCCGTCGAGCGCGACCGCCACCGCACTGTCGCTCTTCAGCGACGCCGTGGTCGAGGTGGTCGACGACGCCGTCGTGCTCGACGTCGTCGTGGTGTCGTCCGCCCCCTCGTCTCCGTCGTCACCGCAGGCCGCGAAGCCGAAGGCGAGACCGAGCGCGAGCAGAAGGGCAGGAAGTCGCAAGGATCGACGCATAACGCGGACCCTACCCCCGCAGGTCCTCCAATAACGCGCGCTTGGTCTCGTCGCCCAGATGGGCGCCCTCGGCGTAGTTCGCATGGTTGACCGCCAGCACGACCGGCTCGGAGGCGAACCGCTCCACCTGCGACGGCGTCAGCCGGAACCGCACGTAGTGGACCGACGCAGTGACGTCCTCGCGGGTCAACTGCTCGGCGTGCTGCTCCTCGACCTCGCACCGGACGACCTCGGCGCCCGCGCCCTCGCCCAACAACAGCTCCAGCGAGCGCTCGACCCCGACCAGCTTCGGCAGCCACTCCACGAGCTGGTCCTTCGACGTCAGCTCGATGAACAGGGTGGCCGACAGCTCGCCGGCGCCGGGGATCAACGGGTTGTAGGTGTCGAGCTCGGTCTGGATGGCGTCGTCGCTGAGCATGCGCTCGGCCCTGGCCATCTCCTGGATCTGAAAGCGGATCGTGTCGCGGTTCTCGAACACCATCGTCACGATCGGGCCGATCGACACCCGCCGCGCCTTCTTCAGCTCGATGATGCGGGCCCGGAACGCGTCCCGCTCGCGCTCGTACGCCCGCAGGTCGGCGATGTCGTCGAGGGTCAGCTTCGTCCCCATGCCCTGCCTCCTTCCTCTTCCTCGGCAATCCCGTAGGCGCGGGCCACCATCTGGATCGGGTGCATCGGCCGCTTGCCGGTCTCCTGCACGATCGCCCCGTTGGCCAGATGGCAGTCGCCGGTGACCACGTCGTTGCCCGCCTTCTCCACCGCGTCGGCCAACGGCTGGGCGACCTTGCGGGCCAGCTCGTAGTTCTCGGCCCGATAGCCCCACGTGCCGTCGATGCCCGAGCACTTGTTGACGAGGGTGATCTTGGTGCCGGTCAGCTTCATCAGGTCCCTGCTCTTGAGCCCGATGTTCTGGGCCTGCAGGTGGCACGCCACGTGGTACGTCACGTTCTCGGGCACGTCGCCTTCGAACTCGGTGTCCAGCGACGTGCCCTCGGCCCGGTGCAGGCGCACCAAGTACTCGGCGGCGTCGTAGGTGTTGGCCGCGACCAGCTCGGCATCGGCCTTGGCCTCATCCCCCACGTACTGCACGTAGTCCTTCTTCAGCACGTAGCCGCACGTCGGCTGCGGCACAACGACGTCCTTGCCCTGGCGCACGTCCTCGGCCAGCGCCTTCACGTTCTTCTCGGCGACCTTGACGAAGCCGTCGACGTCGCCCGCGTGCAGCAGCGGCGCCGCGCAGCACGACGTCGTCGTCGCCAGCGAGCACTCCACGCCGTTGCGCTCGTAGACCTTGACCAGGTCCTGGCCGATGTCGGGCTGCATGTACTCGACGAAGCAGGTCGGGAAGACCGCGGCGCGTGCCTGGCGGCGACCCGACAACGACGCCGTGCGCATTTTGAACCACGTCGTGAAGCGCTGCTTGGCATACGGCGGCAGCACCCGCTCCGACGCGATCCCGGCGACCTTCTCCACGACCTTGCGCACGGTCGGCATCGTCAGCGACTTGTTGGCGATCGGCGCCATCGTCCCCGAGGCGAGCTTGCCGAGCACGTCCGGCCTGCCCAGCGCGTGCTTGGCCGCCTTCTCGGGCAGCGAGTCCTCGCCCTTCTTCATACGCACGGCCTCGGCCCGCATGATCAGCCGGGGGAAGTCCAGATCCCACTCGTGCGGCGGGATGTACGGGCACTTCACGTAGCAGATCTTGCACTGGTAGCACTCGTCCACCACGTGGTCCTGCTCGGCGGGCGTCATCTGCTCGACGTCGCCGTCGTACTTGTCGGCGTAGTCGAACAGGGTGGGGAACGACGGGCAGAGGTTGAAGCACATGCGGCAGCCGTGGCACAGGTCGAAGACCCGGTTCAGCTCCCCCCGCATGTCGGCCTCGTCGTAGTAGGCGGGATGGCGGTGGTCGTACGTCGTCGTCATAGAAGGCCTCCATGCCTGGAGGGCGCGCTGCCCTCCAGGCGGTGGGAGATCAGGAGATGGACTCGAGGCCCTGGGTGAACCGGCCTGCGTGCGACTTCTCGGCCTTGGCCAGCGTCTCGAACCACTCGGCCACTTGGTCGAAGCCCTCGTCGCGGGCGGTCCGGGCGAAGCCCGGGTACATCTCGGTGTACTCGTAGGTCTCGCCCTCGATGGCCGACTTGAGGTTGTCCTCGGTCGGTCCCACCGGCACGCCGGTCACCGGGTCGCCCACCTCGGCGAGGTAGTCGAAGTGGCCGAACGCATGGCCGGTCTCGCCCTCGGCCACCGAGCGGAACAGCGCGGCCACGTCGGGATAGCCCTCCACGTCCGCCTTCTGGGCGAAGTAGAGGTACCGGCGGTTCGCCTGCGACTCCCCGGCGAACGCCTCTTTCAGGTTCTCCTCGGTCTTGGTGCCCTTCAGCTCAGCCATTGACTTCCTTCCTCTTCGGAACGGTCTCGTCTCGACACTCGTCACACACCCCGCGGAACACGACCTCCACGGCGTTGACTGCGAACCCCTGTGCTCTACCCCGTGGCACCGTCAACCCAGGGAAGTCCGCGTAGATGTCTCGGACTTTCCCACACCGCTCGCAGACCAGGTGATGGTGAGCGTCGGTGTTCGGGTCGAACCGGCTCGACCCGGTGCCGACGTCGAGCTGGTGGATCTCGCCCATCGCCTCCAGGTCGTTGAGCGTCTGGTAGACGGTGCGCAACGAGATCGTCGGCATCTGCTCCCTGGCCGCCGCGTACAGCGATTCGGCGGTGGGGTGGACGCCGTTGCCGTGCAGGAGGCCGAACAGCATCTGCCGTTGCGGCGTCACCTTGAGGCCTCGGCTTCGGAACAGCTCGGTGAGCTCGGCGGGGGTCTTCACAGCGGTGGCGACACTAGCACGCGTCGATTGCTAATCAACAACGATTGCTGACTAGCTGCCAAAACGTTGGTGTTACAGGGCACTTGTAGAGTGCCCGCCACCATGACAAGCACTGACGAAGACGTCGCTGCGGGCGTCAGCCACAGGGGACGCAACATCATCTCGATGCTTGTGGCGTTCGCGGCCACGACGCCGGGCCTCTACCTCCGGCTGACCGACACCCACATCGAGCCCGAGCTGGCCGCGCTCCTGTACGGCCTGGCCATCGTCGGGTCCGCCTTCCTCCTGTCGTGGGCGGCCGAAGTCGCCCAGCTCGACATCTCCGCCGGCCTCGCCATCGCGGTGCTGGCGTTCATCGCGGTGCTGCCCGAATACGCGGTCGACTTGGTGTTCGCCCGCAAGGGAGGCAACGCGTTCGAGCAGTTCGGCGCGTCCTGTCAGTCGCCGGCCGACGCCGCCGCGGACCTCGAATCCTCGTGTTCGCTGGCCTTGGCCAACATGACCGGCGCCAACCGGCTGCTGATCGGCCTCGGGTGGACCCTCGTCGTGTTCATCGCCTACTGGCGGTTCAAGGGCAAGGGCATTCGCAACGAGGGCGTCACGCTGGAGCGGTCGCACTCGGTCGAGCTCTCGTACCTCGCCGTCGCCACGATCTACTCGCTGACCCTGCCGCTGAAGCGCTCGATCACGCTGTTCGACGCCGCCATCCTCGTGTCAATCTTCGTCGCCTACACGATCCGGATCTCGCGGGCGCCTGCCGAGGAGCCGCACCTGGTCGGCCCGGCCACGTTGCTGGCCCGCTTGCGAACAGGCCAGCGGCGAACGGCGGTGATCCTGTTCTTCCTCTTCGCGGCGACGGTGATCCTGCTGTGCGCCGAGCACTTCGCCGAGGCCCTGGTCGAGACCGGCGAGTCGTTCAACATCTCCGAGTTCCTGCTCGTGCAGTGGCTGGCGCCCCTGGCGTCGGAGGCGCCCGAGCTCTTGGTGGCGGGCCTGTTCGCCTGGCGCCTCAACACCAATGCGGGCCTCGGCACGCTGGTGTCGTCAAAGGTCAACCAGTGGACGCTGCTGGTCGGCACCCTGCCCATCGCGTTCGCGCTGTCGGCCGGGTCGCTGCACGGCCTGCCCATCGTCTCGACGCAGCGGGAGGAGCTGTTCCTCACCGCCGGGCAGTCGGTGTTCGCGGTGGCGATCCTGATCAACCTGACGATGTCGAACAAAGAGGCGCTCGTGCTGTTCACGCTGTTCTGGGCGCAGTTCATCATCGGGGCGGTGGTGCCTGAAGACCTGCACGCGGCCGAGCGGATCGGCGTGGGCGTGATCTACCTCGTGCTCGGGGCGTACCTGATCGTCAGGCAGGTCCCGCGGCTCAAGCGGCTCTTGCGGGACGGCTTCCGGGTGCCGTACTCGGAACTGGCGGTCGACGAGGGGCCCGCGCACTGATGACCGCGCTCGCCTTCGACCGGACGGCGGCCCTCGCCCGTATGGCGGACGAGGAGTTCGACGTGCTCGTCGTCGGCGGCGGCATCACCGGGGCGGGGGTCGCGCTCGACGCCGCCGCGCGCGGCCTGCGCACCGCGCTGGTCGAGCGGGCCGACTTCGCGTCGGGCACGTCCTCGAAGTCCTCGAAGCTGGTCCACGGCGGGCTGCGGTACCTCCAGCAGAAGGAGTTCGTCCTCGTCTACGAGAACCTGGCCGAGCGCCAGCGGCTGCTCGACAACGCACCGCACCTGGTCTCGGTCCTGCCCTTCCTGATCCCCCTGTTCGGGAAGGACGGCGTCGTCAACAAGACGGTGGCCAAGGCGTACGCCACCGCCCTCTGGCTGTACGACCTCACCGGGGGCATCCGCATCGGCCGGCGGCACAAGCGGATCTCGATCGACGAGGCCATGGCCCACGTGCCCACGCTGAAGCGGGACCGGCTGGCCGCCGCGTTCCTCTACTACGACGCCAGGGCCGACGACGCCCGGCTGACGCTGACGATCCTGCGGACCGCGGTGTTGGACTTCGGCGCCGTGGCGGCGAACTACTCGCCGGTCGTCGCTATGCTGAAAGAGGGCGACCACGTCCGGGGCGCCCGCCTGGCCGACGGCACCGAGGTGCGGGCGTCGGTCGTGGTGAACGCGGCGGGCGTGTGGGCCGACGAGGTGCGGGCGCTCGACGAGGGCGCCCACCCCAACTCGCTGCGGCCGGCCAAGGGCATCCACATCACGGTGCCGTGGGAGAAGGTGCAGTGCGACATCGCCGCCGTCGTGCCGGTGCCGAAGGACCGCCGCTCGATCTTCGTGGTGCCGTGGGGCGACCGGGTCTACCTGGGCACCACGGACACCGACTACACCGGCTCGCTCGACCGCCCCGAGTGCACCGGCGAAGACGTGCGGTACGTGCTGGACGCCATCAACGCGTCGATCGACCAGACGATCACCGAGGCGGACGTGCTCGGCACGTGGGCGGGGCTGCGGCCGCTGGTCGCCCATGCCGGGTCCGAGCGCACGGCGGACCTGTCCCGGCGCCACGCAGTGGCCACGTCGAAGTCCGGCGTGGTGAGCGTGACCGGCGGGAAGCTGACGACCTACCGCAAGATGGCGGCCGACACCGTCGACGAGGTGTTGCGGGCGCTGGGCAAGGCGCCGTCGGTCGTGCGCCGCTCCCCCACCAAGAAGCTCCGCCTGCGCGGCGCCGATGGGTACGAGCGCATCGAGGACGAGCATCTGCGGTCGCGCTACGGGTCCGAGGCGCGGGTCCTCGAAGCCATGGTGGCGGCCGACCCGTCGCTGAACGAGCCGTTGGTCCCTGGCCTGCCGTACCGCCGGGCCGAAGGCGTGTACGCGGCGCGCTACGAGATGGCCCACACGCTTGAAGACGTCTTGTCGAGGCGGACGCGGGCCCTCCTGCTGGCGCGGGAGGCATCGGCGGCGGCGGCGGCCGACGTGGCCGCGTTGATCGGGCCCGAGTTGGGCTGGGACGAGGCCGAGCGGGCGGCGCAGGTCGCCGCCTTCGTGGAGCTGGCCGAACGCGAGCGGGCGGCAGCCGAGTTGCCCCCGGTGGGGGTGCAGGCATGACTGCGGGGGCGGGCGGGATGAAGGCGCGGCGGGGCGAGCCCACGCCGCCGATCGCACTGCCCGACAGCGGCGTGCGGGGCCGGTTCGGCAGCGGCGGCGTCCCCGACGGCTTCGACGATGTGCTGCGGGGCGTGTGCGCGTCGGTGGCCGAGGGCGACGCCGAGCACGGGCGGGACTGGTGGCCCCTGGCGATGACGTGGGCGGCAGGCGGCGAGGTCCCCGCGCTGCCAGGGCTGGTCGCTCGGCCCACGTCGGCCCACGAGGTCGCCGAGGTGCTCCGGCTCTGCACCGAGCGGCAGGTGCCGGTCACCGCGATGGCTGGCCGCAGCGGCGTGTGCGGCGCGTCGGTGCCGGTCTTCGGCGGCGTGGCGCTGGACCTGTGCGGGCTGGAGGGCATCGTCGGCGTGGACAACGAGTCGCTGCTGCTCGACGTCCGGGCGGGCACCTTCGGCGACGTGCTAGAGGACCGCCTGCGCAGCGAGGAGTACCGGGTGACGCTCGGGCACTGGCCGCAGTCGATGGCGCTGTCGACCGTCGGCGGCTGGCTGGCGTGCCGGTCCGCGGGCCAGTACTCCACGCGCTACGGGAAGATCGAGGACATGGTGGTCGGCCTGGAGGTGGCCTTGGCCGACGGGCGGCTGGTGCGCTTCGGCGGACGGGCGCCGCGGTCGGCCGCGGGTCCGGACCTCGTGCAACTGTTCGTCGGCAGCGAGGGCACGCTGGGCGTCATCACCGAGGCCCGTCTGCGGGTGCACCCGCTGGCCCCGGCCGAGCGCCGCTGCGCGTACTCGTTCCCCTCCTTCGAGGCCGGTCTCGACGCCTGTCGCCGCATCCTCCGGAGGGGGGCGACGCCTGCGGTGCTGCGGCTCTATGACCACCGCGAGTCGAAGCGGAACTTCGACCTCGACGACCGCCATGCGCTGATCGTGCTCGACGAGGGCGACGAGTCGATCGTCGAGGCAGTCATGGGCGTCGTGGCCGAGGAGTGCCGCAACGGCGTGCGCGAGGACGAGGCGCTGGTCCAGCGGTGGGTCGAGCACCGCAACGACGTGTCCGGCCTCGAAGTGGCGATCACGCAAGGCATCGTCGTGGACACGTGCGAGATCGCGGCGCCGTGGTCGGCCCTGCCCCGCATCTACGCCGAGGCCATCGAGGCCGTGAAGGCGGTGGACGGCTCGTGGGTGGTGTCGGCCCACCAGTCCCACGCCTATACCGACGGGGCCTGCCTGTACTTCACGTTCGCGGGCCAGCGCGAGGACGGCGACGCCTTCTACCGGGACGTCTGGGACGCGGTCACCCGCGTCACGCTGGGCGCAGGCGGGGCGCTGAGCCACCACCACGGCGTTGGGCTGAACCGGGGCCGCTTCATGCGAGAGGCGCTCGGCCCTGCGTTCGACGTGCTGGCGTCGGTGAAGGCCGCCCTCGACCCGGCCGGCGTGCTCAACCCCGGCAAGCTCGGCCTGCCGTCGCCGTTCGGGGAGGCGCCGTGGCAGTGATGGCGACGCTCGACAAGCGAGCCGTCTTCGAGGGCGCCGCCCTGGCCCTGGCCGTCACGCTCCCGCCAGTGGTGCTCGTGCGCATCCTCCACGGCGACGACATGCAGGGCGAGGAGTCGAACCTCTGGTTCATCGCCGTGCTGGCCGTGTTCGCGGGCTTCACCCTGGGCGGGCACCGGGCGGCCAAGCGCCGGCCCCGGGAGGGCTACAGCAACGCGGCGGCCGCGTCGGCGCTGGCCTTCGTCCTGATCCTCGTGTACTCGGTGCTGCGGCGCGGCCTGAGCGGCGACGACCTCGGCCTGACGTTCGCGGTGAGCATGGCGCTGCTCGGCTCAATCACGGTGTCGCTCGGCGTGCTGGGCGGCTGGATCGCGGTGCGCATGGCCCAGCGGAGGAGCCAGTGAGCATCCTCGTCGTGGACGTCGGCACCAGCGGGGTGCGGGCCGCGGTCGTGCGGCCGGACGCCGCTGTCGAGCACGTCCACTACCGCGAGGTGCTGCCGTCGTCGCCCGCGCCGAGCTTCGTGGAGTTCGACGGCGGCCGGTTGGCCGAGGCCGTGCTGGAGGTGGCCCAGGCCGCGCTGGCCGACGGCGGGCCGGTGCAGGCGGTCGGCATCGCCAACCAGCGGGCGTCCACGCTGGTGTGGGACCGGGCCACCGGCGAGCCGATCGCCAACGGGATCGGCTGGCAGGACCTGCGCACGGTCGGCATGTGCCTGATGCTGCAGGGCCAGGGGATCAGGCTGGCGCCGAACGCGTCGGCCACGAAGGTCGCCGCCCTGCTCGACATCTACGACCCCGGCCGCGAGCGGGACCTGTGCTTCGGCACCGTCGACACGTGGGTCGCGTGGGTGCTCTCGGAGGGCACCGCGCACGTCACCGACGCGACCAACGCCGCCGTCACCGGGCTCGTCCACGGCGACGCGTCGGGCTGGGCCGCGCACATCCTGGAGGCGCTGCGGGTGCCCGAGGCGATGCTGCCCGCCATCGTGGACTCGTCCGGCGTGGTCGGCGAGGCGGTCGCGCTGCCCGGCTCGCCGCCGATCGCGGGGATCGCGGGCGACCAGCAGGCGTCGCTCGTGGGGCAGGGCTGCACCCGGCCTGGGCTGGCCAAGATCACCTTCGGCACCGGCGGCATGCTCGACCTGTGCGTCGGGGACCGCCCCTCGTTCGACACCCGCGGCGAGGGCGGGTGCTTCCCCATCGTGGCGTGGCGGCGCGGCGGCCATGACACCTGGGGCATCGAGGCGGTGATGCTGTCGGCGGGCTCCTGCGTGGAGTGGCTGCGCGACGACATGGGGCTGCTCGCGTCGGCGGCCGAGTCGGAGGCGGTGGCCGCGCAGTGCGACACCACCGGCGACGTCTGGTTCGTGCCCGCCCTGCTCGGCCTCGGCACGCCGCACTGGGACTTCGGGGCCAGGGGCACGCTGCTCGGGCTGACCAGGGGCACCGGCCGCCCCGAGGTGGTGCGGGCGGTCCTCGAGGGTGTGGCCAATCGGGGCGCCGACCTGGTCGCGTCTGCGGAGGAGGACGGCGGCGTGCAGATCGAGTCGCTGCGGGTCGACGGCGGCATGACCGCCAACAGCGTGTTCGTCCAGGCGCTGGCCGACGCCGCAGGCCGCCCGGTCGAGGTGTCGCCGGTGCTCGAGGCGACCACGCTCGGGGCCGCCTACCTCGCCGGCATGGCGGTGGGCGTGTGGTCGGGCGAGGACGAGGTCGCCGAGTCGTGGCGGCCGAAGACCGTCGTCGAGCCGCAGAAGAAGGTCGACCGGGACCGCTGGCGGGAGGCCGTCGACCGGGCCCGCCAGACCGTGCCCGAGCTCAGCGCGCTCGACTTCTAGACCGGCGGCGCGCCGGGGGCTGGCGGCGGCGGCGGGTCCACCGTTCCTGCTACAGGGTCGGCGTACCCTCCCCCTCAGTGCTCGCCCCGTCACTTCCCCTCTACGGGCTCGACATCGAGACCGACACGTCCTGCGGCGGCCTCGACCCGCGCGCAGGCGGCATCGTGGCCGCCGCCCTCGCCACCGCGGACGGGCCGCTGGTGTTCGCCGGGCCGGAACCGCAGCTCTTGGCCGCCCTCGACGCCGCGTTGGCCTCGATGGCGCCTGGGGTCGTGGTCACCTGGCACGGGGCCGGCTTCGACCTGCCCTTCCTGGCCGACCGGGCCGAGCACTGCGGCGTGCCCCTCAGGCTGGCGTTGACCCTCGACCCCGGCATCGACGTGCGCTGCCCGCTGGCCGGCCACGACGGCGCCTACCGGGCCTCGTGGGGCGCCCACACCCACCTCGACGCCTACCAGCTCTGGCGGGACGTCGGGCGGGCGCTGCTGCCGAGCTGCTCGTTGAAGTTCATGGCCCGCTTCTTCGGCCTGGCCGCCGTCGAGGTCGACCGGGCCCGCATCCACGAGCTCGACGAGGCCACGCTGGCGGCGTACGTGGCCAGCGACGCCGACCTCGCCCGCCGGCTGGCCGCCCTGCGCTGGCACGCCGCCCCCCGCTTCCTCGACTGCGACCACACGCCGGCGTTCGCGTGATCCGGCGGGTCTCCATCGACGATCTGTTCCGGATGCCCCGCCCCGCGGACCTGTCTGGGTGCCATTCGCAACCGCCTGGGTCGTCAACGGCACCCAAACGCCGGCCGGCCCGCGCCGCGCCCGCGACCCGTCTGGGTGCCGTCCTGTCGGCCCGCCCGACGCAACGGCACCCAGACAGGTCGGCGCACAAACCCCAGCCCGGCGATCAGCCCCCGTAGCGGGCGAGCAGCCGCGCCGCCACGTCGGCGCCCACGGTGCGCCACTCCTCCGGCGCCTCCACCCGCCCCTCCGGCCCGACCCGGAGCAGCAACCGCTCCAGCCACGGCACGCCGGTGACCCCGAGGGTGACCCGCACCCCGCCGGAGCCGTCGTCCAACGGCTCGACCGACTCGGTCGGGTACGTCTCGACCACCCACCGGGCCGACGCGGGCAGCCGCAGCGTCACCATCGGCAGGTCCGGCCCCAGTCGCAGCCCGGCATCCACGGCCGGATACCCGGCCCGGTCGAACGTCGTCCCCGTCGGCCGCAGCGACCGCACCCGGTCCACCCGGAACGTCAACACCCCCGAGGCCCGGTGGCACCACGCGGCCACGTACCAGTGGCCCCGGTCGGCGAAGACCACGAGCGGGTCGATCTCCCTGCTCGTCACCTCGTCTCGAGACGCCGAGTAGTACTCGATCTCCACCCGCTCGTCGGCCTCGACCGCCGCCCGCAACTCGACGAGCCGCGCCGGCGCGTCGAGCTCGACCGCCACCGAGCCGCCACCGCCGCCACCACCGCCCACGACCCGCTCCAACGTGCCCAACGCGCTGGCCAGCGGCCCGGCCTCGTCTGAGCCAGGCACGGCCAGCAGCGCCCTCCCCGCAGCCAAGATGGCAAAGCCGTCCGCCGCGGTCAGCCGCAACGGCCGGCGGAAGTACGCAGGCACGTTGGCCGTCACCCCGTCGTCGTCGATCACCAGCTCGATCAATTGGTCAGGCGAGTACGGCGGCAGCCCGCAGCACGCCGCCAAGAGCAGCTCGTCCTCCACCGTCGCCACGTCCATCCCGAACCGCTCGGCGATCTCCTCGAACGTCGCCGTGCCCCTGGCCGCCAGCCACGGGATGATCGCCAGGAGCCGCCGCAGCCGCTCCCCCGGATTCGCCTTCGGACTCACGACGCCGCCATCGCCCGCAGCCACTCGACGATGTCCGCCCGGGCCGCTGCCGGCGCCAGCACCTCGGCGTGGTCCCGCATCCCGAGCACCCACGACCGCAGCCCGGCCCGGTTCGTCACGTCGACGCCGACCACCACCGACCCGTCCGCCCGCCGCTCCTCGACCGCCTCCAGCCCTAGCTCGCCCACCACCTTGTCGGCCAGCACCGCGTCGACCAGCACCGACACCCGCTCGACCTCGCCCTCGCCGATCCGGAACGGCTGCCCAGCCAGCGCCGCCGCCGGGTCGAACCCCTCAGGCCGCTCGAACGCCCCTGCCTCGCCGACCGCGACCCGCCCCTCGATCCGGTCGGCCCGGAACCGGCGCAGCTCGCCCCGGTCGTGGTCGAACCCGACGACGTACCAGAAGCCGTCCCGGAACAGCAGCCCATACGGGTCCAACGACCGCCCGGCGCCCCCGTACGAGAACCGCACAGTCGCCCGACGCCGCCACCCCTCGAACAACTGCGGCAGCGCCTCCACCGAAGGCAGGGCGGCCAATGGCGGCACGTCGGCGCCCGACACGTCGCCCAGCTTCCAACTGGCCTCGGTCCCCCAGCCCGCCTCCAGGGGCACGGCGGCCAGCGCCAGGCGCAGCGCGACCAGCTCATCATCGTCTAAGTCCAGGTCAGGCAGGTAGTACTCGGCCGGGTCGATGCGGTACCCGACCCGTCCGCCCTCGCCCTCCAGCATCACCGCCTCGACCGGGATGCCCTCCTCCCGCAGCACCCGCTTGTCCCGCTCGAACGCCTGCCTGCGGGCCTCGTCGCCAGCCGGGTAGCCCGACTCCGCCTCGAGCTCGATGGCGATCTCGTCGAGCGTGAGCGGGCGCGGCGCGTTGAGCAGCAGGGCAACCAGGTTCGTGAGCCGTGCGAGGCGGTCCGCCATCGGCCGACAGCATCGCGGACCGCCCGAGGGTCCGCGTTGTTGTTACACCCCCTCGGTACCGTCCCCATCGTGGTCAGATTCCTCCACACGGCCGATCTCCAACTGGGGATGAGCAGGCGGTTCCTCGCTCCCGAGGCGCAGGCCCGCTTCACCCAGGCGCGCATCGAGGTCGTCCGCGTGCTGGGCCGTCTGGCCGCCGCCGAGGACTGCGAGTTCATCGTGGTCTGCGGGGACGTGTTCGAGGCCAACCAGGTGGACCGCCAAGTGGTCGGGCGAGCCGTCGAGGCCTTCGCAGACGTGCCTGTCCCCGTGTTCCTGCTCCCCGGCAACCACGACCCGCTCGATGCGGCCAGCCTCTTCGACGCGGTCGACCTCCCCGCCCACGTCACCGTGCTGCGCACACCCGGCCTGCACGTCGTGCGCCCCGGCGTGGAGCTCGTCGCCGCCCCCTGGACGTCGAAACGCCCGCTCGTCGACCTCCTGGGCGCCGCCGTGCGCAGCCTGCCCCCGCCCGAACCGGGGGTCGTGCGCATCGCGGTCGGCCACGGCGTCGTGGACACGCTGTCGCCGGACAGGGACAACCCTGCCGTCATCTCCGTCGAGGGGCTCGCCAGCGTGCACTACGCCGCCCTCGGCGACCGCCACTCCACCACGGCCGTGACGCCTCGCGTCTGGTACTCGGGCGCGCCCGAGGCCACGGACTTCGACGAGCTCGATCCCGGCAACGTGCTCGTCGTCTCGGTCGACGCCGCCGCCGACGCCCCGCCCGTCGTGACCCCGCACCACGTCGGGCGGTGGCGCTTCGTGCGCCGGCCCTTCCCTGTCGACAGCGCCGAGGACATCGCGGCCGTGCTGGGGTGGCTCGCCTCCGTGCCGGACAAGGCGGACACCGTCGTCCGGCTCGACCTCTCGGGCGCCCTCAGCCTGGCCGACCGGGCCCGGCTGGACAGCGCCTTGGAGGACGCCCGCCCGCTGTTCGGGGCGCTCGACGTCTGGGGCCTGGAGCACGTCGTCGTCCTGCCCGACGATGCCGACCTCTCCGAGCTGCACCTGTCCGGCTTCGGCCTCGCCGCGCTTGAGGAGCTGGAGCAGGCCGGGCTGGCCGGCGACGAGGAGGCGCGGGACGCGCTGTCGCTGCTGTACCGACTGGCAAAGGGGGCCGCATGAGGATCCTGCGCATTCGCCTGCGGAACTACCGCGGCGTCGTGGACCACGAGGTCGTCATCCCGGAGACCGGCGTCACCGTCGTCGAGGGCGACAACGAGATCGGCAAGTCGAGCCTGGCCGAGGCGCTGGACGTGCTGTTCGACTTCCCGGACTCCAGCACCAACAAGGTCGTCAAGGCGATCAAGCCGGTGCACCGGGACGTGGGCAGCGAGATCGAGGTCGACGTCGCCGCGGGCCCGTACCGGTTCACCTACATGAAGCGGTTCCACCGCGAGAAGGCCACCACGCTGATGGTGCACGAGCCCCGCCGTGAGCAGCACACCGGCAGGGAGGCCCATGAGCGGGTGCAGGCGATCCTCGCCGAGGCGGTCGACATGCCGCTGTGGCGGGCCCTGCGGCTGCACCAGGGCGTCCGTCCCGACCAGGCCGACCTGTCCGAGCAGACCTCGCTCGCGGCCGCCCTGGACGCGGCCTCGGCAGGCGCGCTGGCCGGGGACCGCGAGGCGACGCTGGTCGAGCTGGCCAAGGCGGAGTTCGACAAGTTCTTCACGCCGGGGCGCAAGCTCAAGGCCGAGGTCGTCGAGTTGCAGCGGGCCGAGCAGGCAGTGGAGGCGAGGGCGGACGACCTGCGCCGCCGGCTGGCCGACCTGGACCACGACGTCGAGCACGCCGCCGACCTCGTCCGGCGCATCGACTCGCTGGCGGGCGACGTGCGCGAGCAGCGCGAGCGCGTCGCCGCGTACGAACAGCAGTGGCGGGCGGTGGACTCGCTGTTGCAGTCGCTGGAGACGGCCAAGGCGAAGGCCCAGGCTGCCGCCGCCGAGCACGCCTCGGCGGTGGAGGACATGGCGCGGCGCCAGGCCTTGGTCGGCGCGGTCGAGCGGACCGAGCGCAAGCACCGCGAGCTGGCCCTGGAGTTCGAGGCCCGCCAGCCCGCGCTGAAGTCGGCCGCTGCTGCCTTGGCCGAGGTCGACGGCCGCCTGGCCGGCGCCACGGCGCGGGGGCGGTCGGCCCAAGAGGCGCTGGCCGCGGCCCAGAAGGACTTCGACGTGGCCAGGGACGCCTTGGACCTGGCCACCCTGTCGGAGCGTCTGGAGCGGGTCGAGGCGGCCCAGACGGCGCTGGCCGGGCTGGAGGCGTTGTTGGCCGAGAACCCGGTCGGCCCCGAGGAGCTGGAGGCCATTGAGGACGCCCACGTGGCGGTCGTGCAGGAGCGGGCCCGGGTGGAGGTCGAAGGTCCGGTCGTCGAGGTCGAGGCCCTGGGTGCGGTGGACGTGCGGGTCGGCGAGCAGGTCAGGTCGCTGGCCGCGGGAGAGGTCGCCTTGGGCCGGTCGGTGGAGATCCCCGGCGTGGCGCGGGTGTCGGTGCGAGGCAGCGGGGAGGCCTCGGCCCAGGCTGCCGCGCTGGAGGCCGCCGAGCAGCAGTTGGGGGCGTTGTGCGCCGCGGCGGGCGTGGCCGACGTGGTCGAGGCGAGGGCCACCGCGGCCCGCCGGCGCCAGGCTGCCTACGAGCGCGAGAGCCTGACCGACCGCATGCACGCGGACCTGCGGGACCTCACGCCCGAGCGGCTGGCCCGCAAGGTGCAGGGGCTGCGCATCCGCCTGGCCGAGCATGCGGCCGAGCCGCTGGACTTCGACGTCGCCCGCCGCCGCCAGCAGGAGGCCGAGGACGAGGCGCGGGCCGCGCTAGAGGTCCTCGGCGAGGTGAACGCGGAGGTGTCGGTGCGGCGCAAGGCGCTGGAGCGGCTCCAGAACGACGCTGAGAGCGCGGCGCGCGAGGTCGAGCTGGCCCGCAGGCAGGTCGAGTCGGCGAGGGAGGACCTGGAGGCGGCGCGTGGGCGGGTGCCCGACGGCGTGCTGGCAGGCCGGGTCGAGACCGCCGCTGCCAGGGTGGCCGAGACCGAGGCCGCACTGGCCAAGGCGACCGCGGCCGCCGACAAGGCCAGGCCTGACGACCTCAAGGCCACCCTCGACAACGCCAAGGCCGTGCTCGACAAGCTCGAAGGCGAGCGGAGCGGTGCCCAGATCGAGTTGGTGCAGGTGCGCCAGCGGCTGTCGCTGTGGGGGGAAGAGGGGCTGCACGACCGGTTGGCCGAGGCCGAGGCGGAGGTGGAGCACCGACGTCGGGAGCGGGCCTCGACCGAGCGGCGGGCCGCCGCGGCCCGGCGGCTGTTCGAGACGCTGGAGCGGTGCCGGGGCCAGGCCAGGCGGGCGTACGTGGCCCCGCTGAAGGCCAAGATCGACAACTTCGGCCGCATCGTGTTCGGCGAGGACTTCTCGGTCGAGGTGGGCGAGGACCTGCGCATCCTCCGCCGCACCCTGAACGGGGTGACCGTGGACTTCGAGCACCTGAGCACCGGGGCGCGCGAGCAGTTGTGCGTGATCAGCAGGCTGGCCTGCGCGTCGATCGTGGCGTCGGACGGCGGGGTGCCGGTGATCCTGGACGACGCGCTCGGGTGGTCGGACACGAAGCGTCTGGAGCGGCTCGGCGCGGTGCTGTCAGTGGCCGGCCAGGACGCCCAGGTGCTGGTGCTGACGTGCGTGCCGGAGCGGTACCGCCACGTCGGTGCCGCCAACGTGGTCCGCCTCACCCGCCCCGCCGCCTAATGGGGATCGACCAGCGCACCTGACAACCGGGTGAAGCTGGCGCTGAGCCACCGGTAGGTGAGCACTGACGTCC
>Ga0190267_10000072_pt1 | contig 19573 bp, 20 predicted proteins | sample Popmic239T_FD_140332 | JGI IMG/M metagenome (GOLD analysis project Ga0190267, IMG submission 140332) | Populus adjacent soil microbial communities from riparian zone of Oak Creek, Arizona, USA - 239 T | ecosystem: Environmental > Terrestrial > Soil > Riparian zone | place: USA: Arizona... | reverse complement strand
GCCCCGCGGGTGCTGGCCCTGCACGGCTGGCGGCGCACGTCGTCAGATTTCGACAAGGTCTTGGCCGGCCTGCCCGTCGGCGCCATCGCCCTCGACCTGCCCGGCTTCGGGGCGTCGCCGGAGCCGCCCGCGGCGTGGGGCACGGAGGAGTACGCCAAGGCGGTGGCCGCGGTGCTCCCCGAGTTCGACGGGCCGGTCGTCGTGCTCGGCCACTCGTTCGGCGGGCGGGTGGCGGTCCGGCTGGCCGCCGCGCAGCCCCAGTCGGTGCGGGGCCTCGTGCTGACCGGGGTGCCGCTGATCCGACGGGCGCCTTCGGGCAAGCCGGCGCTGTCGTTCCGGGCCGCCCGGTGGCTCAATCGGCGGGGCCTGCTCCCCGACGAGCGGATGGAGGCGCTGCGGCGCAAGCACGGGTCGCCCGACTACCGCGCCGCCGCCGGGGTCATGCGGGACGTGTTCGTGCGGGTGGTCAACGAGAGCTACGAAGACGACCTGCGCTCGCTGGCCTGCCCGGTGGAGCTGGTGTGGGGGGACGACGACGCCGACGCGCCGCTGGCGGTCGCGCAGCAGGCTGAGAAGTTGGTGTCGTCGGCGACATTGACCGTGCTGCCGGGTGCCGGCCACTTGACGCCGTTGACCGCGCCCGACGCGTTGCGGTCCGCGGTGGAGGGGCTGCTGTGAGCATCGTCGTCGTCCTGGTCGCCCTCGCATCGATCGCGGTGAGCGGGCTGCGGTGGCTGCGGGTCGCCCAGCGCGAGCACTACCTGCCCGGCATGGTGTCGACGTTCGCGTGGCGATGGTGGTCGCTCGGCCCGAACGCGATCCTGCTGCTGGCGTGGGTGTTGGGCGTCGGGCTGGCCGCCACCGGCCGCCCCCTGCCAGGCCTGTTCGGCGCCGCCGCCGTCGTGGTGGGTCCGTTCGGCTTGAGCATCAACGGGCGCACTGCCGCGCTGGCATGGACGCGCCGCATGAAGACGGTGGCCGCGGTATGGGCGGGCCTCCATCTCCTCGCGCTGCTGATCGGCTGGGCCCTCGGCGTCGGCGCGGTGATGGCGGTGCTGACCGCGGGCCTGGTACCGCTGTTCGTGGATGCCGCCTTGGCGGTGCTGGCGCCGATCGAGCGGCGGCTGGGCGAGCCGTGGGTCGACAAGGCCAAGTCGCGGCTGGCCCAGGTCCGCCCGACCGTCATCGCCATCACCGGCTCGTACGGCAAGACGTCGACCAAGGGATACGTGGCCGCGCTGGTCGCCGGCTCCAAGCAGGTCGTGCCGACGCCGCGCAGCTTCAACAACCGGGCCGGGCTGGCCCGCGCCGTGAACGAGTCGCTGGTGCCCGGCACCGAGGTCTTCGTCGCCGAGATGGGCACCTACGGGCCGGGCGAGATCGCCGAGCTGTGCTCCTGGTGCCCGCCCGACGTGGCCGTGATCACCGCCATCGGCCCGGTCCACTTGGAGCGCATGGGGTCGGAGGAGAACATCACGAAGGCCAAGGCCGAGATCCTCGACCGGGCGCGCGTCGCGGTGCTCAACGTCGACTCGCCGCACCTCGCCGCGCTGCGGCATGCGAACGTCGTGCGCTGCTCGGGCCGCGACGAGACGGCCGACGTCTATGTGGCCGACGGGTCGGTGCGCGTGCGGGGCTCGGTGATCGGCTCGGTGGACCCGTCGCTGCCGCCGACCAACGTGGCCTGCGCGGTGGCCGCGGCGTTGGAGGTCGGCGTGCCGGTCGAGGCGGTCGCGGCGCGCCTCGGGGAGTTGGCGCCCGCCGACCACCGGCTGACCGTGTCGACCGGCAGCGGCGGCTTCACGATCATCGACGACACCTACAACGCCAACCCGGCCGGCGCCGCCGCCGCCCTGGAGGCGCTGGCCCGCAACGCCACCGACGGCGGCAAGCGGGTCGTCGTCACCCCCGGCATGGTCGAGCTCGGGCCGCGGCAGTTCGACGAGAACCGCACGTTCGCCATGAACGCGTCCCGGGCGGTCACCCACGTCATCGTGGTCGGCTACACCAACCGGCGCGCCTTGCTGGAGGGCGCCGCCCTCGGCACCGCGCAGGTGATTGCAGTGGAGACGCGCGAGCACGCCGTCGAGTGGGTGAAGGCCAACCTGGCGCCGGGCGACGTCGTGCTCTACGAGAACGACCTGCCGGACCACTTCCCGTGATCGACGCCGCCTTTGTGCGCCGGCGTGCTGTCCGAACTTTGAACGCTGACGCGCGCATAGCGAGGGTCAGCGTTCAAAGAATGGCGAAGGGGCGGCCCTAAAGTCGAGGGGTGCCTCTGCCTGCTGTGATCTTCGGTGGCCCGTCGCCCGAGCACGACGTCAGCATCCTCACCGGCCTCCAGGCCGCCCGCGCCCTGCGCAACGTGATCGCGCTGTACTGGGCCAAGAACGGCGACTTCTTCGAGGTCGACCCCGGCCTTGAGGGCAAGGACTTCCTCGACGGCGTGCCCCGCAAGTCGCCGCAGGTGCAATTGGTCGCCAACGAGGGCTTCGTCAAGAAGAAGCGGCTCGACATCGGCGCTGTCGTCAACTGCTGCCACGGCGGCCCCGGCGAGGACGGCACGCTGCAGGCCGCCCTCGACTTGGCCGGCGTCCGCTACACCGGCCCCAACGTGCCTGCGGCCACGATCGGCATGGACAAGCTCGCCTTCGGCAACGTGATGCAGGCGGCCGGCCTCCCGTCGCTTCCCCGCATCAGCCTGACCCCCGATGCCAATCCGCCCTTCGAGGGGCCGTACATCGTCAAGCCGCGCTTCGGCGGGTCGTCGATCGGCATCAGCATCGTCGAGGACGCCGACACCGCACGGGCCTTGCTCACCACCGACCAGCACCTGCGCGCGGGCGCCGTCGTCGAGCCCTACCGGCCGACCGCGCAGGACATCAACGTGGCCGTGCGGTCCTGGCCTTCGCTGCAGCTCAGCGCCATCGAGAGGCCGGTCCGCCAGGAGGGCAGCGGCATCCTCGGCTACAAGGACAAGTACGTCGGCGGCGAGGGCATGGTGAGCGCGCCGCGGGAGCTGCCGGCCCAGCTCGACCCCGCGCTGGAGAAGGCGGTTCGGGACGCGGCCGAGCGGATCGCGGCGCTGAGCAGCGTGCGCGGCGTGGCCCGCATCGACTTCCTGCTGGACGGCGACGACCTCTACGTCAACGAGATCAACACGGTCCCCGGCTCGCTGGCCAAGTACCTCTGGATCGACCCGCCCCTGCCGTTCGAGCAGTTGCTGCGGGACATGCTCGACGAAGCCGAGCGCCGGCCCACGTTCCACTGGACGACGGCGGGCGCCGACGGCACCGCCCTGCGCTCGGCCGGGTCCATCGCGGGCAAGCTCGGCTGAGGGGTGGGCGGCCTCGAGATCGGGCCCGAGCAGTTCGAGGAGCTGGTGTCGGACGCGCTCGACCTCATCCCCGAGGACCTGGCCCGCAAGATGGACAACGTCGCCGTCGTGGTCGACCACCGCGCCCCGCCCGGCGACCTGCTCGGGCTCTACGAGGGCGTGCCGCTGACGGAGCGGGAGAGCTACGGCGGCATGGTCATGCCCGACCGCATCACGATCTTTCGCCGCTCGATCCTCGACATGTGCGACTCGGCTGAGGAGGTGGTGGAGGAGGTCCGCCACACCGTCGTGCATGAGGTCGCCCACCATTTCGGCATCGACGACGACCGCCTGACCGAGCTGGGCTGGGACTGACTAGCGTCGTCCTGCATGGCCCACTTCGCTGTCACCGCCGTCGGGTCTGACCAACCTGGGATCGTCGCCTCGGTGACGAAGGTGCTGGTCGACCACGACTGCAATCTCGAGGACACGTCCATGTCGATCCTGCGCGGCCACTTCGCCATGATGCTGGTGGTCGCCGGGCCCGAGTCGCTCGACGCCGCCGCGCTGGAGTCGAGTCTGTTGAATGAGACCAGCGGCTTCGACCTCGTCGTCGCTGTCCGCCAGATCGACGACACCGTGCCGGTCAGCCCTGAAGGCGACGCGTGGACGGTCGCCGTCTACGGCAGCGACAAGCCCGGCATCGTGCACTCGATCACGTCGCTGCTGGCCGACGCGGGCGTGAACGTGGTCGACCTCACGACGCGGGTGATCGGCGACGCCGCCCGGCCGGTGTACGCCATGGTCCTCGAGGTCACGCTGCCGCCCGGCGTCTCGGAGAAGGAAGTGGCCGCCCGGTTGGAGACCGCCGCTGCGGAGCTTGGCGTGGAGTGCAGCCTCCATCCCTCCGAAGCCGACATCCTCTAGCGGGCAGGCGCCTCATGCCCGTCCGGCCCGTCCTGCGTCTGCCCGATCCCGTGCTCAAGCGCGTCGCCGACCCCGTCGAGGGCATCGACGACGTGGCCCGCGCCTTGGCCGAGGACCTCATCGACACGATGCGCGCCTCGCCTGCGTGCGTCGGCATCGCGGCGCCGCAGATCGGCGTGAGCCTGCGGGCGTTCGTGGTCGACGTGACCGGCCACAAGAAGGCCGTCTCCTGCCACGGCGAGTTCGTCCTGTTCAATCCCGAAGTGCTTCTCGCGCATGGCCCGTTGGTCGCGCGGGAAGGTTGTATGAGCGTGCCCGATCTGACTGGAGACGTTCCCCGCGCTACCCGCCTCGTCGTCAGGGGGCTGACCCCCGAGGGGACCGAGCGGGTCCTCAACGTCGACGCCTTCGAGGCTCGGGCCGTGCAGCACGAGATCGACCACTTGGACGGACTGCTGTTTTTAGACCGGGTCACGTCGGCCGACGGCGTGTTCCGGAGGAAGGTGTACCGATGACCCGTGACCGAGTCCTCGGCTTCGCCGTCTTCGTCGTTTTGGCGGCGCTCGTCGGCCTGTTGGTGTGGCAGGCGCTCGACAACATCACCGTCGTCGGGGTCGTGCTGATCGTGGCCGTGCTGGCCGCGTGGGCCTGGGACTCGCGGCGGTAGGCTGCCGATCGGAATGCCGTTCCCGCGCAAGCTCCTGAACGAGGGCGAGGACGTCGTCGCCGAGGTCCGCCCCCACTGGTGGATGTTCGTCAAGCCGGTGGCGGCAACGGCGCTGTTCTTCGTGCTGGCCATCGTGCTCAAGGCGACGGTCGACAACGCGGTGCTGACGTCGTTGGCCGCGGCGGCGTCGCTGCTCGGGCTGGTCTGGACGCTGATCCGGTATCTGCGGTGGAACACCACGCTGTTCGTCGTCACGACCGACCGGCTGATCCTGCGCAGCGGCGTGTTGTCGAAGCAGGGCAAGGAGATCCCGCTCGAGCGGCTCAACGACCTGTCGGTCACGCAGACGTTCTTCGAGCGGCTGATCCGGTCGGGCGACTTGATGCTTGCGTCCGGTGGCGAGCTGGGCGCCCAGGTCGTGAAGAACGTGCCGCGGCCGTTCGGGGTGCAGAACGTGGTGTACGCCGAGATGGAGCGGGCCGAGGCCAGGACGGCCGACCGCATGGCGGGGCGACGGGAGCTGTCGATCCCCGAGCAGATCGAGAAGCTCGACGAGCTGCGCCAGCGCGGCGCCATCTCGCAGGCCGAGTTCGACGCCAAGAAGACGCAGCTGTTGGAGCGGATGTGACGCTCGTGCCGCGTTCGGCCGGCGGCGGGGCCGGGCTGCTGCGGGTGGTCAGCCTGGTCCCTTCGGTGACCGAGACGCTGCTGGCGTGGGGCGTGCGGCCGGTGGCGTGCACCCGGTTCTGCGAGCAGCCGTCGCTGCGGACGGTCGGCGGGACGAAGGACCCGGACATCGACGCCATCGCTGCCTTGTCGCCCGACCTCGTCGTGGTGGACGAGGAGGAGAACCGGCGGGAGCACTTCGAGGAGATGGGCCGGCGCGGGCTCGACGTGCACGTCACTGCGGTGCGGTCGCTCGACGACGTGCGCCCGACCTTGAAGGCGCTGGCGGAGCGGGTTGGCCTTGACGTGGACGGGGTGACCATCCCCCGCACCGAGTTCCGCAGCCGGCCCGCCGACGGGCTGCGGGTGTTCGTGCCGATTTGGAAGCGGCCGTGGATGACGCTGAACGACTCGACCTACGGCTCGTCGCTGTTGTCGGTGCTCGGCGCGGTCAACGTGTTCGCCGACGAGCCGAAGCGCTATCCGGTCGTGTCGTCGCTGGAGGACGCCGCGGCCCGGCGGCCTCACGCGGTCCTGGCGCCGTCGGAGCCGTTCCCGTTCGGGCCGCGGCACGTCAAGGAGCTGTCGGTGGTGGCGCCGGTCGTGCTGGTCGACGGGCAGGACCTGTTCTGGTGGGGCGTGCGCACGACCGCCGCCCTCCGCCGCTTGGGCGAACGCCTCTCCGAACTTTGAACGCTCAGCCCGCCTGTGGCGGGCTGAGCGTTCAAAGAACGGCGGCCTCCAGGACCGGCGCCTCGTCTGGGTGCCGATCTGTCGGCCAACCCGCCCGAATGGCACCCAGACACGCGCGCCGGACTGAGCAGCCCCTCGAACGGGGGGAAATGGCGACCCGCATGGTGCGCAGGCGTACGCCTCCCGTTGACAGCGGGTGCTGTCCGGAGGGAGGAGTCCATGCGAAGCCCGGGCACTGGCGACGGGCGCGGGGTGGGGGCAAGGGTTCAGGCACCTGCGCCGTCCCTGTGGGCGTCGTTCCCGGGATGCCGAACGCCTGTCGACGCGGAACGTGGCGGCGGGCGAGCGCCGGCTGCACTCTGGAGGACATAGCTACACCTATGCGGTACCTATGTCCTCCAGAGTTCAGGTGGGGGGTCGGGACGGGCACGGTGGGTGGCGGTGGCGGGTGGCGCCGGCGGGTGGCGGTGGCGGGTGGCGGCGGCGGCGGGGCACAAGGGGGCGCCCGGCGCGGCGCGGCGCGTGGGTGGGCGGTGGCGTTAGCGGACGGCGGAGCGGTCGCCGGCGCGGAGGGCTTCGATGATGCGGCGGTAGGCGGCGGCGGCGTCGTCGCCCATCGAGTCCTTGTCCGACCAGCGCACGCCCCGCTCGCGGTCCATGCCGAAGATCCCGAAGCGGGGCGCGTACGAGCCCCACTCGTAGTTGTCGGCCAGCGTCCAGTGGTAGTACGAGCAGACCGGCAGGCCCGCGTCGATGGCGTCGACCACCGCGGACAGGTTGGCCTTGAGGTACCGAGGCCGGGTCCAGCCGTCCTTGCGCGGATTGGCCCGCCCGCGGACCACCTCGTTGCAGAGGCCGTTCTCGGCGATGTGCAGGTCGAGGCCGAGCTCGGCGTTGGAGCTGAGCCAGCGACGCAGGCCGTCCGGGCTGGGCGGGTCGTCCCACAGCTTGGGCTCGGGGAGCCGGCCCAGCTTGGCCCGGTTGGAGACCACCGGGTCGTAGAAGTCGATCGGCACCACGTCGAGGGTCTGGCGGCACGGGCTGTCGTAGACGGCAGCGACAGCTCGGGGGAACGCCTGCTCCAACGTGATGACGTTGGCCGCCCACCGTCGCAAGGCCCGCTCCGACAGCGGCGGCTTCAAAACGGCGTCGGCGTGGAAGTCCTCACGGCGCTCGGTCAGCCAGGGCTTGAGGTCGTGGCGGCCGACGTTGTTGGCCCGGGCCAGGAGCAGGTCGACGAGCAGGCGGTCGAGCTCGTAGATCGAGAAGGCATAGGTGTTGGTGCTGACGACGGCCTGGGACTGCCGCTCGTGGATGGCCTCGTAGGCGAGCACGTGGGCGGTCAGCATGTTGTCGATGGCCCGGATGACGTTGGCCGTGTTGAAGCGGCGGCCGGGCGGGAACTCGCCGGTGAAGTACGACTGCAGGGCGAGCACGTTCGGCTCGTTGATCGTGATCCAGTGCCGGCAGCGCCCCGAGAACTTGTCGACGGCGGCGGCCACCCATGCCTTGAACCGCTCGGGGGAGTCGGGGCGGAGCCAGAAGTCCACGCCGAGCCAGGCCGGATGGGTGAAGTGGTGGAGGGTGACGAGCGGCTGCATGCCCGCGTCGTGGATGGTGTCGAGGATCGAGTTGTAACGGTCGACGGCGGCGTCGTCAGTCGTGTCCTCGCGGGGCTGGCACCTGGCCCACTCGATGCTGAGGCGAAAGGCGTCGCAGCCGAGCTCCTTGGCCTTGGCGATGGCCCGCTCGTACTGGTTCCAGAAGTCGAGGGCGATGCCGCTCGGCTCGATGCGGCCCTCCGCCTCCCACCACGACCAGTTGTTGGCGGGCTCGCCGGGGCCGTTGTAGCCGCCCTCGATCTGGAAGCCCGCGGTGGCGACGCCGAAGCGGAAGCCGGGCGGGAGGACGAAGTCGTCGGACTGCGGCATGGTTTGGGGGACTCTATTAAGCAAGCGATTGCTGCGTAAACTTTGGGTCGTGGCATCGACCTCGACTCGGGACGCCATCCTGCTGGCCCTGAAGAAGCGGGGCGAGGCGCGGGCCGAGGAGCTGGCCGCCGCGGTGGGGGTGACGGTGTCGGCCATGCGCCAGCACCTGACGTATTTGGCGGCCGACGGCCTCGTCGGCCATCGGGAGGTGCGCTCGGGGCCGGGCCGGCCGAAGCACTTCTACGGGTTGACGGCGGCGGCCGAGTCCCGCTTTCCGAAGACGTACGACGAGCTGACCAACGAGTTGCTCGACTATGTCTCGGACGAGTCGCCCGAGCTGTTGGAGCGGGTGTTCGAGCGCCGGCGTGAGCGGCGGGTCGCAGGCGCCCAGGTCAGGTTGGCGGGCCTGCCGATCGACGAGGCCGTGCAGGAACTGGCCCGCATCCTTGACGAGGACGGCTACCTGGCCGAGGTCGTCGCCGTGCCGGGCGAGCCCGACGTGTACCGGATCGTCGAGCACAACTGCGCCATCCTCGGCGTGGCCGCCAAGTACGGACAGGCCTGCACCAGCGAGCTCGACTTCATCCGCACCGTGCTGCCCAGCGTCGAGGTCGAGCGGGTCGCCCACATGATGGCCGGCGCCCGCCAGTGCGCGTACGAGCTCCGCCCCCGCCAGCCTCGGCGCGCGAAGACGCAGAGTCAGCCGAGGCCCAAGGCCTGAGCCGCCTTCTCCAAGCGGTCCACGTCCCACGGCGCTCGCAGGGCCAGGTTGACCTGGTCGGCCCCCGCCTCGACGTACTCCGCGACCCGCTCCGCCACCTGCGCGGCCCCGCCGACCAGCACGCCGGGCTCCACGATCGAGCGGATGTTGCCGAACTGCTCGCCCAGGTCGTCCGAGTCCTTCGCATAGCCCACGTTCACCGCGCACCGGATCGACGACGGGTCCCGCCCCACCCGCTCGCACCACGAGTGCAGCACCGCCCGCTTCTGGGCGAAGACGGCGGGCGAGACGAACGGCACGTTCCAGCCGTCGGCGAACTGGGCCGCGATCCGCAGCGTCCGCTTCTCGCCCGACCCGCCGATCCACACCGGCAACTCGGCCTGCACCGGCGCCGGCGCGTTCATCGCCCCATCAAGCGTGAAGTGCCGGCCCGAGAAGGAGAACCCCTCCGGCGACCGCAGCAGCCCCCGCACGCACTCGGCCGCCTCTTCGAGCATGTCCATCCGCTCGCCGACCGACGGGAACGGGATGCCGTAGGCCTTGTACTCCACCTCCGACCACCCTGCCCCCAGCCCGATGTCGGCCCGCCCGCCCGACAGCAGGTCGATGGCGGTCACCGACTTGGCCAGCACCGCCGGATGCCGGTACCCCACGCAGTACACCAGCGAGCCCACCCGTACCCGCGACGTCGAGGCGGCCAGCGCGGCCTGCATCGACACCGCCTCCAGACAGGTCGGGTTGCCGGTCATGTCGGCGGCATAGAAGTGGTCCCAGATCGAGATCCAGTCGAACCCCAGCGACTCGATCCGCTGCCACAGCGAGACCAGCTCGTCGACCCCCGTGTGCTGCAGCCCGGTGTGCACCCCATACACAGTCATGCGGCAGACGCTAGCTACTTGACCGCTCGGTCAAGAGACGGGGATAGAGTCGCGCCCATGCCCTCTGTGCGCGCCAACGGCATCACCATCGAATACGACACCTTCGGCAACGCGGCCGACCCCGCCGTCCTCCTGATCATGGGCCTCGGCGCCCAGATGATCACCTGGGACGAAGGCCTCTGCCAGGCCATCGCGGACCGCGGCTACCACGTCATCCGCTTCGACAACCGGGACGTCGGCCTGTCCGAGAAGATCGAGGGCGGCCCCCAGCCCAACGTGTTGGCGGCGATGACCGGCGACACCAGCAGCGCCTCCTACACCCTGTCCGACATGGCCGCCGACGCCGCCGCCCTGCTCACCGAGCTCGGCATCGACAAGGCCCACATCGTCGGCGCCTCGATGGGCGGCATGATCGCCCAGACCCTCGCCATCGAGCACCCCGACCGGGTCCTCACGCTCTGCTCGATCATGTCCACCACCGGCAACCGCGAGGTGGGCCAGCCCCACCCCGAGGTCATCCCGCTCCTCCTCGGCCCCCGCCCCAGCAGCAAGGAAGAGGCCATGGACCGGGCCGAAGAGGCAGTGCGGGCCTTCGGCTCCAAAGGCCTCCCGGTCGACTGGGCCAAGCTGCGCCAGCGCGCCGGCGAGGCGTACGACCGCTGCTTCTACCCGATCGGGTTCGCCCGCCAGCTCCTCGCCATCATCGCCTCGGGCGACCGCACGCCCCGCCTCGCCGACCTCGACGTCCCCACCGTCGTCATCCACGGCACCGACGACACCCTGGTCGACCCGTCCGGCGGCAACGCCACCGCGTCGGCCATCCCGAACGCCGAACTCGTCCGCATCGAGGGCATGGGCCACGACCTGCCCGACGCAGCCTGGCCGACCATCGTCGACGCCATCGTCCGCAACGCCGAGCGACTCAAGGTCGACGCCCAATGAGCGGCCCCCTCGCAGGCGTCCGGGTCATCGAGATCGCAGGCATCGGCCCCGGGCCGTTCGCCGCCATGCTCCTCGCCGACCTGGGCGCCGACGTGCTCCGCGTCGACCGGGCCCAAGCCGTCGCGCCGAACGCCTCCGAGAACAACGCACCCCACTGGGACCTGCTCAACCGGGGCCGCCGCTCGATCGGCGTCGACCTCAAGAACCCGGACGGCGTCGAGACTGTGCTCCGCCTCGTCGAGCAGGCCGACGCGCTCATCGAGGGGTTCCGCCCCGGCGTGGCCGAGCGGCTCGGCATCGGACCCGAGGACTGCCTGGCCCGCAACCACAAGATCGTCTACGGCCGCATGACCGGCTGGGGCCAGGACGGGCCGTACGCGCAGGCCGCGGGCCATGACATCAACTACATCGCTTTGGCCGGCGCCCTCGACCCGATCGGCCGCGCCGGCCAACCGCCCATACCGCCGCTCAACCTGGTCGGCGACTTCGGCGGCGGCGGCATGTTCCTCGCCTTCGGCGTCGTCTGCGCGCTGCTCGAAGCCTCCAAGTCCAACCAGGGACAGGTCGTGGACGCGGCCATGGTCGACGGGGCCGCCGTGCTCACCACGATGTTCCACGCCTTCCGCCAGATCGGCATGTGGAGCGAAGAGCGGGGCACCAACCTGCTCGACACCGGCGCCCACTTCTACGACGTCTACGAGACCGCCGACGGCAAGTTCGTCAGCATCGGCTCCATCGAGCCGCAGTTCTACGCCGAGCTGCGCCGCCTGGCCGGACTCGACAGCGACGACTGGAACGGCCAGATGGACAAAGCCGCCTGGCCCGGCCTCAAAGAGAAGCTGGCCGAGGTCTTCAAGGCCAAGACCCGCGACGAGTGGTGCCAGGTGATGGAGCACACCGACGTCTGCTTCGCGCCGGTCCTCTCGCTGTCCGAGGCCCCGCAGCACCCGCACAACCAGGCCCGCCAGACCTTCGTCGAGGTGAACGGCATGGTGCAGCCCGCGCCGGCGCCCCGCTTCAGCCGCACCCCCGGCGCCATCGAGCGCCCGCCCGCCGCCCCCGGCCGTCACACCGACGAGGCCTTGGCCGACTGGGGCATCCCGAGCGAGGACATCGCCAAGCTGCGCGAGACCGGCGCCATCCGGTGACACCCGTGGCGCCCATGACGCTCGACGTGGCCGGCCGGCAGTGGTCGCTCGACGACCTGCGCGCCCTCGGCGAAGAGACCCGCACCATCACGCTCCACTGCACGACCGGCCCGCTGCCTGCTGCGGCCTTCACCGGCGTGGGGCTCGACCGCGTGCTGGCCGACGTCGGCGGCGACGTCGACGGCACCACCGTGACCGCAACCTCCAGTGAGGACGACTACACGGTGACCGTCCCGCTGGAGGAGGCCAGACAGGGCTTCCTCGCCTGGGCCAAGGACGGCCAGCCCACGCCGCTGCGCTTCATCGCCGAGAGCGGCAGCGTGAAGGCCGTGGCACACGTCACGCTGAAGTAACCCTGAAAGGCGTGCGAGGATGACGGGCCATGGGAACCGCCGTCTTCTTCCACGCCCATCCTGACGACGAGTCCATCGCCACCGGCGGCACGATGGTCAAGCTCGCGTCGGAAGGCCATCGGGTCATCGCGGTGTTCGCCACCAAAGGCGAGCACGGCGAGGTCGAGCCCGGCTTCCTGAACCCCGGTGAGGAGCTCTGGCAGCGGCGCATGAAGGAGGCGGCGGCGTCGGCCAAGATCCTCGGTGCGGAGCGGATCGAGTTCCTCGGCTACGTCGACAGCGGCATGATCGGCACTCCCGAGAACGAGAAGCCGGACTGCTTCTGGCAGGCCGACGTCGAGGAGGCGGCCGAGCGCTTGGCCCGCATCCTGCGCGAGGAGAAGGCCGACGTGCTCACCGTCTACGACGAGAACGGCAACTACGGCCACCCGGACCACATCCAGGTCCACCGGGTCGGCATCCGGGCCGCCGAGCTGGCCGGCACGCCCCGCGTCTTCGAGTCCACCCTCGACCAGGACTACATGCGCGAGCTGATCAAGATGGGCAAGGACTTGGGCCTCGACGAGGTGCCCGAGGGCGATGCGGGCGAGTTCAACATGGGCGTGCCCGGCGCGCTGATCACCACCCGCGTCGACGTCAAGCCGTTCCTCGACCGCAAGAAGGAGTCGATGAAGGCCCACGCCAGCCAGATCAGCGAGACGTCGTTCTTCTTGAAGATGCCGGACTTCGTCTTCGAGCTGGTCTGGGGCACCGAGTGCTACATCCGCCGCGGCGCGCCCGACGGCACCGTCGAGGACGACCTCTTCGCGTGAGCCGCATCTACCTCGTCCGCCACGGCGAGGCGGCGGCGGGATGGGGCGACGACATCGACCCCGGCCTGAGCGACACCGGCCGGGCCCAGGCCGACGCGATGGCGGCGTCGCTCGCCGGCCGCGGTCCGCTGCCGATCGTCGTGAGCCCGCTGCGCCGCACCCGGGAGACGGCGGCCGCCCTTGAACGGACGTGGGGCACCACGGCCCGCGTCGACCCCGCCGTCGGCGAGATCCCTTCGCCCACCGACGACCTCAACGAGCGCATGGCCTGGCTGGCCTCGGTCCTGCCCACGCCGATGCGGACGTGGTCCGCGGACTTGCAGTCGTGGCGCGGCACGATCGCGGACGCGCTGCTCGCCATCGAGGAGGACACGGTGGTGGTGACCCATTTCGTCGCCATCCGCTCGGTCCTCGATGACGACGGCTTCCAGCCCGACTACTGCTCGGTCACGGTGGTCGACAACGCCGGTGGATCGCTCGCGCTGGTGGAGTTGGGCGCGCAGCGCGCCACCGTGATTCGCTAGGCAGCGTGCACGTCCCGCTCACGCCGCTCGACTTCATCGAGCGCGCCCGGCGCGTCTACGGCGACCTCGAAGGGGTCACCGACGGCCGGTTCCGCCTGACCTATCGGCAGTACGCGTCGCGGTGCCACCGGCTGGCCCACGCGCTGCGCAGCGAGTTCGCCATCCGGCCCGGCGACCGGGTCGCGTACCTCTGCGGCAACACGCTGGAACTGCTCGAGGCGTACTACGGCGTGGTGCTGGCCGGGGCCATCCTGGTGCCGCTCAACGTCCGCCTCGGCCCGGCCGAGTTGCAGGACATCCTGCGCGACTGCGAGGCCTCGCTGCTGTTCGTGCACCCGGACTTCGCCGAGGTCGCCGACGAGCTGTTGCCGCGCCGCCGCCGGGACCTCGACCACTCGTACGGCCAGATGCTCGCCGCCATGCCCGACACCCTCTTCGAGCCGGAGCCGTTCGGCGAGGACGACGTCTGCGAGATCTTCTACACGAGCGGCACGACGGCGGCGCCGAAGGGGGCCATGCTCACGCATCGGGCGCTGGCCACCCATGCGGTCGACAGCGCGCTCACCCAGGGCATGGTCCATCGCGACGTGATCCTCCACACCATCGCCCTCTTCCACGTCAACGGCTGGGGCACACCGCACTACGTCACCGCGGTCGGCGCCCGCCACGTCCTCATCGACAAGTTCGACGCGGGCGAGGTGCTTCGGCTCGTCGAGCAGGAGGGCGTCACCCGGCTGGCCCTCGTCCCGACGATGGCGACCGCGCTGGCGATCCACCCCGACGTGAAGACGAGGGACACGTCGTCGTTGACGCAGATCTCGATCGGCGGGGCGCCCAGCCCGCCCGACCTGTTGGTGGAGCTGGAGGAGCTGTTCGGCTGCGAGGTCATGTGCGGCTACGGGCTCACCGAGGCCAGCCCGCAGCTCACCAAGTCCGTGCTGTTGCGGTCCCACGACGCCTTGCCAATCGAGGAGCGCCGCCGCCGCAACGCGACCACCGGCATCCCGAACGTCGGTGTCGACCTGCGCGTGCTCGACGACGACGGCAACGAGATCCCGTGGGACGGCGAGAGCGTGGGCGAGATCTGCGTCCGGTCCAACCATGTGATGGCCGGCTACTGGCGCAAGCCCGACGAGTCGGACGAGACGCTGCGGGGCGGCTGGCTGCACACCGGCGACCTGGCCACCGTCGACGCCGAGGGCTACGTCACGATCGTCGACCGCAAGAAGGACATCATCATCAGCGGCGGCGAGAACGTGTCGTCTGTGCAGGTCGAAAACGTGCTGGCCGCTCACCCAGCCGTGTTCGAGGTGGCGGTGGTGGGCATGCCCGACGAGCGGTGGGGCGAGGTGCCGCGGGCGTTCGTGTCGCTGCGGCCTGGCGCCGGGCCGGTGACCGAGCGGGAGTTGATCGACTTCGTGCGCGACCGCCTGGCCCACTTCAAGGCGCCCAAGCGGATCGACTTCTGGTCCGAGCTGCCTAAGGGCGGCACCGGCAAGATCCTCAAGGCCCAACTCCGCAAGGAGCCCGTGTAGATGGCGTGGACGCACACCGGCTACACGCAGAAGATCGTGTTCGGCACCGACTCGGTGGACCGGCTCGCCGAGGTCGTCAAAGAGGTGGGCGGGCGACGGGTGCTGCTGGTGACCACCGTCGGGCGGCGGGAGTCGGAGGCGGGGGAGCGGGTCGTGCGCGCCCTCGGCCGGTCGTTGGCGTCGGTCTTCGACGGCGTCCGCTCGCACGTTCCGACCTCTGCGCTGCAAGCCGCGTTGCAGCAGGCCCAGTCGGACAACGTCGACCTGGTCGTGTCGTTCGGCGGCGGCTCGTGCGCTGACCTGGCCAAGGGCGTCTGCTTCTTCACCGAGCAGCAGGCGGGCATGCCGGGCCAGTCGTATGCCGACAAGCCGATGCTGCCGCACATCTCGGTGACCACCACCTACTCGGGCGCCGAGCTCACCCCGTTCTTCGGCATGACCGACGAGCAGACCCGCCGCAAGCAGGGAGCGGGCGGCCCGACCGTGGCCCCCATCGCCGCCGTCTACGACCCGGTGGTCACCCTCGACACCCCGGCCCGGGTCAGCGCCGAGACCGGCATGAACTGCCTGGCCCACGGGATCGAGTGCGCCTACTCGCCCGCCCGCACGCCGGAGGCCGAGGCCATCGCGCTGGCCTGCATCGAGCGGGTCGCCCGCTGGCTGCCCGAGGTGGTGGAGGAGCCCGGCGACCTGGCCGCCCGCACCGCCATGCTGGAAGGCGCGGTGCTCGGTGGACGGTGCCTCCAGAACGCGGGCATGGGCGTGCACCACGGCCTCGCCCAGTTGGTCGGCGGGCGGACCGGCATCCCGCACGGCCTCGCCAACGCGGTCCTGCTGACCCACGCCCTTGCGTTCACAGCCGAGGAGGTGCCCGACGCGGCCTACCGGATCGGCGCCGCCCTCGGCGACCCGGACGACCCGGCCGGCGCTGTCGACCGTCTGCGCGAGCGGCTCGGCCTGCCCGCCCGGCTGTCGGAGTGCGGGGTCGACGAGGCCGACCTCGACGTCATCGCCCGGCTGAGCCAGGACAACCGCAACGTCCAGAACAACCCCCGCCCGGTCACCGAGGCCGACGCCCGCGCCATCCTCGCCGCCGCCTTCTGAGTTCCGAACTTTGAACGCTCAGCCCGCCTCTGGCGGGCTGAGCGTTCAAAGAATGCGGAAGGCAGCCGACGGGCCGGGGATGCCCTTGAGCGACGACGCCGGCAGCGCCTCGACGCGGAACCCGCCTGCGGCCTCGGCCTCGCGCGCGGTGGGTTCGCTGGCCACCACCGTCGACGGCGCCGCCACCGCCAACAGCCGCGCCGCCAGGTTCACCACGTCGCCGTAGTAGTCGCCGTGCAGGGCCACGACCGAGCCGTGCGCCAGCGCGACCCGCACCGGCGGCAGGTCGCCTTCAGCCCCAACCCGCTCCACCAGCCCCAGCGCGAGCCGGCACCCATCGGCCACCGAGTCGACGACGAACATGGCGCCGTCGCCGATCAGCTTCACCACCCGCCCGTCGTGCCCGGACACCACGTCGCCGACCACCGCCTCGAACCGGCTGACCAGCTCGGCCAACTGCCGCGGCGTGAGCGTGCGCGACAACGCCGTGTACGCCACCAGGTCCACGAACCCGACGACCAGCTCCCTGCCGGTGGTGGCCCGCTCGTCGTCCCACGACCACGTTCCTTGCGCCTCTTCGAGGATGTGCCGGCGCATCACCGCGCCCAGTGCCTCGAAGGCGGGCGGCACCATCGTGCGGGCCACGTCGACATAGCCGCGCACGATCTCCGAATAGGGCGTGCCCGAGTGCAGCCGGGGCAGCTCGAACTGCACGCGGAACGAGTCGACGATGGCGTTGGCCAGCCGGGCCGTCGAGGCGCCGAGCACGCGGGCCAATGCCAGCGCCGCCTCCGGTCCCAGGAGCTGCGACGTGGCCGAGAACAGCTTGAGCGCGTCGGCCATGTCGGGGGCGATGCGCGGCGGCGCGGTGAACGGGTCGGGGAAGCCGAAGGCCCGCCAGAGCTGGGCCGCCTCGTCGAGGGAGAGGCCGGCCTGCTCGGCGGCGGTCGCGAAGTCGAGGATCTCGCCGGGCGGGCGCAGGACGAGGTCGAGGGCGAGTTCGCTGTACTGCTCACCGACCCTGGCCTCGGCCACTTCCTCGTCGGTGGCGCCCAGCTCGCGGAGATACTCCTCGACCGCCTTGTAGTCCTCGCTGCGCACGCTTACATTTCTGCCGACGGCGGAACGGCGGAAACCACGGCGGATGGGGTGACTGGGGGGTGGGTCACCTAGTAGCCGTAGCCGCCCGCGCCGGTGGACGACGTGGTGCCGCCCGCTTCCACCTTGTCCCCGTCCTTGAGGTACATCGCGCCCTGCATGCCTTGGGCCTGGTGGAAGCGGCACGAGAACACGACCGCACCCGATGCAGGCCCGGTCACCGTGACCGTCTTCTTCTCGCCCGGCTGGACCGTCTCGTCCACCCCTGCGGTGGTGAAGGTGTGGGCGGCCTTGCCCTCGTTGTGCAGGTTGAGCTTGAGCGACTGGCCCGCCTTCACCTTGAGGAAGGTGGGCCCGAAGTAGAAGTCGTCGAGCTCCATGTCGACGTCGCCGCCCCCGGTGGCGTCTTTGATCCCTTTGTTCTCGACCTTGCCGGACAACGCCACGGGCGGGTCCTCGGGCGCCCCCGAGCCGGATGCCGAACCCGACACCGAGGCCGAGCCGGAAGCGGACCCCGAGCCTCCAGACTCGCCGCACCCTCCCGCCAGCACGACCACGATCCCCAGCACGACTCCGAGTCTGCGCATCAGCCGCCCACCTCCGGGACTCGTACTACCACGACGGCGACGTCATCTTGTGGCGGTCCAGGCCGGTAACGGTCGACGTCGTCGATGATGGCTTGGGCCAGGGCTTCAGCGCCGCCGCCGACCGACTGCAACACCGCCCGCAAGCGGTCCTCCCCGTAGAGCCCCGCCGGCCCCTGAGCCTCGATGACGCCGTCGGTGTAGAGGACCAGGGCGTCGCCGGGGCGCAGCTCGATGTGGGCGTCGACAGGGTCCACGTCGTTGAACAGGCCGAGCAGCAGCGCGGGCACGCCCGCCTCCTCGACCGAGCCGTCGGCCCGCAGCAGCATCGGCGGCGGATGGCCGGCACAGGCGACCCGCAGCCGCGCGCCGGTTGCGTCAACCTCCAGCCGGGCCATGGCGACGGTCATGAACCGGTTGTCCTCGGCCCGCCGCAGCACGACTTCGTTCAACACCCGCAGCACCCGTCGGGGCGAGCGCTCGCGGATCGACAGGCCGCGGATGGTGTCGCGGGCCAGGCCGGTGAGGTCCGCCGCGGCCGGCCCCTTCCCGCACACGTCGCCGATCACCACCGCCCACGAGCCCTCCTGGGCCTCGAAGACGTCGTAGAAGTCGCCGCCGATCTCGCTGCCCTGGCCGATGGGCCGGTACCGCACGGCGATGTCGAGGCCCGGGATCTCCGGGCGGCTGGGCGGCAGGAGGCTGCGCTGGAGGGCCTCGGCCACCGCGCTGCGCTCGGCGTAGAGGCGGGAGTTGTCGATGGCGACCGCGGCCCGGCGGGCCAGGTCCAGGGCGAGAGCCAGGTCGTCGTCGTTGTAGACCCGGCCCGACTCGGCCGACAGGATCGACAGCGCCCCGATCGTGCGGCCCCGTGCGGTCAGGGGCACGATCATCGCCGACGTCAGGTTGAGCCCGCGCATGGCCTCGAGGTGCTCGTCGTCGAGCGCGCCGTCGGCGAGCAGCTCCTCGGTCACGACCGGTACGAGGATCGGCTCGCCGGTGAGGATCACGCCCATCACGCCCGCGGCGGTGTCCGGGTCGGGCGGGTACTTGGCCCGGAACTCCTCGGCCATCGCCACTTGGTCGGGGTCGTTGTGGGTGACGACGACGGTGCTGAGCCGGCGGGTGTCCTCGTCGAGCAGCTCCACCGAGCACCAGTCGGCCAGGCGGGACACGGTGAGCTGGGCGACCTTGGTCAGGGTGTCGTGGTAGTCGAGGCTGGACGACAGCAGGTCGCTCGCCTCGGCCAGGAACTCCAGGCGGTCGCGGGCGGCCTCGGCGTCGGCCCGGGCCTCTTGTTCGGCCGCGAACAGGAGCGCCTGTTTGTACTCGGCCTCGATGCGCTCGGTGATGTCGGCACCCACGCCGATCATGCCGGTCGGCTCGCCGTCGGCGTCGCGCACGACCATGCCGTGGCCGCTGACCCAGCGCGTCGACCCGTCCGGCTGCTGCGTGCGGTGCTCGACGTAGAACGAGCCTGCGCCCCCTTCGATGGCGGCGCTGACGACGTCCACCACCCGTTGGCGGTCCCCCGGATGGATGAGCTCGATGTAGGACTCGAAGTCGCCGCCGAACGCGCCCGGCTCGATGCCGAAGACGCGGTGCATCGACTCGGACCACGAGACCCGGTTGGTCGACAGGTCCCACTCCCAGTCGCCCATGCCGCCTGCGTCG
>Ga0190267_10000071_pt1 | contig 19668 bp, 19 predicted proteins | sample Popmic239T_FD_140332 | JGI IMG/M metagenome (GOLD analysis project Ga0190267, IMG submission 140332) | Populus adjacent soil microbial communities from riparian zone of Oak Creek, Arizona, USA - 239 T | ecosystem: Environmental > Terrestrial > Soil > Riparian zone | place: USA: Arizona... | reverse complement strand
CCGTCCCGGCGCCTGGCCCGCGGATCAGTCAGCCGTCGAGCAGGGCGGTCGGTTGACGATCCTCGCCAGCCTGCTCCGCTGATCACGTCGGACCGGGCCCTCTGGCCGCTCTCGTCCAAGCCCACCACAATCCTCTGGGTGCTCCGCCCGGCCGCTGAGTCGGCGGTCGCGGCGGCGCCGGACCGGCGCAGGAACCAGGGCTCCCAGGAGGTGGCGGGCGGGAGACCCGGCCTTCGACTGGGGCGACGACCGGCCGCCGGGCACGCCCCCCGAGGAGTCGGTCGTTTACGAGGTCCACGTCAAGGGCTTCACGAAGCGTCACCCCGAGGTCCCGGAACCCCTCCGCGGGACGTACGCAGGGTTCGCCCATCCAGCCGCCGTCGACCACCTCGTCCGCCTCGGCGTCACCGCTGTCGAGCTGTTGCCGGTGCACCAGTTCGTGCACGACCACTTCCTCCACGACGCAGGCTTGCGCAACTACTGGGGCTACAACACCCTCGCCTTCCTCGCGCCACACAACGAGTATTCGTCAGCGGGCGACGTCGGCCAGCAGGTCGTCGAGTTCAAGCAACTGGTCAAAGCTCTCCACGCGGCGGGCATCGAGGTGATCCTCGACGTCGTGTTCAACCACACCGCCGAAGGGAACCACCAAGGCCCGCTGCTGAGCCTGAAGGGCTTCGACAACGCGGCGTACTACCGGCTGACCGCCGACCCCCGCTACTACTTCGACTACACCGGCACCGGGAACTCCCTCCACGCGGGCCGGCCCGACACGCTGCGCCTGATCGCCGACAGCCTCCGGTACTGGGTGCTGGAGATGCACGTCGACGGGTTCCGCTTCGACCTGGCGTCGGTGCTCGCCCGCGACGTCGACGCCTTCGACCGCTCGGCCTCCTTCTTCGACGTGCTCTACCGGACCCCGTGCTGTCGCAGGTCAAGCTCATCGCCGAGCCGTGGGACGTCGACTGGAGCGGCTACCAAGTCGGCCACTTCCCGGTGCGCTGGTCCGAGTGGAACGGCAAGTACCGCGACACCACGCGGCGGCTGTGGCGGGGCGAGGACCACACCTTCCCGGACATGGCCCTGCGCCTCGTCGGCAGCCCCGACCTCTACGGCGACGACGCCCGCAGTCCGTGGCACAGCGTCAACTTCATCACCGCCCACGACGGCTACACGCTGGCCGACCTCGTCTCCTACGACGACGAGGGCCATCACGCACACGGCTGGGGCGCCCATGGCCCCACCGACGACGCCGGCGTCCAAGCCCACCGCGCCCAGATGCAGCGCACCTACCTGGCCACCCTCCTGCTCTCGCACGGCGTCCCCATGATCCTCGGCGGCGACGAGTTCGGCCGCACCCAGCAGGGCAACCACAACGCCTACAACCAGGACAACGAGCTCTCCTGGTTCGACTGGGAGGCGGCCGCCGACAACGCCGCGCTCACCGAGTTCACCGCCCGCCTCATCGCCCTGCGCCGCGCCCACCCGGTCCTGCGCCGCCCTGGCTGGTTCCGCGGCGCCGACGTCTTCAACCCCGATGCGGGGGACCTCTGCTGGTTCCTGCCCGACGGCAGCGAGGCGCGCTGGCACGACTTCAACGCGGGCACCAAGACGGTGGTGCTGTTCCTCAACGGCGCGCCGCTGGACGACGACAGCTTCGTCCTGCTCCTCAACGCCTGGTCCGACGACATCGCCTTCACCCTGCCCGACCGTGTCGGCGGCGGCTGGTCCGTCGAATTGGCGACCGCCGCCGCCAACGCCAACGCCGACGACGTCGCAGTCGAGTCGCCGGTCCGCACGCCTCGCCACTCGCTGCTCCTGCTGCGTCGAACCGAGGCTTGACCCTCCCGTCGGGGGAGGCCTGACCATCGGTCCTGCGGCCGCGCGGCCGTCATCGACAAAGGAGCGACCATGCCGACCCTGGCATCCATCACGTTCGACTGCGCCGACGCTGTGGCGCTGGCCCGCTTCTGGGGCGCGGTCTTCGACCGACCGGTGCCCGACGACGCATCGACCGACTACGCCCACCTCGCCGGCGAGCCCGCGCTGAGCTTCTGCGCGGTGCCCGAGAAGAAGCAGGCCAAGAACCGGGTCCACATCGACCTATCCGTCAAGGATCTCGAAGCGGAGATCGCCCGCCTGGTCGGGTTGGGTGCGAAGCGCCTGGCCGACTTCGACGAGAGCGGCTACCGCTGGGCGACGCTGACCGATCCCGATGGCAACGAGTTCGACGTGGTGCTCGCTTGACTCTCCCCCTACGGGAGCATGCAGAGTCGCGGCCATGCCGCCCCTGCTGACGATCGGGGAGTTCTCCCGCGCGAGCCACCTGAGCATCAAGGCCCTCCGTCACTACGACGAGGTGGGACTGCTCCCGCCCGCCGAGGTCGACCGGGCCAACGGCTACCGGCTGTACGCGGTGGGCCAGTTGCCGACGGCGCGAGTCATCCGTCGGTTCCGTGACCTGGACATGCCGATCGAGAGCATCAAGGCGGTCTTGGGCGCGGGCGACGCTGCCACCCGCGACCGCGTTCTCGTCGAGCACCTGCGAGCCCTCGAGGCGAAGCTCGACGAGACGCAGGCCGCGGTCGCAGCACTGCGCGGGCTGTTGGAGGGGGAGGGCGGGCCGGTTGCCGTCGAGTACCGACTGGTCGGCCCGACCTCCTGCCTCGCCATCCGAGAACAGGTCGGGTGGGACGACACCGAGCCGTGGCTCAACGCCGCCTTCGCGGACCTGCACCACGCGCTGGGCGACGCCGGACGCGGCGCGGGCCCCGACAGCGCGCTCTACTCCCAGGAGTTCTTCGAGGCCCACGAGGGCGAGGTCGTGGCGTTCGTTCCGACGACCACGCCGGCCGACGGCGCCGGCAGTGGCGCGGGCCGGGTCACGCCGCTGGAGCTCCCCGCCCAGCGGATGGCCGTCGCCCTCCACGAGGGCCCGTTCGACACCATCGACGCGACCTACGCCGCCCTCGGCGCCCACGTGACCGAGCGGGCCATCGGCGCGTCCGGCCCGGTGCGAGAGCACTACTTGGCCATGCCGGCGGACCCCGACGACTCGTCCTCGTGCCGGATCGAGGTGTGCTGGCCGGTGTTGGCCGGCCCTACCGCCTCGCCCGCGTCGTCGACTCCAGCCCGCTCATGATCACGTCGAGGCCGAAGCGGAAGCTGTCCCGTTCGCCCGACGCCAGCGCGAACACGCGCCGCTGCGCCGCAGTTGTCTCGGCTGGACGGCTCGACAGTTCTGCCTCCCACGCCTCGGCGGCGTCGACGCCTGCGGTCACCGGTGCGGCCATCGACAAGCAGTAGCCGTTGACGTAGTCGACGATCAGGTCGGCGGCGCCGACGACGGCGCGAGGAGGGAGGCCGCTGGCGTCGAGGGCGGCATAGAGGGCTTCGTTGGCCCGCACCGCGGCGACCGCCACTGCGGCGGGGTCGGAAACGATGCGAAGCACCAGGTTCGGATGGGCGGCCACCACGCTGCGGTACCCCTCCGCCCATGCCCGCACGCGGCGTTTCCAGTCGCCGCGCGCCGACGGTGCCGGCATCTCGGAGAACACCGCCTCCACGAGGGCGCGGATCAGCGCGTCCTTGTTGGGGATGTGGTGGTAGATCGCCATGGGGTCGACCTTGAGCGCCGTCGCCAGCTTCCGCATCGACAGCCCGTCGAGGCCGCCGCGGTCGACGAGGTCGAGCGCGGCGCGCACGATCCTGTCCCTGGTCAACAGCGGTCCGCTGCGAGGTCGAGCCATGCCGTCCTTCTCCTCTTGACGAATCTCTACACCGTAGAGTAACAATCTCTACACCGTAGAGTAAGGAGGAGTGGTCGTGGAGCGATCACAACGTCGCCTCGCCTTAGTCGTGTTGTGCGCGGCGCAGTTGATGTTGATCGTCGACGTCGTCGCCCTGAACGTGGCGCTGCCGTCGATGCAGCGCTCGTTGCGGATCCCGGTGGGCCAACTGCAGCTCGTGGGCGTGGCCTACACCTTGACGTTCGGCAGCCTGCTCGTCGTGGCGGGCCGGACCGGCGACGTGTTCGGGAGGCGCCGGCTGTTCCGCATCGGCATCGCCGTGTTCACGCTGGCCTCGCTGGTGAACGTGCTGGCGCCCAATGCGCCGCTGCTCTTCGCCGGGCGGGCCCTGCAGGGCATCGGCGCCGCGCTCGTGTCGCCCGCGGCGCTGTCGATGCTGACGTCGAGCTTCCCGGAGGGCGAGCTTCGCAACCGGGCCCTCGGCATCTGGGCCGCGGTCGGCGCCGTCGGGGCAATCCTGGGGCAGGTGGTGGGAGGGACGATCACCGACCTGTTCGGCTGGCGGACGGTCTTCCTCATCAACGTCCCGATCGGCATCGCGGCGGCGTCGTCGGTCGGACGGCTCGTTCCGGAGAGCTTCGGCGACCGGCAGCGGCTCGACCTGCGCGGCGCCGCCATGTTGACCGCGGCGTTGTCGGTGCTCACCCTCTCGCTAACGCGCGTCGGCGAACACGACGTCGACGCCGTGGTCGTCGCCGGGCTGGCCGCGTCGGCCTTGCTGCTGGCGTGGTTCTGGTCCACCGAGCGGCGCCACAGCCAGCCGCTGGTCAAGCCGTCGCTGCTCGCCGAGCGCGGGGTCCATGTCGGCAACGGCGTGTTGGCATTGCTCGCAGGCGGGACCGCCAGCGCGCTGTTCTTCGCCACGCTGTACCTCCAGGGGCCGCTGGGCTACTCGCCGTTCTCGGTCGGGGTGGCCTTCGCCCCGGTGACGGTGATCGTGCTGCTGGTCTCGCCGATGGCGGCCAAGCACGTCGGCCGCATCGGCGCCCGCCGGATGATGCTGCTCGGGAGCGGGTGCATCGCCGTCGGCCTGCTCGTGCTGTCGCGCATGGCGGCGGGCGGGAGCTACATCACCGACGTGCTGCCCGGCCTCGCCCTCATCGCGCTCGGCAACGGCCTCGGGTACGCGCCGACGATGATCGCGGCGACCGCAGGCGTCGGCGATGACGACCAAGGCGTGGCGTCGGGCCTCATCGGCACGTCCCAGGAGCTCGGGACCGCGATCTCCCTGGCGGTAGTGGCACCCGTCGCGGCCGCTGTCGCCCGGAGTGCGAGCGGGCCGGTCGCCGCCATCGACGGGTATCAGGCGGGCGTGCTCGTCGCCGCCGGCCTGGTCGCAGCAGCCATCGCCCTTGCCCTGCGGACGCCGCCGCGCCTTGGCTTGGCCGACGCGCCGGTCGTCGACATCAACCCGCCCATCGCAACGGAGGACGCAGCATGACCACGACCCGCACACTCAGCCAGGGCTTCGTCGTCCCCGGCGGGTCGCCGACCCGCGTGGTGGAGTACGCCGTGCTGGCCGAAGAGGCCGGATGGGACGCGGTGTTCCTGCCCGAGCTCGGCTACGGCGTCGATCCGTGGACGGTCCTCGCTGCCGCGGCCGTGCGGACCACGCGGGTCCGGCTCGGGACGATGCTCACCCCGCTGGCGTGGCGCCGGCCGTGGAAGCTGGCGAGCCAGGTGGCCACGCTCGACCACCTGTCGGCAGGCCGCGCCGTGCTCAGCATCGGGCTTGGCGCCGCCGACCCTGCCCTCGGCGTCTTCGGCGAGCCCACCGACAGGAAGACCAGGGCGGGCCGGCTCGACGAGGGCATCGGGATCATCGCCGGCCTCTGGTCGGGCGAGCGGCAATTCACCGGCCGGCACTACAACGTGGACCTGCGGGAGGCGACGGCGCTCGGCGACCTCTTCCGCCCGGTGCAGAGCCGCCCGCCGATCTGGTGCGTCGGCGCCTGGCCGTCGGAGCAGTCGCTCTCTCGCGTTGCCCGGTGCGACGGCCTCATCCCCTCCACGCTCACCGACGCGGGCGCCCGCCAGTCGACGCCCGCTGAGTTGCCCGAGATGCTGGCGTGGCTGCGCGAGCGCGGATGGCGGTCGGGCGACGTCGTCGTCGAAGGCACGAGCGAGCCGGCCGATCCTTCGCCGCTCCTCGAATGGCAGGAGGCAGGGGCGACGTGGTGGCTGGAGACGAGTTGGGAGGACGGCTCGGACGAGGCCATCACCGACCGCATCGTCCGGGGGCCGGCCTCCCCACGGCCGAACTTTGAACGCTGACCGGCGCTATGCGGCGGTCAGCGTTCAAAGTTCGCCGAGGCGGGGCGGCAGGATGTCGGGATGGACCTGCCCGTGATGCCGCCCGTGAAGCCGATGCTGTCCAAGCTCGGCAAGTTCGACAAGGCCGTCGCGCTGCTCGAGGCGGGCAAGGGCCACGTCGAACCCAAGTGGGACGGGTTCCGCTGCATCGTGTTCCGCGACGGCGACGAGGTGGAGTTGGGGTCCCGCAACGAGCGGCCGTTGACGCGGTACTTCCCCGAGGTCGTGGAGATGGTCAAGCGCGAGCTGCCGGAGAGGTGCGTGCTCGACGGGGAGCTGGTGATCGCGGGCGCCGCCGGGCTCGACTTCGACGCCCTCCAGCTCCGGCTGCACCCGGCCGAGTCGAGGGTGCGCAAGCTGGCCGCCGAGATCCCGGCGTCGTTCGTGGCCTTCGACTTGCTCGCCTTGGGCGACGAGGACTTGCGGACCACCCCGCTGGGCGAGCGGCGGCGGCGGTTGGAGGCGGCCCTCGCGACGGCGAAGCCCCCGGTCTACCTCACCCCGGTCACCACCGATGCTTCCGTGGCGGCCGAGTGGTTCGAGCGGTTCGAAGGCGCCGGGTTGGACGGCATCGTGGTGAAGCCGCTCGATCTGGCGTACCGCGAGAACGAGCGGTGCATGATCAAGGTCAAGCACGAGCGCACCGCGGACTGCGTGGTGGCCGGGTTCCGCTGGCACAAGAGCGGCCCGATCGTCGGCTCGCTGCTGCTCGGCCTGTACGACGACAAGGGTGTGCTCCACCACGTCGGCATCACCGCGTCGTTCAAGATGGACCAGCGCCAGGCCCTGGTCGACGTGTTGGCGCCGTACCGGGAGAACGCGGCCGAGAACCACCCCTGGCACTGGGGGATCGCGGGCGAGGCCAACGAGCCGACCGCCCGCAGGCCCGAGGGGCACTCCCGCTGGAACGCCAAGAAGGACTTGAGCTTCGAGCCACTCCGCCCGGAGCTGGTGGTCGAGGTGGCCTACGACCACCTCCAAGGCGAGCGCTTCCGCCACGCGACGACGTTCCGACGCTGGCGTCCCGAGCGCGATCCGGCGACGTGCACCTACGCCCAGCTCGACAACGCGGTCCCCGAGGAGCTGGGCAAGGTCTTCGGCGCCGACGGCAGCGCCGCGCCGGGGGTCTAGGTCATTTAGAGGTCGAGGATCGCGATCGACCCCGCCAGCGTGTACACCGTCACCGGCGGCGTCTGGGTCGGCACCCACACCAGGGCGCCCGCCGCCGTCAAGGAGGTGTACGTGCGCCCGCCCGTGGTCAACGAGCACAGGCCGTACACGGACACCGCAGAGGCCACCCGCTGGAAGTTCAAGCTGCACCGCAGCGTGGCCGCGTCGAGCGGGCCGGAGCCGGCGCAGTCGAGCGGGAAGGCCGCGACCGAATGCTCCTCAGGCACCCAGCCCGAGCTGTACGCCCCGCCCATGCAACTGACGGCGGTCACTGCGGGGGACGTCGTCAGCAAGGCGGACCCGCCCCAGACGAAGCGCTGGAGCTTCGGTGCCGTCGTGTCGAGCCCCCAGGTGAATCCCGTGAAGTTCACGCTCAGGCTGCCATCGGCCCGCGGCGGCGGTGACGGCCCGAACAGCGGCACCGCACTGGCCCGAGGGACGGGCAGCAAGACGACCGCGCTGACCGCGGCGACTGCCACTCGCAGTGCGACTCGAGTCATCACACCCTCCAGTAGGAACGACGGCACCGTCGAAGCGCGGCTTCAGCGCGAACGTGCCGTACGTCGGTCTCAGCCCCCACGACCCCGAGCTTCGCATGGGAGCGGGCACTGTCGCTACTCCTCTGCTTGCTCGGCCCCCCGTTCTCTTGACATCCAGAAGGGCGGCGGGCCACGGCTCCCTATCCGTGAAGCCTCTTTGCAAGGATGTGGTCGATGCTCGAGATCGACCCAGCGTTCCGGGAGAAGCTTGCCGCCTCGACCGGCGCCGCTCAGGTCGTCGTCCGCTCCGCCGATGTGGACGCCGCGGTGCGGGGCCTCCGGCGGGCTCGAACGGCGCTGTTTCAGATCCCGCATCCCGAGGAGCCGGAAGACCCACTGCCTTCCTACGCCTCAGCCGTCGAGGCCGACGAGACCTCTGCCCGGTTCCGCTTCGACATCGCCGACGCCGAGGCGTACACCGGGCTGATCGATCAGGTCGCCGATGCCATCATCGCCGCGCTTGAAGCCGAAGGCGTCGACGGCCATCTCGCAGCGATCACGTAGGGTCGTCGAGTCGCACGAGCCCGCGACGACTGGCATCCCAGGCGTACTCCCATCGCAGCCACAGATACGGGCAGAGGTAGAGGGCTCGCCCTTCTTGCAGCGTGCCTTCCTGGCGCCGGAGCATGAGATGGTCTCGGACGTACGCCACGGCATCGTCCCCGAGATACTCGTCGACGCTCTCACAGCGGCAGCCGTGCTCCCGCTGGGTCCCAGGGGCGATGTCCCAGCGATGCGGACCGCGCTCGTGACTCCGGGTGCGCCAAAGCGAGACGAAGTGGTCGACGGTGCTCAATGCCGCCTCGACGGCGCCCTGCGGCGACCGGTCCCACCGGCGCTCGCCGTTCGCGCCCGAGAACACGAAGAACAGCGAATTCCGCATCGGCCGAACGCGAAGTTCGGATCGCACCTCTGCGAGCCACCCGGGGTCGATGCCGGCCTTCAGTACGAACGCGTCGGCGAACGCGGCGCGGACTTCGGCCAGCACATCATCGGGAAGCTCTTCGAGCGGCATCAGCCGACGAGTAGCAGGACTCGCGCTATGCCGTCTTGGCCGCGAGCCATGCGGCCTCCTCGCGGCCGAGCTCGGTCGACGGCCCGTCGTTGGTCGCGGGCCACAGCTCGCGCGCGACCCGCAGCCAGTTTCGACGCGAGCCAAGCTCGGCGAGGATGGCGTAGAGCCCGAGGTTGATCCGCTGGATGATCACGAAGCCCGGCGGCAGGTTGGCCCACTTCGTCACCGGGCCCGGCACGCCGAGCAACTGCTGCACCGTCTCAGAGGCGTACTCGTGCGTGACCACCTTGGGCTCGTCGGTGAGCAGGTCGTAGAAGTGGCCGAAGTAGTCGACGACCTGGTCGTCGGTGACCGGTGCGGCGCGCCGGAGGAGGCCGGCGTCCTCGACCACGGCGCGGAACCGGGACGCGTCGGGCGACAAGACGATGTGCCGAATCATCGACTCGAACGTGTGCAGGGTGCCGTCGTCGAAGTGCTTCACCAGCCCGTAGTCGAGGAACGTCACGCGCCCGCCGGGCTGGAACAGGTAGTTGCCCGGATGCGGGTCGCCGTTGAACGCCTTCATGCGGTAGATGCTGCGGAATACGTACCGGTAGATCGCCTCGCCGGCCAGGTCCCGCTCCTCCTGTGGCCACTCGTTCGCCACCACCGCGAAGCGCACGCCCTCGGCCAGCTCGCTGGTGAGCACCCGCCCGCCTGACAGCTCGTCGACGACGGCGGGCACGCGGATGAACGGGTGCCCTTTGTAGAACCGGCCGAACGCCCGCTGGTTCTCGGCCTCGAGCCGGTAGTCGAGCTCTTCGAGGATGCGGGCCTTCAACTCGGCGATCACCGGGCCCGGCTCGAAGCCAGGGAACATCATCCCCATGGCCTGCGTCAGCAGCGCGGTGTTGGCCAGGTCGGCGCGGATCGCCGAGTCGACGCCCGGATACTGCACCTTGACCGCGACCGCCCGGCCGTCTCGGGTGATGGCGCGATGGACCTGGCCGATCGACGCGGCCGCGATCGGCACCGGGTCCCACTCGGCGAAGAGCGTGTCGACGGTCGAGCCGAACTCCCGCTCGACGACCTCGGCGGCCAGCTCGCCGGTCATCGGCGGGGCGTCCTGCTGGAGGGTGGCGAGGGCCTCGCGCATCGGCTCGGGCAGGCCGGCATCGAGGAAGCTGGCCAACTGGCCGAGCTTCATCATGGCGCCCTTCATGTTGCCCAGCGCCCCGGCCACGTCCTCGGCGGTGCGCAACTCGTGCTCGCGGTCGAGGACCTCGCGCCGCTCGGCCGAGGCGAACACCTTCCTGGCCTTGTGCATCGCGGTGCGCCGCCCGATCCGGCCGCCGACCCGGGCCAACTGCGTGGTGCGCCCCGCCCGCGACTCGAAGGCGTCGGTCTGGCGCAGCAGGGCCCAACCGCCGACGACGGCCACGCCGACCAGCCCGAGGATCGACCGCTTTTTCACCACTGGTTCCAGTGGGTGACCTGCTCGACGGGCAGGCGCTTGGCCGGCTTGAAGTCGGTGCCGATGGTGTACGCGACCGGGATCAGCGCGGCCTGCGTCACCTTCTCGTACGGGATCCCGAGGATCTCGGCCGCCTCCCGCTCGAACGCCAGGTGCAGGCTCGTCCAGACGGTGCCGAACCCCCGTGCCCGGGCCGCCAGCATGAACGACCAGGCCGCCGGGATGATCGACGCGAAGTAGCTCGCGGGCGACGACCCCTTCAGCGCCTCGACCCTGCTCTTGCCGCACGGGATGACGTGGACCGGCACCTCGTGCAGGTGGTCGCGCAGGTACCTGGCCGACGAGCGAACGGCGTCGTACCGCTCGTGGCGCGGGTCGCCTTCGGGGAACGTGTTCGACCCCGCCGCCGCGTACGCGTCGAAGGCCCGGCCGTAGAGCTCGGCGAGCGCGGCGCGCTTGTCGGCGTCGTCGACCACGACGAAGTGGAAGCCCTGCCGGTTCGACCCGGTGGGCGCCTGGAGGGCGATCTCGATGCACTCGGTGATCAGCTCGCGGGGGACGGGGCGGGCGAGGTCGAGGCGCTTGCGGACGGCCCGCGTCGTGGTCAGCAGCTCGTCCGGCGTCATGGGCGCGGCTCCTTCGGCAGTCCCAACACGAGTTCTCCGATGATGTTGCGCTGCACCTCGCTGGTGCCGCCGCCGAGCCGGGCCCCCGGCGCGCCCACCACTTCGCGGTCGGACCCGAACGACACGGCCAGCTCGAACATGGCCTCGGTGACGCCGAGCTTCACGAGCGACGCGGCCGGCCCGGCCGACGTGTCCACCGACGACAGCGCCACCGCCTTGGCATGCAGTCCGGCCAGCCGGTCCCGCTCGACCGCGTTCGACGCGGCGGCGTTGCCCAGCCGACGCCGCAGGGCCGCGGTCGACGAGCCGATGTAGGCGCGCTCGTTGCCGAGCGTCGCCATCGTGACCATCCAGCCGCCGTGCAGCGGCCCGACCAGGTTGGCGGCGGGCACCCGCACGTCGTCGAAGAAGACCTCGTCGAACTCGGCCTCGCCGGTCATCTGTCTTATGGGGCGCACCTCGATGCCGGGCGAGCGCATGTCGACCACGAAGAACGAGATGCCCTTGTGCTTCGCGGCATCAGGGTCGGTCCTGGCCAGCAGGATGCCCCAGTCCGACGCCGACGCGTTCGACGTCCACGTCTTCTGGCCGTTCACGACGAACACGTCGCCGTCGCGCACGGCCGACGTCGTCAACGAGCCGAGGTCGGACCCCGCCTCCGGCTCGGAGAAGAGCTGGCACCACACGATCTCGCCGCGTGCGGTCGGCGGCAACAGGGCGCGCTGCTCGTCGGTCCCGAAGGCGAGCAGGGCGTTGGCCGCCAACACCAGCCCGACCATGTTGAGCACCGGCGGCACCCCGGCCGCCGCGCACGCCTCCAGCCACACTGCCTTGTCGTCGTCGGCCATGTCGAACAGCACGAAGCCGGCGTCGGCCATCCGGCGCTGCCACGCGGCTGCCGCCTCGCGCAGGCGAGGCGGCAGGATCGGTCCGTAGTCGGGCGGCGCGTGGTGTTTGTTCTCGGCCAGCCAGTCGTGTGCGGCGAGCCGGAACGACACCGGCTAGGACGAGAAGTGCTTCAGCAGTTGGCCGAACTCGTCGGCGGGTCCCGAGGGGACGATGTAGCCCTCCTCGTTGCGGATCTGCTCGAAGTTGTCGCGCACGTCCTCGAGGCTCAGCTCGGGGTTGTAGTAGCCCTCGGTGAGGCCGATGAAGAAGCGGGCGATGCGACCGCCCGCGGCGCTGTAGATCTCGCCGGTCACCGGGCAGTCCTCGTGGACCAGCCAGGCGACGATGGGGGAGACCAGCTTGGGGTCGAGCTTGTCGGCCAGCGGGCCAAGCAGCTCCTCGGTCATGCGGGTGCGGGCGACCGGCGCCAGCGCGTTGACCTTGATGTTGTACTTGGCGCCCTCGGCGGCGAGGACCCGGGTGAAGCCGACCAGGCCCATCTTGGCCGCGCCGTAGTTCGACTGGCCGAAGTTGCCGAGGATCCCGGAGTTCGACGACGTGTTCACGATGCGGCCGTAGCCCTGCTCGCGCATCTTGATCCACGCCGGACGGGTCACGTTGAAGGCGCCCTTCAGGTGCACGTCGAGCACGGGGTCGAGGAACTCCGAGGTCATGTTGTGGAACGTCTTGTCGCGCAGGATGCCCGCGTTGTTGATGACGATGTCGACGCGGCCGAACGCGTCGATCGCGGTCTGCACGATGGCCTCGCCGCCCTCGGGGGTCGCCACGCTGTTGGTGTCGGCGACGGCCACGCCGCCCAGGTCCTCGATCTCCTTGGCGGTGGTGTGGGCCGGGCCCTCGTCGCCGCCTTCGCCGGACACCGAGCCGCCGAGGTCGTTGATGACGACCTGCGCGCCGCGCGACGCCAGCAGGAGCGCGTGCTCGCGGCCAAGCCCGCCGCCCGCGCCGGTGATGATCGCAACCTTGCCGTCGTAGCCGAGTTCTGCCATGGGCCGGAAGGTAGCCGCGCACTTGACCACAGGGTCAAGTTCAGCCGCCCGGCCGCCTTTTCCACAGCACCTGCTGCTGTGGAAAAGGCGAGAGGGGCGGTCAGAGGAGGGTGAGGGCCTCGGTGCAGTGGCGGTCGGCGCGTTCGGCGGCGGCGCGCGCGGCGGCGTTGTCGCCCCGGTCCAGCGCCAGGGAGACCTCCTCGATGGCGCTCAGGCAGTTCTTGAACGTCGCCAACTGCTCGCCCTGCGACTTCACGCTGCGCTCGGCGTCGGTCAGCGAGCTCTTGGTCTTGTCCAGCTCGGCCCGCACCGCGTCGCGCTCTCGCACCCGCTCGTCCAGCTCGGCGCGCACCGCCGTAAGCACGGTCTCGGTGTCGCGCAGGGAGCGGCGGGCGCCGTCGAGCTCGGTCTGCTTGTCGTCCACCCGGCGCTCGGCGACGATCGCGGCGGCCGCGGTCAGGAGCAGGACGAGGATCATCGTGCCGAGGAACACGGCCGGGTTCTCGATGACCGTCGTCCGCCGCCACCACGGCGTGGTCGCGGCGACGGGCTCGACGGCGGCGGGCGCGTCGGCGGCCGCGTCGAGCGACGCGCCGCACGAGCCGCAATGGCGCCAGTCGGGCGCGACCGATGCGCCGCACGACGGGCACGTCGTCTCGCTCAGCATGCCGCCACCGTCGTGCACACGAGGGAGATCGGGATGGCGAACGAGAGCCCTTCGGCCCCCTCGGCCACCAGCTTGGACTTGGTCACGCCGATCACCTCTCCTCGCAGGTTGACGAGCGGCCCCCCGCTGTTGCCCGGCGCGATCGGCGCCGAGAACTGGATCTGCCCGTTGCGCAACGCCGACACGATTCCGTTGGTCACGCTGCCGCCGAGCCCGAGCGGCGCGCCGAGCACCAGCACCGCGTCGCCCACCGACGGGTTGCTGGTCGCCTTGGGCAGGGCGGGCAGCGACTCGGCCACGGTGAGGACCGCGATGTCGTTGGCCTCGTTCACCCGGTCGATGGTGCCCTCCACGTCCTTGCCCTCCTGGCGCAGTCGGACCGTTCGCCTGCCCGCCTCCCACTCCCGCTCAACGACGTGGAAGTTGGTGATCAGCGACGACGACCCGTTGCCCGACGAGATCACGAACGACGACCCGAGCCCGCCGCGCACCTCCACGGTGAACACCGACGCCGACGCCGTCTTGGCCACCGCGGCCGGGTCGGGCTGGGCGGCCAGCTTGGCCTCGATCTCACCGACCCGCCTGCTGACCCCGTTGGCGGCGGCGGCCTGGGCCTCCATCTGCTGCTCCAGCCGGGCGAGGGCGGCGCGGGTGCGGCGGGCGTCGCGCCGCTGTTGGGACGTCAGCGACACCAGTTGCGCGATCAGGCCGAGCGCCACCAAGGCGGCCAACCCCTTCGCCAGCGCGGTCGGCGGGGGCCGGCGGCGGCGTCCTGCCGGGGTGAGGCCGGTCGGGGTGAGGCCGGTCGGGGTGAGGGCAGCGGCGTCGCCGGCGTCGTGCACCGGGCACCGGCCGGAGTCGTCGACCGGCGATCCGCACTGCGTGCAGAAGCGGCGGCCGTCGTCGATCACGCCCCCTGGCTGCCGCAGCCCTTGAAGCCAAAGGCGTCAGCCTTGGCGTCCGCCGCGTCTCCCAACTCGGACAGCTCCTCGACCCACTGCTCGAACTTGCGCTCGTTGGCGGACACTGCAATGGCCCCGCCCTCTTTGAACTTGGCGATGAACCGCTCGGTCGAGCTGATGTACTCCGTGAGCTTGGTGCTGTCCGTGTGGGGCTTCGGGATCGCGATGATGTCGGCGAGCATCTTGTCGAGGATCACGCCGCTTTTGTCGATGGACTCCTTGGCCTCAGCCGGGCTGTCGGGCTCGGGGAGCGCGTCGATCTGCTTGTCGGCCGCTTCGCAGAGGGCGTCGGCTTTGGCGATGTAGGCGTTCTTCACCGTGGCGTTGGCGGTGATGCCGAGCTTGCCCACGGCCTCCGCCTCGCCCTTGCCGCACTCCTTCGAGCCGAACGTGCGCGCCTTGCCGTCGGCCGCCTTGAACGCGTCGACCATCTTGGTCACCCCGGTCTCGACGTTGGGGTAGTTGCTGGCGTCGACATCCGGGATCACGGCCCGCGCCGCCACACCGGCGTCACGCAACGACTTGACCATGTCCTTGGCCGCCTTGCCGTCGTCGCCGCCGGGGAAGTCGAGCTTTTCGACCTCCGCCGCCGTCTTGTCCGCGTTGTCGGCCAGCTTGGTGGCGAAGTCCTTGATCATCGGGAGGTCCGACGGCGTGGTGAACACCGTGGCGATGGCGTTGCCGCGGGCGCAGACCGGGTCGGCCTTGGCGAGGAAGTCCTCTTTCGAGGGGGCGCTGTCGCCGCACGCGGCCAGACCGGCGAGGGCGAGTATGACTGCAACCGTGAAAGCGCGACGGGGCATCCGCCCATTATGACCGGCCCGAGGTGTCGAACTTTGGAACCCTGACCGACCACATGGGCCGGTCGGCGTCAACGGTCGGAGAGGGCGCACAGGGAACCGGGTCCCCCAGGCCGGCGACCGTCGTCTGGGCGCCAACGACGACCGCGGCGGTTGCGAAATGCACCCAGACACGGCGGACTCGAACGGGCGGCCGGGTGGCACCGTCTCGTCTGGGTGCCGAACTGTCGGCCTCCTCGCCCAAACGGCACCCAGACACGGCGGCAGGGCGCGCCGGACGGGCGCACCAGGCAAGCCCTCGGAAGTCTCTCTATCTGCGGTCTTACCGATCGGAGACCGGGGCTTGGGCGCGTTCGACGGCCTCGGCCTTGAGGCGCTTGTAGTCGACCTTGCCGTTGGGCGCCCGGCCGATGGTCGTCACCGGCAATACCCGCTTGGGCGCCTTGTAGGCGGCGAGGCGCGACTTCACGTGCGCCACGATGTCGGCCTCGTCGAGTGAGGCGCCGTCGAACGGCTCGACCATGGCGGTGATCGCCTCGCCCCACTTCTCGTCGGGGACGCCGACGACGACCGCGTCCCGGATCGACGGGTGGGTCTTCAGCACCTCTTCGACCTCTTCGGGGTACACCTTCTCGCCGCCGGTGTTGATGCAGACCGAGCCGCGGCCGAGCAGCCGCAGGGTGCCGTCGGCCTCGACGGTCGCGTAGTCGCCAGGGATCGAGTAGCGCACGCCGTCGATGGTTCGGAACGTCTTGGCCGACTTCTCCGGGTCCTTGTAGTAGCCGAGCGGCGTGCGGCCCTTGACCCCGACCATGCCGATCTCGCCGGAGCCGGGCTCCACGATGCGGTCGTCGTCGGTGATCACGATGGCGTTCTCGCCGACTTCGAACTTGGCCGTCTTCGCCGCGTTGCCCGCGCCCGACACCGAGTTGCCCATGCCCAGCGCCTCCGAGGAGGAGAAGGCATCGACGAGCAGCATGCCGGGGTGGTGGCCAAGCAGGCCCTCCTTCGTCTCCTGGCTCCACATCACCCCGGAGGACACGACCATGAACAGCGACGACACGTCGTACTTGCCGCCGGCCGCGTCGAGGGCCCGCAGGATCGGCTTGGCGAAGGCGTCGCCGACGATGGCGAGGGCGTTCACCTTCTCGGCGTCGATGACGGCGAGCAGCTCCTCGGCCTCGAAGTTGCGGCTGGTCAGGGTGATGATGCAGCCGCCGCCGTCGAGGATGTTGAACGACGTGAACGCGCCGGTCCCGTGCATCAACGGGCAGCACGGCACGCCCTTGAGCCCCGGCCCCTGCTCGGAGCGGACCTTGCGCACGGCGTCGTAGTCGGGCTGCTCCGGATAGGGGAAGCCGTTGTTGGCGTTGAGCGAGCCGAAGATGTCGTCCTGGCGCCACATCACGCCCTTGGGCATGCCGGTGGTGCCGCCGGTGTAGAGCATGTAGAGGTCGTCGCCGTCGCGGCCCCACGGCCCCTTGACGTTGTCGCCGTGCTTGCCCTGGCCGGCGGCGTCCTCATAGGGGTGCGCCCACTCGGGGCACGGGCCGGAGCCGTCGTCCACCCACAGCCAGCCCTTGATCTTGGGCAGCTTGGGCCGCAGCGTCTCGATGCGGTCGGCGAACGAGCCGTGGAACACGACGGCCACCGCGTCGGCGTTGTCCCAGAGGTAGAGCAGCTCCTCGTCGGCGTACCGGTAGTTGGTGTTCACCGGGGCCAGTCCGGCTCGGAAGATGCCGAACATCGACTCGAGGAACTCGTTGCAGTTATAGAGGTAGTGGGCGACCTTGTCCTGGTGCTCGACGCCGAGGTCGAGCAGCCAGCGGGCCACGCCGTTGGCCCTGGCGTCGAACTCGGCCCACGTTCGACGGGTCTCTGCATGCACCAACGCGGGGGCGTCGGGCTGCACGGCGGCGATGGTCTCCCAGAGGTCGGCGAAGTTCCAGCCAGGCATGGGGCGCAGCATAGGGAGGTCGGGTTAGGGTCCGATCATGGGGGACGAGGCGTTCGAGCTGGTGGGGTACTCGATCCTGTCGCGCAAGGCGGCGTCGGACGACGGGAGCCGGTCGGAGGCCGAGGTGGACGCGGCGGTCGGCGGCGAGGTGCTGCGGGGGACGGCGGTCGGCAACGGCCCGGTCGACGCTATGCAGGCCGCGCTGCGCGACGCCTTGGTGACCGCCTTCCCAGTGCTGACCGAGGCAGTGCTGGTCGACTTCGCCTCGGGGTTGGCCGAGGGGCGCGGGGACGGTCAGGCCCGGGTGCGGGTGACGGTTGCGGCCCGGCTGCCAGGGGGCGACTCGTTCGACGGCGTGGGCGTGGCGGGCGACCTGCTGCACGCGTCGTGGCTGGCGGTGGGGTCGGCGTTCGGCGCCCTGATCGCGGCTGCGCCCGAGCCGGTCGCGCCCGCTCGGGACTACCCGTCGGTGGCCGCGCTGGCGCCGGTGCTGAACGACCGGCTGACCGAGGACGACCGGGTGGTGCTGGAGCGGCTGGCCGCGACCGACTGGTCCAGCACGGTGTTGGACATCGACGCCAAGGAGGACAGGTGGTTCGCGGCCCAGGCCGCCGAGCTGGGGGCGACGGTGCTGTACGCCTTCGGCAACTTCTGCGCCATGGCCGGCCATCCCCGCATCGAGTCGATCCACCGGATCAACCGGCAGAAGGGGCGCCCGGTCAACCAGGTCGGCAGCGTCACGACGACCCGGCCGCACTTCGAGGCGCTGTTCGACTGGGACCTGCTGCCGGACGGGCTGGGCAAAGACGTCGTGCTGGCCATGTTCGACGCCTTCTTCGAGTTGGGGCCCATGGGGTTCCGCGGTCCGGCCGCCCGGTCGGTCACCGCGCAGCTCACGTCGTACGACGCCGAGGTCAAGACCACCCAGATCGTCGGGCCTGGCTACCGGTGTCCGTCGAACAAGCTCGTCGACCAGGTGCTCGGCTTCATCGGGCGGGACTACCTGTTCGCTACGTCGGCCAACGTGTCGTCGGGCGCGACTGGCCAGGTCGAGCCCGCCCACTTCTCGATGGCCGGCATCCAGGCCGACTTCGGCGCCGACGAGGGCGTGGTGCTGATCGGCCATCGCGACGAGGAGGCGGTGCGGGCGTCGTACCCGATGCACCTGCCGATGTCGACGTCGATCCTGTCGTTCCACAAGCTGGTCGACGGCTCGCTGGTCTTGGAGCGGCACGGCTCGCTGGACGTGCCCGACGTCGCCGACGTGGTCAAGCAGTTCGGCTTCGGCCTGACGCTGGGGCCGGGTGCACAGGAACGGCTGCCGATGCGGGCCGCGTAGCTCGCATAGCTTCGGCGGCATGGACTTCGAGCTTCCCGGTGAGGACGACCCCCGTCGTGTCGAGGTGCGGGCCTGGCTGTCCGAGCACCCCAGGCCGAGCGGCCGCCAGTTGGCCGAGGCGGGCTATGTGGCGCCGCACTGGCCCCGCCCGTGGGGCCTCGATGCCGACCCCATCCACCAACTGATCATCGACGACGAGCTGCGCCGGGCGCGGGTCTCGCGGCCGATCAACCCGATCGGGATCGGGTGGGCCGGGCCGACGATCCTGCACGCAGGGACCGAGGAGCAGAAGGAGCGCTACCTCATGCCGATGCTGGCGGGCGAGGAGATCTGGTGCCAGCTCTTCTCCGAGCCCGGCGCCGGGTCCGACCTGGCCGGGCTGGCGACGCGGGCGGTGCGAGACGGCGACCAGTACGTCGTGAACGGGCAGAAGATCTGGACGTCGCTCGGCCACTTCGCCAAGTTCGGGATCCTCATCGCCAGGACGAACCCGGACGCGCCGAAGCACAAGGGCGTCTCGTACTTCATCGTCGACATGGCCACGCCGGGCATCGAGGTGCGGCCGATCATCGAGATGACCGGCGCCCACGTGTTCAACGAGGTCTTCTTCACCGATGCGCGCATCCCGGCCTCGGGCCTGGTCGGCGACGAGCACGAGGGCTGGACCCTGGCGAAGGTGACGCTGGGCAACGAGCGGGTGTCGTTGTCGGGCGAGGGCGCGTTGTGGGGTCGGGGGCCGACCGCGGGCGACCTGCTGGACCTGGTGCGGGGCGCGGGCGGCGTGTCCGACCCGGTGCTGCGCCAGCGCTGCGCGCAGCTCTACATCGAGGCCGAGGTGCTGCGGCTGATCCGGCTGCGGACGGTCTCGGCCAAGGTGCAGGGCAAGCAGCCGGGGCCGGAGGCGTCGGTGCGCAAGGCGCTGGCCGACGAGCACGGCCAGCACATCATGGGCCTGGCCAAGGACCTAGCCGGGACGGCCGGGATGCTCAACGACGTCGGGCCGTTCGGCGGGCCTGCGGGGGAGTGGGCGTCGGGGTTCCTGTTCGCCCCGGCGCTGACGATCGGCGGCGGCACGTCGGAGGTGCAGCGCAACATCATCGCCGAGCGGGTGCTCGGCCTG
>Ga0190267_10000070_pt1 | contig 20038 bp, 17 predicted proteins | sample Popmic239T_FD_140332 | JGI IMG/M metagenome (GOLD analysis project Ga0190267, IMG submission 140332) | Populus adjacent soil microbial communities from riparian zone of Oak Creek, Arizona, USA - 239 T | ecosystem: Environmental > Terrestrial > Soil > Riparian zone | place: USA: Arizona... | reverse complement strand
CGACAGGGTGTTGGCATCTTCGGCGAGCCGGATCGGATTGTGCAGCCCAGCTACGACGATGTTCGTCGCGATTCGCATGGTGGTGGTCCGCGCTCCGATCGCCGCCGCCACGATGAGCGGCGAGCATGCGTAGTCGTCGGGAGCGAAGTGGTGCTCGCTCAGCCACACCGTGCCGAACCCCAGCTGCTCCGCCCACACGATCTGATCGAGCGAGTCCCGATATAGCGACGTGATCGGCTGGGCGAACTGCCGCGGATTGCGAAAGTCGTACCAGAGGCCAAAAGTGGGTATTGACATCGTTGTCCCTGCTTACTCGGCGGTGCCATGCGCTCCGAATGACGGCGTCCGTGTCGAGGCCGCCCATGGAGTGCCTCACCCCTTGCGGACGAGCCGTTACGTCGCCCATCATGCTGCCGGTGCCGACCGGCGGCGCCGGTCGTTCAAATCTTGAACGCCGCTCCCGTGCCGCTCGCCCCATTGCCGGCCGTCGTGCGTGTCCGTGCCTCTCACCTGTCGGAGGCGTGCCGTGGTGCAAACCGCGCGTGACACCGAATGAGTTGAAGGCCACGCGGCTGAAGTCGACTATTCAGCATCCACAGTCGCGCTCGCCCGCCATGCATGCCAGCGCGTGATCTGGACGATCGCGGTCCAGCTCTCCCGGTCGCGGTCCCCGTAGGGCTTACCGGTGTAGTGACGAGCGAGCCGATCGATGTCTACGAGCCCGTGGTCCGCACGGATCTCTCGTACCGTCCCTGTCACCGAGACGTGGGCATACCAGTTGTCCGCGTCGAGGACGGTGAGGGCTACACGAGGATTGAGGCGAAGGTACTTGAGCCTGGCGCGGGTTCCATCCATGTTGAGCAGAATCGTGCTGTCGTCCCCGGCCTCGTACCAGGTGGCCGCACTGTGCAGGTCTCCGTTCGGCTTTATGGAAGCGACGACGGCCGGGTTCGGGCGTTGCAGGAATTTCGAGAGCTCCGTGGGGAGTGGGGCAAGGGGCATCGCGGTGTCCGTTTCTCACGCCACTGCCATCTATGTGCCGGCGCTGCCACCAACCTAGACGTCCACGGGGGACCACGGTGATGGTGCGGCCGGTGGCTGATGCGGTTCGATGTGCTCTGTTCAGATCCTCGACACCCGCGATGATCGCTGCCCCGCATGGTCGACCATCACACCTGACCGCCGCGGACCGACACACGCGGCGCAGCTCGCGTGAGCGAGAGGCCGCGGAACAATGGGAGGGGTTCGTACGATGCGCGACGAGATCTACTGGCTGGTGACCTGCAGGGTGAAGCCGGGTAGATTCGCGGAATTCCGCGAGGTGGTGAAGCCGCTCGTGGCGGCGACGAAGGCGGAGCCGGGCTCACTGGCATATGACTACACCGTGAGCGAAGACGAGAAGCTGGTACACATCTTCGAGAGCTACCGGGACTCGGAATCCCTCGTCAGCCACGTCACCACCGTCTTCCCCCAGTTCGCCGACGCATTCAACGAATGCGTCGACATCACGGCCTTCATCGTCTTCGGGACCCCGGATAGTGAGGCGAAGGCAATCCTGGATGGTTTCGGCTCCACCTACATGAGACCCTTCGAAGGCTTCACCCGCAAGTAGTCGGCTGGACCGGCGAGCGGGCACCCGATCATCATCCTGGCTGAGGGGACCGGGAAGACCGCTCGTCGTCGGTTCGGGCAAGAACCCGCCTCTGAGGCCCGCGGGCTGACAAGAGGGCACCGCCCGCCATCTGAACCGCTTGCAGCCCGCACGTGCGGCCATTGCCGGTAGTTGACCGCCGCGATGGCACGGGCTCGGGCGCTCATACCCTCAGGTCGTCGAAGTCCTTGAGCATCTCCATGTGCTGTGCGCCGCGGGCGTAGGCATATGCGATCTGGGTATCCGCATAGCCGACGTCGGGATCCTCGTAGTACTCGCGCGTGATGATCTCGTGGAGCTGCGCAGTCGAGACGCAGTTGAGGTGCACGAGGAGATCGATCGGGCCGCCGAGGACGTAGACCGACATGGTGTGGGCCTTCTGGGCGAACCGCTTCATGTGTTCTGCAAGATGCGATCGCGCCTCCGGCTTGAGGCGAATCGACACGAGTGCCTGCACGTGGAAACCGAGCAGCGTGAGGTTGACCTCGGCATGGTTGGACTCCCATACGCCGATCTCGCGGAGTCGTCGGAGGCGGTGGTGAATGGTCGCCGCGGAGACCGAGAACATCTCGGCGAGGGCCGAGTTGGTCACTCTGGCGTTTCGGATCAGCTCCCAGAGCAGTGCTTCATCGAGCTCATCGAGTGTCGGAATGTTGAGTCCGGCGGTCATTCGAGCCCTCTCCGTATGAAGCATCTTTGCAATCTGCGGCCAATTCTTACGAATGTTGCACGCATGGGCCATAGCAGTCAAGGGCCTTTACCATTGCGACACGCGTTCGACATCGCCCACATCAACGAAGTGTCCACCGCGATCTACCTTCGACCGCACTACGAGAGGACTGATCAGTGAATGAGCAAGACGCAGCGCTGAGTGACCCGTCAACGACGACGGCGCACCAGCTCGAAGGGGACTCCGGCCGGGAAGACGACCCCGACAGCAAGGGGGGACTGCGACGGACGCTCAGCACGCCGTCGATCGTCTTCATGGTGCTCGCCGCCGCCGCTCCGCTCACTGCGGCATCCGGTGTGCTGCCGTTGGCGATCCTCTTTTCCGAGAACTCCTCTGCCCCGGTCTACTTCCTCGTGGCTACCGTGCTGCTCTGCCTGTTCGCCGTCGGGTACACCGCACTCAGTCGGGACGTCGCCGACGCGGGCGCGTTCTATGCGTACATCCGCGCGGGCCTGGGCCGCATCCCCGGCAATGCCGCGGCGATGCTCGCCCTGGGTGCCTACACCCTCACTGTCGTCGCTCTCGCTGTCTACGCCGGACCGTTCGCCAGCAGCCTCGTCGCCACGTTCACACCGTGGAGCGACTCGCCATGGTGGCTCTGGTCGGGAGCCTGTTGGGCGCTTCTCGCGCTGCTCGGCTACCGCAACGTCGATCTGAGCTCCCGAGTGCTCTCGGTGCTCCTGATCCTCGAGATGGCCATACTCGTAGCCTTAGGGGTAGGTGTCTTCGCCACCGGTGGCGCGGCGAGCTTCCCTGCCGAGTCCCTGAATCCCGCGCAGGCTTTCGGACACGGGGCCCCTGCGAGCGGCATCATGTGGGCGGTGCTCTGCTTCGTGGGATTCGAGGCGACCGCCGTGTTTCGCGGTGAGGCGCGCAACCCTGAGCGCACGATCCCCCGGGCGACCTACACCGCCGCCCTGCTCATCGGGGTGCTCTACGTGTTCGTCTCCGTCGTGATTGTGATGGGGGCCGGTAGCGCTGACGTGGGGGGCCTCATCGCGGCCGATCCCGCCTCCGTCTTGTTCGCCATCGCCGACAAGGCCATCGGCCCGTGGTTCTCGACTGTGATGAACGTCCTTCTGCTGAGCAGCATCTTCGCCTGCGCGCTCTCGTTCCATAACGTGGTCACGCGCTATCAGTTGACGATGGGGTCGTCGGGGCTGCTGCCCGAGTTCGTCGGCCGAGTGCACGGCGCGCACCGCGTGCCCTCCAACGCCTCGCTCGTTCTCTCGGTCCTGACGATCGTCGCTATCGTCCTCGCCGCGGTGCTCAACCTGGACCCCGTGGTGCAGGTCTTCGGCCCGCTCATCGGCGTCCTCGGCTTCGCGGTGCTGACGATGATGGCGTTCGCCTCGATCTCGGCCGTCGCGTACTTCTCCAGGTCGACCGAACCCCGCCCGGGGATCCTCGTGCGGTTGGTCGCACCGGTTCTCGCCACCTTCGGCCTGCTCGCGGTGCTCATCATGTCGCTGGCGAACATCGAGGTCATCACCGGTTCGGAGATCGGCACGGTGCTCGTGATCGTGCTGCTCATCGCGCTGCCGCTGACGGGTCTCGTCATCTCGGTGGTTGGTAGGGACCGCGGCCGGGTGAGCACCCAGGCCGCCCGCACCTCATAGGGGCTCGTTCCCGCTCATTTAGCCCGCACCGCCCGATAGGCGTTGCGGATTACCACCAACAGCCGTCGGCAGCAGGCCGGCCATTCACCAGGAAAGGGGTGCCCGAAATGGGTGCACAGCACGTAGACGCCGTCGTGATCGGAGCCGGATTCGGGGGAATCTACCAGCTCCATCTGCTCAAGAACGAGCTCGGCCTCTCGGTAAAGGCGTTCGAGAAGGGCTCCGGCATCGGCGGAACCTGGTTCTGGAACAGGTATCCCGGCGCCCTGAGCGACACCGAGGCCCGCGCCTACCGGTACTTCTTCGACGACGAACTCCTCGTCGCGGACGAGTGGACCCACCGCTACCTCACTCAGCGCCAGGTGCTGTCCTACCTCGAGCGCGTAGTCGACCACTACGACCTCCGCGGCGACATCGTCCTCAACGAGGAGGTGGATTCGGCGGTGTGGGATGACGAGGATTCCGTCTGGCGCGTTCGCACGAGCGCCGGGACCGAGGTGACCGCGCGGTACCTGGTCACGGCGCTCGGCCTGCTCTCGCGGGTGAACATCCCGGACTTCCCGGGCATGGAGAGCTTCGCCGGCCGCATCGTGCACACGGGTGCCTGGCCGGAGGACCTGGACCTCAGTGGCAAGCGCGTGGGTGTGATCGGAACCGGGTCGACCGGTACGCAGCTCTCGCTCGCAGCGTCGCGGATCGCCTCCGATCTCACCGTCTTCCAGCGCCGCCCGCAGTACAACGTGCCCTCCGGCAACGGCCCGATCGCCGAGGCAGACATCGCCGAGTTCCGATCGTCGTTCGGCGAGATCCGCGGCCAGATCTGGAGCTCAGACCTCGCCTACGGATTCGTCGAGTCCACCAAGCCCTACGCAGACTTTACTCCGGAGGAACGCGAAGCGGTGCTCGAGCGCGGCTGGCAGCGCGGCAACGCCTTCCGGTTCATGTTCGAGACCTTCAGCGACATCGCCGAGCACGACGACGCCAACGAGGCGGCGGCCGACTTCATTCGGCGCAAGATCGCGCAGATCGTCACGGATCCGGAGACTGCCCGCCTGTTGTCTCCGACCGAGCCGTACGCTCGACGTCCCCTCTGCAACGCCGGGTACTACGAGATGTTCAACGAGCCGAACGTGCACCTCGTCAGCCTGCTCGAGACTCCGATCGACCGCATCGTCCCCGAGGGCATCCGTACGAGCGATGGCGTCGTGCACGAACTCGACGTGATCGTTCTCGCCACAGGATTCGATGCGGTGGATGGCAACTACCTGAAGATGGACATCCGTGGTCGCGGCGGCCTCTCAATCCGCGATGCCTGGGCCGACGGACCACGGAGCTACCTCGGGATCAGCACCTACGGGTTCCCGAACATGTTCATGATTCTCGGGCCGCAGAGCCCCTTCTGCAACCTGCCCCCGGCCATCGAGACCCAGGCGCGATGGATCGCCTCCGCTGTGTCGCACACCGAGCAGTCATCCTCCGGCGTGTTCGAGGTGGACGAGCGGGCGCAGTCGCAGTGGCTCGACGAGTGCCAGGAGCTCTCCGACCACTACGTCTTCGGGAAGACGGACTCGTGGATCTACGGCGCGAATATCCCCGGCAAGCTCAACCGCGTGGTGTTCTACATGGGTGGGTTGAAAGCGTACGCAACCCGCGCGAATAATGAGGCCAGTGCCGGCTTCCCTGCATTCGCCGAGAGCGCGTCAGCCGAGAAGGAGCTCACCGCGTGACCGTCGCCGAGGCCCAGCCCCGGGTCGCCATCGTCACCGGTGCCGCCAGCGGGATTGGGCGGGGGATAGCCACGCGCTTGAGCGCCGACGGGTACCGCGTCGTGATCGCAGATGTCAACGAAGCGGCCGCCGTGACGGTCGCAGCCGAGGTCCGCGCCAACGGCGGAGAGCCCACGGTGATCGGCGTCGCGATGGATGTCACCTCGGAGGTCAGCGTCGCACAGGCGATCTCGCACGTCGTCGAGCGTTGGGGCCGAGTGGACGTGCTCTGCGCGAACGCCGGGGTCTACCCGGGCGCGGCGATCGGCGAGATCTCGGGGGAGGACTGGGACTTCGTGCAGAACGTCAACCTCCGCGGTGCCTTCTTCTGCCTCAAGCAGGTAGCCCCGCATATGCGTGAGCGTCGGTTCGGCCGGATCATCCTCACCTCCTCGGTGACTGGCGCGATCACCGGCTTCCCCGGCTGGACCCACTACGGCGCGTCGAAGGCGGGGCTGCTGGGCATGATGCGCTCCGCCGCCCTCGAACTCGTCGGCGACGGGATAACCGTCAACGCTGTGATGCCGGGCAACGTGCGGACGCCTGCGTGGAATGACCTCCCCGTCGACTACCTCGAGAAGACAGCGCGGGCGATCCCGATCGGTCGACTCGCAGAGCCCTCTGACATCGCCAACGGAGTCGCGTTCTTTGCCGACGAGCGGTCGTCTTACGTCACCGGGCAGACCCTCGTGATCGATGGTGGGCAGGTGCTCCCCGAGATCCCGATGAGCTGATCGGCCGGCTGGGTGCGTCTAGCCGACCTCGTCGAGGCGGAAACCCACCTTGAGCGTGACCTGGAAGTGGTGGATCCCGTCGTCTTCGATATGTCCGCGCGTGGATACCACTTCGAACCAGTCGATGTTTCGCAGAGTCGCCGACGCTCGGTCGAGACCGCTGCGGATCGCTGCGTCGGTACCTTCCGACGAGGTCCCGACGATTTCGGTGACCCGGTAGGTGTGATTCGTCATCATCAATCCCTTCACCCCGGCATCATCGGCTCGAGGGTGCTCCGAACATAGTCCGCTAGTTCGCAGGTGATCAACGAGTGCGGTGCAATCCCCTTCGCTACCGGTCGGCCTCTGTGTAAATCCTGAACAGCGAGCCCGGATGGCCCGGGGCCAGCGTCGATGATGGCACCGCGGCGCGTCTTCGGTCGACCCCGTGACGGTCGACCGGCGACGAGGCGCCGTGCATCTGGGTCCTGAGCCGCTCGCGGTGAGCTGGGCCCGCTTCGCACCAACGGAGCAATCGCACACTATGCAAGGGAGCACAGTAAAGATGAGAACCAAGAAGTCACTCACCTGGCGCGCAGTCGCCGGGGCGGTTCTGGCGGCCGGACTGACAGTCGGCGTGATGGGCTGCAGTCCCGGCTCATCGAGCAACGGTTCAGGGTCCGGCAGCGAGTCGAGCGAGGGCACAGGGAAGCTGGAGGGCGACGGCGAGCTGCTCAAGATATTCATGCCGACGACCTCCAATGTGTACTTGGCCGCCGCGGCGAAGGCCGCCGAAGCTCGCGCCAAGGAGCTCGGCTACACGACGAGCGTCATCGAGAACAACTTCAGTCAGACCGAACAGGATCAGCAGATCCAGGAGTGGCTGGCGACGGGAGAAGAGGCTGCAGCCATCATGGTGTGGCCAGCCTCCGCCGCCAACGCAACCGCCTCGATTCGCGCTCTGTCCCGGGTGGCCCCGGTCCTGCAGTGGAACCAGCTCATCGATCCAGCGGCCGAGGAATTCATCAAGATCGGCTACGCCGGCGTATCCGACCTCGGCATCGGCGACCAGGCAGGCAAGGACACGCTCGACCAGATCGACAAGCTGACCGCGGAAGGATTCACCTTCCATGGTCCCGGCGGGCTGCCCAACGTGCTCGAGATCGCCCTCGGCTCCGGCGACTACGCCGCCGGCGAGGACCGTCACAACGCCTTCATGAAGGTCGTCGAGGGGAAGGTGAACTTCCTCGGACGGGAGGGCGCTGCCGAATTCGACGCGCAGGGTGCCTACACCGCGTCGAGCACTGCCATTCCCAAGTACCTCTCCGAGGGAATCGACTTCATCTATGTCCAGACAATGGACATGGGCAATGGCGTGGTCCAAGCAGCTGAGCAGAACGGCTTGACGCCGGGCAAAGACGTGTTCCTGATGACGGGTACGTCGTCGGGATCCACGGACAACCTTCGCCAAGGCAAGATCACGACGGCCGTGCTCCAGTCACCGGCCATCGAGGGCACGCTCATCGTCGACAACGTCGCGCGGTACATCGCCACCGGCGAATCCAAGGACGGCGAGGTCACCATAGCCTCGGACGAGAACAAGCCCGAGCTCGAGATGACGCCGCCGACTCGCGTGACGTACATGATGAACCCGACCGTGACGGGGGAGAACATCGACTCATTCAAGATCTGGGGCTGGGACTTCTTCCAGCTGATGGGCGACGCCGCATCCTGAGATAGCACTGCTTGGCGGGTTCCGGGTCGTGCTCGACTTCCCGGGGCCCGCCAGCAGTCAGTGCTCACCCCAGGGTGAGCGGAGCACAGCAACCGAATCAAGGGGAAGCATGAACGCGACAGCTCGCTACCGCCTGGAGGCGACGGGAATCTCCAAGTCCTACGGCGCGGTCAACGCGCTGACCGACGTGCACATCGCCCTGCTGCCCGGCCAGGTGATGGCGCTGCTCGGTGAGAACGGCGCGGGCAAGAGCACCATCGTCAAGATCATCTCGGGACTCGTCAGTCATGACGAGGGAACCATTCTGATCGATGGTGAGGAGGTGCAGCTGAATACGGTGAACGCATCGCAGGCGGCGGGCATCGCGGTCGTCCAGCAGGAATTCAGCACGGTGGGAACGCTCACCGTTGCGGAGAATCTGGTTCTGGGCCAGCGCGGGGCGCCATGGTGGTGGGGTCCGCGCAAGCTCAACAGGTCGGCTGAGGCCATCCTGGCCCGGGTGGGGCTGGAAGGCCTCGACCCGAGCACGCTCGTCGAGAAGCTCTCCGTGGCGGAGATGCAGCTCGTCGAGATCGCCCGCGTGCTCGCGAAGGACGCCAAGATCGTCATCTTCGACGAGCCGACCGCCGCCCTCTCCGATGCCGAGATCGAGCGAGTCCTCACGGTCGTCAAACGACTCGCCGCGGAGGGCCGCAGCATCATCTATGTCACCCACCGGCTGGGTGAGGTCTTCGAGATCGCAGACCAGGTGGTGATCTTCCGGAACGGCCGCAGTCAGCCTCCCCAGAAGGTCAGCGACCTGACGGTCGACAAGGTCGTGACGATGATGATCGGCCGTGAACTCGGCGACCTCTATCCCGACCGAGCTGAGGCGATGGGTGAGGTGGTGCTCGAGACCCGCGGCCTCAAGGTCGCCGGCATGCGTGGCGAGGTCAACCTGAAGCTGCGCCGGGGTGAGATCCTCGGATTGACCGGCCAGCTGGGCTCCGGCACCACGGAGATCATGAAGGCCATCGCGGGGACGGAGGACGTGCTCGGCGGCACGATCGAACTCGACGGCGCGCCTCTGGATCTCCACGGCCGCCGCCGAGGCATCACCTCGGGGATCGCCTACTGCTCTCCCGACCGGAAGAAGGACGGCATCTTCCGAGGGGTCACGATCCGGCAGAATCTCTCCTCTCCGTGGCTGCGCCGTGTCTCGCGCCTGGGAGTCGTGAACCGGAAGCAGGAGAACACCGAGGCGGTGGAGAGTGCTTCCCGCTTCGCCATCGACAAGACGCGGATGAACGCATTGGTAGGCAACCTGTCGGGAGGCAATCAGCAGAAGGTCGCGGTCGGCAAGTGGCTCGGAATCCGTCCGCGTGTTCTGCTGGTCGAAGAGCCCACGCGAGGAGTCGATGTCGGTGCCCGCGCCGAGATCTATGCGCAGCTGCGGCGCCTCTGCGAGTCGGGTGTCGGTGTGATCGTTAGTTCCTCCGACACGAATGAGGTGCTCGGGCTCTCCGACACGATCGCCACCTACTACCGGGGCACCCAGACGGCGTACAAGCCGGCGAGTCAGTGGACCGAGCCCGAGCTCGTCCGTGAAGTGATGCACCGCGAGGAAGTGACCACATGACGACTGCCCAGGGTTCGGCCATCGCGTTCCAGGAGCGAGCGGGGATCCGCCGTACGACGAACGCGATCAGGCAGTACGCGCTGCCGATCCTGATCGCGCTGGTCTTCGTCATCGCGAGCATTGTCGTGCCTCAGTTCCTGAGCTTCCAGACGATCCGCGCCATACTGCTCGCCACCGCGGTCACCGGCATCATCGCTGCAGGCATGACGGCGATCACGCTCTCCGGCAACCTCTTCTCTCTTGGGGTCACCGCCTCCGTGGTCCTGTCCGGAGTGATCTACATCTCGGTCGGCTCGGCAACCGGCAACATCTTCGTGGGGGCGTTGGCCGCGGTCCTCGCCGCGCTCGTCGTGGGCATAGCCCAGGGCTTCATCGTCGGGCTGGGACTCAACCCGGTTGTGGTCACCTTGGCGGCCGGTGCGATCATCTACGGTGCTACGGCGATCATCACCGGCGGTGAGGTGGTGGCGGCCCGGAGTCGGGAGCTCGGAAGATTCGCGACCTTCGCCATCGTCGGCATCCCCCTTCCGGTATTCGTCCTCGTCGCTTTCACGGCACTGGCCTGGTTCGTGACCGAACGCACGAGGATAGGTCGCAACGTCCATCTGCTCGGCTCGAACAAGGAGACGGCTCGCAACAGCGGCATCTCCTTCATGGGCACCACGATCTGGGCGTTCGTCATCTTCGCCGTAGGCCTCGGTGTCGCAGCCGTCCTGCAGGTGTCGCAGACCCTGCAGGTGCAAGCCGACAATTTCCCTGAGCTCACGATGAACGTGGTCGCCGCCGTGCTGGTAGGCGGGACCGCGGTCACGGGAGGCGACGGATCGCCGATCAAGTCCGTTATCGGGGCCCTATTCATCGCGACCGTCACCCAGATCATGGTCCTCGTCGGTGTCCCGCAGGGCACGCGCTACTTCGTGCTCGGCGTCATCGTGGTCGTCCTGGTCGTCACTCTCCACCTCTTGCGAAAGGCGGGATCCCGATGAGGCCCGTATCGACGTGGTTCGCTCGATATGCCCTTCAGCTTGTCGTGCTCGTCATCGTGATCGTGTCGATGTACGCGTTGTACCCCTCGTTCCGAGTGGAGGCCTCGATCGAGCGGCTCATCCCCCTGGGCGTGATTGCGGCAGGTCTGGCGGTCACCATGATCGCGGGAGAGTTCGACCTCTCGATCGCGTCCATGGCCGCCCTCTCGGGTGCACTCACGGTGGTGCTCTCCGGGTTAGGACTGATCACCTCGGTACTGATCGCAATCACGGTATGCACACTGCTGGGGATGCTCCAGGGCTGGGCGATAGCCAAGCTGGGGATCAACTCGCTCGTGTTCACCGTTGGGACGCTGGTCCTCATCCGCGGGCTCACGTGGCTCGTCTGCGGTGGACTGTCCATCAGCATCGATGACATCACCGCATCGGACATCTTCTACGGAAAGTTCCTCTTCCTGTCGCCCCTCTCCACGACAGGGCTGGTCATCCTGATCGGATTGGGCATCTTCCTCTCCAGGACTCGCTGGGGGCGCGAGCTCTACGCATTGGGCAGCTCGAGGCCTGAGGCGATCGCAGCTGGTGTCCGCTACCCGCGCGGGATGGTCATTGCGTTCGGCATCTCCGCCGGATGCGGAGCGGTTGGCGGCGCTCTGACCAGCGCCCTCTCCGGGTCGGCCGCCCCGAATGCACTGGAGTCGATGCTCGTGGCCGGCATCGCAGCTGCTCTCGTGGGCGGAATCAGCATTGCGGGCGGACGGGGAACCATGATCAACGTCTTCCTCGGCTTCGCCATCATCTCGGTGCTGTCTGCGGGACTTGCAGGAATGGGGTCGAAGGCTTTCGTCTCGCAGCTTTTCGTCGGGATCTTCCTGCTGCTGATCGTTCTGGTCGAATACTTCATCGCACGGTTGGGTGAGCAGGGCAGGCGCAGCCGACTGCGACGGCTCGCTGAGGCCTGACCTCCGATCTCGATCCCGTCGATACAGGACGCACCCGCTCGGGTGGCGTTGCCCCGCAAAATTCCTCGATCGTGTAGTCCTGCATATCGCACCCGGCAGGTATCGGTATTGGACGACCAGGCTGCAGTCGTGGTTGCCTGAACCCTGAGGGCCGCTCGCGTTCCCATGCCAATCGGTTCCTCATCCAGGAGGTGGCGGTACATGATCGATGGGGATCGTGAGTGGTTGGATGGATCCGTGGGCTCGCAGGCGCCGTCCGTGCGAGGCGAGATCCTTGAATCATGGCGCCGGTCTCGGCTGAGTGGTGTCGACGCCTCCCATGTGGGCCCGGTCGCCGGACATCCCGATACGGACTGGCGCATCTCTCGCGTCGGTGTGCCGATCCTGGAGTCGATGGCTGAGATGCTCGTGGGCGCCAACACCAGTCTGCTGCTCAGCGCGCCTGATGGCACCTTGCTTTGGCGATGGGATGAGAACACCACACTGCGAAGCAAGCTGAACAAGAGCGACGCCGTGGTGGGGACACAATGGTCGGAGGACGTGATCGGCACCAATGGTCTGGGAACTGCTCTCGAGACCGCGAGGCCCATCACCATCACGGGGACCGAACACTACAGCGAGTCCTTGCACCCATTCGTCTGTGCTGCCGCGCCGATTCGCCACCCCGTCACGCGTCGAGTGACGGGCGTTCTGAGTGTCACGAGCCTCGTCGAGCATGCAAGCCCCCTCATGGCACCAACGCTCCTGCGGCTCGCGCGAGACGTCGAGCAGGAGCTGTACAGCGACAGCAGCATGCACGAGCGGGAGATGCTGCAGCACTTTCTCGCTGAACGCCGACGTCTTCGCAGCGCTGTCGTGGCCGTGAGCGCCGAGGTGTTCATCGCCAACTTGGCGGCCACGGGCCTCAAGCTCGACCACGCCGAGCTCTGGCGGCAGATCGAAGAGGCCCCGATGAGCCAGGTGGGAAGGGTGCTGGCCTGCGGGTCGCGAGTCACCGCCCTCCAGCCCGTGATCCACAGTGGCCAGATCATCGGAGCGGTTGTCGTAGCTGAGGACGTCGCCACCGCCCACCCGGAGCGCCTGCGCCCCGGCTGGGCGGACGGCCGGCCAACCACGCATCGCTCATGGGAGGACGTCGCACGCGAGGTGGGCGGTGCACTCGCACGGGATCATCGGGTCCTCGTGAGCGGCGAAGCCGGAGTTGGCAAGCGGACCCTTGTCAGGTGCGCCTCGGGCGCTGAAGCCGGCATCATCGAGATCGACTGTGCATTGCTCCAGGTGCAAGGCGCTCAACGATGGCTCGCCGAAGCTCGCCTCGTCCTCACTCACCACGGCGAGCAGACCGTGCTCCTCGCACATCTCGACGCTCTGGATGAGGACACCGCACATGCGCTCGCGGCCATGCTGGACGGGCTCGAAGGCCCTACTGGGCTCGACGGGCCATCGACCCCGCGGATCGCCGCCACCTTCACCACCAGCAGCACAAGTCGGCCGGTCCATCGGGTGATGCTGGATCGATTCCCACTGGACGAGATCAAGGTCCCCCCGCTCCGCAAGCGCTCCGAGGACGTGCTTGCCCGACTCTCCAACCGCGAGCCCGGGACCCCCAGGCTCAACCGGCAGGCCTTCGAGTTCGCGCTGCGGCATCCGTGGCCGGGGAACGATCGACAATTGGCCGAGTTCCGCCGCTGGCTATGCCGCCAGCAGCGCCCACTCATAGACGTTGTCGACCTCCCCAACGGGATTCGGTCATCGGCCTCCCGGCAACATCTGTCTGCCATCCAGATGGCCGAGGCAGAGGCGATCGGGGGGGCATTGCGGGACGCGAACGGCAACAAGTCGGCGGCGGCGAGCGCCCTCGGGATCTCCCGCTCCTCGATGTACCGCAAGATGCGGGAGTACCACCTCAACTGACATCTCGTGTGTGTCGGCTAGGCCGGCGGTGTGCCAAAACGGAACATATCGCCTACCCGCCGTGGTGTGAGAGTCGTTCCCAGACGATGTCGGCAAAGCAGCCGACGAGCGTGAGGAGAATGACGTGACATTGAAGTTCGGCACCTTTATGGCCTCGTTCCATTGCCCTCCCGGGCAGAACCCCACCACCGCTTACGAGCGGGACCTGGCGGTGATCCAGCACATGGATCGGCTCGGATTCGATGAGGCGTGGATCGGCGAGCATCACTCCTGTGGGAACGAGCTCATTCCCGACCCGATGACATTCGTCGCCTGGGCCGCACCCCAGACCAAGCACATCAAGCTGGGCACCGGCGTCGTATCCCTTCCGTATCACAACCCCCTGTGGGTCGCTGACCGAGCACTCTTCCTCGACCGGCTGCTACGCGGACGATTCATGCTGGGGCTGGGCCCCGGCGCGCTGCCCACCGACGCCACCATGATCGGGCTCAGCATCGAAGAGCAGCGGACGGCCTTCGAGGAAGACGTCGACGTCCTGATGGCGATCATGCGGGGCGAGACGGTTACGGCGAAGACCAGCCGGTACAACCTGGTCGACGCGCACACGCAGTACGCGCCGTACAGCGATTTCGATGTCGTGGTGGCGGCGATTGCGTCGCCTACGGGACCGCGCGCGGCTGCGAAGAACGGGGCGGGTCTGATGTCGGTCGGCGCCACGGCGAAGGGCGGCTTCGACGCGTTGGCCCTGCACTGGGATGTGATGATGCAGCGAGGGCCAGAGTTCGGCCACGTTCCCGATCGGTCGAAATGGCGGCTTGCCGGACCCATGCACCTCGCCGAGACTCGTGAGCAGGCCATCGAGGAGGTGCGCTTCGGCCTCGACGACTGGGCGAATTACACTCAGCACGTCTTGGCAGCGCCTCACTTCCGGGCGGCCGGCGACACCTTTGAGGAACGAGTCGCCTGGGTGAACGAGACGGGGCTGGGCGTCATCGGAACCGTCGATGACGCGATCGCCCAGATCGAGCGGCTCGAGAAGCAGTCTGGCGGCTTCGGCTCCTACCTGCTGATCCACCATGAATGGGCGCGCCATGCAGCCACCCTGCGCAGCTACGAGCTCTTCGCTGACTACGTGATCCCACGTTTCCAGGGAAGTACTGATCGGCTGGTCCAGGCGCAGGACTACGCGATCTCCCGATGGACCGAGCTCAACGATCGACAGGGTGCCGCGATCCAGGCGGCCACTGACCGCCATGCGAAAGAGCGCGCCGAAGCGAGCAGCTGATCCCCCAACGGGCCCGACGAAGAGGTTTGCGAAATGATACGCATGCAGCAGGTGGTCGACAGTGGCCAACTCCGCCGGGCCTTCGGCGCATTCCCCTCCGGGGTCGCGGCAATCTGCGCCCGGATCGACGGGCAGCCCGTCGGCATGGCAGCGAGCTCTTTCACCTCGGTGTCCGTCGAGCCCCCGCTCGTCTCTGTCTGCATCCAGGACACGTCGACCACGTGGCCCGTCCTGCGCAAGCGACCGCGACTCGGCCTGAGTGTGCTGTCGCAATGGCACGATCAGGCATGCCGCACTCTGGCCCGCAAGGAGGGCGACCGCTTCGCGGAGATCGATTGGGATGCGGGACCCCATCAAGGCGTCTTCATCCGCGGCGCGAGCGCCTGGATGGATGTCTCCGTCTACCAGGAGATCGAGGCGGGGGATCACATCATCGCTCTGCTGGAGATCCACGGCCTCGACGTCTCCCCGCACACGCCGCCGCTCGTCTTCTACGCCAGCAAGTTCCGCAAGATCACCCTCACGGAAGACGAGGAATATCACATCAGCGCTGAGCAGTGGTAAGGGAAGAGCCCGCAATATGTACGCCACAACCAACCCCGTCACAGGCGCGCTCGTCCGTGAGTTCGCGCCGCTCACGGATGACGAGGCGCGGTCCGCGCTGGAGGCCGCCAACCGCGCGTTCGGCTTCTGGTCTGCACTTCCCGTCGGAGAGCGCGCCGATGTGGTCTGGCGGATCGGCGCACTCCACCGGGAGCGCACGGACCAGCTGGCTGGCCTCCTGACCCTGGAGATGGGCAAGCCCATCTCGCAGGCGAAGACCGAGGTCGCGCTGGCAGCCTCAATCTACGAGTATTACGCGGACAGGGGTCCAGGCCTCCTAGCGGACGAGGCCCTGGAGATCGCGGGCTCTGGTGCGGCCCTTGTGCGGACCGCGCCGATCGGCGCGCTCCTCGGCATCATGCCCTGGAACTTCCCGCTCTACCAGATGGCGCGTTTCGTCGCCCCCAACCTGCTTCTCGGCAACACCATCCTGCTCAAGCATGCCCAGAGCTGTCCGCAGACCTCCCTTGCGGTCGCTGCGATCGCCCGGGAGGCCGGAGTGCCTGCTGGGGGGTACGAGAATGTCTTCGCCACCCATTCACAGGTCGCTGAGATGATAGCCAGTCCACTGCTTCAGGGAGTGTCGATCACCGGCTCGGAGTCGGCCGGGCGCATCATCGGCGGGCTCGCGGGGAGCAACCTCAAGAAGTGCGTGCTCGAGCTCGGAGGATCGGACCCTCTCATCGTCCTCCCGGACGCCGACGTCGAAGCGGCCGCGATGGCCGCCGCAACAGGACGATTCTGGAACGCAGGACAGGCCTGCACTTCGTCGAAGAGAACGATCGTCACCGAGCCCGTGTGGGACGACTTCGTCGGACTATTCCTGACCGAGGCTGCACGCTGGGAGACGGGCGACCCGGCGGACCCGGAGACACGTCTCGGGCCACTGGCAACCGTCGCATCGCGTTCCGATGTGGCTGCTGTCGTCGACGACGCCGTGGCAAAGGGAGCACGGCTTCTGCTCGGCGGCGCCATCCCGGCCGGGGAGGGCGCCTACTATCCAGCGACTGTCCTAGCCGACGTCACGCCGGAGATGAGGGCCTACAGGGAGGAGATCTTCGGGCCGGTCGCCGTGCTCTACAAGGTGGCCACGATCGACGACGCGGTCGAGCTGGCCAACGACTCGCCCTACGGGCTCGGCAGTGCAGTTTTCGCATCGAGTCCGGAGTCAGCGAGCGCGATCGTCGACCGCCTGCAGGTCGGAATGGTTGGTCTCAACATGCTGGTCCGCAGTTCGCCCGAGCTGCCATTCGGTGGAGTCAAGAATTCGGGCATCGGGCGTGAATTGGGCCGCTTCGGCCTGGACGAGTTCGCGAACAAGAAGCTCGTCCGCAGCGCCTGAGGTCGCCGCCGACGCCAGATCGGCAACGGACCGATTCGCACTTCCGAGCATTCGCATTATCAGAGGAGAGATCAGAGTGGGCAGAGTAGACGAACGACGAGTACTGGTGACCGGCGCGGGCAGCGGCATGGGGCGGGCAATCGCCATCGCCCTGGCAGGCGAGGGTGCGCGCGTCACACTCTTCGACCTCAACGTCGAGGCGGCGGAGACCGTGCGGGCCGAGATCGAAGCATCGGGCGGCACCGCGATTGCTGTGGGCGGGAACGTCGTCAATCGGCAGGACGTTGTGGCTGCGGTTGCGGCGAGCACGAGTGCTTTCGGCGGCCTTGACGTGCTCTTCGCGATCGCGGGGATCATCCAGCCACAGCATTTCCTCGACACCACCGAGGAGAACTGGCGCAGGACCCTGGACATCAACGGCCTCGGCACGCTGATCTGTCAGCAGGAAGCGGCCAAGCAGATGATCGCGCAGGGGACCGGGGGCAAGCTCGTGCTCACCTCGTCCATCGCGGGGCGTCAGGGCTATCCCAACTTCGCCTCCTACTGCGCAAGCAAGTTCGCTGTGACAGCCCTTGTCCAGGCGGCTGCGCGGGCTCTCGCCGAGCACGACATCACCTGCAACGCGTTCGCGCCTGGGGTGGTCGACACCCCCCTCTGGCGGAAGCTCGATCTCGACATCATGGCGCTCGGCGACACATCGAAGCCGGGCGAGGCATTCGAGGAGTTCTCGGGCGGCATTCTGCGGGGTCGCCCCGGAACCGCTGAAGACGTTATCGGGACCGCCCTTTACCTCGCATCTGCTGACTCCGACTACATGACCGGCCAGACCGTCATGATCGACGGCGGCATGGTGCTCGTGTAACTGCCCATGGGGTCCGCCCCGACATACCTGAGGCGGTCGAGGACGAGCGCTTCATCAACCACCATGCAAAGGAGCAAGGCACAATGCGCGCAGCCGTGTACTACGGAAACAACAAGGTCACGATCGAGGACATGCCGGAGCCGTCCCCCGGCCCCGGGGAAGTCAAGGTTCGGGTGCACCTGAACGGGATCTGCGGGACCGACCTGCATGAATACTTCGACGGACCCATCTTCATCTCGCCGAGCGAACTGCACCCGCTGACCCACAAGGCGATGCCGGTCATCCTGGGGCATGAGTTCTCGGGTACGGTCACCGAGGTCGGAACAGGTGTCACTGAGGTGGCCGAAGGCGACCGCGTCACCATCGAACCCATCTACCGTTGTGGCGAGTGCCGACCCTGTCGCACCGGGGCATACAACCTGTGCACCAAAATCGGGTTCCACGGCCTGATGGCGGACGGAGGCATGGCAGAGCACACCGTCGTGCCGGTGGACCAGATCCACAAGCTCCCGGATTCTGTATCCCTCGACCTGGGGGCGCTGGTGGAGCCCATGGCGGTGGCCTACCACGCCGCTCAACACGCGAAGGTGAATGACCAGAGCTCGGCGCTCATCTACGGCGGCGGCCCCATCGGAATCGGCATCTGGTTCGCGTTGCGAGGATTGGGCCTCACCGAGATCGACGTCGTCGAGCCCTCACCCGTCCGTCGCGCAGCGCTGGAACGTCTTGGCGGCCGCACGCTGGATCCTCTGTCGGTGGATGTCCCTGCGCTCATCGCCGATCGATCGAACGGCGACGGCGTCGACGCGGCATTCGACGCAGCAGGGGTGGCGCCCGCGATCGAGTCGGCGCTCGCATCCCTCGGGGAACTGCGGCCCCTCATCAGCGTCGCCATCTACGACCGCCCCCTGCCGACCCCCCTCATCCAGCTCGTCCTCCGCGAGCGACGCATCCAGGGCACGATCTGCTACACGGCAGCCGACTTCAAGGCAGTCATCGATCTGATGGCCGCGGGGCACTATGACACGACCGGATGGGTGGAGACCATTCCGCTGACAGGGCTCATCGAGCAGGGTTTCGATGAGCTGCGTGAGAGTCGACGGATGAAGCTGCTTGTCGATCCCACGGCCTGATGTCGTCGGCGTTCATCTTCGACTTCGTCCGCACGCCGTTCGGAAAGATCGGGGGCGTACTCGCGGGTGAACGCCCTGACGACCTCGCAGCTCTCGTGCTGCGCGCACTGGTCTACAGATCTCCCTCGCTTGATCCCGGCGCCATAAACGAGGTCGTCTTCGGGAATGCGAACGGCGCCGGTGAGGAGAATCGCAACGTCGCCAGAATGGCCACCCTGCTCGCGGGTCTGCCCATCACGCTTCCCGGGTCGACGGTGAATCGCCTCTGCGGCTCCTCACTCGACGCGGCGATGATCGCGTCACGACAGGTCGAGGTGGGAGAGGCCGACCTCATCCTCGTCGGCGGGGTCGAGTCGATGAGTCGCGCGCCGTGGGTACTCGCGAAGCCGGAGAGGACGTACCCCGCAGGAAACGCAGCCCTCGAATCCACGACCCTGGGGTGGCGCCTGGTGAACCCACGGATGGCTGACGAGTGGACTGTCAGCCTCGGGGAGGCCACAGAGCGGCTGGCGGCGCGACATGGCATCACGCGTGAGCGCCAAGACGCGTTCGCAGCACGGTCGCACACGTTGGCAGCGCGTGCGTGGGCTCAGGGCTTGTACGAGCCCTGGACGGTCTCGGTGCCAGGTGTCGAATTGGCGAGGGACGAAAGCGTGCGCGACGGCACCAGCCCGGAGGGGCTGGGGGGTCTGCGCACGGTGTTCCGCACGCGGGCGGAGGGCGGGACCGTCACGGCCGGAAACGCGAGCCCGATGTCTGATGGCGCAAGCGCGGTCATGGTTGGCAGTGAGGCAGCGTCCGACCTGCTCGGTCGCGCGCCTCTGGCGCGCGTGGCGGGCAGGGCGGCGGCCGCCAACGAGCCCCAATACTTCGGGTACGCACCGGTGGAAGCGGCCAACCTTGCGGTTCGGCGGGCAGGCATCGACTGGGCCGACGTCGGAGCGGTTGAGCTAAACGAGGCTTTCGCCGCCCAGTCGATCGCCTGCATCGAGGCGTGGCCGATCGATCCCGACATCGTCAACCGATGGGGTGGCGCGCTCGCAATCGGTCACCCTCTCGGCGCGTCTGGCGGGCGCATTCTGGGAACCCTCGCAGCACGTCTGCATGCTGAGGGCGCCCGTT
>Ga0190267_10000069_pt1 | contig 20093 bp, 17 predicted proteins | sample Popmic239T_FD_140332 | JGI IMG/M metagenome (GOLD analysis project Ga0190267, IMG submission 140332) | Populus adjacent soil microbial communities from riparian zone of Oak Creek, Arizona, USA - 239 T | ecosystem: Environmental > Terrestrial > Soil > Riparian zone | place: USA: Arizona... | reverse complement strand
TTGCGGACGATCTGCTCGGGCGTGTGCCTGCGTCGTGCCATTCGTGATGATCCTCCTTCGCCCCAGATCGTGGGGCAACGGGCTCTCGTCACGGGTGGACCGATTTCAGGGGGTCAGGTCAACACGACGCCGTCCACCTCCACGATCTCGGCTTGCGGGGCGCTACTGATCCGCTCGTCCTCGAAACCGTTCTCGGGGAGGCCGTGTACTCGTCACCCTTGACACGGACTTCGGCGAACTGGTCGCCCGCTCTGGTCTCTGCCGAGCATCGTCCTGTTCCGCGGCGCTGTGACCAGGCGTCCGAACAGCCAGGCGACCCTGCTCCTAGAAAACCTCGATCAGTTCGCGGCGGATCTCGAAACAGGCGCAGTCGTCGTCATCGGTGACGAGCGCGTGCGGGTCCGTCGTCTCCCCATCGAGTAGCCTCGCACAGGCCGAGCCCACGAGCCCATTGGTTCGAGCAATGACAGGTAGTGGACCTGGGTTGTCATTATGCGAACCAGGTGGTCGCCCTTGTCACCGGCCGGTCACTCGCCCTCAGCTAACGACGTGCTCGCGTAAACCTCGTGAGTCACAGAATCTCCGCCGCCCGAAGAAGTCCGGCAACAGACTCGGCGGTCGTTCGCAGCACGGCTTCGTCCGCGCATCGAGGGAACGCCTGCGTCTCAGTCGAGAAGAAGTACAACACGCCGACGAGGTTGCCGGAACTGCGAATGGGCATCGCCAAGTAGGACCGCGCGGCCCTCGTGTGACGCTGCGCCTCGGCGCGTGTGAAGCCGAAGTCCTCGACCATTCTCCGCTCGTACTCCTGGAGCGTTCGGAAGTTCACGCAGACCACCTCCCCAGTGCGGACGCACTGGCCGACGATTCCCTGCGTTGTCTTCAGGACGCGCCACCGCCGGCCGCCGAGGCCCGCCCTGGTGTAGTCCGAAATCTGGACGAGGCCCGTTGCCGTCGTAGTCGTTCCAGGCTCGACAGTCTCCACCGTTAGGTGCACCGTCGATGAGATTCGAGCTTTGTCACAACCTGCAAAGGTGTCAACACATGACTCGAGTAGGCGGACGACCTCTTCGTGCGTTGACGTAGTCGAGAGCTTTCGTTGGAGCCGTTCTAGGAACTCGGTCGTGTCCCTCGGGAACCGTGAGTCCAGGATCAGGTCTGCGACGACGAGCTCCGCGACCGAGAGCACTCCGAGCACGGCCGCCGGAATGACGGCCCATCCGTATTCCTCCTCCTGCAGCAGAACCGAGAAACCGTAAACGAACACACCAGCGAGAACGAGGATCGTCAAGCGCGCCCACGATCGATACCGCTCGCGGTCGGGAAGGTCGCGGAAGATCGCCTTCAGCGAAGGCTTACGCGGTTGCCCAGAAGGTGTAGAGGACGTCAAGTTCCCAGGCCTCCTGTCCGAGGTGGTTCGCTGGCCGGACAATGTCGTCCGAGACATCGACGACAGCCTTCGGCAACGCATGGGCGCGCAGTTCAATCGGGTCGCCAAAGCCGACCCGCTCGATCATGCCCCGAAGCTGCGGTGCCGGATAGAGAAACGAGGGGACCTCCACACCGCCCCCGCCGTGGAGCTTAAACCGCGTCGACATGATGTCAATGCCGAGTGTCTCTCGAAGGGTCGATCCCCACTCGTAACTCGGTGTCGTGCCGCACAGGACGCCACCGGACTCAAGCACGCGGTAGGCCTCCGCGAGGAAGTTGAGGCCGAGGAAGGGATCGCTCAGCAGCGCTATCACACAGCCGAACGCCGCGTCGGGAAACGGAAGGGTCTCCGCATCGTGCTGAACCCGGACGAGCGCCGGCTCGCGATCGGGAAGAGCCAGCATCGCGGGGCTGTTGTCGAGTTGGACCACTCGGGTGCTCGGCAAACCGAAGAATTCGCCCACGCGCCCGCGGCCGCACCCAACCTCCAAGACCAGCCCTGCTGGAAGGCGATCCCGCCACGACGCCGTGGCTTCCGCCGTGATCGCGTCGAAGTTTCTCGAGGTCTTGTGCCTCTCGTCGTAGTACTCCGCAGCAAGAGCCTCGTAGGGCGCGTCGGCGTTCACGGCAACGATTCTGCCTGGTGAAGCGCCCCGACCACACGAACGAATCAATGGACGGTCCCAGCCATGAACATCGCCGAGGTCGCCGGTCGACGTTCTGTTGAACTGCGCCGTTGGTTCTGTAGCACTAGTCGAGGTCTACACCTACCCTCGCTCTATGAGCGCGGCGGATGAGCATCGAGTGATTGTCGAAGGACTGGCGGCCATAGCGACGACGCTCGCCGAGATGGGAACCAGTGACGAGGACGGACGCACGCAGTTGCGTGCGTGGGTGTTGTCTGTCGGCGCGACGTCGGAGGTCGTGCGTGAGGCTGTCTGGCGGTGGCGCGGTTGCCGCAGCCTCTGCAAGAGACAGCGGCGGAGACTGAGCGCGCGCGACCCATACGGGAGATGCTTGGGGTGCAGTCGGCCGAGGAGCAGCTTGCGGCCGCACTCCGAGGCAGGGAGTGGCTCGAGACTCGCCGACGACCTGGCCGATGAAGCGCACAACTAGTCTTGCCGCGAGTCGACGGGCCAGGCGCAGACCGAACATGTGTACGATCTCGCCGTGAACTGCCTCTTCTGCCAGGGCGTCTCGGGCTCGCGGCCTTCGAACGAGCACCTGCTATCCGTCCCCGTATGTCGGGCGTTCGGAATCGACCGCTCGGCGTTAACAGCCCGTGTGGATGGCGTCGCGAACGAGGTCAGATCGATCGCGCGGCTCCGGGAAACGCAAGTGCGTTTGCCATGTAAAGACTGCAACTCGCGCTGGATGAACGAGCTCGAGCTCGCCATGGAGACTGCCGTCGGCCCATGGCTCCGCAGCGGGCGACCACTAGGCGCGCGCGGGCATTCAGTCTTGACCAGGTGGGCCCTCAAGACCCACGCGCCCGACCAGTTGCGGTTAGTCGGTCGCCCAGGCGTTCGTGGACGGGCTGCTGGTGGTGGGCAGGCGCACGGTCAAGCCCACGTTCCGGGTGCTGCCGGGCGTGCCCACGACCCCGGACGCGACAGCGGCCGAGCCTGGTGGCTCAGCCGCGACCGGTGTTAGTACAAAGACAAGCGGAGTGGGCCTAATTGAACACAATAAGAACCTTGCGCCGTCGGTCAACGTCGCAGCCGTGCGGCTGTCGCGACGCCACGGGAAAGTGCGTCGAGGCGGATACCGCTCGGTCAGGCCGAGGTGATCGCCCGACGCACCAGAGCCTCGTAGTCCTCCAGCCCCCCGGGCAGCAGTCGCAGGTGCACGATCCTTCCCGCCGCTTTCTCGACTACGTCGACAACCTCGGCCACGGCGGGGGCATCGGCATCGCCGGCGACGACGATCGCTCCGGGGACGACCACGGACGGGTCCCGCGCTTCATCGAGGAAGGTCCACACAAACCCGGTCTCGTCCTCGTCGTTGAGATCGGCCGCAATGTCGATCGTGACCACGGCGTCACCTCCTGCGCGGTCTAGGCGTGCGCCCATGATACGGGTTGGCCTCGGCCGGACCGAGTGCGGCAAGCAGCCGAGAGAGTTCGTCGTCGCCGTCGCTCACGAGGCAGACGGTGTAGTGCGGACGGCCGAACGTGGGGAGGAGCTCGAATCCCGCGTCGCGGATGCGCCCCACGGTCGGAGTGTGGACGACGCGGTAGTTCGCCATCTTCAGAATGAGGATCGTGTCAAGGGATGCCGGGCCGATCTCGTCGAGCGCGCAGAAAACGGAGACGCCCCAGAACGGCGCTCCGTCGAGGCTGAAGGCGCGATGCGTGCGCCTTGCGTGGGCGGCGAGCTTGGCGAGCGTGTCCGGTCCACCCCTGACGACCACGACGTCGTCTGACCGGGGCTCCTCCTCGCGCACGTGGGGCCGGAGCTCTTCGCTTCCGGTCGAGGTCGCCATGTGTGGAGTCCAGCATCACGAGCAACGCGAGTGGGCGATGGCGTCACTCCAGGGCGAACGGCTCGGGAAGGTTCTTATTGTTGAGCGGGTGGGCGTAACAGGACTCGAACCTGTGACCTCAGCCGTGTGAAGGCTGCGCTCTAACCAACTGAGCCATACGCCCGCGGGACGACCACTCTAGCGGAGGCGGGTGCGGGAACTTTGCGGTCGGGGAGGACTGAGGCGGTGAGTCCGGGGCCGGGGGCACGGACCGGCGCACGGAGGCTGGAGAGCAGTCCGGCGGGGTGGCGGGCGGGCTCGACGACCATGCGCATGCCGGGCACGACCGCCCCCACATGCCGCCCGGCGAGCCACGAGAGGCGCCCGTCGTCGCCCGGCACGTCGACCGTGACAACCGACGGCGACAGCCACCCTCGCACTCGCCTCGGCACCAGCACGACCCCGTCCGACCGCCGCTGCACCCCGCGCACCGGCAGCCACCCTGGCACCCGGAACCACGACGCCGCGCCGCTCACGGTGACCCCCCGCTCCAACCACGTCAACCGCCGCAACCCCGACGGCTCAACCTCCCACAACAGCGTCCCCACATCGGCCGGCACGCCCCAGTTGAGGCGGTAGTCGATCCGGCACTCGCTGGCGGCGACGACCGAGGTTGTCACGCAGTACCCAGGCCGCAACCCGAGGCGGGCGGGCTCGGCCACGGCCAGCTCCGTGAACGGTCCGATCGGCGACGCCGAGTATGACGCCGCCAACACCACGGCCGGCCCCGGCAGCGGCGCCACCCCGTCGGGCAGCGGGCGGGCACCCGCAGGCCGGCGGGCCAAGGCGATCAGCAGCTCACCCGACAGATGCCACGGAGGATGGGCCACCCAGCGAGCGTAGACCTGCGCGGCCACCGGTTCTTTGAACGCTCAGCCCGCCGTAGGCGGGTTGAGCGTTCAAAGAATGCCGACGGGCGGGCCGACGGGCGGGCCGACGGCTGGGCCGAGAGGGTCAGAAGCCGGGGAGGCGGAACCGCCGACCCGCCGCCATCGCGTTGACGACGCCGATCAGCGCCAGCACCCCGAAGAACAGGCCCGCCCCACCGAGCGCTGTCATCGCCCCGATCAACTTCGTGTCCAGCCCGTCGTCGAGCGCCGAGTCCAGGGCGACCTCGGAGCCACCACTCCCCGACCCCCGCCCTGAACCCGACGCCGACGCCGTGCCGCCGCCGCCCCCGAGCCCGTCGCCCCCCACACCAGTCCCGCCGCCAAGCCCGCCGCCACCGCCACCGCCGTCAAGACCCGATCCGCCGTCCGAGCCGAAGTCGCCGCCGCCCGCCTCCAGCCCGCCGCCGCCGCCCAGCCCGCCGCCACCGCCAAGCCCGCCACCGAGCCCGCCGTCCAACCCGCCACCGAGTCCGTCGCCGTCGCCGAACACCTCGAACTCATTCACCGACTGCTGCACGCTGATCCGCCCGAACGACAGCTCCTCCCGGTTGCCCAGCGCAGGCACGCACCGCGGCACGTCCTGGTGCGGCGCGTCGCCGGGGAAGCAGACCGGCACCGGCGTCGGCGAGTCGGTGTGCATGTCGGTGATGTGGATGCGCAAGCCCGAGCACCCGGTCGTGAACTTGCCGTCGTCGACCTTCATCACCGGCTCCTTCACCGGCGGGATGATGTCGACTTTGAACCCGGTCGCCTCGGCCACCGAGTCCAGTGCCGAGCGCAGCCGCGGGTCGGCGAACCCGGCCCCGTCCGTCGAGAACAGCTCCTGCCCCACCGTCAGCCCGGTCACCTGGCACCTGGAACTCGACTTCTTCCCGTCGGCGCCGGCGCCGGACGACACGATCGTCGCCTCCGAGTACACGTTGTCGATCCGGATCTGCCCGCCCAGCAACGAGATCCCGCTCACGTTGGAGTAACCGAACGAGCGCACCTTGCCCTCGCCCACCGCCCGCACGTCGGACCGCGACTCGCTCCCCCGCACCGCGACGAGCCCGAGGTCGAACCCGGCCGCCCGCGAGAACCCGCTGGCCCGGTACTCGTCGTCAATCGTCTCGGCCCACGCCGACATCGGGATGTAGTCCTTGTCCTTGCAGACCTCGCCCGGCTGCCCGCCCGTCGGCGCCGCGCCAGGCCCGTCCTTGTTGACCACGCACTTGTAGACCCGCTCCTGCGACGCCCCGTCGTCGGCCGGCGGCGGCGGGTACAACGCCTCTGCATACGCAGGGAACCCCTTCGCCTCGTGCATGCCGGTGTTCGGCGCGTGCGGGTCGTAGCCGCCCGCCATCACACAGGGCACGTTCTCGTCGCCCGGCACGCACTGCGGCGGCGCCCACAACACGGCGTAGGCGATCGTCCCCAGGTTCACGTTGGCGCCGCGCGCCGTCATCGTGAAGCTGACCGAGTCGTTGCCGTAGTCGTCGCGGTCCAGGGTCGAATAGGCGTACGCAGTGCCAGGGTCGACCAGCAGCGACAGCACGCCGTTGCCGACGGTGACCGCCTGGGTCTCGACCGCGCCGTGCATCGACGTGGGCACGTCCTTGGCCGACAGCGTCGCCGCACCAGCGCGAGCACCGCCCGGCCCGGCCCCCAGCGCGACAGCACCCGCAAGGAGGGCCGCCGTCCCCGTTCTTGCCAGCGTTGCCAGGCCGATCCCCATCGATCCCCTTCTGCAAGCCGATGCTGCCCGGTGTGTTCTTCGCCAAACCGCTCGACTCCTGCCGCACACCTGCGAAGACGAAGGACTTTGCCCGCCGCGTGCCGAAGTGACGCACGCCACACGGGGGCGGTCGCAACAGGAACACCCATCGACAGCGGTTGGGGGGTTATAGCGACTCATGTACTGGGCGCAGCTGGTCACGGCGGGGCTCTTCATCGGAGCCGTCTACGCCCTGTACGGCCTCGGCATCACGATGGTCTACAAGGCCACCCGCGTGCCCAACTTCGCCCATGGCGCCATCGGCACGGTCGGCGCCTTCGTCTTCTACAAGACGTGGGAGGGCTCCCAGCCCAAGCTCCAGATCAAGCACCTCCACTTCCAGATCCCCTTCGCCGACTCCGACGCGTGGTGGTCGCACTGGGACCCGGTCACCCCCCGCCTGCCGCTGCTCGCATCGCTGGTCCTCGCCATCGCGGTCAGCGCGCTGCTCGGCATGCTCATCGAGAAGCTGTTCATGCGGCACCTGGTCGGCGCGCCGATCATCGGCAACGTCGTCGCAACCATCGGCCTGTTCATCCTCATCACCGGCCTGGCCATCGACTTCTTCAACCAGCAGAGCGAAACGGTCCCGCCGATCATCTCGGAGAAGCGGTACGAAGTCGGCGGCATCCCGTTCTTCAACAGCGACATCCTCGTCGCCGTCATCGCGCTCGGCCTCGCCATCGGCCTAGGCGCGTTCTTCCGCTACACCAGCCTCGGCATCGCCATCAGGGCGACGGCGGACTCTCGCGAGACGGCCCGGCTGCTGGGGATCAACGCCAACCGCGTGGCCCAGTTCTCCTGGGCAGCAGGCTCGGCCATGGCGACGCTGTCGGCCGTACTCATCATCAGCCGGGGCAACGGCAACCTCGACTTCACCGCGCTGACGCTGCTGATCCTGCCCGGCTTCGCGGCGGCCATGTTCGGCGGCTTCATCAGCCTGGTCGGCACGTTCTTCGGCGGCCTCACCCTCGGCGTGGCCGAAGCGGTCTTCGTCGGCATACGCTGGCCCGACGGCTTCCTCAGGGAGATCTTCTCGAGCGCCGGCGTGCCCCAGTTCGTCTCCTTCATGGTCGTGATCATCGTGCTCATGACCCGGCCCAAGTTCATCTTCAAGGGCGTGCGCGTCGACGAGGACTCCGGCGTGGGCTTCGGCAGGGCCAGCTCCGGCATGCAGCCCGAGGACTTCTTCCGCCGTGGGCTCGACCGCCGCAACGCGCTTGGCCTCCTGCTCAAGGACTGGAAGACGGGCCGCTGGGCGCTCGGCGGCATGGTCGCCGTCGCCATGCTGGCCATCCCGATCTTCACCGTCTCGTATTGGTCGACGGTGCTGGGCGCGGCGGTGTTCTACGCGCTGATCGCGCTGTCGATCGTGGTCCTGACCGGATGGACCGGGCAGATCTCGCTCGCCGCCCTCGCGTTCGCCGGCGCGGGCGCCTACGGCAGCGCGCTGCTGTCGACGTCGTTGCACCTCCCGTTCTTCATCGTCATGCCGCTGTGCGGGCTCATCGGCATCCCGCTGGCCGTGCTCATTGGCGTGCCCGCGCTGCGGCTGCGCGGCTTCTTCCTCGCCTTGGCGACGCTGGCCTTCATGGTCGCCTGCGAGAGCTGGCTGTTCACCCAGCCCGCCCTCACCGAGCGCAACGACGTCGACCCGGGGCCGCTGCGCCTCGACATCAGCCAGCCCCGCTACTACATGTCGCTCTTCTTCGCCGTGCTCGTGTTCCTCGCGGTGAAGAACCTGGGCAAGACCCGCGTCGCCCGCGCCTTCCACGCCATCCGCGACTCAGAGAACACCGCCATCTCCATGGGCATCGACCCGGTCAAGTACAAGCTGCTCGCCTTCGCCCTGTCCGGCTTCATCGCCGGCATCGCGGGCGGCTCGTTCGGCTACATGAACCTCAAGGTCGTGGCGGGCAGCTTCACCTTCTTCCTCTCGCTCAGCTTCATCGCGTTCACCGTGATCGCCGGCCTCGGCCTGCAGAGCGGCGCCGCCCTCGTCCCGTTGTTGTTCGTGATCATCCCGGTCATCACCGCCCGCACGACGACCGGCACCAACCAGGCCCTGTTCATCCTCTCCGGCTACCTCGCCGTGCGCGCCACCATCGACTACCCCAACGGGATCGCCGCGTTCTGGAGCCGGCTGCTGCGGCCGTTCTCGAACAGCGAACGGGTTGCGTGGACCACCGACGGCTCGCCCGGCGGTCCGGCCCCCGAAGCCGCCGCGGCCAGTGCCGACACCGACGAGCCGGAGCTGTTCGAGCAGGCGGCCGAGGAGTTGGAGACGGCCCATGCCTGAGCGTCCCTACTTCCAGGTGGCCGGCGTGTCGCTGCGGTTCGGCGGGCTGCAAGTGCTCGACGACGTCGGCTTCCACGTCGACAAGGGCGAGATCGTCGGCCTCATCGGCCCGAACGGCGCCGGCAAGACCACGCTGTTCGACGTCATCAGCGGCTTCCACCGGCCGCACTCCGGCCACATCTGGTTCAAAGACGTCGACCTCGTCGACGAGCGCCCCTATCGGCGCGCGTGGCTCGGGATGGGCCGCACCTTCCAGACCGCCCGGCTGTTCCAGAACGAGACCGTGCTCGACACCGTGAAGACCGCGTGCCACCAGCGCATGGAGGGCGGCGCGGTCAAGAGCCTCCTCCGCGGCATGGCAGGCACGCGGGCGTCGATGCGCCAGGAGGCGGAGGTCGACCGGCGGGCGCGCGAGATCATCGAACGGCTCGGCCTCGGCGACTACGCGCCCAAGATGTGCTCGGAGCTGTCGTACGGCACGCTGCGCCTCACCGAGCTGGCGACGATCCTCGCCATGGAGCCGGAGCTGGTCCTGCTCGACGAGCCGTCGTCCGGCATCGCCCAGCGCGAGACCGAGGCGCTCGGCCCGCTGCTGCTCGAACTGCGCGAGGAGCTCGGCGCCACGTTCCTGCTCATCGAGCACGACATGCCGTTGATCATGGGGATCTCCGACCGCATCGTCGCCCTCGCCGCGGGCCAGGTGCTGGCCGAGGGAACGCCTGAGGAGATCCAGGCCGACCGCCAGGTCGTCGAGGCGTACCTCGGCGGCCGCGTCGATCTGGAGGAGGTCGTCGCGTGACGATCAGCGAGCGAGACGACCTCCTCCTCGACATCCGCTCGCTGCGGGCGTCCTATGGCGCCGTCGAGGTGTTGCGCGGCATCGACTTCACCGTGGCGCGCGGCGAGATCGTCGCCCTGCTCGGCACGAACGGCGCGGGCAAGTCGACGATCCTGCGCTGCATCTCCGGGCTGTTGAAGCCCGACAGCGGCCAGATCCTCTTCGACGGCGAGGACATCTCCGGCATCACCACCGAGGCGACCGTGTCGCTCGGCATCACGCAGGTCCCCGGCGGCCGCGGGCTGTTGCCCAACCTCACGGTCGAGGAGAACCTGCGGATGGGCGCCTACCCGATCCGCCGCAACCGGGCCGCGGTGAAGGCCGGGTTCGACAAGGTGTACGAGACCTTCCCGCGGCTGGCCGAGCGGCGCCGTCAGCTCGCGGGGCTGATGTCCGGCGGCGAGGCGCAGATGCTGGCCATCGGGCGGGCGCTCATGCTCCAGCCCAAGCTCATGATGATCGACGAGCTGTCGCTTGGCCTGGCGCCGTTGATCGTGCAGCAGCTCGTGAAGATCGTGCGGGACATCAACGAAAGCGGCGTGTCGATGATCCTCGTCGAGCAGTCGGCGAACTTGGCCCTGTCGATCACCGACCACGCCTATTTCATCGAGAAGGGGCAGATCCGCTTCGACGGCTCCTCCAAGGAGCTGCTCGAACGCGACGACTTGCTGCGGTCGGTCTTCCTGGCCGCCGCCCACTGAGAGGTGCATGCATGAACGAAGTCACGATGGCCGTGATGCGCAAGTCCCTTGCGATCGTCTGCGCGGCAATGCTCGTCACGACGCTCAGCGCCATCTCCATCGTCCGCGCCGACAACCGCACCGAGGTGGGCGCGGGCAGCGGCGACAACGCGTCGTTCAGCGAGGACGGGTTGGGCGAGGGCAGCTTCGGCGACGGCTCGGGGTCGTCGAGCTCGGCGGCGGCGGAGGGAGGAGGCGGCGGCTTCGGCGGGACCGGCGGCGGGACGGGCGCGGGCGGCGCAAGCGGCGGCCCCGGGACGTCGGGCGGCAGCGTCAGCGACGGGCCGGCGGGCAGGGACCCGCGGCTGCTCCCCCACAAGGGCACCGACTGCCCCGACTACAACCCCAAGGTCGGCGTGTTCTGCGACCACTTCCTCGTCGGCGGCACCACCGTGCTCTCCGGCCCATTGGCCGTCTACGGCGACCAGGGCATCAAGGGCGGCCTGGCCTGGATCGCCCACTACAACTCGGTGATCGCCCCGAAGGAGGGCCTGCGCAAGGCCAAGCTGGTCTGGTACGACGACAACCTCGACCCCAACAAGACGCTCCAGTACGTGCAGCGGCTGAACGAGGTCGACAAGGTCCTGTACCTCGGCGGCATCACGTCGCCCGAGGCGGCCGCCCGCTATCTCGAAGAGGCCAAGTTCCCGATGATCGGCGACATCGGCCTGTCGCCCAAGTCGTGGACCAACCGCTACATCTTCCCGACCACGCCGTCCGAACAGACCCGCAACCCGATCCGCATCAAGACCGCGGTCCAGCGCTTCGGCATCAAGTCGTTCTCGGTGATCCAGGACGTGCTGCCCTCGGTGGACACCGGGCCGGTCAAGCGGTCGTGGGAGAAGGCGGCCGAGAAGTTCGGCGTGCAGTTGAAGGAGTACGTCGAGGTGCCGTCCACCTCCAGCGACTGCTCCACCCAGTTCTCACGGGCGACGTCGCCGAAGCCGGAATACCTCATCATGCCGACCGCCAGCGCCGTGCTGTTGGCGTGCCTGCGGGCGGCCCGGCAGTACTCGATCTCGCCGGGCGCGTCGCAGAGCCAGTGGCTGAAGGGCTGGAGCGGCGGGTCGAACCTGCAGTTGGAGGTCGACAACTGCAAGCCGCTGTGCGAGGGGATGCTGTCGATCGGCACCGTCTTCAGCGACCCCCGCGTGTCGGAGACCGAGCAGATGCGGACCTACCGGCAGAACATGGCGAAGTACGCGCCGAACGTCGACATCACCGGCTTCATCGCGATCAACTACTACCACGCGGGCTACGTCTTCTATTCGATGGTGAAGCAGAAGGGCATCCAGAACGGGCTGAGCCGGGAGAACCTGTTGAGGGCGGCCGAGAGCTTCGGTCCGTTCGACACCGGCTTCGGCAACACGATCACGTGGGGCAACAAGCTGCCGCGGGAGCCCTGGACGTGCGGCTACCCGGTCGTGGTGCGGGGTGACAAGTGGGTGTTCGAGTCGAACAAGGTGTGTCTCTGATGTCCCGGTCTCGAGGAAGGAGGCGGTCGTGATCTTCACCGCCCTTGGGCTTTTGGTGTTGGCGGCGGCCCTGTTGATCGCGGGGATCGCCAAGTCGAGCGTGGCGTTCCTGATGCTGTCGCTGGTGGCGACGTGCGCGGCGGGCGCGGCGCTGGCGATCGCGTACAGCATCGCCCGGCGCAGCGGCGTCATCGCCGACGCGCCTGCTGCGGGGCCGGCCGGCATGCCGCAGACGGCGATGGTGATGTACGTGCCGGTCGACCAACTGCCGGCGATGTCGCCCGCCGCGGCTGCGATGAAGGTGGGGGCGGTGCCGGCGAACGGCAACGGCACTGGTGCTCACGAGTCGGCCACGCCGCCGATCGCGGGCTACGAGTCGATGACCGCGGAGCAGGTCGGCAAGCTGGTGTCGTCGGGCGCGCTGAGCGACGAGCAGTTGGAGGCGCTGCGCGCGTACGAGTCGGCGCACGCGGCCCGCAAGACCGTGCTCGACCGCATCGACCGCTCGCTCCGCGCCTAAGGCGGCATCCGCCGAACTTTGAACGCCTGCGCGCGCTATGCGCGCGTCAGCGTTCAAAGTTCGGAAAGACGTCAGCCGAGGGGGGCGACGGCGTCGAGGCCGACGGCTGCTTCGAGGGCGGCCGCGGCGCGCAGCACGACGAGGTCGCCGTGGTGCGGCCCGACCAACTGCAAGCCGACCGGCAGCCCGGTCGACGTGAACCCGACCGTGACCGTGGCCGCGGGCGAGCGGGTCATGTTGAACGGGTAGGTGAAGCGGACCCAGTTCATGTCCTCTTGGCCGTTGATCACGCCCGGCTTGCCCGACAGCGGCGGCGGCGCGGCGGTGGTCGGCGTGACGAGCAGGCGGACGTCGTGGAAGAGCTGGACCAGCCGCCAGTTGAGCCGGTGGCACGAGTCCTCGGCCTTGACCAGCTCGACGCCGCTGATGTTGCCGAACATCTCCACCTGCATGCGCAGGCCGGGGTCGATGCGCTCCCACAGCGGCGTGTCGCGGTAGGGCTCGAGGACGCGCAGGCAGTACACGCTGGTCAGCTTGAGCCAGTCGAACACCGGGTCCTCGGCAAAGACCGAGTCGACCTCGGTGACCTCGGCGCCCAGGTCCGCCAACACCCGCACGCCCCGCTCGCAGATCTCCCGGACCTCGCTGTCGACGTTGGCGTAGCCGAGCGTCGGCGACCACGCGATGCGCATCGGCACGTGGGCGTCGTCGAGCGCGCCGAGCCAACTGGGCTCCGGCATCGGCAGCGAGCGGAGGTCGGACGGGTCGGGGCCGATGACCTGGTCGAGGGCGAGGACGATGTCGGCCAGTCGGCGCGCCATCGGGCCCTTGGTCGACAGGTTCATCCAGTCGGGCGGATGCGGGCCGCCGCTGGGCACCCGTCCGAGGCTGGGCTTCACGCCGGACAGGCCGCACAGGGCGGAGGGGATGCGGATCGACCCGCCGCCGTCGGAGCCGGTCGCCAACGGGACCATGCCCGCGGCGATGGCCGCCGCGCTGCCGCCCGAGGAGCCACCCGGCGAGTGGGCCAGGTTCCACGGGTTGCGGGTTGCGCCGAACACGCCGTTCTCGGTGTCGCCCTTCCAGCCCAACTCGGGCGTGTTGGTCTTGCCGACCACGACGCAGCCGGCCGCCTTGAGCCGGGTGACGAGCAGTGAGTCGCTCGTTGTCGGCTGGTCGTCGGCCCACGCCGCGCTGCCGTGGCTGGTGACGAAACCGGCCGCGTCCTCGAGGTCCTTGACCGCGATGGGGATGCCGGCCAGCTCGCCGACGTTCTCGCCCCTGGCGATGCGCTCGTCGATGACGGCGGCGGCGGTCAGGGCGGCCTCCGGGTCGACGGCGGTGAACGCGTTGACCTGGTCGTCGAGCATCTCGATGCGGTCGATCGCGTGCTGGGCAAGCTCTCGGGCACTGACCTTCCCCGACCGCACCCAGTCCGCCAGCTCCCCCACCGACTCCTTGCGGAAGTCCATGCCGCGGACTCTACGCCTCCTCCCGCGCCCGGCGTCCAGCCGAAGGGCCAGGAGCCGGCCGGGCGTCAGGCACGCGTCAGTAGTGGCGGAGCTCGATGGTGTTGCCGTCGGGGTCTTTGATGTAGAGCGCGTTGCCGTCGCCGCGGGCGCCGTAGCGGACGGCGGGGCCGTCGACCACCTCGAACCGGCCGGCCGCCTTCACCGCCTCCAGATCGACTGGGGCCACCACGAGGCAGAAGTGGTCCACGTTCCCCCGCCCTGGCCCGACCGGGAATCCGCCGTCCGGGACGATGTCGATGATGGTCCCGTCGTTCACCCGCACCGACGGGAACGGCGCCGACCCGGCCCGCCACTCGTCGACCCGCACCGGCCCCAGGCCCAGCTCGCCCGTGTACCAGGCCAGCGAGCGCTCGACGTCGGCCGCCACGAGCACGATGTGGTCCATCCCCTGGACTTGGATCATGAGGCCGAGGGTAGGCAAGGTGGGCTTATGGCTGCCGCTCCCACTGCCACCATCCCCGCCTCCGACATCGACCTCGACCACGTGGCGATCGCCGTCGAGGACCACGAACAGGCCTGGCCCCGGTATGCCGCTGACCTGGCCGGCGAGTGGGTGTCGGGGGGCGACGCGGTCGGCTTCGCCGCCGCCCAACTTCGCTACGCCAACGGCATGAAGCTGGAGATCCTCCGGCCTGCGAACGTCCACCTGAACGACTTCCTGCGCCGCTTCCTCGACCGCAACGGCCCCGGGCCGCACCACCTCACCTACAAGGTCGCCGACATCCACGCCGGCATCGCGGCGGCCGAGGGGGCCGGGTACCGACCGGTCAACGCGCAGCTCGACGACCCCAACTGGAAAGAGGTCTTCCTGCACCCGAAGGACGCGCCCGGCGTCGTCGTCCAGTTGGCCCAGGCCAGCGGCACGTGGGAGAGCCCGCCCCCGCCCGCTCTTCCGGCGCCCCGCCAAGAGAAGCCCGCCGCGCTGCTGCACGTCGCCCACGCAGTGGCCGACCTGGCCGACGGGCTGCGGCTGTTCGAGTCGCTGCTCTCGGGCCAGCGCATCGCCGAGGGAGGCAGCGACGACGACCACACGCGCTGGGTCGAGTTGGGCTGGTCGGGACCAGGCCGGGTCCGCCTCGTGCAGCCCACGTCGCCCGACAGCCCGGTCGCCCACTGGCTCGACGGAAGGCCGGGCCGGGTGCTCCATCTCGCCTTCGAGACCGACGGCGAAGGCGTGGTCGAACCCGACGAGAACCTCGGCACCCGGTTGGTCCTCACCCGCCGCTGACGTTTCCGAGACCGGGCAACGGGTACCCATTGACCTATGGGACTCGATGACATCAAGGGCAAGGCCAAAGAAGCCGCAGGCGACCTCACCGACGACAAGGACCTCCAGCGCGAGGGCAAGGTCGACCAGTTCACCGACACGGTGAAGGAAAAGGTCGGCGACGCCTCCGACAAGGTCAAGGACGTCCTCAACCGGGACTGAGCGGGCCCGGTGAGGGCTAGACGAAGGGGCCTCCTGAGCAACGGCGGGAGGCCCCTTCGTCGCGTCCAAACCCGGCTCGTTCCGTGCTACTGATTGCCGGTGTGAAACGCAGGCTGGGGGTCTCGGCCGTCGTCTTGGCAGTGCTGTGCGTCCTCGGCGCGGGCACGCTCGGCTTCGGCGTCTACGCGCTGTACGACCAGTACCGCTCCACCCACTTGCCGATGTGCCCCGAGCCGCAGGCCCCGCCCGGCGCGCCCGGGCCGCGGGAGCTGACCGGCGTCGAGCACGCGCTCGTCGAAGAGGTGGTGCGGGCTGACGCGAAGATCCAGCGGATCGCAGGCGGCCAGCAGTTGACCGTGCGGACGATGCCCGAGTACCGGACTGAGACCGGTGAGAACGACGGGGCCGCCGAGGTGTCCTGGCCGGCGCCGACCACCGCGCCCGCATCCGAGTTCGGGACCGGAGAGACCACCGAAGGCCGCTACACCAATGTGCGCAGCATCATCGTGAGCGTCGACCTCGAGACGCGCGCCGTGCGCGGGGTCATCCCCGGCCTCGAGGCCCGCAGCGAGGGCGTGCCGTTCAAGCGGGCGAGCTGCCGCAGCGACCACTAGTCCGCCCGCACCGCCGCCCGCCCGCACCGCCGAACTTTGAACGCTGACGTACCTCAGCGGTATGTCAGCGTTCAAAGTTCGGATCGGCGGGTCGGCGGGATCAGTTGCGGATGAGGGCGCGGATCTCCTTGGCCGTCTGCGGCCGGCTGAAGTAGAAGCCCTGGGCGAAGTCGCATGCCCGCTTGCGCAGGAACGCCCCTTGCTCGGGCGTCTCGACGCCTTCGGCCACCACGTCGAGCCCGAGGTCGTGGGCCAAGCCGATCATGGCGGCGAGCAGCGGGGCGTGATGGGCGGCCGACGTCACCTCTTGCACGAACGACTTGTCGATCTTCAGCGTCTGGATCGGGAAGTTGCGCAGCCGGGCCAGGCCCGAGTTGCCGGTGCCGAAGTCGTCGATGGCCAACCGCACGCCGATCTCCCGCAGCCGCTCGAGCACGGTCAGCACGACGGCGTCGCCGGTGTCGACGACCTGCTCGGTCACTTCGAGCTCCAGCCGCTCAGGTTCGAGGGCGTTGTCGGCCAAGGCGGCCAGCACGCCGTCGACGAAGGTCGGCGACCGCAGGTCGCGGTTCGACACGTTGACCGCCACCCGCAGGTTGACGCCCTCGTCCGACCACTCCTTGATCTGACGGCACGCTTCGTCGAGGACCCAGCGGTCGATGTCGACGATGAGCCCGGTCTCCTCGGCCAGGGGGATGAACAGGTCGGGGCCGATGAAGCCGTGCTCGGGGTGCACCCAGCGGACCAGCGCCTCCACGCCGATGATGGCCATCGTCGAGAGGGAGATCTGCGGCTGGTAGTAGACGACGAACTCGTCGCGGGCCAGCGCCTGGTGCAGGTCGCTCTCCATCCGAAGGCGGGCGGACAGCTCGCTGTCGAGGCCAGGGCTGTAGAAGGCGTGCCGGTTGCGGCCCTGCTCCTTGGCCCGGTACATGGCCAGGTCCGCGTTCTTCACCAGGGTGGCGGGGTCCGATCCGTTGTCCGGCGCCGTCGCCACGCCGATGCTGGCGGTCAGGAACAGCCGGTGCCCGTCGATCTCGAACGGCGCGGTCAGCGCCCGCTGCACCCGGTCGGCGACGCCGACGGCGACGTCGTCGTGCTCGATGCGCGGCAACAGCAGGGCGAACTCGTCGCCGCCCAGTCGGGCCAAGGTGTCGTCCTCGCGCACGACCCCGTTGAGCCGGTCGGCGACCTGGCACAACAGCCGGTCCCCCACTTCGTGGCCAAGCGAGTCGTTGACGTTCTTGAAGCGGTCGAGGTCGACGAGCAGCATGGCGAAGCGGTCGCCGGTGCGGCGCCGGGCCGCGAACGCAGCCGCGATGCGCTCCTCCAGCAGACGCTTGTTCGGCAGCCCGGTGACCGGGTCGAACAGGGCCTGGTGCTGGATGCGCTCGATCAGCCGGGCGTTGTGCAACGCGTTAGCGGCCAAGTCGGCCAGGCCCTCCATGCGGGCCAACAGGTCGGCGTCGTCGGCCAGCTCCGGCAACGGGCGCGGGAACGCGGCGGCCACCACGCCGAGCAGTTGCGACCCGCTCTTGATCGGGACGTAGGCCAGCGTGTTCATGCCCACGGTCTCGATCAGCGCGGCCACGAACGGGTCGTCGTCGTCGACCGCGATGAAGCCGGGCGCAGGGTTGTCGAGCATGCGGGCCAAGGCGGGCGTGTCGTTCGGGCGGATCACCACCGATTCGAGCACGGCCCGTGTCTCGGCGTTGACCCCTTCGACGCTGGCGACGCGCATGCACTCGCCGTCCCACAGGCCGACCGCGGCGGTCGGCGCGCCGACCACGGTGGGGATGGCACGCGACAGCCGCTCGGCCAGTTCGTCCTCGCCGCCGACCGCAGCCAGCTCACGGGCCAGCCCAAGCAGCGCCTGCGCGGTAGCCGTCTGCCGACGCGACTCGGCCAGCGCGGTCGCGCCGTCGAGGGCGGCGGCGGCCAGTCGGGCATAAGCGCGCAGGAGGTCCCGCTCACCCGGGAAGAAGCTGAAGCCGTCGTCGTAGACCGCAGCCAGCCGGCCGTAGAGGCGGTGCATCGACTGCACCTCGACGATGAGGCGCGACCCGTCCAGCGCGGCGAGGTCGGCGTCCATGATCTCGGCCGCCAGGGCGGCGGCCTCTTCCTCGGAGCAGCCGTCGGCATGGATCTGGACGGGGGCGTTCTCGGCCTGTCGCACCACGAGCACGTGGCGGGGCGCCCGCACCGAAAGGCCTGCGCGCGTGGTGATCCGCTCCAGCAGCGCGTCCACGTCGTGCACCGACACCAAGTCGGCGGCGGTCTTCTGGAACGAGTCGAACCGGCGGGTCAGGACTTCGATCTCGGCGCTGAGCTGCTCGACGGTCACGGCGGCGTCGGCCGCGGCCGACCACGTCACCCGGAACACGCACCGCTCGGCGCCGCGCAGGACGCACGCCTCTTCGTCCACGTGCGCGGGCGGCAGGTCGAACGGCAGGGGGGCCTGTTCGAGCAAGCCGATGGTGAAGTCGCAGAGCAGCGAGAAGCGGGGGAAGCCAGGCACGCTCTCGGCCGTGATGACGGCGTAGTCGTCGCCCACCACTTCGGCCTGCATGCGCACGACCGAGCAGAACTTGGGCACGACCTGGTCGACGTGGCGGAGCACCTCGCCCGGCCCGCCGAGCGTCCGCAGCAGGGCCACGACCTCGCTGGTCATGTCCTGTTTGGCGATGGCGGCGCCGACCCGGCGCAGCGCATGCTGGTCGCCGACGACGTCGCACGCGGCCTGGAACAACGCCCTGGCCTCTTCGAACGTGCTCCACGACGAGTCGTCCTCGAAGTGGGCCAAACGACCGGCCAATCCGGCCAGGTCCATCATCCGGCGCACGCCGACGTCGCCCGCCTCATGGCGGACGAGGTTCACGACGTTCCACGTCAGCGAGCCTGAGACGTGCCGCTGCGCGCGGAGCGTCCCACTGGTGTGCGGTCGGCCCACCTGGGAGGAATCGGCAGAAGTGCGCTCCGGACTGAGCGAGGATTTGTCGGGGTTGTCCGGTTCCGGCGCATCTGTATCCCCTCGTGGAGTTGACACGGTTCGGGTGCAGCATTACAACGGCCGGGCGTCGCCGCTGGGGCGGTCACTGGGGGTTGCAATGTTCCGCTTGTTGGGTCGACTGCTCGTGCTCGCGCTGTTCGCAGCCCTTCTCCCCGTCCCGCGTGCTGATGCCGCGACCGCACCGGCCGTGGGTGCAAGCGATCCCGACGGATACAAAGCGGCGGTCGTCGCCTTGTTCGCTGATCCGGCCATCAAGGAAGCGCTGCGGGATGACGCCTTCAGCCCGGTGAAGGTCAGCGGCGACCTGGGTCGGATTGCCACAGAGCCAATGCCGTGGAACGCCCGGCTCGCGGCGGTTGTCGACTGGGCGTCCGAGCCGTGGCTTGTCGAGGGCACGCAGGTCCAACGGCAGGCTCTGGCCCGGTTCAACGCATTTCTGGCCGAACCAGTGGTGCAGAGGACCCTCGCTACGGTCGCGGTCAGTCTCGCCGCCGAGGATCCGACTCAGCCGCTTACTGAACGGGATTCGGAGGCGATCGAGTCGTTCAACTTCAACATCGGGCGATTCGTCACCCGCGGACTCCGGATGGCGGCCGTCGCCATCGGCACCGTGTCAAGTGTGGCGTTCTGTGTTGCCAGCGTTGGCGTCGGTTGCGCAGTTCTCGCTGCACTCGGCGGGTCGGTCTTACTCGCCCAGGAGGTGGAAGGACTTTTCAAGGACCTTCGCGGGGAAACCAGCACCGCCAAGATCGCCTCAGTCAACTGTGACGTCCACGGACGATGCCTGGCCGAAGCAGTCGCCCGGAGCCCATATGCCAAGGCCAATCACTCCTCGAACGGCTTCTCGTTGTACCTGCGCTACGACGTCCGCAGTCCTTGGTGTCCGTGCGGGACGAACCTTCCGATCTACACCCAGACCTGGACGTATCTCGGGTATGTCGCGGAGCAAAACGTCTGGAGGGTCACGCAACAGACGCATGTGGACCCGGGCTTCAGCCCGTCCAACCGCTGTCATACGCTAGTCGAGACCTTCCTGATC
>Ga0190267_10000068_pt1 | contig 20157 bp, 14 predicted proteins | sample Popmic239T_FD_140332 | JGI IMG/M metagenome (GOLD analysis project Ga0190267, IMG submission 140332) | Populus adjacent soil microbial communities from riparian zone of Oak Creek, Arizona, USA - 239 T | ecosystem: Environmental > Terrestrial > Soil > Riparian zone | place: USA: Arizona... | reverse complement strand
CGGGCTGGCGTACCTGATCTGGTACCGCGGGGTGGAGCGCATCGGCAACACGCGCACGGCCATCTTCAGCAACCTTACACCCGTCGTGGCGCTGTTCGCCGGCGTGGTGCTGCTGAACGAGGAGCCGTCGGCGCTGGCGCTCGTCGGCGCGGTGCTGACGCTGGGCGGGGTGATGATCGTGCGGACGGACCCGGGGAGTGCGGGGTGAGGGGAAGTGCGGGAGTGCGGAAGTGCGGGAGTGCGTGAGTGCGGAAGTGCGGAAGTGCGAGAGTGCGAGAGTGCGAAAGTAGGAAAAGAAGGCGGCCCTCCTGGAGAGCAGGAGGGCCGCCGCTTTTACTCACGCACTAACGCACTCACGCACTAACGCACTTCTTTTCAGCGGCGCGTCGTCAGCGAGACGCGCACCGTCCGGCTGGCGCCGGGCATGATGTTGTTGTTGCCGTGCGAGGTGGCGTAGTACCGCTCGTTCTTGAGGTTCTCCACGTTCACCTGTGCGCTGAAGATGGAGGTGAGCCGCACGAAGAGCGCGCCGTCGAACCGGGTGAAGCCGGGCAGCGTGACGCTGTTGTCGATGGCGGCGTACATGTCGTCCTGGTGGATCATCCCGAAGCCCAGGCCCAGCGCCGGCAGCAGCTGCCAGCGGTTCCACAGCGACAGCGTGGTCTCCGGCACCAGCGGCACCCGCTTGCCCTCGGCCGCGGCTGAGGTGGTGCTGGTGATCCGCGCCTCCTGCGAGGCGAAGCCGCCGGCCACCTGCCACCACGAGGCCAGGCTCCCCGACACGCCCACCTCCCACCCCGTGGTGCGCTGGCTCCCCGTCTGCACGATCCGCGTGGCGTCGGCCGGGTCCGGCGCGGAGGTGTTGGTGCGGTCCAGGCGGTACAGCGCGCCGGTCAGCGACAGGGTGGGGCGCACGTCCCACTTGGCGCCCACCTCGCGGTTGGTGAACTGCTCCGGCTCCAGCGTCTCCGTCGTGGCCGTCAGCGAGCTGAACTGGTCGCCCGAGCTGGGCAGGTACGACACGCTGTAGCTGCCGTAGAACGACACCGGCTCGATCGGCTTGATCACCAGCCCGGCGCGCGGCGACACCAGGTCGTCCTCGCGGTCCAGGCTCTGGTCGGTGCGGTTGTTGTGGAAGTCCACGCTGAACCGCTCCAGCCGCACGCCGGCGACGGCCTGCACGTGGCGCCCCAGGGCGACCTGGTCCTGCACGTACACGCCGGCCACCGTCGCCGTAGCCTGGTTGTCCGCGTCCGTCGCGCTCTGCCGGAAGGTCACCGGCGTGCTCACCGTCGGCGCGCCGAAGGGCACGGAGACCGAGGTCGTGGCGTCGTTGTAGTAGCCCGTGTTGCGGAAGTTCTCCGTCTCCTGGCGGCCCAGCTCGGCGCCCAGCAGCAGCGTGTGGCGCAGGGGCCCCGTCCGCAGCGTGCCGGTGAGGTCCGTCTGGTTGAACAGGTTGCGGCGGTCCGTGGCGTTGCTGTAGGCGGAGAGGCTGACCTCCGTCCCCGCGGCGTTCACGGCGCCGGGGTAGCTGTTCGCGTAGAACTTGTCGTAGCTGGCCCAGCGGGTCCGGTTGCGCACGGTGAGCCCCCACGGCGACTCGTGCTCCACGAGCGCCACGGCGGAACGGGCCTCCAGGGTGGAGCGGCTCACGTCCGGGTTGCCGAAGAAGGTGGTGATGTCGGCATCCGACGGCGCACCCTGGAACGAGGGGATGCCGCGGTCCACCGTGCGCCGGTCGTTGAAGTACTCGAACCCGCCGCGCACGGTGGTGCGGGCGCCCAGCGCCAGCGCCACGGTGGGGTTCAGGCCGTAGCGGCGCAGGCCGGATTCGTCGCGGAAGCCCTCCGAGTCCTCGAACATCCCGTTGAAGCGCACCGCCAGCACGGAGCCCAGCCCCTGCCCCACGTCCAGCGTGGCGCGCCGGTGGGCGAAGGAGCCGCCCTCGGTGGTGAGCGTGCGGGTGGGCGCCCACAGCGCCTCCTTGCTCACGCGGTTCAGCACGCCGCCGCCGCCGCCCCGCCCGAAGACCATGGCGTTGGAGCCCTTGAGGGCCTCCACGCGCTCCACGTTGTACAGGTCGCGCAGGTACTGCGCGTCGTCGCGCACGCCGTCCACGAAGAAGTCGGCCGTGGAGCTGTTGCCGCGGATGGTGGGCGCGTCGCGGTGCCCCTCGCCCTGGCCCATGGTGATGCCCGGGACGTAGCGCACCACGTCGCCCATCCCCTGCATGGCCTGGTCGGCGATCAGCTCGGCGCTCACCACGCTGACGGCCTGCGGCGCGTCGCGCAGCGGGGTGTCGGTGCGGGTGGCGCTGGTGGTGCGCCGCGTGGCGTACCCCGCGCTCCGCGCGGCGACGACGGTCAGCGGCGTGAGCGTGTAGGCCCCGCCGGAGGCGCCGCGGGCCACCAGCGCCGTCTCGCCGTCGGCGAACTGCGCGTCCAGGCCGGTGCCGGCCAGCAGCAGCCGCAGCGCCTGGGGCGCCGTGTAGGTGCCGTGCAGCGCGGGCGACCGCGCCTCCGCCGCCGCGGGGATGTCCACCTGCACCCGCACGGCCGCCTGCCGCGAGAACGCGCGCAGCGCATCCGTCAGCGGCTGCGCCGGGATGTTGAAGCGGATGGGCGCCGTGGTATCCACCACGACACGCGCCGCGGTGGGTGCCGTGGCGTCAAGCGGAAGCTCGGACGGGGCGGCCTGGGCCGCGGCCGGAGCCGCGCCGAGGATGCATCCGGCGCCGATTAGAGAAAGCAGTCGCATGAGCGAGCAGGAGCAACGGGTACGAAGATGAGTTTGAGAACGATTCTCAACTGCGCAGACAACGTACACGCTCCCTCTCGGCGACGCAAGGATGAATTTCTCAGACGATCGCTACCGATCTCTATACGACTGCTGTAAAGGACTTAGAGAAGATAAAGCCACTGAAGCAGTGTTCGTGGGCGGATTGACGCTGCGGGCGGGCGTACACCGGCTCTGCGCATGTCTTCCAATGCCGCAACGACGCAGTTGCGGATTTTCAGCGCAGTGTTAGAGTTAGCCCGAAGTCAACCCGAAACTCAGAGGCAAAGGCCCCATGGGCCAGAAGAGCAAGATCGAGTGGACGGATGCGACCTGGAATCCCACCACGGGATGCACCAAGGTCAGCGCCGGATGCGATCACTGCTATGCGCACAAGCTGGCCCATGAGCGGCTGGCCGTGCTCTACTCACGGCGATTGCCGGTTATCCAGACGCCCGAGAACGTAGCCGATCCGTTCTCGGTACGTCTGTGGCCGGGGCGGCTGGCGCAGCCGGCAAGCTGGCGCAAGCCGCGCATCGTGTTCGTGAACTCTATGTCGGACCTGTTCCACATAGAGGTTCCGGACGTATTCGTGCGGCAGGTCTTCGAGGTCATGGTCAAGGTGGACCGGCACATCTACCAGGTGCTGACCAAACGGCCGTCCCGAGCCGTCCGGTTCTTTCGGCGCAATCAGGACCTGTTTCCAGGGGGACGCATTCCTGGCCATATCTGGATGGGAACCAGCGTGGAGAACCAGGATGTCGCGTATCGTGTCGCCCACCTTCGCAGGTTGCCCGCGGAGGTCCGCTTCCTTTCGTGCGAGCCACTCCTGGGACCGCTACGGCTGGATCTCGGCGGTATCCACTGGGTGATCGCGGGTGGAGAGAGCGGTTCGGAGTTCCGGCCGATGGAGGAGGCGTGGGCGCTTGGACTTCGAGATCAGTGCAGGACCGCGGGAACCCCGTTCTTCTTCAAGCAGTGGGGCGGACGGAGGTCCAGGGCGGGCGGCCGGATCCTGGACGGGCGGACCTGGGACGAGATGCCGGTGGCGAATCGAATTCCGGAGAACGTCGCTTCGCCCGCTGCTACGGCCGTGGCGGAGGAAAGTCGTATACGACAGCGCCCTGCCCGGGTACGCGAAGCGGTGCCAGCCGCTGCTTGAGTTCTTCGAGTTGATGCGGCATGGCGGGAGTATCCTGGAGCGCAAAGACCCGCACCGAAGAGCGGGGATCGGTGCCCGTCCACGGGACGTGGCCCCGTCCCGCAAAACGTCTCCGCACCTCCTGCTCGATCGACGCGATCGGCGCAGCGACGCCCAGGCGCATCAACTGAACCGCGCGGTCGTCGACGAGATCTCCATTCCAGGCACGCTCGACGGCGTCCTTCATGACTTCGTAGCCCCTTCCTGACTTTGTTGCAAACATCAGGTGGTACTTGAGCCGGCTGCGATTGCCGAGCATGGGCAGAGACAGCACGCGCTTCGCGCCCATCGACTGCAACAGATCCGCGTACACGTCGACGAGCTTCTGCCTGCGTCGCTCCGCGGGTAGGTTCATCGCCGTCCTCCACCGCTCATCGCCGAATGCCGCGTTCATGATGCGGACAGCCGCTTCTGCGGTAAGCTGCAATCCACGTGACGGAACGGGCGCAGGCGGTTCGGGTTCCTGATCGAACAACGACAGCGGCGCATCGTCGGGTGCATCCATCGCTGCTGCGGCACCGATGTGTCGAAGCGCCGCCTGATCAGCGAACAGCAGCAGAACTTCATTGTGCGAGCCACGAAGCGCCCGCCTTACCACGTCTGCCTGCAACGGGTCCAGACCGAATGGATCGATGAAGAACAGTGTGGGTGTGCTCGGAAAGTCTGGCTCCAGACGCGTGATGTAATCTCCCAGGGTGCCGCACCACGCCATGTGGCGGCCGTCGAACGCGCCCACCACATGCTCCAGCTGCGCGAAGCGGCCACGATCCTTCTCGATCGCGACCACCTGCACCTCTACCGGAGCGCCGCGCATCGCGCTCAACTGCGCGCGTGCCTTTTCCGCCTCTCGTATGGAGATGAGCGGGGAACCCGGGTTCCCGATCTCATCCTGTCCCGCCCCGGCGCACGCGTCCACAATCCGTACACGCGTGCGGCGGGAATCAGGGCGCGCCAGAAGCACACGAGCCCATCGTTCCTCATAGGCACGAAGAATTGCGTGTTTCAGCAACGTGTGCGGCTCGAACGATTCGAAATGGCGGGCGCTCTGAACCATGAGTGCGGGCCGTCAGAAGCGTAATAAAGGGATCAACAGTATCCATAAAGTAATGGAAAACACCCGCGGAAAATAAAGAAAATAGTTTGCGACGCGGCTTGAACATTCTCCACCGGCAGGCGCAGACCGAACGTGCTGCCCCGGTCGGGGGTGCTGCGGAGGGTGAGTGTGCCGCCGAGCAGGGGGGAACTCGGTGGAGAGAGCCAGCCGGGCCGCAAAGCCGTTGTATCCCAACGTCCAGAAGCCCCGCCTGGCTCACCTGCGAGCCGGGCGGGGCTTTCCTGCGGATCTGCGTCCGCCGCTCGGGCGGAGCCGCGTGGGCCTGCGCGGCTCCGTCCGATCAGGCATCAGCAGTACACGTCGCCGCACATGGGGTCCTGCGGCTCCACCTGCACGTACTGGTCATCCGAGACGCTGGAGGCGCCGGAGGTCACGACCACGCGGACGTAGAAGGAGGCCTTCAGGGGCGCCATGCGGCTGTACGACGCGGAGTTCGTCCCCACGTTGCTCCACGTGGTGCCGCTCGCGGTCTTGTACTGCCACTGGTAGCTCACGGCCCCGGGCGCGCCCGTCACGTTCGCCTGCCAGGAGCCGGTCTCGCCGCCAATCAGGTAGTCCGACCCGGTGATGGTCACGGCGAACGGAGTGACGGGGATGTTGACGGAGACCAGGTGCGTGTCGGACCCGGTGAGGCCGCCGGAGGTGACCGTCACGCGCAGCTCGAACGACGGGTTGCCCGCCGAGACGGCGCGCGAGTACGAGCTTGCCGTGCCGACCGACGTCCACGCGCCGGTGCCCACCCGGTACTCCCAGTTGTACGTGTACGTCCCGTTTCCGCTGGCCGCGTTGGCCGACCAGGTGTACGTCCCCGCCGTGGTGATCGAGGTCGTGCCCGAGATGGCGGCGGTGGGCGGCGCCGGCGAAACGGCGACAAGGTGCGTGTCGGAGCCGGTGAGACCATTGGAGGTAACGGTCGCGCGCAGCTCGAACGCCGGGTTGCCCAGCGCGACGGCGCGCGAGTACGAGCTCGCCGTGCCCACGGCCGTCCACGTGGTGGTGCCCTGCACCCGGTACTCCCAGCTGTACGTGTACGTCCCGTTGCCACCGCTGGCGTTCGCCTGCCACGTGTAGGTGCCGGCCGCGGTGATCGAGGTGGTCCCCGTGATGCTGGCGGCCGGCGGCTGCACGACGGTGACGGAGTGCGTGTCGGAGACGCTGAGGCCGCTCGAGGTGACGGTCACGCGCAGCTCGAACGCCGGGTTGCTCAGGGCGACGGTGCGGGAGTACGAGCTCCCCGTGCCCACGCTGGTCCAGGTGGCGCTGCCCTGCGCCCGGTACTCCCAGTTGAAGGTGTACGTCCCGTTTCCACAGTCGGCGTTCGCCTGCCACGTGTACGTCCCCGCCGCGGTGATGGAGGTGGGCCCGGTAATGTTGGCGCAGGGCGGCCTGACCGCGCGGACGATTCCGTATCCGAAGTAGTCGTCCCTGCCGGCGGTGCCGCGGTCCTCGGCGGTGGCGTACAGGTGGTTGACCACCTGCGTGTTGGTCCAGGTGGGGTTGGCCGACTTGACCAGCGCGGCCACGCCGGTGACGTGCGGCGCGGCCATCGAGGTGCCGCACAGCGTGCCGTAGCTGTTGATGCCGATGGTGCTGTTGGCCGAGAACGGCGCCGACAGGTCCACGTGCGAGCCGTAGTTGCTGTAACCGCTGCACCCCGTGGTGCCGCTGGCGGCGAACGACTTGTCGGCGTTCACGCCGGAGACGCCGATCACGTTGGCGTAGTCGGCCGGGTACACCGGGGTGTTGCTCATGAAGTTGCCCGCCGCCGCGACGATCACGATGCCGTTGCTCCACGCCTGCGCGATGGCCGTGGACTGGGCGGCGTCGTACGGCTGCGTCATGCTCAGGTTCATCACGTTCGCGTTCCAGATGCCCGCGTTGATGCCGGCCGTCACCGCGTCCGTGGGGCAGCCGTTGTAGTCGTCGCAGGCGCCGTACATGTAGATGTTGGCGCCGGTGGTGCCGGGCGCCACGCCCACCACGCCGTCCAGGTTGTTGCGCGCGGCCACGATCCCCAGCACCCGCGTGCCGTGCCAGCTGGCGGTGCTGGCGTCGTCGCATCCGCCGTACACGCCGGCGCAGTTGGCCGTGGGGACGGCGGGCAGGTCCACGTGGTTCTGCTGGTGGCCCGTGTCGATGATCAGGACCCTGGCGCCCGCGCCGGTGTTGAGGGACCAGTAGGTGGGCGCGCCCACCATGCGGATCCCCCAGGTCGTGTCCTGCGCCTGCACCTGGCCGTACTGCCGCGGCTCCACGAAGTCCACCAGCGGGTGCGCCCCCAGTTCCACCGCCTGCGCGGGGCTGACGCGCACCCGCGCCGCGCCGATGGCGTCCAGCAGCTCGATGACCTCCGCGCCGCTGCGCTGCAGCAGCTCCATCCCGGCGCGCACGGTGCCGGCCGTCACCGCGCCGCGGTTGCCGGTGGCCAGCGCGCGAGCGCTGCCCGGCTCCTTGAAGGCCACCACCGCGTACCCGCCGGCGACGACGATCGCGGGCTTCAGCGCCGCGGGGTCGCCGTCCCAGGCGCGCGGCTGGGCGGGCAGGTCGATGCGCACCGCCGGCACGTCGCGTGGGCCGCGGCCCGCCACGTCGAACGACGGCGCGGACGCGCCGCCCGCCGCGGGCGAGACCGGCATGTCCGAGCACGCCGCGGCCGCGATCAGCGCCAGCAGTACGGGTACTGTGCGCGCGATGGCCCTTTGGACACGTTCCATGTAGCAGTTCTCCAACAGATGAGGATGGGCGCTCGCCAGCACGCAGCCCGCCGCGAATGGTTTTCGCGACGGAACGCGGTGAGGAGCAGGGTGCAGGGATGATCGGACGGAGGGTGATACGGGGGAGGTCCAGCACCATCCGTTTACAAACTGTATGTCGGGATAAGAATGTTCGCAAGGGGGTGCTTGGAACACCCGTACCGTTTACGGAGCGTGGCGGTAGTTCCGGTGCAGGCGGGAGCGGACCGTCAGGCCGGCGTGTCGTCCGCGGGTTCGGTGGAGGCGGGGAGGCGCAGGATGAAGGTGCTGCCTGCGCCCGGGGTGCTGCGGAGGGTGAGGGTGCCGCCGAGCAGGTGGGCGAAGTCGCGGCTCAGGGCCAGGCCCAGCCCCACGCCCCCCTCGCGCCGCGTGGTGGAGGGATCCAGCTGAAAGAAGGGCTCGAAGACGCGCTCGTGCAGCTCCGGGCCGATGCCGGGGCCGGTGTCGGACACCTCCACGCAGGCGCCGTCGCCGCACGGGTGCGCGCGCACGGTGATGCCGCCGGCCTCGGTGAACTTGACGGCGTTGCCGATGAGGTTGGCCAGGATCTGCCGCACCATGCCCGCGTCCGTCTGCACCACGGGCACGTCGTCCGCCAGCTGGACGTCCAGCGACAGGCCGCGCGCGTCCACCGCGCCCCGCAGCGCGTCGCACACGCCGCGCACCAGCGTGCCGAGCGCCACCGGCTCCGGCCGCGCACGCTTGGTCCCCGCCTCCACCCGGGCCACGTCCAGCACCTGGTCGATGAGCGTGAGCAGGTGCTCGCGGGCGCCCCGCATGCGCCCCAGCGCCTCGCGCTGGGCGTCGGTCAGGGGGCCGTAGATCTCCTCCTCCAGCAGGCTGCTGAAGCCGGCCAGCGCGTTGAGCGGCGTGCGCAGCTCGTGGCTCATCACCGCCACGAACTCGCTCTTGGCGCGGCTGGCCGCCTGCGCGCCCTCGTACAGCCGGGCGTTGCGCACCGCCAGCGCCGCCTGGTCGCCCAGCAGCGACAGCGTGCCCAGCTCCTCGTGCGTGAACGGCGGGCGTCCCGTTCCCCGCACCAGCCCCAGCACCCCCAGCCGCTCCTTGCCCGCGCGCAGGGGCAGGAGCACGTAGTGCTCCACCCCCAGCCGGCGCATCCACCCCGCGGTGGCGTGCCCGTCCGGGTCCGAGGCGGAGAACAGCGTGGGCTCGCCGCGCTCGAACACCGCCGCCGTCAGGCTGCCCCCGGCGGCCCCGCCCATCCCCCGCAGCGGCTCCAGCAGCCCCGACGCCACCGCCAGCCGGATCTCCTCCCCCTTCTCCCCCAGGAACAGGGTGAGCCCGGCCCCGTCGGCCCCCACCAGCTCGCCGGCCAGAGAGACGATGCGCTCCATCACCTCCTCGGGGTCCAGCGTGGAGGTGAGCACCTCCGCCGCGCCCAGCAGCGCGCGGTTCACCTCCGCCCGCTGGCGTTCGCCGGCGTACAGGCGGGCGTTGTGGGCAGCCAGCGCGGCGGAGTCGGCGAACGCCTCCAGCAGCCGCGCGTCTTCCGCGCCGAATCCCCCCGCGCGGTCCACCACCCCCAGCACGCCCAGCGCCTCGCCGTACGCGCGCACCGGCACCAGCAGCAGGTTGCGCGCGCCCACGCGCTGCATCACGGGCAGCAGCGGGCTGGTGGCGGGGAGCTTCTCCACCGCGTTGTACAGCTGCGTGCCCTCGCGCAGCACCACCTCGGACGCGGAGCCGGGGAGCGGGGTGCGCGTCCCCTCCATCTCCGCCAGCACGCCCAGCGCGGGGGCGATGCGGACCTCGGCGCCGCCGGGGACCTGCGCGGCGAAGAAGCTGCCGCGGGCGCCCAGCAGCTCCATGGCGTTCTGCGCCGCCAGCCGCAGCACGTCGTCCGGCTCCAGCGAGGAGACCAGGGCGCGCCCCATCTCCCGCAGCGCGCGGCTCTCCTCCTCGCGCAGGGCGGCGTTGGCGGCGGCGTGCTCGGCCTCGGTGGTGCGCTCGATGAGGGCGCGCTCCAGCTTGAGCCGGTCGGTGATGTCGTAGAAGGCGATCATCCCCCGCTCCACCCGCCCCTGGGCGTCGCGCAGGGGCACGCCGGAGCCAAGGATGGTGCGCTCCGCGCCGTCGGGCTGGCGCAGCACCATCTCCACGTCGCGGGTGGCCTCGCCGGCCAGGGCGCGCGACAGCGGCAGCTGGTCCGGGGGATACGGCTCGCCGGTGGGGCGAAATACCTGCCAGCGCGTGGTGTACTCGTCCACCGCGGGCGCGGACAGCTCTTCCAGCGCGCGGCCGCCCAGCTGAACGGCGGCGGCGTTCAGGTACGTCATCCGCCCCCCCGGCGCGTCCGCCACCACCACGCCCACGGGAAGGGTGTCGAGCACGTCGTAGAGGGCCCGGCGCTCCGCCTCCACGCGGTGGCGCCCCCGCACCAGGGTGGTGACCTCCACGGCCAGCAGCAGCAGGTAGCGCACGGCGCCGCCCTCCTCGCCGCCCACGGGCTTGACCGTAAGCCGGAACCAGGCGGGGCCGCGACGGAATCCGCGGTACTCCAGCTCGCCGCTCTCGTACGTGCGGCCGGTGGCGCGCACCCGCCGCAGCAGCTCGGCCACGCCGTCGGGCTCGCGGTAGCCGGGGATGAACTCGTCCATGGCGTGGCCCACCACGGCGCCGGGCCGGTTCCACGGCTCGTCCAGCAGCTGCGCGTACGCCTCGTTGGCCTCCACGACCACGGAGGTCTCGGCGTCCACCAGCGCCAGGGCCACGGGCGCGCCGGTGACGATCTCCACCAGGCGCCGCTCGCGCTCCTCCCAGCTGCTGTGCGCCTCCCGCACGTGGCGCCGCAGCTCCTCCACCTCCACCTGGGTGGTGACGTTGCGCAGGCGCACGCGCAGGTCGCCGTTGTCCACCGGCTCGGCGTGCACCTCCCACACGTGCGGCACATGGGGCCGCCGGTCGAAGCGGAACGAGAGCGGCGCGCGCGTCTCCATCACCCGGCGCAGCTCGTCCGCCTCGGGCACCTGGTCCCAGCCGGGGATGGCGTCCCAGAAGGTCTCCACCCCCTCGCGCGCGCCCATCAGGTTCAGGATCTCGAGCAGCGAGGCGTTGGCGTAGCGGAACCGCCAGTCCGGCGAGAGCACGGCCACGCCGTCGCGGGCCTGGCCGAACTGCGCTTCGTGGTCGCGGTTGCGTGCTTCGGGAGTCGGGCTCACGGCTGCGCGCGGGGAGGGCCGGGGTGGTGCTTTAGAGGCGGATCGGGTGCGGCAAGTTCGCGGCCATGGCTGTGATGGAGTGATGGAGTGATGGAGTGATGGTGTGATGGAGTGATGGAGTGATGGAGTGATGGAGTGATGGAGTGATGGAGTGAACGGGTGAACGGGTGAACGGGTGAACGGGTGAACGGGTGATACCGATCCGCAAAAAGAATGGCCTCACACAGAGTCAGCGGAGTCAACAGAGTTTTCTCGTGCCGGTTCCGCTGCTTACGGCGTGAAGCCTGAGCCGTAGTGAGCGGAGGCATGGCGCTCACGTCGACGAGGCACGAGCCGGCGTGAGGCATCGGGAACGGGAGAGGGATGGAGGCGCGGCAGGGGGCCATGAGAATTTTTTTGAGGAGGATGCGGATCGGCGGATGGATCTCTGGAGCGCTCTGGAACAGGCCGCACGCACCACCCGATGCGCGATCCCGAAAACCATCCGTCGCCTCCACTGCCTGCCTCCATCAAAACGAAGCCGCCCTCCGGAGATCGGGAGGGCGGCTGATGTTCAGCGGTGGACCGACTCGGATCAGTGGCGCAGGGTCAGGCCGACGGTCAGGGCGCCGTCGGCCGCGGGGGCGACGGTGATGGGGCGAGGCTGGGCGGCGGGGCGGCGGGAGCCGGAGACCAGGCCGTACAGGGCGCCGACGCCGGCGCCCACCATCGCGCCCGCGACACCGTGGATCGCGACCTCCTCCTCCCAGCCCAGGATGCACCACTCCTCGTCGTCCTGGCAGCCGTCGGTGGTGACCGCGCCCAGCAGCAGCCCCGCGCCGGCCCCCGCCAGCGTGCCGATCCCCGTGCTGATCAACACGCGCCGCGCGGAGATGCGCACCGGGGCCACGTCGCCGGCCGGGCCCGTGTCCGGCACCAGGGACGCCGGCAGAGGGGCGAGGGTGGATGCGGCAAAGGCCGGGGGATTCACTTCCGTCTGCGCGGCGGAGTCGGTCGCCGGGATGCCGGCGAAGGCCAGGGCCGCCACGATGCTGAGCTTGAATCGCATGTCGTAGATCGATCTGGTGGGAAACGTGTTCGCCGGAACCGCCCGGGTTCGGGGTCCGGGAACGCCCCTCGCCCGCACGCGGTCTGGTGCGGGAGGGGCCAGGGGGACCTACTCCGCCGCCTCCAGGAGCTCGGAGACGGGATAGAGGGTGTGCACCGCGTATCCGCGCGCCTCGATGGCCTCGCGGCCGCCGCCTTCGCGGTCCACCAGCGCGATGACGCCCAGCACGATGCCGCCCTCCGCCTCCACGGCGTCGCAGGCCTGCAGCGCGCTCTTGCCGCTGGTGACCACGTCCTCCACCACCACCACGCGCGCGCCGGCCTGAAAGCAGCCTTCCACACGCTTGCCGGTGCCGTGCGCCTTGGGCTCCTTGCGCACGGAGAAGGCGTGGACCGGCGCGCCCGCCAGCCACGACGCGTGGGCAATGGCGTACGACACCGGGTCCGCGCCCATCGTCAGCCCGCCCACGGCCTCGGGGTCCAGGCCGGCGGCGCGCAGCATCTGCAGCCCCAGGCGGCCCACCAGCGCCTGCCCCTCGGCGTGCGTGGTGGTGGTGCGGCAGTCGATGTAGTAGCGGCTGCGCGCGCCCGAGGCCAGCACGAAGTCGCCCGTGCGGAACGAGCGCTCCAGCAGCAGCGCGCGAAGGCGGTCGCGGTCGCTCATTCCGCCACCGCCGGGGGCAGGGGAAGCGCCACCCACTCCTCCAGCGGCAGCGGAGGGGGATACAGCTCGTTGAATCTGGCCGACAGCTCCCGGATGGCGCCGACCACGGCCTCGTCGCCACGCGGGTCGCTGTCCTCGCCGAACTCCAGGAACTCGATGTACACGTCGCGATGGCTGGCCGAGGCGAACCACCAGGCGTGTGCGCCCCGGGCGGTGGCGGCGCGGTGCAGCACCATCCACAGCTCCGCGTACTCCGGAATGCGATCGGGGGGCACGTGGCGGCGAATGGTCACCAGCCTGCGCGGCTTGGTCTCCGTCGGAAAATCGACCATCGGATCAGTGCACCGGGGTTGAGGAACCGTCCATCGGGTCCGGCGGGAGAGCGGCGCGCAGCGGGATGATGATCATCCCTGTGCTTACCGCCGGCGCCCGCGCGTTCTATGGCCGGGGCGCAACTTTGAGGTGAGCCGCACTCAAAGCAAGGGGTTCGACGGACCCTTTACGCCCGAGGGCGGTATCCCGCGCGTGCGGCGGACGCGGGCGGCCGGTCTCTTGCCCCTGCAGGCGCCGCTTTCCGGTGCCGCACCTGATCACACGAAGGACCGACATCCTTTTGCGTACTCTCGCCTCGCTCTTCGCTCGCGCGCGCGCCCTGGGCCGGCTGGCGCCCGCGTGCGCCGCGCTGCTCTGCGCGCTCGCATCGTCGCCCGCCCGCGCGCAGGAGACCACCGTCGCCGGGCGCGTGCTGAACCCGGCCGGCGAGCCGGTCGCGGGCGCCACCGTGACCGCCACCCCCGCCTCCGGCCGCGGCGCGCGGCGCGCCACCAGCGGCGACGACGGCGCGTACCAGCTGGCGGGGCTGCGGCCGGGCGCGTGGACCCTGCGCGCCTCGCGCCTGGGGTTCGCCTCCGCCACGCAGCAGGCCACGCTCGCCGCCGGCGAGCAGCGGGTGGACCTGCGCCTTTCCGACCAGGCGCTGGTGCTGGACCCGGTGGAGGTGCGCAGCCGGCGCGACAGCGAGCGCGAGCGCACGCGCTTCGAGACGGAGGCCGGCGTCACCACGCGCGTCATCACCGGCGACGAGATCAAGATGCTGCCGGGGCTGGGCGAGGCGGACGTGCTGCGCGCCATCGAGGTGCTTCCCGGCGTGGTGACCACCAGCGACTTCTCCAGCGCCTTCAACGTGCGCGGCGGCTCGTCGGACCAGAACCTCATCCTGCTGGACGGCTTCACCATCTTCAACCCCTTTCACCTGGGCGGCCTGTTCAGCGTCTTCAACTCCGACGTCATCGCCCGGGCGGAGCTGCTCTCCGGCGGCTTCGGCGCGGAGTACGGCGGCCGCGTGTCCTCCGTGCTCACGGTGGAAAGCGACGCGGGCGACGATCGCTTCGGCGCGGACGTGGGCGTCTCGGTGCTGGCCACCCGCGTGGCGCTGCACGCGCCGCTCCCCGGCGGCCTGGTCCGCGGGATGGGCGCGGAGCGGGGGAGCTGGTTCGTCTCGGGCCGGCGCTCGTACTTCGACGCGCTGCTGCGGCCGGTGACGGACTTTCCCTATCACCTCACGGACCTGCAGGCGGGCGCCACGGTGGAGACGGGCGGCGGCGGGCGGCTGCAGCTGACCGGCTACCTGGGCGAGGACGTGCTGGACCTGAGCAACTTCGACCCGCCGGGCGAGGACGACGAGGGAAGCGTGCTGCGCGTGCGCTGGAACTGGGGCAACGACGTGGCCGGCGTGCGCTGGACGCAGCCGCTGGGCTCGCGCTGGGTCTCGCAGACGCGCCTGGGCTTCTCCCGCTACGCCGAGGCGCTGACCTTTCCGGACTTCGACGATACGCGCTTCGCCTCCAGCGTGACGGAGACGGCGCTGCGGCAGGACTTTACCCGCGAGGTCAGCGCGGCGCTCACCGCGCAGGCGGGCGCCGAGGTGACGCGGATGCGCTACGAGAACGTGGCGGACGCCGGCGGCACCACCTTCTTCTCCAACGGGCAGAGCGCGACGTTCGGCGCGGCGTACGGGCAGGTGCGCTGGCAGCCCTCGCCCGCGTGGATCGTGGAGCCCGGCCTGCGCGTGGACCTGGCCCGCAGCAGCGCGGGCGCCTGCGGCGGCGGCGTGGTGGAAGACCCGCCCGCGGCGGGGGAGGACGGCGAATTTGCAACGGAGGGCGACCCGTGCGTGCTGCTGTCGCCGCGGCTGGCGGTGAAGCGGTTCCTGGGCCCGCGGCGCGACGCGGCGGTCAAGGTGGCCGTCGGCCGCTACGTGCAGTTCATCCACTCCCTGCGCGACGAGGCGCTGCCGGTGAGCAACGACCGCTGGGTGCTGGCGGACCGCAACGTGCCGCCCGTGGTGAGCGACCAGGTGCAGCTGGGGGTGGAGAAGTACTGGGGCGAAGCGTGGTACGCGTCCGCCGAGGCGTACTACCGTACCTACGACGGGGTGACGGACTTCAACGTGGCGGACGATCCCAACCTGCCCACGGACGACCTGCTGCAGGGAGACGGAAGCTCGTACGGGCTGGACCTGCTGGTGCGCCGCAATACCGGCCGGCTGACGGGGTGGACGACCATCAGCCTGCTGCGCGCAGAGCGCACCTTTCCCGATCCGCTGGCGCAGGGGATCGACGGCGTGCCGCAGACGGTGACCTTCTCGCCGATCTTCGACCGGCGGGTGGACGTCGATCTCGTGCTGCAGTACCGGCTGCCGCGCGCGCTGGAGGCGGGAGCGCGGTGGAACTACGGCAGCGGCACGCCGTACACGCGCCCCATCGCGCAGGTGGTGAGCTTCGAGACGGACGTGGCGGACGGCGGCTACCGCCTGCCCCGCCCCGAGAGCAGCGACCCCGACGTTCCGTACTACGTGGTCCCCGGCGACCGCAACCGCTTCCGCTACCCCGCGTACCACCGCCTGGACCTGACGGTGCGGCGCCCGTACGTGCGCCGCTGGGGCACCCTTACGCCATATCTGCAGGTGCTGAACGTCTACAACCAGCGCAACGTGCTGTTCTACTTCTTCAGCTACGACAAGAGCCCGCCCACGCGCAGCGGGATCAGCATGTTCCCCGTGCTCCCCAGCATCGGAATCGAGGCGAGCTTCTGAGCCAGGCATGCGCATCCGTGCAATAGAGATTTTTCGGGTCAGATGCTTAGCGCCTCTGACCCTTCTTCGTTTCGCCTGAAATCCTGCGGCAGCCAGCTTCTCTCCAATCGTTTTCTGTCGTAGACACTCAAATTCAGACAGCTTACAATAGGCCGTGCCTGTTGGTGCTTTTTGCGCGGAAATCCTCCTTTCAGCCCGGCTCGATCGAACGATGAAGCCACGCCGTCTATCGGACTCGCCATTGCCGCGCTCGCCACTGGATTTCGCCTATCGGCTCATCGTGCGGCCAGCGGGAGCAGAAGGAGCACAGGTGCTGGAGGAGGTGCCGGAACCCTACGCGTTGCACGCTCTGAGAGCATTGCGTCTGGTACTCGCGTGGAGTGGGGAGCCCGACACGCACGCGCCACTGCTGCGCCGTGCGGAGATGGACCGATGGGAAGCAACCGTACTGTCGTTGCCTCAGCAGGAGGGGCTCTGGGAGGCACTGGTGACCATCGCGGGGCAGCTCAAACGTCCCGCACGGGCACGCGGCGATATGATCGGCAAAGGCTGCCTCGCCCTCACCGATTGGGCAACTGGCGCAGGGGCGATCGAAACCGCGCTCCTCTTCGCGGAAGCCGCGGCGCTGGCCTGGCCGGAGAATGCCCGGTTCGCGTGGGTGGCTGGACGGCTGTTCAGAACACACGGGCGCTACCGTCTTTCCGAATACTGGCTGCGGCGGGCGGCACGGGTGGCGGTCTGGAGCGACGATTTCGAGACGCAGGACCTGGCGCTGAACAGCTTAGGAAACCTGTTCTCCCAGCAGGGCAGCTTCGTTGATGCACTCAACTACCTCACCCGTGCGCTGGCTGTAGCCCGTAAGCACCGAATCAAGGGGCGGCAGGGAGCCGTCACGCACGATCTCTTCGCCGTTGCCGTGCTGACCGGCGACCACTCCCGCGCGGAACGGCTGGCGGTAGGAGCCTTTCAGCTGTACGGATCAAATCATCCCAATCTGCCCAAGCTGGCGCACGATGTTGTCCAGCTATGGCTTAGACAGGGGCGCTTTCCGTTAGCCCTTCCCGTCCTACGCGCTGCTTCGGTTCTTTGACATCCCTCAGGACCGTCTACGTGTGCTTGCATCAACTGCGCGCGCCGCTGGCGCCTGTGGGGAACGACAGGTCTATGAGCGGGCGTGGATCGACGCGTGGGCCATCGTGCACCAGCCTTCGGCTGGAATTGAGGCGGTGATGCCCGCTGTTCTGATTGACCTGGGATTGGGCGCCGCAAGCCTCAGTGACTGGTCACATGCTACGGAAGCGTTCTCGCTGGCCTTGGAAGCAGCGGAGGCGCGGGGCGCACACGAAGAGGCAGCGAACGCTGAGATCGGGCTGGAGATGGTGGGCCGCTACGAACGTGTAGAGATTTCGCGGCGCGTGCCCAGCGGGCCTGCTGCTCAACTGGCCGAAGCGTTCGTGCACTCGCTGGAAGAGGTGGGCGCAGGGGCGGGGCAGGACGGTCCCACCCCGCCGCCCTCAGCGACCTTACGTACCTGAACCGAAGAGATTGCCGCCCCGGCTGTCCGTCTGGCCGGACGTAGAGGTTGTGCCTACCGATCCAGTATCGGAGGCCGTGACACTCGTTTGCCGGGCCGCTGGTGCCGACGCCGCCGCATCCGACCCGGTGGGCAGAGTGGAACAACCCGCAACGACCAGGGCAGCCGCGATGAGAATGAGTCTCCTTGTGACGAGCATGTGTGCCTCCGGGAAAGATTTGGGCAGAGAAGGTGAGCGGACCACCAAGAATGCCCTTGTTTTTCGCGGGTGGCAACACACGCACAACAGAAAACGTTGGACTCTCCGGACCTGAGAAATGAACGAAGCGACTCAGAGTACACGCCGAGTGCGCGACCTGCTGATTCACGACTCTCCGACGCTCCGTCGGTTGCTGAGGATCAACGGGGGATATGCGGCACGTGGCCTTCAATGGGATGATCTGATTGCTGGGGCCAGAGAGGCGGCGCCATCCACCGTCTTGATCGTCGCTCCATTCGATGATCCCGCTCTCGCCGTACCGAATCCGCGTCTCCCGGAGTTGACCGCCGCATCGGCTGGTGTGGTCCCCGTGCTGGCTCTCGTGCCGTTCCAGGGAGCGTTTACGGCAGCGGTGCGGACGCTGCTGGACCAGGGTGTTACCGAGATTGCGGACGTGCACCTCGAAGCCACCCCGGATGCCATTCGGCCTCGCTTACAGGCTGTCCACGCGCAGCCACTGAAACGGCTGGTGGAACCGGCGCTCTCCCGCTTTGCCTCCACGAACACACGTACGCTCGTTCGTGCCGCCGCAGAGGTAGCCGTTGACGGCGGAACCGCTGTGGATCTTGCCGAGGTGTTTCGTTCAACGGAGCGCACCGTGTCCGGCTGGTGCGCACGGGAAGCCTTGCCGCAGCCCCGGCGCCTGCTCGCATGGCTCCGGCTGATACTGGCTCTCTCGCTCTTGGAATCTCCGCACCGGTCCGTTGCCAAGGCCGCACGGGGTGCTGGCTATTCTTTCGATCATTCCCTCCGCCGTGCCGTCCGAGACATGCTCGGTGGGGATGCCCCACCTCGTGAACGGACAGTGTCTCAGGCGCTCGACGCCTTTGCTGCGGAACTCCGGTCGCTGAGGGAGCAGCGCCGACAGGAGAAACAAGCGGCCTAAAGCGCCCTGATGCGATTTCGACCGGATAACCACCCATTGTGTGTCGGCGCACTGATGATGGAGCGAGGCTGCTCCCTTGACACGAACCAACTCGCAGTGCACTATCCAAGTGGGCTTTCAACAACACTTTAGCTGCATCGGAAGTAGCTATGGACGCAGATCAAGTCGTCGGAATCGTTGCCGCTGTAGCTGGTGGCCTTTTCGTTGAGTTTCTAAAAGCCCGCTGGGGCTGGCTGACGCGCGGGCCGCAAAAAAAATCCCTCGACTTGTGCTGTGGCCTAACTAGCTAATCATGAGGACGAATTTGAGACAACTAGGTGCCGCGTTAAAATGAGGGGAACCCGTTTGGGAACCCCTCGTCTGTTTCTAGCTGTCTCAGCGGAACGGAGGTACGATGCGTCGTGTAATCGACTCCCGACCCGCTCTGGCCGTTGTCGTGGAGGGAGGTGGTAGCGGTAAACCGGACGTTCTACGTTGATAACGCAAGAGGGTGAACGTGCTGTTCTACTTCTTCAGCTACGACAAGAGCCCGCCCACGCGCAGCGGGATCAGCATGTTCCCCGTGCTCCCCTCCATCGGCATCGAGGCGAGCTTCTGATGAAGGACGTGATGAAGATCATTCCGATCGCCGCGGCCGCCGCGGCGCTGCTGGCCGGCTGCACCATCGCCGACGTCACGGTGGCGCCGGGCGAGGACCGGCTGGTGGTGGAGGCGGTGCTGCGCACGGACGCGCGCACGCAGTTCATCCTGCTGCACCGCTCCGTGCAGGGCGGCGTGGCCGAGGGCGAGTCCGGCGCGCAGATCGTGGTCACGCGCGGCGACGGGCTGCAGACCAAGTTCCAGGAGATCTCCGGCACCCTCTGCTACGCCATCGACCCGGCGTACGCCGAGGCCGAGGAGCCGGTGGAGATCCGCGGCACCTGCTACGCGTCGCAGGCGTCGTTCGCCAACTGGGTGGTCCCCGGCGCCACGTACGACCTGTCCGTGCGCACCACCAAGGGCGAAGAGGCGCGGGGGCGCACCACGGTGCCGGGCGCCTTTCGCCTGCGCGGCGTGCAGGAATCGCGGTTCGACGACGTGCCGCCGGTGGCGTGCACGCTGCCGCCGCAGACGCCGCTGCCCCTCACCTGGACGCAGTCGGCCGGCGCGTGGGGATACATTGCCCCGCTGCGCATCTTTGGCCTGCGCGCGGTGCTGCCGGACAGCTTCAACGCGCCCGACGTGATGCAGCTGGTGGGCGTCTCCGTCTCCGCGCGCGACACGACGCTGGTGCTGCCGGGCCAGTTCGGCGTGTTCGACCGGCTGGACTACAACCAGAGCCTGCTGCGGCTGCTGCAGAGCGGGCTGCCGGCGGGGGTGGTGGCGCACGTGGTGGTCGCGGCCGCGGACCGCAACTACATCAACGGCGTGCGCGGCGGCTCGTTCAACCCCTCCGGCCCCATCCGCATCTCCAGCATCGTGGGCGACGGCGTGGGCGTGTTCGGCTCGCTGGTGCCGCTGACGACGGCGCTGGACGTGGGAACGCCGACGGGCAAGTGGCCGACGTGCGGGGTGGATGATCCGGTGGGTGGGTGACGGGTGTGAGGGTGATGGAGTGATGGGGTGAACGGGTGAACGGGTGAACGGGTGAACGGGTGAACGGGTGAACGGG
>Ga0190267_10000067_pt1 | contig 20209 bp, 16 predicted proteins | sample Popmic239T_FD_140332 | JGI IMG/M metagenome (GOLD analysis project Ga0190267, IMG submission 140332) | Populus adjacent soil microbial communities from riparian zone of Oak Creek, Arizona, USA - 239 T | ecosystem: Environmental > Terrestrial > Soil > Riparian zone | place: USA: Arizona... | reverse complement strand
GGCTTCGGCGGCGGCCCCGGCGGCGGTCCTGGCGGCGGCCGGGGCGGGCCTGGCGGCGGCCCCGGTGGTGGTCCCGGCGGCGGTCGCGGCGGCGCTTTCGGCGGGCGCGGCCGGCCCACCCAGCGGCGGCGTCGTCGGCGTCGCAACCTCGAAGAGCTGGAGCCCACGCAGTACACGACCTACATGCCCAGCAACGCCCCCGTTCCCGAGGGCGAGATCATCATCGAGCGGGGCTCGACGGCCCAGGACATCGGCCCCAAGCTGAACCGGTCGGCCGGCGACGTCGTTCGCTTCCTGCTGCTCCAGGGCGAGATGGTCACGGCCACGCAGAGCCTGTCGGACGAGGCCATCGAGCTGTTCGCCGACGAGATCGGCGCGGTCATCCGCCTGGTCGACCCGGGCGAGGCCAAAGAGGCCGAGCTGCAGGCCAAGTACTTCGACGAGGACGACGAAGAGGACGACGAGGAGTCGTTGCGCCCGCGCCCGCCGGTGATCACCGTCATGGGCCACGTCGACCACGGCAAGACCCTGCTGCTCGACCGCATCCGCTCGTCGAACGTGGTGGCGGGCGAAGCGGGCGGGATCACCCAGCACATCGGCGCCTACCAGGTCGAAAAGAGCGACCGGCTGATCACGTTCATCGACACCCCTGGCCACGAGGCGTTCACCGCCATGCGGGCCCGTGGTGCCGACGTGACCGACATCGTCGTGCTGGTCGTGGCGGCCGACGACGGCGTCATGCCCCAGACCATCGAGGCGCTCAACCACGCCAAGGCGGCCGAGGTGCCGATCGTTGTCGCGGTCAACAAGGTCGACCGCGAGAACGCCGATCCCAACCGGGTCATGCAGCAGTTGTCCGAGCACGGGCTGGTGCCCGAGGGCTGGGGCGGCGACACGATCTTCGTCCAGGTCTCGGCCCTGCAGGACCTCGGCATCGACGACCTGCTCGAACAGCTCCTCCTCGTCTCCGAGGTCCAGCTCTCCGACGAGCTCATGGCCAACCCCGAGGCCAAGGCGCGGGGTTCCGTGCTGGAGGCCAACCTCGACGTCGGCCGCGGCCCGGTGGCCACGGTCATCGTGGAGAACGGCACGCTGCGGGTCGGCGACCCGATCGTGGCCGGCGCCGCGTGGGGCCGGGTGCGGGCGCTGATCGACGACAAGGGCGACAACATCAAAGAGGCGCCCCCGTCGACGCCGGTGCAGGTGCTCGGGTTCTCAGACGTCCCCACCGCGGGCGACGAGTTCCGGGTCACCACCGCCGACAAGGTCGCTCGCGAGATCGGCGAGCAGCGGGCCCACCGGTACCGCATGCGGGACCTGGGCAAGCCGCCGTCGGTCGCCGGCGCGGGCGGGGCCAAGCTCGAGGACATCTTCGAGCAGATCCAGCGGGGCGAGACCGCCACCCTCAACGTCATCCTCAAAGCCGACGTGCAGGGCTCGCTGGAGGCGGTCACCGAGTCGCTGCGCAAGCTGGAGCGAGACGACGTGAAGCTGGCCTTCGTGCACCGCGCGGTGGGCGGCATCACCGAGAACGACGTGCAGCTCGCGGCGGCCTCGAACGCCACGATCATCGGCTTCAACGTGCGACCGGACCGCAAGGCCCGTGAGCTGGCCGAGGCGTCGAAGGTCGAGATCCGCGCCTACGAGATCATCTACAAGCTGATCGAGGACATCGAGTCCGCCATGGTCGGCATGCTGGCGCCGGAGTTCGAAGAGGTCATCACCGGCGACGCCGAGGTGCGGGAGATCTTCCGGGTCCCCCGGGTCGGCGCCATCGCCGGGTGCATGGTCCGCAACGGCGTCATCACCCGAGGCTCGAAGGTGCGCTTCCTCCGCGAGGGCGTCATCTTGTGGAAGGGCCAGATCACGTCGCTCAAGCGGTTCAAAGACGACGTGCGGGAGGTGGCGGCGGGCTTCGAGTGCGGCATCGGCCTGTCGAACAACCAGGACCTCAAGCCGGGCGACATCATCGAGACCTACGAAGACCGCGAGATCCCCCGCACCTAACCCCCCCTCGCCCCACCCGCCCTTGACCGTTTTGGGCACGTTTTCGGCCACATGTGGCCGAAAACGTGCCCAAAAGCGCGACTGGGGGTGGTTAGAGGGTCCAGGGGACGGGGGCGCGGGGGTCGGGGGCGTACGAGCAGAACGTGCCGGTGCGGATGGTGGCGTGCAGGTGGGCGCCCAGGCCGGGCAGGGCGGCGTCGATGCGCGACAGCGCCGTCTTCACCGCCCGCGACACGCTGACCCGCGCCCGCTCCGACTCGGCCGACGCAACCCGGTCCCGTCCGCCCAGCCCGACCGCGCCGCGCAACTGGGCCAGCAGCGCGTCGAGCTCGGCCTCGGCCCGCTCCGCCCTGGCCAAATCGTTGCACCGCTCGGCGTCGTCGCGCTCCTCGTACAGCTCCTCGATCCGCCTCCGGTAGGCCGCTTTGGCCTGCGCGTCCAACACCGGGCCGTCCCCGCCCGCGGCCAGCGCCCCGTCGGCCTCCGACGCCAGGTCCAACACGTGCCGCTCGGTCCCTGGACTGGCGAGCAGGGCGGCGATGTGGCGCATGCCCTTGCTGTCTTTCAGTCGCGCGGTGGCCCCGTCGAAGCGCACGGTCCAGAACTCGCCCTCGCAGCGGAACACCGCGTCGGCCGTAGCAGCCTCCGCCGGCTCCGGCTCCGGCTCCGGCACCGGCACCGCAAGCCCGTCGAGCAGGCCGGCCGCGTGGCGGGCCAGGGCGACGAGTCCGAGGCGGTCCGCCGTCGCCTGGGCCGAGCCGGCCAGCACGGCGGCCTGCTCGACCCGCCCGGCCGCGGCGGCAGCCAGCGCCCAGTGGAAGTCGGTGCGGGCGACCAGCACCGCCGCGCCCATCTGCGCGTGGCGGGCATGCGCCTCGGCGAAGTACGACTCGGCCTCGTCGTGCCTGCCCAACAGCGAGGCCGTGATGCCCAGCGGGAGCGACCCCCAGCACATGGCGAGCAACGGCGGCATGCCGGCCACGATCATCCGGTCGGCGGCGGGCAGCAGCAGCTCGTGCAGGCGCTCGGCGAACGCCCCGTCGCGCAGGAAGCCGCACGCCTCGGCGATCCACGTCAGCTCGACCATGTCGTTGCCGCCCCAGGTGTGCTGCCACCCGGCCAGGTCGGGGCCGACCCGGCCGTGGAGCAATGACAGGGCGGCGTCCCGGTGTCCCAGCTCGGCGTCGACGATCAGCCGCCCGGCCGGGATGTAGACGCCGGAGTCCTCCGGCAGCGCGTCGGCCACCTGGGCCAAGGCGACCTGCACCGCTTCGAGCATGCCCTGGTGCCACACGATGGCGAGCAGTTGCACCTGCACCATGTCCCACACCACCTCGGTGCGGCCGCGGGCGCCCGCCCGGCCCAGCAACCCGGTGATGTGCTCTTGCGCCTTGGCGAAGTCGCCCTGGACGGTCGCCACCAGCGCGCCGACCGGCTCCACCATGCGCAGCAGCAGCGCGCCCCGGCCGGTGTCGGTGTCCCGGTCCAGCAGGTGGGTCTCGATCACGGCCCGGTCGAGCTCGCCCTCCTCAAGCAGCAGGCGGATCAACATGGACCGGGCGTCGTAGACGCGCTGGGGGTCGCTCCCCGACGCCGAGGCCGCCAGCATCTCCTCGACCGCCGCCCGCCGGGCCGCCAGCGGATCGGGGAACGGGAAGGCGAGGAACCGCCGGGCGAGGGCGAGCACCAGCGTGTCGGCATGGCCGGTGGCCCGCGCCGTCGCCACCCCCTCCTCCATCAGCCGCCGCGCCTCGGCCCGGTCCGGGACCATGTCGCCCATCCGGCTCAGCAGCTCGGCCCGCAAGGCCGGGTCACCCGAGCCCAACAGCGCCAGGTTCTCCTCCAGCCGCGGCACCGGCACGTCCCACTCGGGCCTGCCGTGCATCCGGCCCGACCCGATGCCGAGCAAGGCCCTGGCCATCAGGTGCGGGTCGCCGAGGTCCCTCGCCACGTCGGCCGCTTCGAGGAACGCCTCTTTGGCGACCAGGCCGTGGTCGGCGTGGAACAACGCGTCGCCGAGTGAGACCAGCAGATCGGCCCGGCGCCGGTCGCGCGCCGGCCACAGCGACAGCGCGGCGCGGTACAGCTCGGCCGCCTCGTCGAAGGCGAGACGACGGGCCGCCTGGTCGCCGGCCGCGATGGCGTACGGCACGGCCCGGTCCGACCCGGCGGCGAGGAAGTGGCCGGCGAGGATCTCGGGGTCGCCCCCTTCGAGGGCCTCGCCCGCGGCCATGTGCAGGTCCCGCCGCTCGCTTCGGGAGAGCTGGTCGTACAGGGCCTCCCGCACGACGTCGTGCACGAACCGGTAGCCGTCGGCGGCGTGGTCGTCCTCGGCCAACAGCGCCACCCGACAGGCGCCGCGGAGCATCTTGTCGACCACGGCCTCGTCGCCCGCTAAGCGCACCAGCACGTCGGCCGAGAAGCGGGTGCCGAGCACGGCGGCCAGCGTGAGGATGCGCTCGGCGTCGGGCCCGAGCCGCTTCACCCGGTCGAGGATGACCGCCCGCACCGTCGAGGGCACCCCGGTCGGCGCCGCCCCCGCGGCCAGCAGGCGGAGCACCTCGGTGGCGAACAGGGGGTTGCCGCCGGTGTGGGCGGCCACCGCGTCGGCGGCCGGGACGAGGGACTCGCCGAAGGCCTCGGACGCCAGCGTCGCCACCTCGGCGGCCGACAGCCCGGAGAGCGGGACGTGCGGCGTCGACGGCCCCGGCCGCAACGAGGCCCCCAGGGCGTGGGCCAGCGGGCTGTCGCTCGCCACGTCGGTGTCTCGATAGGTGGCCACGACCAGCACGCCGGTCTGGGCCAGGCCGACGGCGACGAACTCGAGCAGCCGCAACGAGGCCCCGTCGGCCCAGTGCAGGTCTTCAAGGACGACGAGGAGCGGGTGCTGCCTCGACGCCCGCCGCAGCCATCGGGAGACGGCGTCGAACAGGCGGAACCGGGCGTCGTCGTCCTCGACGGCCGCGTCGGCGTCGGCGCCGATCTCGGGGGCGATGCGGGCGATGTCGGCCGCGCCCGAGCCGAGGGCGTCGAGCACCTCGTCGCGCGGGCGGGACTCGGCCCAGTCCCGCAGGACTTGGCGCCAGCACCAGTAGACCGGCGTGCCCTCGAACTCGACGCAGCGGCCCCACAGCGCCTCCACGCCCCTGGCCTCGGCCGCCGCGGCCAGGCGCGACGCCAGCGCGGTCTTGCCGATGCCCGCCTCCCCGGAGACCAGGGCCAGCGACCCGGTCCCGGCCGCGGCCCGGTCGAGCGCCGCCGTCAGCACGCGCAGCTCGTCGCCCCGTCCTACGAACACGCCCCCCACCCATCCAGTGTGCACGGCTGTGCAGTCCGACTGCACGCCTCATCGGCATGATGAAGAAGCTGGGATTCGTGCTCGCCTGCGTGGCCGCGGCTCTGCCGGTGGCGCCCGAGGCCCGCGCCGCCGCCGACGCCGCCGACGCCGCCGACCACGTGGTGCAGGTGGGCGCCGTGCAGCCGGACGGGGCGCCGTACAGCTACACGCGGTTCTATCCGAAGACGGTCGAGGTCCACCGGGGCGACACCGTCGAGTTCCGGATGCCGACCGGTCCGAACACCGCCGACACCCAGTTCCACACGGTCACGTTCTCGCCCGCGAGCGACGACCCGCAGCCGGGCTGGTTCCGGCCCGACGAGGCGCCCGGCACCTTCGCCTTCAACGAGGCGGTGCTCGCTGGCACGGGGTGCGGCCGGGGCGACGAGCCTGCCTGCGTGCTGTCCGGCGAGGAGGGCGAGTTCTTCAGCTCCGGCTCGCCCGCCGATGCCAACTGGGCCCACAGCGACGGCACCATGCGGCCCTTCCGGGTCAAGGTCGACGCCCCCGAGGGCGAGTACTCGTTCCGCTGCCTCATCCACGACGGCATGACCGGGACCGTGCAGGTGGTCGACGACGACGCCGCCGTGGCCAACCCGTCCGCAGCCGACATCGAGGCCGAGGTGGCCGAGGACACCGCGGCGGCCGACGCGCTGGTCGCACGCGAGAGCGAGCAGGCCCCGCCGACGATCGAGAACGGGCGCCGGGTCTGGACGGTGAAGACGGGCGCCCGCACCGCCGACGCCCACGTGGACGTGCTGTCGTACTTCCCCGGCACGGCCCAGATCGCGGCGGGCGACGAGGTGCGCTTCGTGGCCGTCGAGCCCCACACGGTGACGTTCCCGGCCGCCGCCGTCGGACCGAAGCTCGGCCCCACCCCGATCCCGTGGGGCACTGGCGGCGGCGCCTTCCTGCCCGCCTGCGACATGGACGGCCCGGCGACCGGTGCCCCCGGCGTGCTGCTGATGCCGGTCGCCACGCCGTGCCCGGACGGGTCCACCTTCGAGCTGATGATGCCGCCATGGATGACGTCGGGGCAGCCGGCCGTCGCCGACACCGTGGCCACGCCCGCGACGATCCACAACTCCGGCCTCATCCTCCCGGCCCATGCGCCCGAGTTCCAGCGGGGCCTCCCGAAGGGGTCGGGGCGGCACTTCCCGGCTGAGTTCCGGGCCGTGTTCCCTGCATCGGGCACGTTCGCCTACGGGTGCAGCCTGCATGCGGCCATCGGGATGCGGGGCGGGGTGACGGTCCGATGAAGGCCGCCCGGCTGCGGGCCGTCCTTGCCGCCGTGCTCGTCGGCTCGGTGGCCCCCGCGGTGGCGTCGTCAGGATCGTCGGGGTCTTCGGGCCCAGACCGCGCCGCCGGCTGCGTCACCCCCACCACCCATCGCACGATGTACGTCGAAGAGCTGGCACCGGGGCCGGACGGGTCGCCCCGGCTCGGCTACGGGTCGGCCCCGGGGGCGGCGTCGATCCCCGGCCCCACCATCGAGATGGTCGAAGGGGAGTGCCTCGCCATCACCGTCGTGAACGACGTCCCCGCCGCCACGCTGGCCGCGATGCGGACCGACCCCTCGCTGCCGTTGGGCGTGTCGCTGCACGTGCACGGCGTCAAGTACACGCCCTCGTCCGACGGCACCGTGCACAACCAGTCCTTCGTGCCGCCGGGCGAGTCGCGCACCTACATCTGGTACGCGGCGCCGCGGGTGACGGTCGCCAACCGGGTGGTGTCGCTGGGGACGGCGGGCTACTGGTGGTACCACGACCATGTCGTCGGCACCGACCACGGCACCGGCGGCGTGGGGGCGGGCCTGTTCGGCGCGCTGGTGGTGCGCAGGCCGACCGACCCCCGCCCCGACCGCACGTTCGTCGTGCCGATGGGGCCGGGCGTGTCGTTCGGGCTGCAACGCCATCCCGACATGCCCGAGCTCGTGGCCAGGCAGGGGGAGCGGGTCGAGTTCGTGGTGATCGGACTGGGCGACGGCTTCCACACCTTCCACCTGCACGGGCACAACTGGGCCGACAACCGCACCGGCATGCTGGTGTCGGCCGCCGACGAGACGGCGCTGATCGACAACAAGACGGTCGGGCCCGCGGACAGCTTCGGCTTCCAGGTCATCGCGGGCGAGGAGGTCGGGCCGGGGGCGTGGATGGTCCACTGCCATGTGCAGGCCCACTCGGACACCGGGATGATGACGTTTTTCCGGGTGGAGTCGAACGAGGGCGGGGCGGTCCCGGCGGTCTCGGGGCACGAGGTCTCGGGGCACGAGCACATGCACCACGGGGCCCATCCGTGATCCGGCGGGCGGGCGTGCTGGCGGTGGCGCTGGCCGGCCTGGTGCTGGCAGCGGTCCCGGCGACGATGGCCGCGCCGGTCGTGCCCGGCGTGGTGGAGGTGCGCAACAACTTCTTCGACCCGCAGACCGTCCGCATCGACGCGGGCGGCACCGTCCGCTGGACCGTCGTCGACGGCGGCCACACGATCACCGCCGACGACGGCCGGTTCGACTTCCCCGGGACGGGCACGCTGGCCGCGGGCGAGTCGGTGTCGTGGGCCGCGGCGGGCGACGAGATCGTCCGCTACCACTGCAAGCTCCACGGCGGCGAGGGGATGATCGGCTCGATCTTCGTGGGCGACGGCGGGGCCGGGCCGCCGCCCGCGCCGTCGTCGGTGCTCTGGGTGCCGGCCGAGTACCCGACCGTGGGCGCGGCGGTCGCGGCGGCCCGCGAGGGCAGCGTGGTCAAGGTGGCGGCGGGCGTCTACGACGAAGCGGTCGAGGTGACGACGCCCCGCATCGTCATCGAAGGCGTGGGCGCGGGCGCCGTCGTGTTCGAGGGGCGGTACCGGCGGGCCGCCGCCATCACCGGGCGGGCCGAAGGCCTGGTGGTGCGCGGCGTGTCGGCCCGCCGGTATCTCGACGCCGGCTTCGTGGCCGAGGGACCGGGGGCGTTGATCGAGGACGTGGCCGCAGTCGAGAACGAGGGGCCAGGTGTGCGGGCGACAGGGCCGGGCGCGGTGGTGCGCCGGTCGACGTTCGAGCGCAACGCCGTCGGGATCGCCGTTGGCACCGGCTTGGGCTTCGACCTGGTCGACAACACGGTGACCGGCGGCGGCCCCCGGCCCGATGTCGGCATCTGGGCGGACGGCGCTCGGGGGGCGCGGGCCGCTGGCAACACCGTCGCCGGGACGCGCCTCGGCATCGTCGTGACGTCGGGGATCGGGGTCGAGGCGGTGGGCAACTCGGTCGCCGGGTCGTCGGTGGCCGACCTCGCCTACGACGGCCTCGGCGTGGACGTGTGCTTCGCCGACAACGGCCCGTCCCCGACGACCGAGCCCGTCACCCTGGCGGCTACGTCGTCGTGCAACGGCCCCCACGCGGTCGGCGTCCCCCACCCGCTGGTCCGCCTCTTCCTGACCGTCTGACAGTCCCTCTCACCGCTTCTGGGCACCCTCTTGTACGGCCTAGGTGCAAAAACGTGCCCAGAATGGTGGGGCATGCATGTAGCGGCGATCGAGCTCGACCTGCACATCCCGAACTGCCACTCGCTGAAAGAGAAGCGGGCGGTGCTGAAGTCGATCCTCAACGGCGCGCGCAACCGCTACGAGGTGGCCGCGGCCGAGACCGGGCACCAGGACAAGTGGCAGCGGGCCGCGCTCGGCTTCGCCGCCGTGTCGGCCAGTGCGGGCCACGCCGACGAGGTCATCACCAAAGTCGAGCGCTTCGTGCAGTCGTTCCCCGAGATCGAGGTCATCGAGGCCACGTGGGGTGTGGAGGCCTGATGCCCAGAGAGCGCAACGCCCGCCGCTACCCCCGCACCTTCCGGGTCAACGAGCTGCTCCGGGAGGTCCTGGCCGACGAGCTGGAGCGCATCGAGGACGACGACGAGCGCCTCGGGATGCTCACGATCACCGCCGTCGACACCGAGACCGATCTGCGCCATGCCACCGTTTTCCTCAGCAGCCTGCCTGAGAACGCCGAAGTAGCACTGGGCGACCACCGGGCCCGGCTGCAGGCCGCGATCGGCAGGCAGGCCCGGCTCAAGCGGACGCCCCAATTGTCGTTTCAGGTCGATCCTGGGGTAACACAGGGACAGCGCGTGGAAGAGATTCTCCGGGGGTTGCAACACGATGACGAGTGACTTCGACAGGGCCGTCGCGGCCATCAAGTCGGCGTCGAGCCTGGCCCTCGCGTGCCATATCGGCCCCGACGGCGACGCGCTCGGCAGCGTGCTCGCCATGCACCACCTGGCCGCCGCCAACGGTATGCCCAGCATCGCGAGCTGGTCCGAGCCGTTCGAGGTGGCGCCCCACTACAACTTCCTCCCCGGCCTCGACGGCACCACCAAGCCCGCCGACTTCCCCGACGCCCCCGAGGTCATGCTCACCTTCGACTGCGGCTCGATCGGCCGCCTGGGCGACTTGGCCGACAACGCCAGGGCGGCCCACGAGCTGATCGTCGTCGACCACCATGCCAGCAACGACCGCTACGGCACGATCAACGTGGTCGACCCCGACGCGGCCGCTACCGCCGTGCTCGTGCACCGCCTGGCCAAGGCCCTCGACTGGCGGCTCACCCGCGACGCCGCCCTCTGCCTCTACACCGGCCTGGTCACCGACACTGGCCGCTTCCAGTACTCCAACACCACCCCCGGCGTCTTCGCCCTGGCCGAGGAGCTGGCCCGCTTCGACCTGCCGATCGCGGACATCAGCCGCAAGCTGTTCGAGGAGCACCGCTTCAGCTACCTGCAGATGGTGGGCTGCTGCCTGGCCAGGGCCGAGCTCGACCGGGAACTCTCCTTCGTCGCCACCTGGATCACGAACTTCGACTACGACGGCTTCGACGTCGACGTGTCCGAGACCGAGGGCCTGATCGACCTCATCCGCCGCACCGCCGAGGCCGAGGTCGCCTGCGTGCTGAAAGAGACCGAGGAGGGCATCCGGGTCTCGCTCCGCAGCGTCTCGCACGTCGACGTCGGCGCCATCGCAGCCCGCTTCGGCGGGGGCGGCCACCGGTTCGCGTCGGGCTTCGTCGCGCCCTACCCGGTGACCGACGTCCTGGACCAGATCAAGGACATCCTCCGGGAAGTGCGAGCGGCCGAAGCGGCCGAGTGATCGACGGCCTGGTCGTCGTCGACAAGCCCGCGGGCTGGACGAGCCACGACATCGTGGCCAAGTGCCGCGGCATCTTCGGCCAACGCCGCATCGGCCACTCCGGCACCCTCGACCCCGACGCCACCGGCGTCCTTCTCGTCGGCCTGGGCAAGGCGACCCGCCTGCTCCGCTTCCTGACCGACCTGCCCAAGACCTACACCGGCGAGGTCGTGTTCGGCACCGAGACGTCCACCCTCGACGCGTCCGGCGAGGTCACCGCCACGCACGAGATGCACGTGACCGAGGCCGACGTGGCCGCCGCCGCCCGCACCCTCACCGGGCGCATCCAGCAGGTGCCGCCGATGGTCAGCGCAGTCAAGGTCGGCGGGCGCCGGCTGCACGAGCTGGCCCGCGAGGGGATCGAGGTCGAGCGCGACGCGCGTGAGGTGGAGGTGTACCGCTTCGACGTGGCCGCCACCGAGGACCCGCTCGTCTACGCGGTCGAGGTGGAGTGCTCGTCGGGCACCTACATCCGCACGCTGGCGGCCGACGCCGGCCACGCCCTCGGCGGCGGCGCCCACCTGCGCAACCTGCGCCGCACCGCCATCGGCTCGTTCACCCTGGCCGAGGCGCACGGGCTCGACGGGTTGGAGCTGCTCACCCCGGCCCAGGCCATGCGCGACTACCCGAACATGACCCTCGACCCGGCCGCCGTCGCCAACGGCAAGGTCCTGGAGCTCGATCTGGCCGGCCCCGTCGCCGTGCTCGACCCCGACGGCGCGCTGCTCGCCGTCTACGAGCCGCACCGCACGCCGGGCCTGGCCAAGCCCGCCGTCGTCCTGAGCGGGAGCTAGGTCACTAGCCTCGCCGGCGATGCAGGTCATCACCTCGGGCCCGCCGCCCCCCGAGGGCACCGTCGTCACCATCGGCGCGTACGACGGCGTGCACCTCGGGCACCGGGCGCTGATCGGCCGGGTCCGGTCGATGGCGGCCACGCTGAAGTGCGCCAGCGCGGTGGTCACCTTCGACCGCCACCCGGCCATCGTCGTGCGGCCCGACTCCGCGCCCAAGCTGCTGACCGACGTGGAGCAGAAGCTCGAACTGCTCGCCGAGACCGGCGTGGACTACGTCTACATGGTCCACTTCGACGAGGAGCGTTCGCACGAGTCGGCCGAGGACTTCGTGCACGAGGTGCTGGTCGGCGCGCTGGGGGCCAAGGCCGTCGTCGTCGGCCACGACTTCCACTTCGGCCACGGGCGGCGCGGGAACGTCCCGCTGCTCCAGTCGATGGGCGCCGAGCTTGGCTTCGACGTGCTCGGCATCAAGCTGGTCGCCGACGAGGCCGACGACGCCCCGATCTCGTCGACCAGGGTGCGGGGCCTGCTGCTCGACGGCGACGTCGTGGGCGCGGCCGAACTGCTTGGCCGCCCGCACGAGGTGCGCGGCACCGTCGAGCACGGCGACGAGCGGGGGCGCGACCTGGGCTTCCCGACCGCCAACGTCGCAGTACCCGCCGAGATCCTCCTTCCGGCCGACGGCATCTACGCGGGCTGGTATGCCAGGCCGGACGGCTCGCGGCTGCCCGCGGCCATCTCGCTGGGGCGCAGGCCGACCTTCTACGAGGCGGCCGAGCGGTCGTTGTTGGAGGCCCACATCCTGGACTTCAGCGGCAACCTCTACGGCGAGCGGGCGCGGGTGCAGTTCATCTCCCGGCTGCGGGGGGAGGTGAAGTTCGACCGGGTCGAGGACCTGATCGCCCAGATCGACAAAGACGTCGCCGCGACCCGGGCCGCACTTGGCTGACGGAGTTGTCATTCCGTTGGCTCATCACGGGGGGTGAGGCGGCCGATGTCCTTTTTGTGACTCCTGGGGGATTTCTTCGAGCGGCCGCCGTCGTGCTGGCGTTGATCGTGCCGGTGGGTGCCGCAACTGCTGACGACTGCGTGGTCTCGTGTGAGACGCCGCCGTCCACGGTCCCGCCGATCGTGCCGCCGATCGAGCCGCCGCCTCCGCCGAACACCAAGGCGATGGCAACGCGGCTGTTCGACCTGATGAACAAGGAGCGGACGTCGCGGGGCCTGGCCCCCTTCACCCGCCGGGCCGACGTGGACGCCATCGCCGTCGGCCACAGCGGCCGCATGGCGGCGGCCGGGACCATCTGGCACAACGACGACTACTTCACCCCGGCCACCAAGGACCGGCTGCAAGCGGCCTACTTGGGCGAGAACGTGGCCCGCAACGCCGACATCGAGGACATGCACCGGCGGCTCATGAACAGCCCGCACCACCGCGACAACATCTTGAGCCCGCGGTTCAGCCAGGTCGGCGTGGGCGTCGCAGTGGGGGAGAACGGCGGCCTGTTCGGCACCGAGAACTTTCTCCAGCCCCGCTCGCCCAAGCCGGCATCCGCCCCGCCTGCGCCCAAGCCCAAGCCGAAGCCGGTGGAGCGCCCTCGGGCCGCCCCGCCTGCCCCGGCGCCGCCGGTCGCCCCGGTGGAGGCGGCACCGATGGAGTTCGCCTTCCCCGCCATGGAGATGGCAGGCGTCGACCAGCCGGGCCCGCTGCCCACCCGCTCGAGCAGCCGGTCGGCCGGTTTCGTCGCCCTCTCGGCCCTCGCGGCGCTGGCTCTGGCCGCCACGGCGGGAAAAGTTGCTCCATCCGCCGTCCGTTTCGGCCGATATCCCATGGGTGACACGCGTGCTCGTGGTGGACGACGCGGCCGACATCCGGTGGCTGATCAGCACGGTGCTCACCACCGCGGGCTTCGACGTGGTCGAGGCAGCCGACGGCCATAGCGCCTTAGCCGCCTTCGACGGCGGCGTGGACCTGGTCGTGCTGGACCGGATGATGCCCGGCCTGAGCGGCCTCGACGTGCTGGCCGAGATCCGCCGCCAAGGCGACACTCCGGTCATCATGCTCACCGGCATGGCGGGCGAGACCGACCGGATCCTCGGGCTGAACCACGGCGCCGACGACTACCTGGTCAAGCCGTTCTCGGTCGGCGAGCTGGAGGCCAGGGTGCGGGCGCTGCTGCGCCGAACGGCACGGTCGGCTTCGGCTTCGGGTGGCGGTGCGGGTGCCGGTGCCGGTGCGGGTGCGGGTGGCGAGCCGATCACGATCGACCGGGCGTCCCGCGAGGTCCGCCTGCACGGCGAGGCGGTGTCGCTGACCCGCAAGGAGTTCGACCTGCTCGCCTACCTGGCCGAGCGGCCCCGCACCGTCGTCGCCGTGGACGAGCTGTTGGCCCAGGTCTGGCAGTCCTCGCCCGAGTGGCAGGACCCGGCCACCGTCAAAGAGCACGTGCGCAGGCTGCGGTTGAAGCTGGCTGCGTCGGTGATCCGCACCGTGCGCGGCGCGGGCTTCCTCTACGACCCCGCCGCCGCCCCCGCCGCCGCTCCCCGCCCAGCCGCCCAACCCGCCCGCCCCGCCCCCCAACCCGCCCGCCCTGCCCCCCAACCCGCCGAACTTTGAACGCCTGGCCCGCCTCTGGCGGGCTCAGCGTTCAAAGTTCGGAAACGCCGGGTCAGGGGTCAGTCGTCGGCGGAGGGGCGGTGGGAGCGGGAGCGCTTGATGTCGCTGCGCTTGCGCTTGTCCTCGACTCGGCGGGCCTTGGACGACCTCGATGGCTTGGTCGCATGGCGGGGCGGCTCGACCTTGAGCGCGTCGGCCAGCTTGGCCCGCAGGCGCTCGACGGCGAGGGCCCGGTTCTGCGACTGCGAGCGCCGGTCCGACGCCGCCACCCGCACGACCGGGCCGAGCTTGTCGAGCAGGCGCTGGCGCTGTCGGGGCCCGAGCGAGGCGGAGGCGGCCACGTCGAAGCGGACCTCGGCCTTGGTGTTCGACGTGTTGGCATGCTGGCCGCCGGGCCCGCCGCTGCCGGTGAAGCACCACTCGAGCTCGTCTTCGTCGATGACACAGCTTCGGCTGACCCGGATGACCCCCACATCGCCACCGTAGCGATGTGCTGCTAGCCTGTCCGGAGCGCAGACGCGACCCGCGTTTGGCGCGTCCCTGTACGACTGAGGAAGAACTGCTGCATGCCCGATAAAGCCGCCACGATCACCACGCACCGGCTCCACGACACCGATACCGGCTCGCCCGAGGTCCAGATCGCCATCCTCACGGAGCGGATCAACCACCTCACCGAGCACCTCCGGGTGCACAAGGGCGACCACCACACCCGTCGTGGCCTGATGAAGCTGATCGGTCGGCGCCGGCGGCTGCTCGACTACGTTCGCAAGAACAACGTCGAGCGCTACCGGGAGATCATCGGGCGTCTCGGCCTCCGTCGATAGGGTTCACGCCCCCGCCGCAGTGCGGGGGCGTTGCTTTTCACAAACCAGCGGCGCACACGGTCAGCTGCCAGTGGCGACGTTCCAGGGGACACCTCTGGAGCGCGGCCACTGGGAACTGGCCGGGCCCGCTCTTCACAATGAGAGGAGCGCAAGTGGCACAAGCCATTTCCGTCTCCGGTCCCATCTCCGGGACCGAAAAGTCCTTGTCTTTCGAGACAGGCCGACTCGCCCAGCAATCGCAGGGCGCTGTCGTCGCATCCATCGGCGACACGCTGGTGCTCGTCACCGCCAACGCCGCCAAGGGCGTGCGGGAGGGGATCGACTTCTTCCCCCTCACCGTCGACGTCGAGGAGCGGATGTACGCGGCCGGGAAGATCCCCGGCTCGTTCTTCCGCCGGGAGGGCCGTCCGACCGACAACGCCATCCTGACCTGCCGGCTCATCGACCGCCCGCTGCGGCCGAGCTTCGCCGACGGGTACCGCAACGAGACCCAGGTCGTGGCCACGATCATGGGCGCCGACCAGGAGAACCCGCACGACGTGCTGGCCATCAACGCGGCCAGCGCCGCGCTGATGATCTCGGGCATCCCGTTCCAGGGGCCGATCGGCGCCGTCCGCCTGGCCTATTCGCAAGAGGGCCAGTGGATCGCCCACCCGACCTACCAGGAGGGCGACGAGTCGACCTTCGAGCTGGTCGTGGCAGGCCGCCGGGTCGGCGACGACATCGCCATCATGATGGTCGAGGCCACCGGCACCGAGAAGGCGTGGCAGTACTACGAAGCGGGCGCCCCGAAGGTCACCGAGGCCGTTGTGGCTGAAGGCCTGGAGGCGTGCAAACGCTGGATCGCCGAGTCGATCGACCTGCAGTTGCAGCTCGTCGAGAAGGCGGGCGTGCACGACGCCATCCCCTACGAGCCGCAGGCCGACTACGGCGACGACGTGTTCGCCCGGGTCGAAGAGGTCGGCACGCCGCTGCTCGACCAGGCCACCCGCATCGCCTTGAAGGCCGACCGCAACGCGGCCACCGACGAGGCCAGCGCGCAGATCATCGCCCAGCTCGGCGCCGAATTCGAAGGGCGCGAGGGCGAGATCAAGCAAGCGGTCCGGTCGCTCACCAAGAAGATCATCCGCAAGCGGATCGTCGAAGAGGGCGTGCGCATCGACGGCCGCGGGCCCCGGGACCTGCGCCCGGTGTCGGCCGAGGTCGGCATCATCGCCACCGCCCACGGCTCCGGCCTGTTCCAGCGGGGCGAGACCCAGGTGCTGAACGTCACCACGCTGGGCATGCCGCGCATGGACCAGCTCCTCGACACCATCGGCATCGACGAGCGCAAGCGCTACATGCACCACTACAACATGCCGCCCTACTCGAACGGCGAGACCGGCCGGGTGGGCTCGCCCAAGCGGCGTGAGATCGGCCACGGCCTGCTGGCCGAGCGGGCGCTGTTGCCGGTCGTGCCGTCGCAGGAGGAGTTCCCGTACGCGCTGCGGCTCGTGTCGGAGATCCTGTCGTCGAACGGCTCCACGTCGATGGGCTCGGTGTGCGCGTCGTCGCTCTCGCTGATGGACGCGGGCGTGCCGATCAAGGCGCCGGTCGCCGGCATCGCCATGGGCCTGGTCTACGCGGAGGGCAAGTACCTCTCGCTGACCGACATCCTCGGCGCCGAGGACGCCTTCGGCGACATGGACTTCAAGGTCGCCGGCACGGAGGACTTCATCACCGCCCTCCAGCTCGACACCAAGATCGACGGCCTGCCTGCCGACGTGCTGGCCCAGGCCCTCGACCAGGCCCGTGAGGCCCGGATGGAGATCCTCGGCGTCATGCGCGAGGCGATCGCCGAGCCCCGGCCCGAGGTGCAGGGGACGGCGCCCAAGATCGTCAGCTTCGAGATCCCGATGGACAAGATCGGCGAGGTCATCGGTCCCAAGGGCAAGGTCATCAACACCCTGCAGCAGGAGACCGGCGCCGACATCAACGTCGATGACGACGGCGTGGTCGGCACGGTCACGATCGGCTCCAAGGACGGTGCCGCCGTCGAGGAGGCCCGTCGCCGGATCGAGATGATCCTCGATCCGCCCAAGGCCGACGTCGGCGCTGTCTACCAGGGCAAGGTCGTCAACATCACCAAGTTCGGCGCCTTCGTCAACATCCTCCCCGGCCGCGACGGCCTGGTCCACATCTCCAAGCTGGGCCAGGGCAAGCGGGTCGAGCGGGTGGAGGACGTGGTGGACCTCGGCGACGAGCTCACCGTGCGCGTCGACGACATCGACCCGCAGGGCAAGGTCTCGCTGTCGCTGGTCGGCGATGCGCCCGAGGGCGGCGGCTCGTCCAACGGCGGCGCCGACTCGTCGGACAACGGCAACCCGTCGGAGGGCGCGGTCCGGGGCGACTCGGGCTCTGGCACCTCGGGGTCGGGCTCGGGCTCCGGTGATGCCGAGTTCGTGAGCTTCGAAGAGACCTGGGAGGACGAGGCCGCCCGCGAGTTCGGCGACCTTGGGCCTGCCTCGGCCGAGGCCGCGTCGAGCGGTGCCGGCGGCCGTGGGCGTGGCGGCGAGCGCGGCGGCGACCGCGGGCCGCGGCGCAACCCCCGTCGTGGTGGCGGCGGCGGCGGTCGGCGCTAAGCCGCACGTATTGATCCGCACCACCACCCTCGACAACGGAATTGCGGTTGTCACGGAGCGCATGCCAGACGTGCGCTCCGTGACGGCCGGGTTCTGGGTCGGGACCGGGTCGCGCGACGAGTCGCCTGAGCTGTTCGGCGCGTCGCACTTCTTGGAGCACCTGTTGTTCAAGGGCACGCCCACGCGCTCGGCCCGGTCGATCTCGGAAGACGTGGACGCGGTGGGCGGCGACATGAACGCCTTCACCACCAAGGAGTACACGGCGTTCTACGTCCGCCTGCTGGCTGAGTCCCTTGACCTCGGGCTGGACATCCTCTCCGACATCCTCTGGAACCCCGCCTTCCGGCCCGACGAGGTCGAGACCGAGCGGCAGGTGATCCTCGAGGAGATCCTGATGCGCGACGACGAGCCGTCGGACCTCGTGCACGAGCTGTTCGCCGAGGCGCTGTACCCGTCGCACCCGTTGGGGCTGGAGGTCTTGGGCGACGAGGACTCGATCAAGGGCATGTCCCGTGACGACATCCGGGGCTTCTTCGCCGAGCACTACCGGCCCGGGAACATCGTGTTCGCGGCGGCCGGGCTGCTCGACCACGACGACGTCTGCGAGGGCATCAGTCGCCGCTTCGCCGGGCCGTCGGGCGGCGCGCCGCCGGTGCGGGTGGCCCCTTCGGTCCCGCCGGTGCCATCGGTGGTGTGCCGGCGCTCGACCGAGCAGGCCCACATCGTGATCGGCTGCACCGCGTTCGATCGTCACAGCACGGACCGGTATGCCTTGGCCGCGCTGAACCATGTGCTGGGCGGCGGGCTGTCGAGCCGGCTGTTCCAGACCATCCGGGAGGAGCGGGGGCTGGCCTACTCGGTGTACTCCTACCGGGTCGCCTTCGACGACGCCGGCGCCCTGGCCGTCTATGCCGGCTGCACGCCGGCGCGGGTGGGGGAGGTGCGGCGGCTGATCTCCGAGGAGCTCGACCGGCTGGCCGCCGACGGCATCGCCGAGCGCGAGCTGGACGTGGCCAAGGGGCACCTGAAGGGCGAGATGGCGCTGTCGCTGGAGGACTCGGCCGCTCGCATGAGCCGGGTGGGGCGGAGCCTGTTGGTGCACGGGGAGATCCTCGAGGTCGACTCGCTGGCGGCCCGGATCGACGACGTCACGCTGGACGACGTGGCCCGCGTGGCCGCCGACGTCCTGTCCCGGCCCCGGGTCGTGGCCGCCGTCGGGCCGCTGGACGAGTCCGCCCTGGTATAGGGCGCGCCGCGCTGGCAGGCCGGCTGCATGGTGGCTGTGCCGCCAGCGGCAGACTTCGACACGGCGGCGTGGGCGCGCTGGAATGGCGCGCTGGCTGGGCGCGTCGGTCTGGACGTGCTGGCGTGGCGCTGACTGGCCGGCGCGCCGCCGCTGGCTTGGCCGCGCGCGTGGCTTTAGCACGGCGGCGTAGGCGCGGCGGCTGGGCGCGGCGGCTGGGCGCGCCGGCATGGCGCTGCGGCTGGGCGCGCTGGCTTAGGCGCTGGCTCGTGGGCAGCCGTCGGCGTGGCGGCGGCACGGGCGGCTTCGGGCTGCGGGTGCCCGCCGGGCGAGCGGGGCCGTCGAGTTCGTGGCTTCGGGGCGCTGGCCTTGCCTGGGCGTGGTGCTCTGGACGCGGCTCGTCTTCGGCCGCGCTGGCTGGGGCTGGCGTCGGGCGGGCTTGCCTCGGCGCTGCGGCTGGCGTCGGTCGCCTTTAGGCTCGGGTCATGCGAGTCGGGGTGTTCGGAGCGGGCGGGCGGATGGGGTCGACGGTGTGCGAGGCCGTTGCGGGCGACCCGGCGCTGGAGCTGGTCGCGGCGGTCGACCCGAACCGGGCCGGCGTCGAGGTGTGCGGGGTGGCGGTCGCCGCCGAGGCCGATGCGATGACGGCGGCGAAGGCGGAGGTGGCCGTCGACTTCACCGCCCCGAGCGTGGTCATGGGCAACCTGCGGTGGTGCGCCGAGAACGGGGTGCACGCGGTGGTCGGCACCAGCGGGCTGTCCGAGGACGACCTGGGCCAGCTGCGGTCCTGGTTCACCGACGGCCACGACACGCCCAACTGCATCGTGGCCCCCAACTTCGCCATCGGGGCGGTGTTGATGATCCGCTTCGCCGAGCTGGCCGCGCCCTATTTCGAGACGGCCGAGATCATCGAGCTGCACCACGACGGCAAGGTCGACGCGCCGTCGGGCACTGCGGTGCACACGCTGGAGCGGATGGCGGCGGCGTCGCCCGAGTGGGGCGCCGATCCGACTACCAAGACCGTCGTCCCCGGTGCCCGGGGCGGGGAGGGGCCTGCCGGTATCCGGGTCCACTCGGTGCGGTTGCGGGGGATCGTGGCCCACCAAGAGGTGCTGCTGGGGACCACCGGCCAGACCCTGTCGATCCGGCACGACTCCTATGACCGGACCTCGTTCATGCCCGGCGTCCTGCTGGCAGTCAAGGCGGTGGCTGACCGCCCCGGCCTCACCGTCGGCCTCGACGCCGTCCTCGGCCTCTAGCCCAGGTTCCCCGTCCGCCCGCCCGCCGGAGCCGCCGGAGCCCCGGCCGACCGGGTCTGGGTGCCATCCGGTCGGCGCAACCGACGAAACGGCACCCAGACGGCTGGCACCACCCCGGCCGCCGGGTTTGGGTGCCGTTCGCAACCGCCAGGGTTTTCGCCGGCACCCAGACGGCTGGCACCACCCCGGCCGCCGGGTTTGGGTGCCGTTCGCAACCGCCAGGGTTTTCGCCGGCACCCAGACGGCGGGGCAGGCCGTGTCTGGGTGCCATCCGGTCGGCGCAACCGACAGAACGGCACCCAGACCGCGGTGTGGCGCGGCGCGGCGCGACCCAGAGCGGCCCGAGCGGCCCG
>Ga0190267_10000066_pt1 | contig 20313 bp, 18 predicted proteins | sample Popmic239T_FD_140332 | JGI IMG/M metagenome (GOLD analysis project Ga0190267, IMG submission 140332) | Populus adjacent soil microbial communities from riparian zone of Oak Creek, Arizona, USA - 239 T | ecosystem: Environmental > Terrestrial > Soil > Riparian zone | place: USA: Arizona... | reverse complement strand
GTCATGTGGCCGTGGGTGACGACGCCCTTGTCGCAGATGACCCGGGCCGACAGGCAGTCCGCGAACTCGGTGCTCGTCGTGTTGAAGCCGACCGTCGGGTCGAACGGGTCGAGGCCGACCGGTGCCGCCCCGGTCTCGTCCGGCGCGATGAACGCGATGGCGATGCCCATGTTCTCGTAGGTCGACTGGACGGCGGTGTCGTAGGTGGCGTTGATGCGGATCACGTCGCCGGGCTTGACGTGCACGGCCCAGCGGGGCAGCCCGGTCCACGTCATCGAGAGGTCCCACGAGTTCTTGGGCCCGCCCACCTGGTCCCGGTTCACGTGGTCCCAGTACTTCGCCTCGGAGGTGAAGACGCGCTTGGCCACGCCGTTGCGCACCACGTCGATGTTGTCGCTGATGCCGCCGGGGTGGAGGTGGCCGCCCAGGCCGACGATGGTGCCGCCCTGGAAGCGGTCGATGGCGCCGAGCCTGCCGCCCGAGTTGGGCAGCTTGAAGTCGGTGCCCAGCCGGCCGGGGTCGGGGACGCCGTTGTTCGACGACTGGCCGCCCCACGGATCGGTGTCGGCGCAGTACTGGGCCGGCCACGTGCAGGTCTGGTTGGCGTCGCCGTACTTCCGCTGGACATTGAACACCGGGTAGCCGAAGTTGGCCGGGTTCGACGGGCCCACGTCGAGCCAGATCGGGTAGGCCTCCTTGAGGCCCCAGTTCTGCTCGGCCGCCGCCTTCGGCAGGTAGTCGATGTCGTAGGTGATGTAGGCCTCGTAGGGCTGGGCGGTCTGGTTGTGGATCATGTAGAGGATCTGCCAGTCGTCCGTCGGGCTCATCGGCATGCCGTAGCCCCGAGGCACGTCGGCGATCGTCTTCTCCTCGCCGGACGCGAACCACGGCCGGGTCTTGGTCCAGTCCGGGCTCATCCGCTCGAAGCCGTCCTTGAACGAGCTCAGCCAGGTGGCGTGGTGGAGGTGGATGGCCTCGATCGGCGGGACCACGACGTCGCCCTTCTGCGGGTCCACGACCACGAGGTCAGGGCGCATCCGCACGAGGTAGCCGGCGTACTGCGGCTTCTCGATGGCGACCGGCTGGAGCAGCACGTCGTTCTGGCCCGGCTTGATCGTGATCGGACCGTAGGAGAACCGCAGACGCTGGCAGTCGGTGCCGTACCGGGTGTAGCCGTCGGCGGCCGACCAGCCCTCGGCCTCGTACTGGGCCTCCTCATAGGGGTTGCCCGCCTCGGCCTGGCAGGGCGACGGCGCCACCTTGATGATCGAGTTGGGATCGGGCAGCGGCAGGCCGGCCTTGGCCCCTGCGCCCACCAGCCCCGTCGATGCCGCCATCAGGCCCACCAGGGCGGCAATGGGGAACAGCCGTCGTCGTGTCATGTCGCCTCCCAGGCGCGTGGAACCAGCTCGAACCGTGAGCGTGCGCGTCGGGAGGCGTGCACCCTTCGTGCACCAGTTCGCTGCCGAGCCCGAATTGCCCTGCCTAGGGCTGGAGGCGGGGGCGCAGTCGGCGCGACGCCACTGCCACGCCGGCCAGCCCCATCGCCACCAGATAGGCGGCGTGCCACAACAGGCCCCAGCCGACCTCGCCCACCGCCAGCGACCGCATCAGCACGACCCCCTGGTAGAGCGGCGTGAACCGGATCACCGCCTCCAGCCCGTCCGGGTAGCGGGAGAGCGGGAAGAACGTGGCCGAGAACAGGAACAGCGGGATGGTGGCCAGGTTCACGAAGTCGAAGTCGAGGAACGACCGCATGTACGTGGTGGCGCCCAGTCCCACGCCGCCGAAGCCAAGGCCGATCAACAGCGCGGTGGGGATCATCAGCACCGCCCACGGCGATGTCGTCAGCCCCAGCGCGGCCATCGTCACGAGGAACACGGTGGCGTTGACGGTGCCGCGCAGCAGCCCCCAGACCACCTCGCCCCAGGCGATGTCGTTCACCGCGATCGGGGTCGCCAGCATCGTGGTGTAGGCGCCTTGGTACTTGAAGCGGGCGAAGAAGTTGAACGTGGTGTCGAGCACGGCGCCGTTCATGGCCGCCGCCGCCATCATCCCGGGGGCCACGAACGCCTCGTACGACATGACCCGCCCGCCCGGGCCTTCGAGGTCGCCGACCAGCTCGCCCACGCCGACGCCGATCGAGAACAGGTACAGCACCGGCTCGGCGAACGTCGCCACGAAGATCCACCAGTACCGCCGGTACGCCAACGCGTTGCGCTCGACGATCCGCCAGGCCAGCCGGGTCGCGATCATGCGGCCAGCTTCCTCGTCATCGTCCTGACGCCGACCGCCCAGCCTGCGCCGATAACCGCAGCCAGGACCGCGAGGTGCAGCGCGGCATCGCCGACGCCGACATAGGACAGCCGTCCGACGGTCGCCGCCCGCATCAGCTCCACGCCGTGCCACAGCGGCGACGCCCACGCCAGCGGCCGCAGCCACGACGGGAGCTGGTCGAGGGGGAAGAAGGTGGCCGAGAACAGGAACAGCGGCATGATCCCGAGTCGCACGATGACCGGGAACGCCTGGTCGTGCTCTTGGGCCGCGGTGAAGGCGGTGATCGGCGCCGTGAAGGAGAGGGCGGTCAGCGTGGCGATCGGGACGCCCAGCACGCCCCACCACGAGGGCACGCCGCCAACCAGCGCGGCCGCGAGGAGGAAGGCCGATGCCGACCCCGCCGCCCGCACGCCGACCCACAGGACGTAGCCGCCATAGACGCCGCCGGGCGTGATGGGGGTCGCAGCCATGCCGTGGAAGTAGCGCCCCCACGTCGTGCCGATCATCACCGACCACAAGCCCGAGAACGCGCCGAGCTGCATGGCGGAGCCGGCCAGCAGGCCGGGCACCACGAAGTCGAGGTACGACAGCCCGTCGACGGCGCCGGACCGTTCGTCGATCAGGCCGCCGAGGCCAACGCCGATGCCGGCGAGGAACAGGATCGGCGTCACGACCGTCGACACGATCGAGCCCCGCCACACCCGGCGGAACACCACCGCCTCGCGCTCGAAGACCCGCAACGCGTCGGCCACGCCGCCTCAGTCCTCCAGCGTCCGGCCGGTCAGCATCAAAAAGACGTCTTCGAGGCTGGCCCGCCGCACGAGCACGGCCGACGCCGAGACCCCTGCGGCGCCTGCCGCGTCGGACGCCTTCTCGCCGTCGGGCGCGTAGAGCAGGATGCGGTCGCCGACCTGCTCGACGCGCTGCACGCCGACGCCGAGCGACTCGACCTTGGGCAGCGCGGCCGCCCGCGCCTCGGCGGTGTCGAACCGGAGCTCGACCACCTCGCGGGTGGCGTGGGTCTCGATCAGCTCACGGGGCGAGCCCTCGGCCACGATCCGGCCGCGGTCCATGATCACGAGCCGGTCGCAGAGCTGCTCGGCCTCGTCCATGTAGTGGGTGGTCAGCACCTGGGTCACGCCCTGGGCCTTCAACTGCCAGAGCCGCTCCCACACGAGGTGGCGGGCCTGCGGGTCGAGGCCGGTCGTCGGCTCGTCGAGCAGGATCAGCTCGGGCTGGTTGATGAGGGCGCGAGCGATCGTCAGCCGCCGCTTCATGCCGCCCGAGAGCGGGTCGACCTTGCTGCTGCGGCGTTCGGTCAACTGCACGAACTCGAGCAGCTCTTTCGCACGGGTCTTGATGACCGAGCGGGGCAGCCCGAAGTACCGGCCGTAGATGACGAGGTTGTCCCAGACGGTGAGGTCGCTGTCGAGGGTGTCTTGCTGCGGCACGACGCCGAGCCGGGCCCGGATGCGGGCGCCGTCCACCTCGGGGTCCATGCCGAGCACACGAAGGTCGCCGCCGGAGCGGGGGGACACGCAGCCGATCATGCGCATGGCGGTGGTCTTGCCCGCCCCGTTCGGCCCGAGGAAGCCGAAGGTCTCGCCCGGCTCGACCGTGAAGTCGATGCCGTCGACCGCGGTGAAGTCCCGGAACTGCTTGGTCAGGCCGCGGCCGGCGACGAGGGGCTCCAAAGGCATGGCCGATCACTATTTCAGGCCAGGTGGGCGAGTGCCTCCGCAATTGGCTCGAGCACCTCGGCGCGGTGCGGGGGCGGCAGGTAGACCACGCCGAGGTCCATGCCGGCGTCGGCGAAGGGCTGAGCCTGGGACGTTCTAGTGCTGGGCCCTCGCGCCACCGCACGGAGGGTCCGCTTCTCGCCCGTCCTCACCGAACTTTGAACGCTGAGCCCGCCGTAGGCGGCTCAGGCGTTCAAAGAAGCGAGGGGCGGGTCAAGCGCCGCGCCGGTGCGCCGCGGAGCGTGGTGGCGGGCGACGACAGCCCGCACTCTGGAGGACATAGCGACCCGTATGCGGTACCTATGTCCTCCAGAGTCCGGGCGGGGGGCCGGGACGGGCACGGGGCGTGGCGGCGGCGGGTCACCCGGCCGCACCACGGCCGAACTTTGAACGCTGAGCCCGCCGTAGGCGGCTCAGGCGTTCAAAGAATGCCCGGGCCACCGAACTTTGAAGGCTGACCCGCGCAGAGCGCGGGCAGGCGTTCAAAGAAGGGAGGGGCGGGGGGTCGGCGTGGCCATGGCGAGGGCGGCGCCGGCGCGCTTGGCCTTGTACATGGCGGCGTCGGCCCGGCGCAGCAGCTCGTCGGGCTCCTCGCCGTGCTCCGGCCACAGGGCCAGTCCGACGTTGCAGCCCACCTCGACGATGTTGTCGCCCACCGGGAACGGCGGCTCGAACGAGCGCACCACCCGGTTGGCCGCGGCGGGCACGTCCCCGTCCTCCGGCGACAGGAACAGCACCACGTACTCGTCGCCGCCGAAGCGCCCGACCACGTCGCCCGCCCGCACCACCGTCGTCAGCCGCTCGGCGATCGAGCACAGCAGCTCGTCCCCGGCGTCGTGCCCCATGCCGTCGTTGACGCCCTTGAACCCGGTGAGGTCGAGGAAGGCGACGCCGATCCGATCGGTCGTCGACCGCTGGGCCCGCGCCACCGCGGCGGTGAGCTCACGGATGACGAGGCGGCGGTTGGGCAGCCCGGTCAGCGGGTCGTGCAGCGCCTGGCGGGCCAACTGGTCGTGCAGATGGGCGTTCTCCAGCGCCCGCCCGGCCATGCCCGCCAACGCCCGCAGCAGTCTGGCCTCTTCGACCCGGAACACCTCGACTGGCCGCGGGTGGGCGACCAGCCACCGGCTCCCCAGGTTCGTCTCCACGACGGCGCCCAGCTCCTCGCCCGCAGGCGGCTGGTCGCGGAACTCGGCGTCGGGGCAGTCGAGGACCTGCACCACCCGGTTCAGCACGGCCCGCTCCACGTCGGCCACCGACATGCCCGGATGGGTGTCCGAAGCGGCGTCGACGATGCCCTGCAGCAGCTCCACCGAGCGGGCCCGGTTGCTGTGGGCGCGGGACAACAGGAACAGCAGCGCGATCGGCCCGATGGTGAACACAACGGCGCCGGGCGACAGGCGGCCGACCAGCCCGACGAACAGCCCGGTGATCGTGCCGATGACCGAGACGAAGACCGACCAGCGCAGGTCGACAAGGAACGGCTCGCCCGGTCGCCGCACGCCGGCCAGCTCGAACACCACGCAGTTGAACAGGTGGTTCACCGCGAAGTACACGAACGCGCCGAACGGCGCCCAGGCCCCGGGCGCACCGGGCAGGCCCAAGGTGTCGGCGGCGACCACGGCCAGGATGCCGACCGCGCCGGACCCGCAGTGCGAGCCGAGGGCGAAGGCGATCTTGATGAACGCCCGCCCGCTCACCGCCCAGCTCACCGCCACGCCGACTGCGTATGCGGCCATGGCCCGACGAGGGTCGAGCAGCAGCAGGCCCGCGACCAGCGACGCCTCCACCAGGTGGTAGCTGCGGGCGCCCGCGGTGCCGGTGCGGAGGAACGGGAAGCTGAACGTGCCGCCGGCCAGCAAGGCGACGACGGCGGCGTCGATCCAACCGCCGCGCGCCGGGGCGCCGGACGCGATGAAGACGCCGACCACGCCGAGCACGGCCAGCACGTCGACCGCGGCGACGTAGCGCGTCAGCCAGCGGTGTTGGTGCCGCGGACTCTCCACGAGGGACTTATTCGGCTACCGCGCGTGATTGTTGAGGCGCAGGGAGTCGCCGAGTGACGATGACAGCTATGACCGCGACGAACAGGGTCATGCCGTCCACGATCTCGATGCCGCGGTGTTTGCCCCATTCCGCGGCAAGTGCGTAGGCCAACGCAGCCCCGGCCAGGCCGGTGCCAAGGGCAACCCCGAGCATGTCGGTGAGGTGGAGCGCGGAACTGGCCCTCCCGACGCTGCCGGCGGGCGCCTCGTCGAGCACCACCAGGCTCGTCGTCGGATAGGCCAGGCCCATCCCGAGGCCGGCCACGCACCAGCCGATCGGCGCGATGGCGACGGGCATCCAGTCGATCAGCACGAGTGCGGCGATGGCGATGCCGGTGGTCAGGCTGACGGCGCCGAGGAATGCGGTGCGGCGCCGCCCCCAGCGCCCGCCCTTGCGCTCCTGGAGCCAACTGCCCCCCGCCCAGCTCACGCCCGCGCTGGTCAGGGTCAGCCCCGCGACGGAGGTCGACTGGCCGCGCAGGTCGGTCAGCGTCAGCGGCAGGAAGCCGTCGAAGGTGAAGAAGGCGAACGACAGCACGCCGCGCAGGGCGACCGCGGCCGGCAGCGCGCCGCGGGCCCGCAACGTCCCTGGCGGCACCAGCCGGCGGTACGCGTTGAGGCCGAGGGCGACGCCGACGACGACCAGCGCAATGGCGACCGGCACCTGTCGGCTGCTGAAGCCCGCCACCAACAGGCCTGCGCCGACCACCAGCCGGGTCGCGTTGAGAACGGGCAGCGGGGCGTGCTCGGCGTCGGGGTCCATCGTGATCCGGCGCATGGCCGGGAGGATGAGCACCGCGTCGAGGGCCATGATCGGGGCCAGGCCGAGGAACACCCACCGCCAGCCGATGGTGTCGGCGATCGTGCCCGCCAGCACCGGCCCGGTCAGCGAGGGGACGACCCACGCGCTCGACAGCACCGCGAACAGCCGGGCCCGCGCCGCGGTCGGGTAGCCGAGGCCGATCACGACGTACGCGGTCGAGAACACCGCCCCGCTGCCCACGCCCGCGATGAAGCGGCCGAGCACGACGACCTCCATGGTGGGGGCGAACCCGCTGACCAACAGGCCGGCGCCGAACAGGACCAAGCCGACGAGGGCGGGGCGGGTCGGCCCGATGCGGTCGGCGGTCGGGCCACCGAGGGTGATGCCGAGCAGGTTGGCCAGCATGAACGCGCTGAACGCCCAGCCGTAGAGGTGGTGGCCGTCGAGGTCCTTGCTGACCGAAGGCATGGCGGTCGACACGGCAAGGGCCTCGAAGGCGATGGCGGTGATGACGACGACGAGGCCGATCGTGAGCGGGCGCCGCCCGGGGATCAGCAGGCGGGCGTCGACGTGTTCCTCGGGGGGCGTGTCGGGGAGTGCGTCGGCCATGTGAACTGCCATCCAAGCAGTCCTAGAGTCCCTTCATGGACATCAATGGAGTTGCAGCAATCATCACCGGCGGCGCGTCCGGCCTCGGCGCCGCCACCGCCCGCCGGCTCGCCGCAGCGGGTGCCAAGGTCGCCATCCTCGACCTCGACCGCCAGGGCGAGAACGCCGAGAAGCTCGTGGCCGAGCTGGGCGGCGAGAACGCCATCTTCACGCCCGCCGACGTGACCGACGAGGAGTCGGTGACCGCCGCGGTGGCCGCCGCCGCCGAGCTTGGGCCGCTGCGGATCGCGGCGAACTGCGCGGGCATCGGCTGGGCCGAGCGCACCATCGCCAAGGACAGCTCGCCGGCCAACCTCGACCCGTTCAAGACCGTCATCAACATCAACCTGATCGGGTCGTTCAACGTGATCCGGATCGCGGCGTCGGCCATCGCCAAGACCGAGCCGCTCGAGCACGGCGAGCGCGGCGTGATCGTGAACACGGCGTCGGTCGCCGCCTTCGACGGGCAGATCGGGCAGGCCGCGTACTCGGCGTCGAAGGGCGGCATCGTCGGCATGACGCTGCCGATCGCACGGGACCTGTCGCCGGTCGGCATCCGGGTGTGCACGATCGCCCCCGGCATCTTCGACACGCCGCTGCTCGGCCTGCTGCCGGACGAGGCCAGGGCCGCGCTGGCGTCGGGTGTGCCGTTCCCGAAGCGGCTGGGCACGCCGGAGGACTTCGCGTCGCTGGTGCAGCAGATCGCCGAGAACGGCTATCTCAACGGAGAGACGATCCGCCTCGACGGCGCCCTCCGCATGCCCCCCAAGTAACCCCAAACGCGCGTTTTCCCCAGCAGCAGGTGCTGGGGAAAACGCGGGGTTTGCGGGGTTAGGCGGGTGGGGCGGGGACCATGTCGATGGTCCGGACGGTCAGGCCGAGGCGGTTGACGGCGCCGAAGTCCATGGCGTCGCCGAAGGCCCACGTGGAGCCGTCGTCGCCCTGGACCCAGTAGCCGCCGCCAGTCGCCGAGGTCCGCATGCGGACGCCGACCGGCCAGCGGCAGAGGCCGGCGCCGGGCAGCGAGCCCAAGAAGGTGGCGTCGCCGAAGGAGAAGATGCCGCCGTCGGCGCCCATCATCCAGTAGCCGCCGCCGCTCTTCGTCGGGGACATGGCGTTGACCGTGGTGCCGATGCCGAGGCCGGGGACCGAGCCGTGGAACGGCGCGTTGCCGAAGGCGAACAGGCCGCCGTCGGAGCCGATGAGCCAGTAGCCCTGGCCGTCGACCGTCGGCGCCATCCCGTTGATCGGGCGGTTGAGCACGAGCGAGCCGGTCGAGCCGTAGAACTGCGCGTCGCCGAAGGCGAATATGCCGCCGTCGGATGCGACGAGCCAGTAGCCGGCGCCGGTGGGCGTGGCCGCCATGCCGACGATCGGCTTGTTGAGCTTGATGCCGCCGGTCGAGCCGTAGAACTGCGCGTCGCCAAAGGCGAAGATGCCGCCGTCGCGGGCGACCAGCCAGTAGCCCTTGCCGGAGGTGGTCGCGGCCATGCCGACGACGGGCTGGTTCAGCGGCATGCCGCCGGTCGAGCCGTGGAACTGGGCGTTGCCGAACGTGAAGACGCCGCCGTCGGAGCCGAGGACCCAGTAGCCGGAGGCCGACCGGGACGACGGGGTGGCCTTGGGGTTGGTGTCGTAGGCGCAGCGGGTGCCCGCGGGCAGGCCCTGGGCCAGGCGCAGGCTCGTCCACGGGTTGATCGGGTCGCCGCCCGGCGTGCGGATCTCGAAGTGGAGGTGCGGGGGCGTGCCCTCCGCGTTGCCGCTGTCGCCGAGGAAGCCGACGTGCTGGCCCTTGCTGACCCGAACGCCGCTGCGGAGGCCGGGGGCCAGGATCCACTCGGCCGGGTTGAGGCCGTCGTCGGTGTTCGGCGAGTCGTTGTTGATGTGCATGTAGCGGTAGGTCCAGCCGTCCGCGTCCTTGATCGTCAGCATGTTGCCGGACGTGCCGCCCGAGTCGACCTTGGTGTAGGTGACGGTGCCGTCGACGGTGCTGAGCAGCTTCTGGAGCTTGGCCCCGAACAGGTCGTTGCCCTGGTGGGTGTGGCCGGTGCGGGGGGCGCCGAAGTCGTCGCTGAAGCGGACGGCGCCTTCGACGGGGAAGTGGATCACCCGGAACTCGGGCTCGGCGGTGGCGGGGGAGTGCAGGCCGGGGATCGCAACCAGGGCGGCCAGTGCAACGGTGACAGTCAGAATGCGGCGAAACACCCAGCCGTTATCGACCGGTGCCGGATGTTGCTGAAGTTGGCGGAGGGGTTATGAGCCCGTTTTGACCAAACTGTCGCTGTCGGTGGCTGAACCGGTCACGGGGGGCGCGATCGGGGCCGCGGGCTGGGCCGACTTCGGTGTGCGGAGGAACAGCCAGGTGACCGGGATGAAGTAGCCGAACCAGGCGATCACCTGCTCGATCGACGGCCGCGGGTCCCAGCCGATCAGCGCCGCCAGCGTCTTGCCGATCTCGGTCTCCTGGGTCAGCCACTTGTACTGGCGGAGGTCGTAGACGTTGTCGGCCATCGTGCGCAGGTCGCCCGACACCTGCAGGAACAGGATGGTCTTGGCCAGCAGGCCGGCGGCGAAGACCACGATCACCATGCCGGTCACCCGGAAGAACGCCCGCATCGGCATGCGGCGCCCGCCTGCGTAGACCAGCCAGCCCAACACGGCGGCGATGGCCAGGCCGATGGCGGCGCCCATGATCACCTCGGCGCCGTCGTCGGTCGTGGCGCTGGCGACGAGGAACAGCGCCGCCTCCAGGCCTTCGCGCAGGACGGAGAAGAAGGCGACGGCGACGATGGCCCGACGGGGGTCGCCGGTCTCGATGGCGGTGTCGACCTTGTGCTCGAGCTCGTTCTTGATCGCCCTGGCCTGGCGGCGCATCCAGAAGATCATCCAGGTCAGCACGGCGGCGGCGACGAGGCTGATGGCGGCGAACGCCCGCATCCGGTCGCTGCCGACCAGGCCGCCGATCGTCATGTCGAGGATGATCCCGACGGCCGCCGCGATGGCGACAGCGGCGATGACCCCGCCCCACATGAACCGGCGCAGGTCGAGGCGGTCGATGCGGCGGAGGTAGGCGAGGACGATGGCCACGATGAGGGCGGCCTCGAAGCCCTCGCGGACCATGATCAGGAGCGGCGTGATCATGTTAGGGAACCCTAACGTTTGCCGTCCGGCCTGCCAAATCCCGCGTTTACCCCAGCAGCAGGTGCTGGGGAAAACGCGGGTTGGGGGGCGGTCAGGCGGTCAGACGCGCTCCCAGTCCTTCCACACGGGGTCGTAGCCGGCTGCCCGCAGCACGGCGGCCAACTCGGCGGGCGAGCGGGTGTCGGCGATCTCGAACTGCGGCTCGGCGTCCGACGGCGCCGCGTAGCCGCCGGGCTCGGTGTGCGAGCCCGCCGACATGTGGGTGACGCCCAAGCGCACCAGCGCGTCCCGCAGCCCGGCCGGCTCCCGGGTCGACAGCACCAGCCCCACGTCCGGCAGGAACAGCCGCATGGCGCAGAGCAACTGGACGAACGAGCGGTCGTCGACGTCGCCGCCCGGCGCCACGTCCACCCCGGCGGCGGGCCGCATCCGCGGCAGCGAGACGGTGACCTCGGTCCGCCACCACCGCCGCACCAGCGCCGACGCGTGCGCGGCGACGGCCAGCGCCTCGAACCGCCAGTCGTCGTGCAGCCCCAACAGCGCGCCGACCCCCAGCCGGCGCATGCCTGCCGCCGCGCCCCGGTCCGGCGCGGCCAGCCGCCAGTCGTAGTTGCGCTTCTTGCCCTTCAGGTGCACGGCCCCATAGGTCGAGCGCGCATAGGTCTCCTGGTACACGACCAGCCCCTCGCAGCCCGCCTCGACCAGCCGCCGGTATGTCGCTTCGTCCCACACCTGCACCTCGACCGAGATCGACGGGAACATCGGCGCCAGCGCCTCGACGCACGCGACCAGATAGTCCTTCGAGACGATCCTGGCGTGCTCGCCGCTCACCAACAGCACATGCCGGAACCCCCGCTCGGCCAGCGCGGCGCCCTCGGCCACCACCTCTTCGACCGACAGCGTGCGCCGGGCGATCTCGTGCTCGGCCGAGAACCCGCAGTACGTGCACGTCGACACGCATTCGTTGGAGAGGTACAGCGGGGCGAACAGATGGATGGTCCGCCCGAACCGCTGCACCGTCAGCCGATGTGCGGCGCCCGCCAGCCGCTCCAGGTCGACGTCGGGGGAGAGCAGCGCAGCGAAGTCCCGCAGCGTCCGGCGCCTCGAAGACGACGACAGCGCCCGCTCGACGTCGGCCGGCGTCGGCGACCACGCCCGCAAGCCCTCCAAGTCCGTCGCCAACAGGTCCGCCGCGGCCGACCCCTCGGGCACGCCTTCGGGGCGCGACTCCAGTTCGATCTTCACGACGACAAGAAGCCGGTCAGCGGCGACGACGCCGACGCGTCCGACCGCGTCGCCGCCAGCCCGGCCACGTACGCGGCCCGGCCCGCTTCGACGGCCAGACGGAACGCACGCCCCATCTCGACCGGGTCGCCCGCGGTCCCGATGGCCGTGTTCACCAACACCGCCGACGCGCCCAGCTCCATCGCCTCGGCTGCCTGCGAGGGCGCGCCGATCCCCGCGTCGACCACCACCGGCACGAGCGACTGCTCGACGATGATCTCCAGCGCGGCCCGCGTCCGCAGCCCCTGGTTCGAGCCGATCCACGACCCCAGCGGCATGACCGTCGCGCAGCCGACTTCCTCGAGCCGCTTGCACAGCACGGGGTCGGCGCCGCAATAGGGCAGCACGGTGAAGCCGTCGCGCACCAGCACCTCGGCCGCCCGCAGCGTCTCGATCGGGTCGGGCAAGAGGTAGCGCGGGTCGGGCGTCACTTCGAGTTTGATCCACGTAGGCATCTCCGCGGCCCGGGCCAGGCGGGCCAGCCGCACGGCCTCGTCGGCATCGACGGCGCCGCTCGTGTTGGGCAGCAGTTGCACCGCGTCGAGCGGCACTGCGTCGAGGATGTCCTCGTCGGCGGACGGGTCGACGCGCCGCAGGGCGACGGTGACCATCTCGGTGCCGGTCGACAGGATCGTGTCGCGCAGCACCGCGTTCGACGGGAACTTGCCCGTGCCGAGGAACAGCCGGGAGCCGAAGACACGCCCCCCGATCACCAAGTCGTCCATCGCACTTCGCTCCTTCGACCCGCATTACCGGGCCTGTCAGAGGGTCGCGGGCCGCACGCCCGCCTCTCAGCCCGGTGACGCCGAGCTCCCCTGCGGTCAGGCCCCTAGGGTACCGGCCGATGCGCTTTTGGACGGTCGAGGAAGCCCGTGCCTACCTGCCGCGGGTGAAGGAGCTGCTCGGCACCGTGGAGGCCGCGCTCAACGAGTTGGAGGAGAGCGGCGTGATCCTGCGCCAGCTCGCCAACGGCTTGGTGGACTTCCCCTCGGTGGGCGACGATGGCGACGTGTACTTCCTCTGCTGGAAGACCGACGAGGACGACATCGAGTGGTACCACGCCCCCGACGCCGGATTCGCGGGGAGGAAGCGGCTGCCGTGAAGACGCACAAGCTCGTCATCGCCGCGCTGGTCACCGGGTTCGTGATCCTCGTCGCCGGCGGCCTGATGATGCTCCAGCTCCTCAACTCCCAGTAGCCGCTTCCGCCCAAAACGAAAGAGGCGGGCGGGCCGTTAGGCTGCGGCGCATGGCCGAGGAATTCGACGTCGTCGTCATCGGCGGCGGCCCAGGCGGGTATGCCGCAGCCCTCTACGGGGCCAACGCGGGACTCCGCATCGCCGTCGTCGAGAAGGAGAAGGTGGGCGGCACCTGCCTGCACCGAGGCTGCATCCCGGCCAAGGAGTTCCTGGAGACCGCCCACGTCTTCCGCACCGTCTCGCACGCCAAGGAGTTCGGCGTCCTGGCCGACCAGCCCGGCGTCGACTTCGCCGCCAGCCAGCAGCGCAAGCAGAAGGTGGTCGACCAGCTCTGGAAGGGCCTCTCCGGCCTGATGAAGCGGCGCAAGATCACGACCATCGAGGGCACCGGCACCCTGCATGCCAACAAGGTCGTCAAGGTCAGCGACGGGACCGAGCTGCGCGGCAAGCACGTCATCCTCGCCACTGGGTCGGTGCCGCGCACGATCCCCGGCTTCGACGTGGACGGCCGCTACGTCATGACCTCCGACGAGGTGCTCGCCCTCGACAAGCTGCCGAGCAGCGCGGTCGTCATCGGCGGCGGCGCCATCGGCTGTGAGTTCGCGTCGATGATGAGCGACCTCGGCGTGCAGGTCACGATCCTCGAGGCCCTGCCCAAGCTGCTGCCCGGCTGCGACAAGGACGTGGTCGACGTCGTGGCCAAGTCGTTCAAGAAGCGCGGCATCGACGTGCGCCTCGGCGTCAAGGTCCACGGCCACGAGCCGAACGACAGCGGCACGACCGTGAAGTTCGGCGAGGGCGAGCAGATCACCGTCGACGCCGTGGTCGTGTCGGTCGGCCGCCGCCCGCTCAGCGACAACCTGGGCCTCGACGGCACCAAGGTCGAAGTCGACGAGCGCGGCTTCATCAAGGTCGACGAGCTGATGCGCACCGGCGAGGACGGCGTCTATGCCATCGGCGACCTGGTGGCCACGCCCGCGCTGGCCCACGTCGGCTTCGCCGAGGCGGTCGTCGCCATCAAGGGGATCCTCGGCGAGGACCCGGTGCCGGTCGACTACTCGAAGGTGCCGTGGTGCATCTACTGCCACCCCGAGGTCGCCTTCGCAGGCATGTCCGAAGAGGCCGCCGTCGAGGCCGGCTTCGAGGTGCTCACCAAGAAGGACCCGTACATCGGAAACGGCCGGGCGATCATCGTCGGCGAGCCCGAGGGCATGGTGAAGGTCATCGCCGAGAAGCTGCCCAATGGCAAGGCCGGGCGCATCCTCGGCGTCCACATGGTGGGCCCGTGGGTGACTGAGCAACTCGGCCAGGGCTACCTCGCCGTGAACTGGGAGGCCACCCCCGACGAGGTGGCCCACTTCATCCAACCGCACCCGACCATGTCCGAGGTGTTCGGAGAGACCGTGCTGGCGCTGACTGGGAGAGGAATCCACGCCTGATGGCTGACATCACCATGCCGCAGCTTGGCGAGACCGTCACCGAGGGGACCATCACGCGATGGGCCAAGCAGGTGGGCGACCGCGTCGAGGAGGACGAGGTCCTCTTCGAGGTCTCCACCGACAAGGTCGACTCCGAGGTGCCGTCGCCGGCATCGGGGTTCCTGGCCGAGATCCTCGTGCAAGAGGGCGAGACCGCCGACGTCGGCACCCGACTCGCCGTCATCTCCGACTCGCCGCCCGCGGGCGGCAACGGGTCTGCCCCGGCGGCCGAGGAGCAGGCGCCCGCGGCCGAGCAAGAGGCGGCCGCCGAAGAGACGCCCCAGCCGGAGCCCGAGCCCGAGGCCGAGCCGGAGGCCGAGCCGGAGCCGGAGACGCCGGCCGCCGACGCCGCGCCGGAGCCGCCCCGTGAGGAGCGGCCCACCGCCGGCACCCGTCCGTCCGACGACCGCCCGCCCGCCCGTCCCGGTGGCGGCGGCGGTGGTGGGGGCGGCGGCGACAGCCGGGTGCTCTCGCCGGTGGTGCGCAGGCTGATCGCCGAGCACGACCTCAACCCCGACGACATCCCCGGCACCGGCGCAGGCGGCCGCATCACCCGCGCCGACGTGCTGGCCGTGATCGACCAGCGCAGCGGCGGCGGTGCGGGCCAGGACGGCCAGGCGGGCCAGGCGGGCCAGCAGCAGATGCCGGTCACCGGCGGCCCGTCCGACAAGACCCCCGCGCCGGCCGAGTCGCCCACCGAGGCGCCCGCCCCGCAGCAGCGCGCGCCCGAACCGAAGCCGCAACCCGCCGCGCCTGCCCAGGCCTCGGCCTCGGCCCAGCCGCAGCGGCCCGCGCCCCAGCCCGCCGTCGCCGCGGGCGACCGGGACGAGGTCATCCCGTTCTCCAACATCCGCAAGCGGACCGCCGAGCACATGGTCCGGTCGAAGGCCACGTCGGCCCACACCCTTGTCGCCATCGAGGTCGACTACGCCGGCGTCGAGAAGGTCCGGGCCAAGGTGAAGGACCGCTTCAAGAGCGAGGAGGGCTTCAGCCTCACCTACCTCCCGTTCATCAGCCGGGCCGTCATCGACGCCATCGCCGAGTTCCCGAAGGTGAACGCGTCGGTGGGCAACGACGAGCTCATCGTGCACCGGTACGTGAACCTCGGGATCGCCGTCGACCTCAACTTCGAGGGCCTGCTGGCACCGGTCGTCCGTGACGCCGACGGCAAGCGCCTGCGCGCCATCGCCCGCGAGATCAGCGACCTGGCCAACCGGGCCCGCTCCAAGAAGCTCGGCGTCGACGAGCTGTCCGGCGGCACCTTCACGCTGACCAACCCCGGCCCCTTCGGCACGTTCATGACCGCGCCGGTCATCAACCAGCCGCAGATCTGCATCCTGTCGACCGACGGCATCAAGAAAAAGCCCGTCGTCGTGGAGGCCGCGGACGGCAGCGACTCGATCGCCATCCACCCCGTCGGCATCCTCGCCCTGTCCTTCGACCACCGTGCGATCGACGGCGCCTACGCGTCGGCGTTCCTCGCCAAGATCAAGGACATCATCGAGACGCGGGACTGGAGCCAAGAGGTTTGAGGGGCCGCTGGCTCGGCCGCGTCCGGTATCGCGACGCGCTTGCCCTCCAGCACGCGCTGTTCGCCGGCGCCGACGACTACCTGCTCCTGCTTGAGCACCCGCACGTCTACACGCTGGGCGTGCGGGCCAAGCTCGACCATGTGCTCGTGCCGCCCGCGTCGGTGGGCGCCGAGCTGGTCAAGTCCGACCGGGGCGGCGACGTCACCTATCACGGCCCCGGCCAGCTCGTCGGCTATCCGATCACGTCGTGGCACGGGCGCATCCCCGACTACGTGCACCTCGTCGAACAGCGGGTCATCGACGCCCTGGCGTCGTTGGGCCTGCCCGGCGCGACCCGGCTCGACGGGTATCCGGGCGTGTGGGTCGAGGGCCGCAAGATCTGTGCCATCGGCGTGCGGGTCACGAGGGGTCGGACCATGCACGGCTTCGCGTTGAACGTCGATCCGGACATGTCGATGTTCAGCCACATCGTGCCGTGCGGCATCGCCGACAAGCCGGTGACGTCGCTGCGGGCCGAAGGCGTCGACGTGACGATGCGGGATGTGGTCGACGCGCTGTGCGAGCAATGGGGCGTGGACGAGCGGCACGACGTGGCCTGGCGGCTGTCGCCCGAGGACCAGGCCGAGTTCACCCGCAGCCGCACGGTGGGCCTGCCGATCAACGAGCGCAAGCCCGAGTGGCTCCGGGTGAAGGCCAACATGGGCCCGCAGTTCCGCAGCATCAAGCAGACGATGCGCTCGCTCGACCTGGTCACGGTCTGCGAGGAGGCGGGCTGTCCCAACATCTTCGAGTGCTGGGCCGACGGCACCGCCACCTTCATGATCAACGGCGAACGCTGCACGCGGGCGTGCGGGTTCTGCCTGGTCGACACCCGCCGGCCGAACGCGCCCGACCCCGCCGAGCCCGAGCACGTGGCCGACGCCGTCGAGCGCATGCGCCTCGACCACGCGGTGATCACGACCGTCGCCCGCGACGACCTGCCCGACGGCGGCGCGTCGCAGTTCGCGGCGGTCATCGGCGCGGTGCGGCGGCGTCGTCCGTCGACCAACATCGAGGTGCTGATCTCGGACTGCAAGGGCGACCCTGACGCGCTGTCCTTGATCTTCGAGGCGCGGCCGGACGTGCTGGCGCACAACGTCGAGACGGTGCCGCGGCTGCAGCGGGCCGTGCGGCCGTCGGCCTCGTATGCCCGCTCCTTGGCGGTGTTGGGCCGGGCGCATGCGGCGGGGCTGACGACGAAGACCAGCGTCATCCTCGGGATGGGCGAGACCGAGGACGAGGTGGTGGGTGTGCTGCGCGACCTGCGGGCGGTCGGCGTCGACATCGTGACGCTGGGCCAGTACCTGCGGCCCACGTCCTCGCATCTGCCGGTGGCCCGGTGGTGGACGCCGGAGGAGTTCGACCGGCTGGCCGAGGTCGGCATGGCGATGGGCTTCGCCCATGTGCAGGCCTCGCCGCTGACCCGCTCCAGCTACCACGCCAAACAAGCCGCCACCGCCGCCGACGCCACCACCGCCGCCGGTTCCGTTTTGGGCACGTTTTCGGCGAAATGATGCCGAAAAGGTGCCCAAAAGTAGGGTGAGGGAGCGATGAGCGCGGAGCGGTGGGAGCGGGTGCGGGCCCGGATGGAGGAGGTCGGCGTCGACGCGTTGCTGCTGTCGCTGGGCGCCGACCTGCCCTGGCTGACCGGGTACGAGGCGATGCCGTTGGAGCGGCTGACGATGCTGGTGCTCCCTGCCGACGGCGACGCGGTGCTGGTCGTGCCGCAGTTGGAGGCGCCTCGTGTCGAGGAGCGCCCCGACTTCACCCTGCGGCCGTGGTCGGAGACCGAGGACCCCACGGAGATCGTGGCCGAGCTTGTCGGCGGCCGGACCCGTCTGGCCATCGGCGACCGCTCGTGGGCCACGTTCCTGCTGCGCCTGCAGGGCTGGCTGCCGCAGGCCACGTGGCAGAACGCGTCGGTCGTGACGTCGCCGCTGCGGGCGGTCAAGGACGCCGAGGAGGTCGCCGCGCTGCGGCGCGCGTCGGCCGCCGCCGACCGGGTGGCCGCGCAGTTGCAGGCCGGCGAGGTCCGCTTCGTGGGGCGCAGCGAGGCCGAGGTGTCGGCTGAGATCGGGCGGCGGCTGCGGGCCGAAGGGCACTCGCGGGTGAACTTCGCCATCGTGGGATCGGGGCCGAACGCGGCGTCGCCGCACCACGAGCCGGGCAGTCGCGTCATCGAGGCGGGCGAGTCGGTGGTGTGCGACTTCGGCGGCGTGCTCGACGGCTACTGCTCGGACATCACCCGCACGTTCTGGACCGGCGGTTCCGAGCCGCCCGCCGAGTTCCGCAACCTGTACGCCGTGCTGCAAGCGGCGCAGGCCGAGGCGGTGCAGGCGGCCGTCGTGGGAACGCCGTGCGAGGACGTGGACGGGGTGGCCAGGCGGATCATCACCGACGGCGGGTACGGGCCGCAGTTCATCCATCGCACCGGCCACGGCATCGGGTTGGAGGAGCACGAGGACCCGTATCTGGTCGCGGGCAACTGCGAGCCGTTGGCGCCGGGACATGCGTTCTCGGTCGAGCCCGGCATCTACATCGCGGGCCGGTGGGGCGCCCGCATCGAGGACATCGTCGTGGCGTCCGAGGACGGGCCGGTGCCGCTCAACACGGTTTCGCACGATTTAGCGGTGGTGTCGTAGATGGACCTCGGCATCGCGGGGAAGGTCGCCGTCGTGACGGGGGCGTCGAAGGGGCTCGGGTTCGGGTTCGCACTGGCGCTGTCGCACGAGGGCTGCCGTGTCGTGCTGTGCGCCCGGGGCGCGGATGCGTTGGAGGCGGCGGCGTCGCAACTGCCCGGTGAGACGCTGACCGTCGCCGCCGACGTGACGTCGCCCGAGGTGCCTGCCCAGTTGGTGGCGGCCGCGGTCGAGCGGTTCGGCGCGTGCGACATCGTCGTCGGCAACGCAGGCGGCCCGCCGATGAAGAAGGCGCTCGACCTCACCGACGACGACATCGCCGCCGCCGTGAACGCCAACCTCACGGCGTCGGTGCGGCTGGTGCGGGAGGCGTTGCCGCACATGCGGTCGGCGGGATGGGGGCGGATCTGCCTGATCACGTCGTCGTCGATCAAGGAGCCGATCCCGGGGCTGTCGCTGTCGAACCTGGCCCGCACCGGGTTGTGGGCGTGGGCCAAGACCGCCGCCGCCGACATCGCCGCCGAGGGCATCACGATCAACTTGGCCAGTCCCGGCATCCATGCGACCGACCGGATGAAGCAGCTCGGCATCGGGCCCGAGACCAGGGCGGGCGACCCGCTCGACTTCGGCCGGGTGGTGGCCTTCCTGTGCTCGCAGCCGGCTGCCTTCGTCAACGGGACGGCGGTGGTCGTGGACGGCGGCGCGCTGCGGGGGCTGCTGTAGCCAGATGGGCGGGGGCTGGCGGCATCAGGTGGCGGCGCTGCTGCTCGTCGTGCTGGCGCCAGCCGGGTGCGGGTGCAGCGGGGAATGCGAGAGCTCGGTGCAGTTCGGGTTCCCGGAGGTGATGCGCACGGTGCCGCTGGGGTCGATCGCCACCGCCTGTGTGGAGACGACCTGCCTTGCGTTCGCGCCCGACCAGGAGACCGGCACCGTCTTCATGGGCGACGGCGAGGACGACTCGAACGACGTCGCCGCCACCCTGACCATCCGGAACAAGGCGGGCGAGGTGGTCTTCGACCGCAAGACGCCGTTGAAGCTCAAGGCCCACAAGTCCGGCCGCTTCTGCGGCACCGCCTGCCGCACCGGCGCCATCACCTTCCGCCCCTAACCCCGCCCGCCCCCCCGCCCCGCCCCCGCCCCCGCCCGCCCCCGACCGCCTCCCCGTTCTCGTCGCGCTCAGTTGCGGTATCCGCAACTGAGCGCGACGAGAACGGTGGGGGGCGGGCGGAATGCGTGCGCGGCGGGGGCCACCTCTAGCCTCCACGCCGCCATGCCGAAGCTCGACGCCGCCACCGTGCTGTTGCAGTGGGCCGTCGGCGGGCTGTTCTTCTTGTGGGTCACGACCCGGCGCCGGCAGGTCGGCATCGGCTACGGCTGGCTGCTGCGTGGGACCTACGGGTTGCTCGCGGTCGGCGCGGTCGCAGCCGGTCGGCTGGGCGACAGCGTCGTCGCGCGGGACGTGAGCGCGGCCCTCGTGGCCCTCGCCGCAACCGCCGCCTTCGCCGTGTCGATCGTGCGGCGCAAGGCCGGG
>Ga0190267_10000065_pt1 | contig 20328 bp, 17 predicted proteins | sample Popmic239T_FD_140332 | JGI IMG/M metagenome (GOLD analysis project Ga0190267, IMG submission 140332) | Populus adjacent soil microbial communities from riparian zone of Oak Creek, Arizona, USA - 239 T | ecosystem: Environmental > Terrestrial > Soil > Riparian zone | place: USA: Arizona... | reverse complement strand
GGACTATGCCTCGGCCGCGGCGGCGCGCGGCCGGCGCGAGCGCGGCCGCCGGGAAGGTGACCAGGCCGTGCCGGCTGTCCCCTGTCCCCTGTCCCCTGTCCCCTGCCGTTCCCCCGACCCGAAACCCCGGTCCGGTGTATGCAGTCCGCCCGCCACCCGGGCAGGGAACGCCGGATTCGGAAAATCGAGGAATGTTGAAGCGTCTGATCTCGTTGTGGGTGTGGGTGAGCGTGAGCCTGGTCGCGCTCTTCTGGGTGCCGTGGCTGGGGCTGGTGTACCTGGCCACCGCCACGCGCGACCCCGGCCGCTACACCGTGGGGCGGTGGTTTCGCCGCGCGGCCGTGGTGTGCACCAAGCTCAACCCGCTGTGGCGGTTCCGCACCACGGGCGTGCGCATCCGCGACCCGCGGCGCCCGTACGTGGCGGTGGCCAACCACGAGTCGTTCGCCGACATCTTTCTGCTGTCGCACCTGCCCTGGGAGATGAAGTTCCTGAGCAAGGAATCCATCTTCAAGATCCCCGTGATGGGGTGGATGATGCGCATGGCCGGCGACATCGCCGTGCGCCGCGGCGACGTGAAGAGCCGCGCCGAGGCGCTGGAGGCGTGCCGCGACCGCCTGGGCAAGGGCGTTTCGGTGATGATCATGCCCGAGGGCACCCGCAGCGCCGACGGCCAGCTGCAGCGCTTCCACGACGGCGCGTTTCGCCTGGCGGTGGAGACCGGCTGCCCCATCCTGCCCATCGCCGTGGCCGGCACGCGCGCGGCCATCACCAAGGGCTCGTGGATGATCGGCCGCGCCACCGCCATCGCCCGCGTGCTGGAGCCGGTGGAGACCACCGGCATGACGCTCGCCGACGTCCCCGCCCTGCGCGAGCGCGTCCGCCAGCTCATCGCCGACGCCCGCGCCGCCCTGCTGGTGGAGCTGCAGACGGCGTAGTCGTCGGTTGGCCGCGAGCCCCCGCGTGAGTGGGCAGACCCAAGATCAGGCCCCGTGTGAGTGGTCAGACCGAGGCATCGTGCCCCGCGTGAGCGAGTGAACTCGCCGCAACTACCGCGGAAAGCCCCACAAACTGCGTGGGGCTTCAACAGCACGGCGCCGACGGTATGCGCCGCCACCCCCGTCGGCGAGGGCCGACATCCCGGTTGCGGACGCGCAGGTGCCTGGGACGCCGCATGCAGTCGGGCCGCCGAGTCCGCGCAGGCGGACTTTGTGATTTTCCAGCGGCGAATTCATTCGCTCCCGCGGGCGGGCGGCACATTACCCAAATAGAATCGCGGGCATCATTCATCTGGGTGGGGCGGCGCGATCCATCACGACGCGCCCGCGGGGCTTGCACCGGCCTCCGCGGGCGGCCTAGCTTCCGGACGTCTCGCTCCCCACCCGCATCATGCCCGTCAACACGCTCGGCTGGAACCGCGTACGGTACACGCTGCTGGCCCCGCTGTACGACCGGGTTGCCGGGTTCCGGCCGCAGCGGCGGCGGTCGCTGGAGCTGCTGGCGCCCCGGCCGGGCGAGCGCATTCTGGTGGATGGATGCGGAACGGGTGCCGACCTCGTCTTTCTGCCGCCGGGCGTGGAGGTGGTGGCCACGGACCTGACGCCCGCGATGGTGGAGCGCACGCGGCGCCGCGCGCAGGCGCTGGGGCGGCCCGTGGACGCGCGGGTGATGGACGCGCAGGCGCTGGCGTTCCCCGACGCATCGTTCGACGCGGTGGTGCTGCACCTGATCCTGGCGGTGGTGCCGGAGCCGGTGGCGGCGATCTGCGAAGCCGCGCGCGTGCTGAAGCCCGGCGGACGCGCGGTGGTGTTCGACAAGTGGGTGCCCGACGCGGCGGAGCCCTCGCTGGCGCGGCGCGCGGCGAACCTGGTGGCCCGCGTGGTCGCGACGGAGATCACCCGCAAGCTGGGGCCGCTGGTGGATGCCGCCGGCCTGCGCCTGGAGCACCACGAGCCCGCCGGCACCGGCGGCTTCTTCTCCATCGCGCTGCTGCGGAAGCCAGACTGAGCCCGGCTGCGTGAGCGGCTGAAGCCGCCGCAACGACTGCGGAACGCCCCACAAACTGCGTGGGGCTTCAACTGCGGATCTCGCGGCGCGCTGCACGTCCGACACCGCAACACCCCGTCCGCGCAGGCGGACATCGCGTCTTCCCAGCCGCGACTTATGCCCCGTTGCGCATCTGATCCGGCAATTTCGTGGGAGCGGACGCGCCGGTGCCTGGGACGCCGCATGCCGTCGGGCCGCCGAGTCCGCGAAGGCGGACTTTGCGATTTTCCAGCGGCGAATTCATTCGCTCCCACGGGCGGGCGGCACGTTACCGGTTCAGATTCGCAACGGGCATCATTCGCCGGGCGGGGATCGCGACGGCGCCGTCCCGTACCAGGATGCTTGCGGATCGAGCTGAGCCGCTCGTCTTCATCTCCCCTCCCGCCGTACCGGCTGCCGCATGCCCGACCTCCCACCCACCGCTGATCCGCCACCCGAGACCGCCGCACCACCCGAGGCGCCCCCGGAGCCGATCGCGCGCCCCCGCTGGTGGCACGGCATGGCGTCGCGCAAAACACCGGACCGGCCGTGCCTGAACTGCGGCGACCCCACGGTGGGCCAGTTCTGCCCCACGTGCGGGCAGCGCAAGGTGGACGTGCGCATCTCGCTGCGGCGCATGCTGCGCGAGGCGATGGACGACCAGCTTTCGCTGAACTCCACCCTGCCCCGCACCCTGGGCGCGCTGCTCCTCAAGCCGGGCCGCCTGACGCACGAATACGTGCAGGGGCGGATGATGCGCTACATCCCCCCGTTCCGGCTGTACCTGGTAAGCTCGCTGCTCTTCTTCGTCGTTCTGTCGGTGGTGGCGGACCCGCGCGACATCGCGCTGAACGAGGACGGGCAGGCCCAGATGGATTCCGTGCGCATGGCCCGCGTCGCCGACTCGGTGCTGCTGGTGCACGCCCGCCGCACGGGTGAAGACACCACCGCCCTGGCGAAGTCCGTCGCCGAGGCGCGCAGGCTCCCGCCGGCGGGCAACATCCAGTTCGGCCCCGAGCCCGAGAAGGTAGCGCCGCTGCTGAGGCCGCTGGCGCGCCGGATGAAGGCCACCGAAGCGCGCCTGAACGACATGCCGCCCCGCGAGGCGCTGCGCACGCTGGTGGAGGCGATCGTGGAGAACGCTCCGTTCGGCGTGTTCGTGATGATGCCGCTGTTCGCGCTCATCCTGAAGCTGCTGTACGTGCGGCGCAAACGGTTCTACGTGGAGCACTTCGTGTTCGCGCTGCACGTGCACGCGTTCGCCTTCCTTACCGGGGCGGTGATGCTGCTGTCGCCGTGGGAACTGCCCAACGTGGCGTTGTTCACCTGGTTCGTGGTCTACCTGTTCCTGGCCCTCAAGCGCGTCTACGGACAGGGGCTGATCCGCACCTTCCTGAAGTTCGTGCTGCTGGGCGCGGCCTACTCGTTCCTCCTCATCTTCGGCGTCGGCGCCACCGTGCTCCTCACCGCACTGTCCCTGTAACGCGAAAAGATGCCGCCCCCACGCCGGGGCGGCATCTCCGCGATCCCACCTGCCTTGGATATCATCCGCGGGCGGTCCGTCGCGACCCGCCACGCTGGGCGAATGACGAATTCGCGGCCGACGTCGCCCACCGTCGCGAACCGCCACGCCCGGCGAATGAATTCGCGGCTTGAAAACGCGATGTCCGCCTTCGCGGACGAGACCTGGGCGTGAGCTGATTTCGGAGTGCCGGGCTGGCGCGGAGACTGTCTTCTGCACCGAAACCTGCCGCCGCGCCTCGGACCCGGCTGACCCGAGCGGGTGAAGCCCTGTTCGTGTCGCGCCTCGGCGCGAGACAGGGCTTGTGGCAGTTCCAGCCCGCGGCTTCAGCCGCCCAAGGGCAGCCGCCCAAGGGCAGAGGCCGCCCCAGCGCGAGGCCGGCGGGCGCGTGGCGCGGGCGCGGCACGGCAGTTCGACAACGGGGGATGATCTGCCGTCCGAATCGATACCACCGCGTCCATTTGCCACCCCACCGGCAACCGCCGTGGCCCGCCGCGTGCCGGTGTGCCCCATCGCATCGTATCTTGCGAAAAATCCGGCGCGGAGGCGCGGCACGTCGTCCGCCCGCGCGCGCCGCACGCAACGGGACAGCCACGGCACATGCTCGTCATCCAGCCCGACGCAAAGGGAGCCCGCCTGGAGCGCGCCCTCCGCGACCGCATTCGCGGCGAGGTACGCTTCGACGCCAAGAGCCGCCTGCTCTACAGCACCGACGCGTCGCTCTACCAGATCCTCCCCGTGGGCGTCGTCATCCCCCGCGACGCGAATGACGTGGCGAGCGCGACGCGGCTGGCGGCGGAGCACGGCGTCCCCGTGCTTCCACGCGGCGGCGGGACGGCACTCGCCGGGCAGACGGTGGGGCCCGCGCTGGTGCTGGATTTCGGCAAGTACATGAACCAGGTGCTGTCGATCGACCCGGATCGGCGCACGGCGCGGGTGCAGCCGGGGCTGCGGCTGGATCGATTGAACCGCATCGCCGGAAAGCACGGGCTGACCTTCGGGCCGGACCCGGCCACCATCCGCCAGTGCTGCCTGGGCGGGATGATCGGCAACAACTCGTGCGGCGCGCGGTCCCTGGTCTACGGCAAGACGGGCGACCACGTGCACACGCTGGACTGCATCCTGGGCGACGGCGCCTCGGCGCACTTCGGGGCGGTGGATCGGGACGGGATCCCTACGATGGCGGGGGTGGAGGGCGAGTTGGCGCGGCGGGTGATGGGGCTGCTGGAGCCGGAGCGCGCGCGCATCATCGACCGATATCCCAAGGTGCCGCGGCGGGTGAGCGGCTACAACTTCGACGCGATGCTCGAGGCGCCGGAGCTGAACCTGGCGCACCTGATCGTCGGCAGCGAAGGGACGCTGGCGACGGTGGTGGAGGCGACGCTGGGGCTGGTCCCCGTGCCGGCGCACCGCGCGCTGGTGCTGCTGAGCTTCCGCGAGCGCTTTACCTCGATGGATGCCACGCCCTTCATCCTCCCCGAGCCCGGTCTTTCCGCGCTGGAGATCGTGGATTCACGGGTGATGCAGGGCGCGCGCGAGCTGTTCGACTTTCGCGCGACGGCGGCGCTGGTGGCGCCGGACGCCATGGGCGTGCTGTTCTGCGAGTTCAGCGGCGAGACGGCGGACGAGGTGTCGGAGCGCGCGCACGACTTTGCCCGCCGCGCGCCGGGGCTGCCGGGGAGTCCCGTGGCCGGCGTCTTTCTGAGCGCGGTGGAGCAGAACGCGGCGTGGGCGCTGCGGCAGGCGGCGACGGGGCTGCTGTATCGAACCACCGCGCACCGCGACATCAAGCCGCAGGAGTTCGTGGAAGACACCGGCATCGCGCCGGAAAAGCTGGGCGACTACACGCGGCGCTTCGAGGAGATCGTATCCCGCAACGGCACCTCGCTGGGCTTCTTTGGCCACGCGGGGCAGGGGTGCCTGCACATCCGCGTGGACCTGAACCTCAAGCGCGGCGAGGACGTAAGCCGGATGCAGCGCATCGCCCACGAGGTGGCGGAGCTGGTGGTGGAGTTCGGCGGATCGCTCAGCGGCGAGCACGGCGACGGGCTGAGCCGATCGGAGTTCCTGCCGATCATGTTCGGCCCGGAGATCATGGACCTGCACCGCAAGGTGAAGCACGCGTTCGATCCGGAAGACCGGATGAACCCGGGCAAGATCGTGCCACCGGTGCAGCGGATGAGCGAGAACCTGCGCTTTGGCGACGACTACCGTGCCCATCCCCCGCAGACGTGGTTCGACTACTCGGAGGACGGCGGCGACTTTGCCATCTCGGTGGAGAAGTGCAACGGGATGGGCGTCTGCCGCAAGCTGGACGCGGGCACCATGTGCCCCAGCTTCATGGTGACGCTGGAGGAGCAGCATTCGACGCGCGGCCGCGCCAACTCGCTGCGCGAGGCCATGAAGGGCAACCTGCCGGGGATGCGCAGCCACGAGGTGCTGGAGGCGCTGGACCTGTGCCTGGCGTGCAAGGCGTGCAAGACGGAGTGCCCCGTGGGCGTGGACATGGCGCGCTACAAGGCCGAGTTCCTGGCCCAGCACCACCGCGAGCACGGCGTGGACCGCAAGGCGCAGTTCTTCGGCCGCATCCACGACGTGGCCAAGGCGGCGTCCGTGGCGCCCGGCTTCGCCAACTTCGGCAACCGGATGCTCTCCGGCGCCATCAAGGCGGCGGGCGGCATCGATCCACGCCGCGAGATGCCGTCGTTCGCGCCGGAGCCCTTCCGCCGCTGGTTCCGCAAGCGCCGCGTGGTCCCCGGCTATGAAAAGCCGACGGTGATCCTGTTCGACGACACCTTCAACGGCTTCTTTGGCCCCGGCCCGCTGCAGGCCGCGGTCACCGTGCTGGAGCGCGCGGGCTTTACCGTAAAGCTGCCGCGCAAGCAGGTGTGCTGCGGCCGCGCGGCGGTGTCGAAAGGCCTGCTGGACCACGCGCGCGACCTGCAGACCACGCTGCTCGACACGCTGGCGCCCGAGGTGGAGGCGGGCGCGTGGATCGTGGGCATCGAGCCCAGCTGCATCCTCACTCTGCGCGACGAGCTGCCGGACCTGGTGCGCGACGGGCGGACGAAGGCGCTGGCCGCCGCGTCGGTGACGCTGGAGGAGTTCCTGGCCAGCCTGCCGGACTACAAGCCCGGCCGCCTGGAGCGCCGCGCCATCGTGCACGGCCACTGCCACCAGAAGGCGCTCGTCGGCATGGAGCCCACGCGCCAGGTGCTGAGCAAGGTGGAGGGGCTGGAGTTCAGCATTCTGGACAGCGGATGCTGTGGGATGGCGGGCTCCTTCGGCTACGAGCAGGGCCACTACGAGGTGAGCCAGGCCTGCGGCGAGCGCGTGCTCTTCCCGGCGGTGCGCGGTACGGCGGACGAGGACCTGGTCGTCGCCCCCGGCTTCAGCTGCCGCCACCAGATCGCCGACTTCTGCGACAACCGCCGCAGCCTGCACACCGCGGAGTTACTGGCGATGGCGGGAAACTCGTCTTAGATCATCAGGCGGGAAACAGGGGATACTGGTATCAGCGTGGTCGTAGTTTCACAGATATTGGAACGCGAAACAATAAGACGAGCTGTTCTCGTAGATACGAATGCAATTCTTCACAAGCCCAGATTGTTAAGCCTTGCCATCCCTCCCGACTTTCAGCAGCTGGCGCGCAGTACTGCGCCAGTTTCTTACTTCGTTTCTGAAAAGGCGCTTCACTACGGTCAGGTACAGGTCCGCGATCTTCAGTCTCTCCTTCCGCCGTGGAGTACTGATGCTCATCAGTGACTCATTGACTATGCGCGTGTACGCGGGTAGTTGGAGCAGAGGTATAAGTGAATCGTGTATCGCTCGCAAAGTGGTGCTGCAGGTACGCATGCAAGAAGCGGTACCCACCTCCGGCGTGTTGCAGAAATCCAAGATGAACCGCGTAATCTAGGAAAGCCCGGAGGCGGAGGGGGAGCACGCCGGCCCCGCACAGCACGAGTCGCAGCGCTGCGTGAAGTAACCCATCGAGCCCTCTGTACCAGATAACCGCCGGACTCACGCCCATCACAGCAACAATCCACGATGTGAGGAAAACGTCATTCGACTTTGCGCCCATGAGAATACCGACCATCACACCGAGAGCACTCCATCCAAAGAGAAGAACCACCGTTGCACGGATGCTGTTCCGAACTATGGAAATTGAGCGTCTGTTCCATGCTCCGAGGGGGGGCAACTCCCGGCGCCAGCCGCCGTAGCCGATGCCGAACATCGCACCAATCGCGACGATCAGCATCAGAACGACCTTGTCCGCTCGTTCCATAGCTACCAACAACTCGATAAGGGCGAGGAGCGACGCTACCGCGATGCCGCTTACGAGACCCTTCACGGCCCCGGCCCAATTCCACACGAGCGCTCCCACCACGGATATGTCCCGTTCTGGTTCACCACGCCCGGGGAGAATCCCAATAAAGAGGATGAGGAGTGGAAGTGATAGGAGAATCCACATCAGCCCGATCATGATCACACGAGATTCGGGCGTGCTCTCGCCGCCGGTCAACACCAACACTTGTACAATCCAGACAAGGAGAGCGAGGAAACTGTAGGCCAAGGCGAGCCCAAGCTTCATGAAGAACCGGAGAACAGGGGGATTTTCCCCTTGGTGCGGGAGAAGAAAGCGTACCAAATCGATGCACCCATACAAACTACCAAGGAATGCGCCGAATACGATGGAGTTTGCCAAAAACACAAGCATGGCCGTCACAGGATTTGATTGCACTAGTGGATTGTCGCCGACACCCAGAATGAAGGGAGTGAAGAAGAGCCAGAGTTGGGTACCGGTGCAAACGCTCACGACCATGGTCGCGAAGACGCGTGACATGAGCGCGTAGAGCATCAAATGGCCTCGCGTAAGCCACGCCGGCTGCAACAGTTCGATGGCGAAATCGCTCTCGCCGCGGTGCGACATCGATCGGGCCAGCCAGTTCAACCACCAAGTCGTGCGGTCGTGAGGAAAGCCGCGGTTGTCCTGCCCGCGGCGCCTGAACATCTGATTAACATAAAGCGCAAAGATCTGCCCCCGGAGTTCCTCAAAGTCCGACGCGTCATCGAAGCGGAGCGCGGAGGCCGGCGCGTCGCGGGCAGCGAACGTCATCACACTCAGCATCACCGGCGTCTCAGCCAGCTGACGGAGGGTTTCATTCGCCGCGAGAGCTGCCCGCAGACCGTCCAGCCTGCCACCGGCCGCGTCGAGGTAGCGTTCGATATGAGCCTGCGAAAGCGGGAGAAGCTCGACGGCGCCACTCACCGGTAAGCGCACGCCCAGCCGGCGGTAGTCTTCCGACCGACAGCAGACCACCATCCCCGCCACACCGAACGTCTCCACGTAGGCGTTAAGTGCCGCTACGCATGCCGCCCGCTGCTCCGGCACGACCTCGTCGAGCCCGTCGAGGAAGAGGAAGAGGTGATGCCCTTTCAGCCAGCGGCGCGCGAACCGCCGTCCCGTATGGTGGCGCTGCTTCAGCTCAGACTCAAGCCAGAGGTGGATCGGTCGGCGCGACCTCGCCCACTGTGAGAGGTTTAGCACGAGCGGCACTGGCGCCGCGGGATTGCACTCGGCGTGGTCCAGGCACTCATGCGCCAGGGTGAGGAGCGTCGTCGTTTTACCCGAGCCGGGGGCCCCCAGGATTAGAAGCATCCGCCCGACGCTCTCGAACACCTCGCCAATCCCAGTCTCGCGTGGAAGCACGCGGCTCGGTTCGTCCGCCTTAATCAGCACGCGTTCCCACGGGTGCTCTACGGCGCCAGGCTCAGTGCGCATCCCCAAGTCCAGCAACGCCGCGTGATGCACCGAATCCTCAAGCACATCCCTGATCCACACCTGCCGCACCTGCGCTGCAAGGTTCAGCAGGTTGTGGCGTTCCTCCACACTGGGCGGCGGGGGATTGGGTGTGACGTACACAACATCGCCCGTGCCCGTAAACACGTTCCCGGAGCCGGTTACGATCTGCGTAACAGATAGCGGCGAAGTCACAAGCGGCGGGGGATCGTGGATGTTCGAGGGATTGAGAACGGAACGCAGCGCGGTCGGCGGTGCCCCCGCCACACCAGAAGGTGGAGCAAGGGAAGGGACCAGCGCGGCTCAGTCTCCGCGGTGCTCGACGCGCACGTCTCCGGTGCCGGAGAAGACGTTGTGGTCGCCGTGCACCGTCTGTCGGACGGATACCGTCGACTCCACGGCGTGTGCCTCGAGAGCCGTCTTGAGCGTCGCGGCTGCGCGGACGATCTCATCGTCCTCAGCGGCGCCTGCGGCAGCCACCTCCTCTCCCAGCACGATCTTCCGCCCCTCGGACGCAGGCTGGTCCTCGACGGCGGTCACCGCCTCTACCACTCTACTCTCTCCACCGAACTTGCGTACCAACAACGACTTAAGGGCGTCGTACGCGTCCTTTACGGCAGTCGCGCCGAGTTGGGCAACCGCAGCGATGATCGAAGTGCTGATCGGATCCATACGAGAGATCCTTTCTTGGTTCGGGCGGTGTGAGCCATTGAGGCAAGAGAACGGACTTACACGCGTTCGCATCCTCTCGTAGGGATAAGCTTACGCCGCCGGATGCGCCAGAATCCTAACGCAACGTACCGCAGAAGTACGTGGAGACGGAGGAAAACGAAAACAAACTGCGCCGGGCGGCTCGGGCGCGGCAAACTCTGGAATTGTGTGTTCCGTCGCGTCGGGGAGTGAACGGTCGGAAGATGACACCCTGCTGGACGGGGTCGCTATGAGGTGAGCCAAACCTGCCACGAGCGCGTGCTCGCCCTCGCGTGTACGGTAGTGGACGCGGAGGGCTTGATACCGTCTCCGCGCCCTACGAGGACGTGTTGGTTAGCGCCACCTTCAACTCGCGTCGCTGGCGACCTGCTCCCGCGCCCACTTCTCGGCAGCCTCCGAGGCCGCACGCAGATCATCCCCAAACTCCAGAACTGCTTCGGCGACCAGCCGGTCCATCGACAACTCGTCTTCGGGGACATGGCGGGCGAGCTTGATGGATGCCATGGCGATGGCCTCGAAGGCCCCGAAGCGATCCGTCAGCATTTCAAGGAGCCGCCCAGGCGAGGCGAGAGTGCCGTTCGGAGATTCTGTTCTCATGGTGCGTCCTCCGATCCTCTTGACCTTGGCCGCGCGGCAGGGCTAGCTTGGGCAAGCGGGCGGCCTTCGGGTCGTTTCGCGAACGAGGCTGGCCGTGCTTCTTGGTGGGAGAGCGGCCAGCCTTGCTTTTTCGCCCTGCTGGACACAATCTAGTATCCGGACGTGAGCTTGTCAACCTGTTTGTGTCCAGAGGAATGGAATTCAAGGAAGCCAGTTCACGACTGACGGACGGCCACACGCTCGCTGACATCGCCGCGGAAACCGGTATGTCCGAAGCGACAGTGCGACGCGCGCGGCTCGAGCGGGACAGCCCCGCTTACCGATCGCCGCCGCCGAACTGGAGAGAAGCCATCATCAGGCTGGCAGAGCAGCGCATCGAAAGCCTCAGGGACCTGATTAGGAAGTTGCGTGACTGAGTTCGTCTGCGTTGACACAGCTTGGAGGGCTTCGGCTACGAGCAGGGCCACTACGAGGTAAGCCAAGCCTGCGGCGAGCAAATTGTCTTCCCCGCAGCACTGATTTCCGGAATCATTCCAGTGAGGTGGAGGCTAGCGCGTAGATCGTGAACACCTTGACCGGAGTAGAGCGTTATGACTTCTCAAGAGGAAACCATCTACCAGTCCTTGATCCGCACCTACCAGACGTACTGGATTTTCCGTAACCGGCGCCGCGAGAAGCGTGGTCTGAAACTCATATCATTCCTTGGTATCGCGGTTCCTTTGCTCGCTGGCGGTATTATACGACAGTTCTATTTAGGGAAGGAACCACCATCAGAGTTCTTGCTTTTGGCAGGCGTGGTTAGTCTTCTCCTCCCAGTGCTTTCGCTCTGGGCTCTCGTGGACCGCTGGGCGGATAAGTCGGAGGTCAGTCGCCGTGCAGTTGACGACGCAAGGGAGTTGCTCACGTCTCTGGAAACATTCCGCCCAAGCCCTGACGGCCAATTTGACGATACCACGTTGGCACAACTCGAACGCCGCAGCTACTTCGGGCGTGGTCCCGACGATGCCCTGGATGTAAGTGACTGGACGAGGCGGCGAGCCTTAAAAAAGGCTGAGGCAAAGTACGGGTCACTGCGCCCGAAAGCAGAGGAGAACGTGAAGCGCAACGCCTAGCCCAGCTGCATCCTCACCCTGCGCGACGCGAGCTGCCGGACCTGGTGCGCGACGGCCGCACGAAGGCGCTCGCCGCCGCGTCGGTGACGCTGGAGGAGTTCCTGGCCAGCCTGCCGGACTACCGCCCCAGCCGCCTGGAGCGCCGCGCCATCGTGCACGGCCACTGCCACCATAAGGCGCTCATCGGCATGGAGCCCACGCGCCAAGTGCTGAGCAAGGTGGAGGGGCTGGAGTTCAGCATCCTGGACAGTGGGTGCTGCGGGATGGCGGGCTCATTCGGCTATGAGCAGGGCCACTACGAGGTGAGCCAGGCCTGCGGCGAGCGCGTGCTCTTCCCCGCCGTGCGCGGGACGGCGGCCGATGACCTGGTCGTCGCCCCCGGCTTCAGCTGCCGCCACCAGATCGCCGACTTCTGCGACAACCGCCGCAACCTGCACACGGCCAAGTTGCTGGCGATGGCAGGGTGAGGAAATATTGGCACCGGATAAGTCGGTGTGTCACAGTGCGTTGTTGCCGATTTTGAGCGAATTTTCTCTATAGGAGGGCGTGGTGCCTGAGATTTGTTCAGTGCAGGATCTTGTCGAAGTAGCCTCGACTCTGATGACAGACACAGAGGCTAGATGGCTATTCAGAGGTCAGCCGCGTGCAAGTTGGGACTTACAACCGTCCGTTCACCGCGATTACGGACGAGACGAAGAACGATACCTAACTCAGGAGTTCCGCGCCCGTGCCGGTGTTCGTCACCGAAGCACTCCCAGGTATAAAGATTATGCCGACTGGCTCGCGTTGATGCAGCATTATGGGCTTCCGACCAGGCTACTGGATTGGTCCCACTCTCCTCTGACGGCTGCGTTCTTTGCTGTTGAGCGGACCATGAGGCATTACACACCCAAGGAGGCCGAAACGTCTGCAGCAGCGATTTGGGCAGTATGTCCTGGGCTACTAAATGTTTCCCAAAGGTTGAAGCCGTTCATCTACCCCCTCAACTCGAGCGATCTTGCACCGATTGTGAAATCCGCGTTCTACAATCGACCAAATCCTCTTACCGTCGCAGCCGCAATGGCTGTTGAAACAGATATTAGGATGCAGGTTCAGCGTGGAGCATTTACGATTCACGGTACTGCCGAGCCCCTGAATCATCTCCCCAACCATGAGAGTTGGCTGCGGAAATGGGTGATCCCCGCACCATTTGTTAAAAAAATGGCGAGGGAGGTAGAGGTCCTTGGTCTAGGCTTGGCTGATCTATTCCCGGATCTCGGTAACTTGGCAAGGGATATGGCCAGTCGTGTGCCAAAGAAGCACTAGAGTGGCTTCAGTGAGTGCAGGATGGGGCGCACCAAAGCGCTGGCCGCTGCGTCGGTGATGCTGGAGGAGTTCCTGGCCAGCCTGCTGGACTACCGCCCCGGCCGCCTGGAGCGCCGCGTGATCGTGCACGGCCACTGCCACCAGAAGGCGCTCGTAGGCATGGAGCCCACGCGCCAGGTGTTGAGCAAGGTTGAGGGCCTCGACTTCACCATCTTGGACAGCGGATGCTGCGGGATGGCGGGCAGCTTTGGCTACGAGCAGGGCCATTACGAGGTGAGCCAGGCCTGCGGTGAGCGCGTGCTCTTCCCCGCCGTGCGCGGCACGGCGGCGGATGACCTGGTCGTCGCCCCCGGCTTCAGCTGCCGCCATCAGATCGCCGACTTCTGCGACAACCGCCGCAGCCTGCACACGGCGGAGCTGCTGGCGATGGCTGGATAGGTAACGTAATTGCCGCTCGAGATGTAGAGTGGAGTGCTCCCTAAGATGGTGGCGCGTACGCTAGATTCAGGAGTCACAGCCAGGGAGGGCTCAATGCCGGATTCCGACACTGTTACTGATGGCAACGCGCGGCGTGCCGCGATCACAATGCTTACTACGATGTTTCTGGAAGAGCGGCAAGCTGGCCGCCATCAAGAAGCGCAGCGTTCAACGGTCTCGACCATCGTTGTGTCCTTAGCGACAGCGGCTTTTGCGCTCACGGGTGTACTGTGGAATAGGACAGGCTATCTCGACCTGTTTGCTCTTCCGATCACCGCTACCATCGCCTTACTCGGAATCTTTGGCTTCCTTGTTACAACAAAGCTGTTTGAGCGCTCGATGATGCACTACTCGTTGTCAGAGGCATATCGGGAGACAATCCAAGCACTCAGCGCACCCGATATCCACGCTTACCTGCCTGTCGGAGCCGATTCAGTTCTGCAACTACCCTACGTGAAGAACGCGAACCGGAAAATCGGATGGTATCCGGCAGGAAAGAAGTTTACTGAGGTGGGACCAAAGTTCAGCGTTTTGACCACGACACATGATGTCGTTGATCCACGTCCCATTGTTATCCCACTCCACAATGAGAATGCGCGCTTCTTCGGCCGCCCTTTAGCAACCATGAGGCTTTATGCGCTCTGGAATGTGCTTTTCATCGGGATTGTATTTTTAGGGATTGGACTTAGCTTGGCAGCGATTTTCTGGCCGGAGGAGCACCGTACGAAGCAGTCGGTCAGCTCTCCTGCGACGTACCCAGCACCACTAGTTGTAGAGGTTCGGCACTAAGCGAATGGGCGGGGATGGCGGGCCGCTTTCGGCTCCTAGCAGGCCACTACGAGGTGAGCCAAGCCTGCGACGAGCGCGTGCTGTTCCCGGCGGTACGCGGGACGAAGGCGGATGACCTGGTCGTCGCCCCCGGCTTCAGCTGCCGCCACAAGATCGCCGACTTCTGCGACAACCGCCGCAGCCTGCACACAGCCGAGATGCTCGTGATGGCGGGGTGAACCGTCCTAAAGCCTTGCACGATGCGAAAAACATCAATGCCAAGAGGATGTAGCAATGCCTGAGACGAACGGTGGGCCCGCACTTTACTGTTGATTCGTCAGGGACTGTTCGAGACGAACAAAAACGACAGCAAGACGAACAAGAACGACGGCAAATCGAGGCCGAGATGGAGCGAGTGCAACGCGAACAGCGCCGACAGTTGAAACAACACTTCATTGCGTTGCTAGTGCTGCTCTTCCTGGCGCTGGGTGTGTTCGGGATCTTGTGGATCCTCGAACCGTGATGTCGCGTCCGATTCGAAGTAAACGCGCCGAACTCCTTCTAACGAGCAGAGCCACGACGAGGTGAGCCAGGCCTGCGGCGAGCGCGTGCTCTTCCCCGCGGTGCGCGGCGCGGCGGCGCTTCATGAACTCGATTCTTCAACCGCCTTCCTGAGGCCGTGAGAGATGGGACTGGATTGGCTCAGGCTCCCCAAGCCCCGTCCCGGCTACGAGGACGAGCACCGCCGCCTGCGTGCCGTCGCAGCCAGTATCCACGGTGACCTCGACGAGATTGCCTGGGTCCTCAACTGGGAGAGCCAGACGGACTACCTCTTCCCGGAAGAGGCCGAGGTGATGCTGCGTCTGCACGCGATCTCGGTCTATCCGCGCGAAACCTGGGATACGTTCATCGCCGGCGTGTGGAACGAGGCCCGGGCCACCCTGGCAGCCCGGCCGCACCTGGCCCTCCCGCCGGACGATCGGGCGCTGCTCTCCTGCCCCGCCTTTCCCGACGCGCTGCGCCTGCTGGAGGAGCGCTTTCCCGATGCGGCGTACCAGCGCTACGACCACCTGGACGATCTGCTCGGCGACTGCCGGTGGGCGCTGACGCAATACACCACGCGCGAGCTGCATCTGCTGAACGTCGGCTGGGAGGATGGCTTGGTCTGGCGGTGGTTCGACCTGGCGCCCGGCGTGTGGGGTCCGCTGCCCGGCATTGTCGATCAGGACAGCACGGCCGTGCAGTGCCGGCGCAGCGCGCAGCTGCTGCGTCACACGGTCTGCGGCGCGGTCCGGCGGATCGTTCCTGCGCTTGCGCGGATGAGTGACGAGCAGATCGAGGAGCAGTTCCAGCAGTGGGGCGAGCATCGCTGGCGCGCGAAGAAGCAGGTGCTGGACGTATGTCCCCTCCCCGCGCCCGCGTGGGTGGATGGGCTGGCGGCGCTGGACGAGGCGGCAGAGCGCGCGAAAAGTGAGGGTACCTTCGTATACGGCGAGACGCCGACGGTGGAGATGATGGAGGCAGGGATCGCTGCATTCGGCGTGGCCCGCTGGCTGGAGTTCTGGGGTGCGCGTGGCCACGGCTTTGTCCGGAGCGCGTGAGAACTGGCGCTGCGGGCGGACTGGAGAAGGATGGAAGGCTGGCAGACAAATCCCGTTACTGGCCTGTCAGGATCTGGATCATCGGAAACACCACGGGCGAGCGGTGCGGATGAAGGCTTGTGTGAGGGATGCCCGGAGCTTCGCGCCGTCGAAAGAATCGACCCGGTGTGGACCCGACACCCGAGTGGCAGCGCTCCCCGCACGCGCGCTTCGGCCGACGACGCCAGCCGGTTGCGGAAGTACCTTGCGCGTTCTGGACTTGAGGGGGCGAGCGTCAGATGATGGCCGACAGCAGACGGTCCGCTGTTGGGCTGCACGGGACAAATGCAGCCGTCAGGGCAGGGCGGCGGGGTTGCCGGCCTCCCCGGCGGGAAGGGGGATCTCGTGGGTCTCGGCCGGCCGTTGGGGGTCCAGCCAGAAGAGGCGGCGCGTGTCGCCGGTGTTCACCACGTAGACGATGCGCCCGTCTGGCAGCCATGTGGGGAAGTAGTCCGCCGCGGGGCTGTGGGTGAGGCGCGTGAGCTGGCCGGACGCCAGTGTGAGCATGTAGAGCTCCAGGTCTCCGTGACGCGCCGTGACGAACACGATCCGCGTTCCATCCGGGCTCCACGCGGGGTCGCCGTCGTACGCGTCTCCCGCCACGACGCGCGTCGGGGTGCCGGCGCCGGTCCACAGGTACACGTCCGGGTTGCCGCCGCCGCTGGACATGAAGGCCACCCGGTCCCCGGTGGGCGACCAGGCCCCGTTCGCCTCGGTCTTGGCACCCGTGACGCCCAGCGAGGGGGCCAGCGGCTCCGGCGACGCCGCGTCCGCGCGCGCCAGGAAGAGGGTGGAGGGCGTGGAGGGCGTACCGCGCCCGAACAGCAGGCGCGTTCCGCCCGGCGACAGGGCAGGCGTGATCTCGTTCTCGGCCGTCTGCGTGAGGCGCTGCTCCACGCCGCCCGCCAGGGGCACCGAGTACAGCTCGTAGTTGCCGTCGCGCGTGGACACGAACACCAGCGACCCCCCGGCGACGGTTGGATCGAAGTCGTACGAGCCGTGCTGGGTCAGCCGCACCAGGTCGCGGCCGTCGAGCGCGACCCTGTATACGTCGGAGGACTCGAAAAGCGCCCGCCAGTCGAAGACGATCGAAGGCGGAATGCTCACCGCGACCTGGATCTGCGCCGTCCGGTCGTCGTACGCCGCACGAAGCGTCACCGTGCCCGCCTCGCGCAGGCGCAGGCGGTTCGCGCCGACGAGCTCGGCCGCCCCCGCGGGCTCCACCGTCCAGCGGATCTCGCCGGGCGGAACGGCGGCTCCGCCCTCGGTGACCGCCAGTTCCAGCACCGACCCCCGCTCGGCGCGCCCGGCCGTGCTCAGCACGAGATCCGGCGCCGAGCGGCCCGTCGGGCCGTCCCCGCAGGCGGCCAGCAGCACGGCCACGCACCCGAAGCGCCGGGCCCGAGCGCGCAGGGATGTAGAACGGTTCATCGAAGGCGCCGGAGAGGGTGGCGGATGGGGTCAGCGCACGGCTGGAGAGATGCCGGACGATACCGAAGATAATACCTCCGCCGCGGCGCGGGAACGCCTTTTGTTTCCCCGGGGTGAAGTTCTCCCTCGGAGACGAGGCGATCACCCGACCGTTCCCGCGGCGGATCTCCAGCGCCACCGGTAGGGCGCGGCGGTCGGTAACCAGAGCGGGACGGCCGCCGCCGCCGGAGCGCGCGACGCCCGTCAGGCTTCGTATGACACAGTGTAATCGCTTCACGACGAGAAAGCGGAACCGGGCCTCGTGCATCTGGAAAGGCGTGGCTTGTGCGAGGGAACCCGGGATCCCGCACCGTCGATGGAATCGAGCGGTGTGAGCCGGACACCCGAATCGCAGCGCTCCCCGCATGGTTCAACCCGCTTTCGACAGCGCATACGCGCGGCTTCCGGACCGGTTCTTCGCCCGCGTCACGCCTACGCCGGTAGCGGCACCACGGCTCATCCGGGTGAACGCGCCGCTGGCGGCGGAGCTGGGCATCGACCCGGACTGGCTCGCCAGCGCGGAAGGCGTGGCCGTCCTGGCGGGCAACCGCATCCCCGACACCGCCACCCCCATCGCCACCGCGTACGCCGGGCACCAGTTCGGCGGCTTCGTGCCGCAGCTGGGCGACGGCCGCGCCATCCTGCTGGGCGAGGTCATCGACCGGGGCGGCACCCGGCGCGACGTGCAGCTCAAGGGCGCCGGCCGCACCCCCTTCTCGCGCGGCGGCGACGGACGGGCGGCGCTGGGTCCCGTGCTGCGCGAGTACCTGGTCAGCGAGGCCATGCAGGCGCTGGGCATCCCCACCACCCGCGCGCTCGCCGCGGTGACCACCGGCGAACGGGTGATCCGGGAGACGATGCTTCCCGGCGCGGTGCTGGCGCGGGTGGCATCCAGCCACATCCGGGTGGGCACCTTTCAGTTCTTCGCCAGCCGCGGCGACGTGGAGGGCGTACGCACGCTGGCGGACCACGTCATCGCCCGGCACTATCCGGACGCGGCCGGCGCCGAGCGCCCCTACCGCGCGCTGCTCGACGCCGTGGTCCGGGCGCAGGCCGAGCTCATCGCCCGGTGGCTGCTGGTCGGCTTCATCCATGGCGTGATGAACACGGACAACATGTCGGTCGCCGGTGAGACCATCGACTACGGACCGTGCGCCTTTCTGGATGAATACGATCCCCAGGCGGTGTTCAGCGCCATCGACCGCTCCGGACGCTACGCCTACGCCAACCAGCCGGCCATCGCCCAGTGGAACCTGACGCGGCTGGCGGAGTGCCTTCTCCCGCTCCTGGCGGACGACAACGCCGCCGCGGCCGCGGATGCCGTGGAGGCACTGGAGGCGTTCGCCCCGGCGTTCCATCAGGCCTACCAGGACGGCCTGCGGCGCAAGCTGGGCCTCTCCACCGAACGCGAAGGGGACGCCGCGCTCGCGGATGATCTGCTGCTGGCCATGGCGGCGAACGGCGCGGACTTCACCCTCACCTTCCGCGGGCTGAGCGAGGCGGCGGCGGGTGAGGAGGGAGACGCGGCGGTGCGGAGCCTCTTCGCCGACCCCGGCGCCTGGGACGCGTGGGCGCCCCGGTGGCGGCAGCGGCTGCGGGAGGAGCCGGGCGACGCAGCCGCGCGCCGCCAGGCCATGCTCTCCGTGAACCCCGCCTTCATTCCGCGCAACCACCGCGTAGAAGCCGTGATCCGCGCGGCCGTCGACCGGGACGACTTCGCTCCGTTCGAGGAATTGCTGACGGTGCTGGCGAAGCCGTACGACTCCCAGCCGGCCTTTGCCCGGTACATGGAGCCGCCGGCCGCCGACCAGCGGGTGCTGCAGACCTTCTGCGGCACGTAGGCCGCCGAGCTGGGCCAAGGACACCGACGCGTCGGGATCGGGCACGTCGTCGCTGGCGTTCCGCACGCTGTACGCCGAGGCGCAACAGCGGTAGCGCTCTGCGCACGTGCGCCAACCACCATTGATCCGCACCACGGGCATTCGTATGTTTGCCTCGCCGCAGCCGGCGCGCAGGGCCGGTCTCCACTCGCTTCCCATCCCTTACGTACAATGAAGGGTTCCTTTTACAACACACTGCTGCTCCTGTGCGTCACGGCCGTCGTGGCGGCGGGGTGCGAGAATCCCACGACGGACGGGGAGCCGCGCAAGGAGCCCGGGTTCCGCATCGTCGCGGGGGCCGGGGTGACCGACACGGTGGACGTGCGGCCGGTGCAGGCGCTGGTGGTCGAGCTGATCGGCGACGACGGGAAGCCGGCGGCGGGGGTGCCGGTGCGCTTCGAATCGAACATCGTGGGGAGCGGCTGGGAGGCCGGCCCCAGCGTGCGGGTGAGCGAGGTGGAGACCGACGCCTTCCGCGCCCAGGTCGCCGACACCACGGACGCCCAGGGGCGCGCGCACGTGCGGGTGCAGCTCGGCATGGTGGCGGGTCCGGGCGCCGTCGTGGTGACCGCGCCCACGCTGGGGCTGCAGGTGACCGCCAACTACACCATCCGGCCGGGCAACCCCAGCCGCGTCGTCTCCGCGCCGCGGGACACCATGGTGTACGTGGGCCGCAACTTCGCGGTGCGGGCGGCGGTGCACGACCGCCACGGCAACCCGCGGTCGGACGCCGTGGCCGTGCGGGTGGCTTCGGGGACGGCCAGCATCGCGGGCGCCACCGTGACCGGCGTGGCGTTCGGGCGCGCCGTGGTGGTGGCGCAGGTGGGCGGCCTGGCCGACACCACCTGGGTGAGCGTCATGCCCCAGGGCACCATCGCGGCCTACACCGCCATGGAGCACACCGGGCACGAGCTGGCCATCTACACGTTCAACCTGGATGGGTCGGGCCTGCGCAAGGTCACCTCCACCGTGGTGGGCGGGGGATACTGGGGCGAGATGCCCAGCACGTGGAGCGCGGACG